>Ga0308161_1003007_pt1 | contig 17047 bp, 20 predicted proteins | sample PhyFR2_FD_201034 | JGI IMG/M metagenome (GOLD analysis project Ga0308161, IMG submission 201034) | Phyllosphere microbial communities from UC Gill Tract Community Farm, Albany, California, United States - DLSLF.R2 | ecosystem: Host-associated > Plants > Phyllosphere > Unclassified | place: USA...
CTACTCACGAAAGCTTTCTTATGAACGGCCAGCGGGCCGTGTTCGAGCGAGGAATCCTAGCACAGCGACCTCTTCTAATCAGGACGCCAACTAGATCGAAAGGGTATATGAATATGCCTGCCAGTTCGGCCCGTCAGGGCCGAATGTGGGAGCGAGCCTGCTCGCGAAAGCGGATTGTCAGGCACCTTTGTATTGAAGGTCTGAGGCCTTCGCGAGCAGGCTCGCTCCCACAGGAGTTTGCGGTGAGCTCAGATCGGGTTGGGGCAATCGATAAAGATGTGCTCAAGGGCAAAGCGTTTCGCCAGATACTCGCCCAGCGCCTGGACGCCGTAGCGTTCAGTGGCGTGGTGGCCGGCGGCGATGAAGCTGATGTCGTTTTCCCGCGCGCTGTGGAAAGTCTGCTCGGAGGCCTCGCCACTGATGAACAGGTCGACACCCGCCGCCACGCCCTGATCGATATAACCCTGGCCACCGCCGGTGCACCAGCCGACACGGCGGATCATGCCGCTGCCTTCGATCAGCAGCGGCTCGCGGCCCATGACTTCCTGCACCTTGCGCGCGAAATCCCGCGCAGTCATTGGCTCATTCAGCGAGCCGACCAGCCCGACGACTTTCGGATTGCTCGGGTCGAGCGGCGCTTCGACAGTGATGTCGAGCTGACGCGCCAGTTGCACGTTGTTGCCGACGTCCGGGTGCAGATCCAGCGGCAGGTGATAGGCGAGCAGACTGATGTCGTGCTTGAGCAAGGTTTTCAAGCGGCGCTGTTTCATGCCGGTGACGCAAGGGTTTTCGCCTTTCCAGAAATAACCGTGGTGGACCAGGATCAGGTCGGCCTCGGCTTCGACGGCGGCATCGAGCAACGCCTGGCTGGCGGTGACGCCACTGACGATGCGCATCACCTGCGGGCGGCCTTCGACCTGTAATCCGTTGGGGCAATAATCGGCAATTTTCGTACTGCCCAAGTAACGGTCGGCTTCTTCGACGAGGGTGCTGAGGGCAACGGCCATGAAAGACTCCTAAATATCCCGTTCAGAGGCGCGCGCGGCCTCGTATAATGCGCGACATTATGGGCGGTCTGACCTCGCCTGCAACCTTTCCAGGAACGTGCTTAATGCTCAAGGCGCTGCGTTTTTTTGGCTGGCCGCTGTTGGCCGGTGTGCTTATCGCTCTGTTGATTATTCAGCGTTACCCCGAGTGGGTCGGGCTGCCGAGCCTCGACGTCAATCTGCAACAGGCCCCTCAGACCACGATCGTGCAGCAGGGGCCGGTGTCCTATGCGGACGCGGTGGGCATCGCCGCGCCGTCGGTGGTCAACCTGTACACCACCAAGGTCATCAACAAACCGGCGCATCCTTTGTTCGAGGATCCGCAGTTCCGCCGCTTCTTCGGTGACAATTCGCCGAAACAGAAGCGCATGGAATCGAGCCTCGGTTCCGGGGTGATCATGAGCCCGGAAGGCTACATCCTCACCAACAACCACGTCACCAGCGGCGCCGACCAGATCGTTGTGGCGTTGAAGGATGGTCGCGAAACGCTGGCACGGGTGATTGGCAGCGATCCGGAAACCGACCTTGCAGTTCTGAAAATCGACCTGAAAAACCTCCCGGCAATCACCGTCGGCCGCTCCGACAGCATTCGCATCGGTGACGTCGCGCTGGCCATCGGCAACCCGTTCGGCGTCGGCCAGACCGTGACCATGGGCATCATCAGCGCCACCGGCCGAAATCAGTTGGGCCTGAACAACTACGAAGACTTCATCCAGACCGATGCGGCGATCAACCCGGGCAACTCCGGCGGTGCGCTGGTCGATGCCAACGGCAACCTCACCGGTATCAACACGGCGATCTTTTCCAAATCCGGCGGCTCGCAAGGCATCGGTTTTGCCATCCCGGTGAAACTGGCGATGGAAGTGATGAAGTCGATCATCGAGCACGGTCAGGTGATTCGCGGCTGGCTGGGCATCGAAGTACAACCGCTGACGCAGGAACTGGCGGAGTCGTTTGGCTTGTCCGGGCGTCCGGGGATTGTCGTCGCCGGAATCTTCCGTGACGGCCCGGCGCAGAAAGCCGGCCTGCAACTGGGCGATGTGATTCTGAGCATCGATGGCGAGCCGGCCGGCGATGGTCGCCGCTCGATGAACCAGGTGGCGCGGATCAAACCGACCGACAAGGTGACGATTCAGGTTATGCGCAACGGCAAGGAGCTGAAGCTGACGGCTGAAATCGGCCTGCGTCCACCGCCGGCACCGGTGAAAGAAAAAGAAGAGTAAAAATGTTTTCGCGCCAGTGGCGCGAATAACAGACATTCTCAACAGGCATGTTATATTGTTTCAATTCTAGCAATTGGAACAACATAACATGTCGTCTCGCAAAAAGGCCTCGCTGCTGGGCCTGACTCTGGGTTTGCTCTGCGATCCCGCCTTCGCCGATGAGCCGCAGCCCGTTGAGCTGGAAGCCATCAGCGTCACTTCCGACTACGAATCACCCACCGGCCCGGTCAGCGGTTATCGCGCGACTCGTTCGGCCAGTGCGACCAAAACCGACACGGCGATTCGCGATATCCCACAAGCCATCAGCGTCGTTCCGGCCAGTGTGCTCTCGGATCTGGGCAGCACCAGCGTTGAACGCGCGCTGGATTTTGCCGGCGGCGTATCGAAGCAGAACAACTTCGGCGGCCTGACCCTGTACGAATACAGCGTGCGCGGCTTCACCACCTCGGAGTTCTACAAGGACGGCTTCAGTGCCAATCGCGGTTATCCGAGTACGCCAGATGCGGCCAATATAGAACGCATCGAAGTGCTCAAGGGCCCGGCCGCCAGCCTGTACGGCCGGGGTGATCCCGGCGGTACGGTGAACATCGTCACCAAGAAGCCGCAGCCCGAAGCGTTCACCACTGTGCAGACCAGCGCCGGCAGTTGGGATCGCTACCGCACCGCGCTGGACGTCAACACGCCCCTTGATGACCAGGGCAATGTGCTCTCGCGCATCAACTTCGCCGTAGAAGACAACAACAGCTTTCGCGACCACGTCGACAGCCAGCGGGTATTCGTCGCACCCTCAATCAGTTGGCAGTTGAACCCGGACACCTCGCTGCTGGTGGAGAGCGAAATCGTCCGTCACAACTCGACGTTCGATCGTGGTGTGGTGGCGCCGAACAACAAGTGGAGCGGCGTATCGCGCTCGACCTTCCTCGGCGAGCCCAACGACGGCAACATCGACAACCACAACAACCTGCTCCAGGCCACTCTTGAACACCATCTGAACGACAGCTGGAAACTGCGTCTGGCCAGTCACTACAAGGAAGGCAAGCTCTGGGGCGACGCTTCCGAAGCACGACCGCTGAACGCCGACGGCCACACGGTCAACCGCCGCTTGCGCGAACGCGATACGAGTTGGCACGACAGCATCACCCAACTGGAACTGCGCGGTCTGTTCGACCTCGGGCCGTGGCAGCATGAATTGCTGATCGGCACCGAATACGAGAATTACCGCAAGGACGAACGCGTCACCACCATTGCTGGCGGCCCCTACGCTATCGACATCTATAAGCCGGTCTACGGCCAGCCGAAACCCAACGGCGCACGCTCGGGCACCGACTTCTTCGAACACGTCGAAAGTCATGCGCTGAATCTGCAGGACCAGATCATCTTCACCGACAAGCTGCGCGGCATGGTCGGCGCGCGCTTCGAGCATTTCGATCAGCGCATCGACGATCACAGCCGCAACGCCAAAAGCCAGCAGCGCCACGACGCACTGACTCAACGCGCCGGCTTGCTCTATCAGCTCACGCCGAACACCGGCCTGTTCGCCAACGCCTCGACTTCGTTCAAACCGAACAACGGCCTGGATGCCTCCGGCAAATCCTTCGACCCGGAAGAAGGCGTCGGTTACGAAGTGGGGATCAAGAACGAACTGTTCGATGAGCGCGTGAGCAGCACCCTCGCCTTCTTCCACATCGACAAGGAAAACGTTCTCGCCCTCGATCCGGGCACCGACACCAGCCGCGCCATGGGCAAGGCGCGCAGTCAGGGTTTCGATTGGCAAGTGAGCGGCCAGGTGACCGACGCAGTGCGGGTCATCGGCGCCTTCGCCTACATCGACGCCGAGGTGACCAAGGGCGACGCGACCATTCCTACCGGCAGCCGCATCCTCGGCGTGGCCAAACGCAGCGGCAGTCTGCTGGGTGTTTATGAATTTCAGGATGGCCGACTGCGCGGTTCAGACGTCGGCGCAGCGTTCACTTACGTCGGCGATCGCTCGGGCGAATCCGGCAGCGACTTCGAATTGCCGGCCTACCAGACCGTCGACTTGCTCGCGCATTACAAGGCCAGCGACAACGTCACGGTCGGCCTGAACCTGAACAACATCTTCGACGAGAAATACTACGAGCGCTCCTACAGCAACTACTGGGTCAATCCCGGCGAGCCACGCAATTTCACCGTCAGCCTGACACTCAACCTGTAAAAGGACGTCACCATGCACTACGGCAAATCCCTTCTGCTCCTCGCTGCGCTATTCACCGGTCAGGTGTCGGCCCACGGCCTGTGGACAGAGGAACGACGCGGCAACATCGAAGTGATCTACGGCCATGGCGCCGAAGACAACACCTTCAAGGCGCAGAAAATCAGCGGTGCCTGGGCTTATGACGCAAGCGGCAAAATGATCCCGGTCAGCGTCGAGCGCCTGGCCGATCATGCCCGTTTGAAACCATTGAAGCCGCCGGCGCTGATGGCCGTGGCGCTGAACAACGGCATGTGGTCGCAGACGGCGGACAAGAAGTGGATCAACGAAGGACGCAGCAAAGTGCCCGGCGCCACCGAGGCCACGCAGACGTTCAAGTACAGCCTGGCGATCTATCAGCCGGGGACGAAGTTGCCGAAACTGGAGCAGATCAAACTGCTGATCCTGCCGGAGGTCGATCCGCTGACCGTCGGGCCGGGTAAATCGTTACCGGTGCGGGTGCTGCTCGATGGCAAACCGGCGGCGGGGGTGAAGTTATATGGCGACTATCGCAGCGCGCCAAACACCCTGAGCACCGAGACCGACAAGGATGGGCGTGCGCAGGTTCTGGTGCGTAATGAAGGGTTGAATGTGATTGCGGCGCAGGTCGAGGTGCCGGTGAGGGACAGCGCGGATGTGGACAGTCGTGGGTTGTTCAGTTCGCTGACATTCCTTGGCGAGCCGCATCACGAATAAACACAATGAGCAAATGTGGGAGCAAGCCTGCTCGCGAATAGGTACAACATTCAGCACTGGCATTGAATGAAAGACCGCGTTCGCGAGCAGGCTCGCTCCCACAATTTCAGTGTCGCTTAGAGATCCCCAAGCCCATCAATCAACGCTTGATTCTGCTCCGGCGTCCCCACCGATATCCGCAAGAACTGCGCAATCCGTTCCTGCTTGAAGTGCCGCACGATCACGCCCTGCTCGCGCAGCTTGGCCGCCAGGCCCGACGCATCATGCTGCGGGTGGCGAGCGAAGATGAAGTTGGCCGCCGACGGCAGCACTTCAAAGCCTTTAGCCTGCAACTGCGCCACCACCCATTCGCGGCTCTCGATCACCTGACGACAGGTCTTGTCGAAATACTCGCGATCTGCAAACGCCGCCGCCGCGCCGACAATCGCCAGACGATCCAGTGGATAGGAGTTGAAGCTGTTCTTGATCCGCTCCAGCGCTTCGATCAGGTCCGGATGCCCTACCGCCAGACCGACACGCAGGCCGGCCAGCGAGCGTGACTTGGACAGCGTCTGCGTCACCAGCAGATTCGGATAGCGGTCCACCAGACTTATCGCCGTCTCGCCGCCGAAGTCGATGTACGCCTCATCCACGACTACGACCGAATCAGGACTGGCCTTGAGGATTTGCTCGACCGCGTCCAGCGCCAGCAGGCACCCGGTCGGGGCGTTCGGGTTGGGAAAAATGATCCCGCCATTCGGTTTGGCGTAGTCGGCCGGGTTGATCTGGAACTGCGCATCCAGCGGCACCGCGTCGAATTCAATCCCGTACAGACCGCAGTAGACCGGATAGAAGCTGTAGCTGATGTCCGGGAACAGCAGCGGCTGATCGTGTTGCAGCAGACCGTGGAAGATGTGCGCAAGCACCTCGTCCGAACCGTTGCCAAGGAACACCTGACTGGTTTGCACGCCGTAGTATTCGGCCACGGCGTTTTTCAGCAGATCACTGTTCGGGTCCGGGTACAGGCGCAGGTTATCGTTGAGCTCGGCTTGCATCGCCGCCAGTGCTTTTGGCGACGGGCCATACGGATTTTCATTGGTATTGAGCTTGACCAGTTTGGTCAGCTTCGGCTGTTCGCCCGGCACGTAGGGCACCAGATCCTTGACGAACGGGCTCCAGAATTTACTCATCGCTCAGTTCTCCTGCCCTTTCAGAAAGTCTTGGTCTTTGATGCGGTATTCGGCGCTGCGTGCGTGGGCGCTCAGCGATTCACCACGGGCCAGTACCGATGCAGTTTTGCCCAGCTCGGAAGCGCCGGCCTCGGAGCAGAAGATGATCGACGAGCGCTTCTGGAAGTCGTAGACACCCAGCGGCGAGGAGAAGCGCGCGGTGCCGGAAGTCGGCAACACGTGGTTAGGGCCGGCGCAGTAATCGCCCAATGCCTCGGAGGTGTGGCGGCCCATGAAGATCGCACCGGCGTGACGAATCTGCGGCAGCCAGGCTTGTGGATCAGCGACCGACAATTCCAGGTGTTCCGGGGCGATGCGATTGGCGACTTCGATGGCTTGGGCCATGTCGCTCACCTGAATCAGCGCACCACGGCCATTGATCGAAGTTTCGATGATGGTCGCGCGGTCCATGGTCGGCAGCAGTTTGTCGATGCTCGCGGCGACCTTGTCGAGGAACTCGGCGTCGGGGCTGACCAGAATCGCTTGCGCGTCTTCGTCGTGCTCGGCCTGGGAGAACAGGTCCATGGCAATCCAGTCCGGATCGGTCTGGCCGTCGCAGACCACGAGGATTTCCGAAGGGCCGGCGATCATGTCGATGCCGACCTGGCCGAACACATGGCGCTTGGCCGTGGCCACATAGATATTGCCCGGGCCGACAACCTTGTCGACACGCGGCACGCTTTCGGTGCCGTAAGCCAGGGCGGCAACCGCTTGCGCGCCGCCGATGGTGAACACGCGGTCGACACCGGCGATGCAGGCAGCGGCCAGCACCAGCTCGTTGATTTCACCGCGCGGGGTTGGCACGACCATGACCACTTCGGTCACGCCGGCCACCTTCGCCGGAATCGCGTTCATCAATACCGACGACGGATACGAGGCCTTGCCGCCCGGCACGTACAGGCCGGCACGATCCAGCGGCGTGACTTTCTGGCCGAGCACCGTGCCGTCAGCCTCGGTGTAGCTCCAGGAATCCTGCTTCTGTTTTTCGTGATAGCTGCGCACGCGAGCGGCGGCTTTTTCCAAGGCCTCGCGTTGCGGCACAGTGATGCGGGTCAGGGCCAGCTCCAGGCGCTCGCGCGGCAGGATCAGGTCGGCCATCGAGGCGACTTCGAGGCCGTCGAACTTCTGGGTGAATTCGACCAGCGCCGCGTCGCCGCGCTCGCGCACAGCCTTGATGATGTCGAGCACGCGCTGATTGACCGAGTCGTCAGACACACTTTCCCAGCTCAGCAGATGATCCAGATGATGCGCGAAATCCGGGTCAGCAGCGTTGAGTCGGCGAATTGCAGTGGTTGCGGTCATAGCGAGAGCCTCATAGGAATGGCAAATAACTCAGGCGCCCGAAACTAGCATTCGATCCGCTTGGGCACCTGAGAATTCTGGCTATGAGGCGGATAGACGGCGCGGCCTCGGGCCGCGCAGGTAGATCAGCCGCGGTGTCGCGATTCCACTGCGTTGCGCAGGGTGTCGATCAACGCCTGGATTCGGGCGTGCTGCATTTTCATTGAAGCCTTGTTGACCACCAGACGCGAGCTGATCGTGGCGATCAGTTCCTGTGGCTCCAGGCCGTTGGCGCGCAGGGTGTTGCCGGTGTCGACCACGTCGATGATCTTGTCGGCCAGCCCGATCAGCGGCGCCAGCTCCATCGAGCCGTACAGCTTGATGATGTCGACCTGACGGCCCTGCTCGGCGTAATAACGCTTGGCAACGTTGACGAACTTGGTCGCCACGCGCAGACGGCCCTTGGGCTCGGCCGCGCCGATCTTGCCAGCGGTCATCAGCTTGCATTGGGCGATCTGCAGGTCCAGCGGCTCGTACAGGCCCTGGCCGCTGTATTCCATCAGCACGTCCTTACCGGCGACGCCGAGGTCGGCCGCGCCATGCTCGACATAGGTCGGCACGTCGGTGGCACGCACGATCAGCAGACGCACGTCGTCCTGGGTCGTGGGAATGATCAGCTTGCGGCTCTTGTCCGGATTCTCGGTCGGCACGATGCCCGCTTCAGCGAGAAGCGGCAGGGTGTCGTCAAGGATGCGGCCCTTGGACAGTGCGATGGTCAACATGGGAAACGTCAGTCCTTATCAAGGTACTCATGTCCGGTCGCAATCGGCGCCGGACACACATCGAGGGTGCGTACACCCTCGACTCGAAACGAATTCAGTGGACACGTCCCTGTGTCCCGATGCAGCGATCAGCCCGGAACGCGGCGGATCTTGGCACCCAGCATTTGCAGTTTTTCTTCGATGCACTCGTAACCACGGTCGATGTGGTAGATGCGGTCGATCAGCGTGTCGCCTTCGGCAACCAGCGCCGAGATCACCAGACTGGCCGATGCGCGCAGGTCGGTGGCCATGACTGGCGCGCCCTTGAGCTTCTCGATACCGGTGACGATCGCGGTGTTGCCTTCAACCTGGATGTGCGCGCCCATGCGGTGCAGCTCGTACACGTGCATGAAACGGTTTTCGAAGATCGTCTCGATCACCGCACCCGTGCCTTCGGCAATGGCGTTGAGCGAGATGAACTGGGCCTGCATGTCGGTCGGGAACGCCGGGTACGGCGCGGTGCGCACGTTGACCGCTTTCGGGCGCTTGCCGTGCATGTTCAGCTCGATCCAGTCTTCACCGCAGGTGATTTCCGCACCGGCCTCACGCAGCTTTTCCAGTACCGCTTCGAGGATGGTCGGATCGGTGTCCTTGACCTTGACGCGACCACCGGTCACGGCAGCGGCGACCAGGTAGGTGCCGGTTTCGATACGGTCAGGCATGACTTTGTAGAAAGCCGAACCCAGACGCTCGACGCCATCGATGGTGATGGTGTCGGTGCCAGCACCGGAAACCTTGGCGCCCATGGCATTGAGGAAGTTCGCCAGGTCGACCACTTCAGGCTCGCGCGCGGCGTTCTGCAACACGCTGCGGCCCTTGGCCAGAGCAGCGGCCATCATGATGTTTTCGGTACCGGTCACGCTGACGGTGTCGAAGAAGAAGTGCGCGCCGCGCAGGCCACCTTCAGGCGCCTTGGCCTTGATGTAGCCGCCTTCGACGTCGATGACCGCGCCCATGGCTTCCAGACCGCGAATGTGCAGGTCGACCGGACGCGAACCGATGGCGCAACCACCAGGCAGTGCGACTTCGGCTTCACCGAAACGCGCGACCATAGGACCCAGTACCAGGATCGACGCACGCATGGTTTTCACCAGTTCGTACGGGGCGATCAGGGTCGATTTCGACGCTGAGCTTCTCGTCGATCACCGGCTCGATGCCCATGCGCCCGAACAGCTCGATCATGGTGGTGATGTCGTGCAGGTGCGGCAGGTTGCCAACGGTGACCGGGCCATCGCACAGCAAGGTCGCGGCCAGAATCGGCAGGGCGGAGTTCTTCGCGCCGGAAATGCGGATCTCGCCATCAAGACGAGCGCCACCGGTAATAATCAATTTATCCATTAGTATCTCGACGCCCTAGGGCTCAGGTGCGCTCGGCCCAGGCCGCGCGGCTGAAAAATTTCATAGTGACCGCATGGATGCTGCCATCGGTGATCCATGGGTTCAAATGGGCATAGACCTGCTGCTGACGCTTCACCGGGCTCAACGCCGCCAGTTCATCGCTGATCACGTTCAGCTGGAAGTTGCAGCCTTCGCCTTCAACTTCTACCAGCGTTCCTGGCAGCTTTCCTTCAAGGAAGCTCTTCACTTCTACGGCCTGCATGCTCAACCTCAATCGGCGCCCTGTGCGCACGGGTCGGACATCATACAAAAAAGCCCCGCGCCTGCGAACCCCGCAACGCAGGACTCTGACGGGGGGCTTCTTTATAGATGATGGTTCAGGGTTGCGCCAACAACTCGGTCAATTCACTGACCTGAGCGATTTCACGCATGTCGTCAGGCATCGCGCGAATGCTGACGGCCTTGCCGGCCGCCTGCGCATCACGCATGAAGCACAGCAGCAACGACAGGCCGACGCTGCTGGACTTCTGCACCGCCGAACAATCGATGACCAGCGCGGACGCCTTGCTCGACTTGATCAGCGCCTGCCCTTCCTTGCGCAGGTCGGGCCCGGTGCGGTAATCCAGCACGCCACTGAGCACCAGTTCGTCGACATCACTCATGCGAACTGCCGCCTCACTCATTGCGCTGGATTCCCGGCGGCTTTGTCGGTTTCCTGCTTGGCCTTGGCCACTTCACCGGCCCAGCCATCGATGGTCTTGTCCAGATCGTTGCCATTGCGCTGCATGGCGTCGGCAAACTGGTCACGGAACAGCTTGCCAATGTTGATGCCATTGATGATCACGTTGCGCAGTTTCCACTCGCCGCTGATCTTCTCAAGCGTGTACTGCACCGGATAGATCGCGCCGTTGCTGCCCTTGACGGTCATGTTGACGCTGGTGCGCTCGCCCGATTCGTCTTTGGCCGGGTCAACGGTGATGCCCTGGTTGTTGTATTCCAGCAGCGCGTTGCCATAGAACTGGAACAGACCGCGCTTGAAGTTTTCCTGAAAGCGCTGCATCTGCTCAGGCGTGGCCTTGCGCGAATATTTCACGGTCATGATGCTTTTGGAGATGCCCTCGGCATCCACCACCGGACCGACAATGTTGTTCAACGCCGCATAGAAATCCTGCGGATCCTGCTTGTACTTCTCTTTGTTCGCCTGCAAATCGGCAAGCATCCGGTTCGTGGTGTCCTGAATCAGGTCATGAGCCGATTGCCCCGGTGCAGCGTTAGCCATCAACGGCAGGGCCGCGAGCAACACCAACAGGCCACGTCGCAAGATAGAGATCATTCAAAAGCTCCTCATTTGGCGTCTTTGCTAACGGTATTGAGCAGGAATTTACCGATCAGGTCTTCCAGTACCAGTGACGACTGCGTGTCATGGATGGTTCCACCGTCTTTCAACTGGGTGTCTTCACCGCCGACGCTGATACCGATGTATTTCTCGCCCAGCAGACCCGCGGTCAGGATAGACGCTGTGGAATCGACCGGCAGGTTGTCGACCTTTTTATCCACTTGCAGCGTGACCCGACCGGTGAAGCTGTCGCGATCCAGATCGATAGCGGTGACCTTGCCGATGGTCACCCCGGCCATGGTCACTTTGGCTCTGACCGTCAGACCGGCGATATTGTCGAAATATGCATACAACTTGTAAGTGTCGGTGGACGAAGTCGGAGACAGGCCGCTGACGCGCAAGGCGAGCAGCAGCAAAGCCAGGATCCCTGCCAGCAGGAACAGGCCGACACCGATTTCCAGGGTGCGGTTTTGCATCAGAAATCTCCAAACATCAAAGCGGTCAGAATAAAGTCCAGGCCGAGCACTGCCAGCGAGGCAAACACCACGGTCTTGGTGGTGGCACGACTGATCCCCTCGGAAGTGGGCTCACAGTCATAGCCTTGGAATACGGCGATCCAGGTCACGACGAAGGCGAAAACGACACTTTTGATCACGCCATTGAGCACGTCACTGGTGAAGTTCACGCTGTTCTGCATGTTCGCCCAGTACGAGCCTTCATAAACGCCCAGCCAGTCGACTGCCACCCACGAACCGCCCCAGATGCCGACGACGCTGAAGATCATCGCCAGCACCGGCAGGGAAATGAAGCCGGCCCACAGGCGCGGGGCAATGATGTACTTGAGCGGATCGACACCGATCATTTCCAGGCTGGACAACTGCTCGGTGGATTTCATGTTGCCGATCTCGGCGGTCAGCGCCGAACCGGCGCGCCCGGCAAACAGCAACGCGGTGACCACCGGCCCCAGTTCACGCAGCAGCGTCAGGGCGACCATCTGCCCCACCGCCTGCTCTGAACCATAGCTGGAAAGAATGCTGAAGCCCTGCAACGCCAGGACCATGCCGATGAAAATACCGGAGACCACGATGATCACCAGCGACATGACGCCGACCGAATGCAGCTGCTTGACCAGCAGGCCGAAACCACCGCTGATACCGCCACGGCCCAGCAGGGCGTGAAACAGAAACAGGGTCGCTCGACCAAACACCGCGACCGCGTCGATCGCCGATTCGCCGAACCGACGCACGCGTTCCATCAATGAAATTCTGCGCATCAACGCTTCCCCAGAAGATCTGCGCGGTAATCCGTCGCTGGAAAGTGATACGGCACCGGGCCATCGGGATCACCGGTCATGAACTGGCGGATACGCGGATCATCGGAATTCATCAGCTCATCCGGTGTGCCTTGGCCCAGCACCTGACCATCGCCCACTACATAGATGTAGTCGGCAATGCTCGCGGTTTCCGCCAGATCGTGCGAAACCACGATGCTGGTGATGCCCAGAGCATCGTTGAGCAGGCGGATCAGGCGCACCAGCACGCCCATGGCGATCGGGTCCTGGCCCACGAAGGGCTCGTCGTACATGAGAATCTGCGGATCGAGGGCAATCGCCCGGGCCAATGCTACACGGCGCTTCATGCCGCCGGACAGTTCGTCCGGCATCAGCTCGATGGCGCCACGCAGGCCCACGGCCTGCAATTTCAGCAGGACGATGTCGCGGATCATGTCTTCCGGCAACTTGGTGTGGACCCGCAGCGGAAAGGCCACGTTCTCGAACACATCGAGATCGGTAAACAGCGCACCGCTCTGAAACAGCACGCCCATGTGCTTGCGCGCATCGAACAGATCGCTGCGCGACAGCGTCGGCAGGTTCTGCCCGTTGACCCAGACTTCGCCGCCGGACGGCCGCAACTGCGCGCCCATCAGGCGCAGCAGCGTGGTCTTGCCGCAGCCGGAAGGCCCCATGATGCCGGTGACCTTGCCGCGCGGGATGCGGATATCGACGTTATTGAAAATGCTCCGCGCACCGCGCTTGAAGGAGACTCCCTTCAGCTCGACCGCGTAGGCGTTATCGGCACTCATCTAAACTCCTTGCGATGCAGCCTCTCACTGGGATGCCAGACTTTCCTCGGAAACACCTCCATCCCGGGCAGGCCGAACTGGCGGCGAACTATATCACTGCAAAGGCTGAGCGCCCAAGCGAGAACCCGGCCAAGATCGCCGACTGAAGAGGGCCCGAGCGAGTTTCAGAGGGTTTTGGTAACCAGTAATGACAAAGCACGTCGAACTTGCGTGAGGCTTTGCCACATAACCGCTATAATCGCCGCCTTTTCATCGGCCCATACGATTCTGACATGAGCAAAACCCGCGACCTGATTCAATCGGCACAACGCACCATCCGCCTCGAAGTGGAAGCCGTCCAAGGCTTGATGGCCCATATCGACGCCGATTTCGTACGCGCTTGCGAGATGATTCTGGCCAGCAAGGGCCGCGTGGTCGTGGTCGGCATGGGTAAATCCGGGCATATCGGCAACAAGATCGCCGCCACCCTGGCCAGCACCGGCACCCCGGCGTTTTTCGTGCATCCGGCCGAAGCCAGCCATGGCGACATGGGCATGATCACCCGCGACGACGTGATCCTGGCCCTGTCGAACTCTGGTTCGACCAATGAAATCGTGACTCTGCTGCCGTTGATCAAACGCTTGGGTATCCAGCTGATCAGCGTCACCGGCAATCCACAGTCGCCACTGGCGAAGGCTGCGGAGGTCAATCTCAATGTGCATGTCGAGCACGAAGCCTGCCCGCTGAATCTGGCGCCGACCTCTTCGACCACGGCCGCGCTGGTCATGGGCGACGCTCTGGCCGTGGCCTTGCTGGAAGCGCGTGGTTTCACCGCTGAAGATTTTGCCTTTTCGCATCCGGGTGGCGCCCTTGGCCGTCGCCTGCTGCTGAAAGTCGAAAACGTCATGCACGCTGGACAGGAGCTGCCGCAGGTACAACGCGGTACCCTGCTCAAGGACGCGCTGATGGAAATGACCCGCAAGGGGCTGGGCATGACCGCTATTATTGAAGCCGATGGCAAGCTCGCCGGGATCTTCACCGACGGTGATTTGCGCCGCACCCTGGATCGCGCGATCGACATCCGCAGCGCCACCATCGATCAGGTGATGACCGCCCACGGCAAGACCGCCCGGCCCGACATGCTCGCCGCCGAAGCCCTGAAAATCATGGAAGACCATCGAATCAACGCCCTGGTAGTCGTCGACGAGGAGGATCGCCCGATCGGCGCCTTCAACCTCTCCGATCTGCTGCGCGCAGGAGTCATGTAATGAGCAACGATCTGCTGCAACGCGGCAAAGCGATCAAACTGGCAGTATTCGACGTCGACGGTGTGCTCACCGACGGCCGCCTGTACTTCCTCGAAGACGGCAGCGAGTTCAAGACCTTCAACACCCTCGACGGCCAAGGCATCAAGATGCTGATGAATGCCGGCGTGCAGACGGCGATCATCAGTGGTCGCAAGACCCCGGTGGTCGAGCGCCGCGCGAAGAACCTCGGCATCCCGCATCTGTTTCAGGGGCGCGAGGACAAACTGGTGGTACTCGACGGTCTGCTCGCGCAACTGGGCCTAAGCTATGAAGAAGTCGCCTATCTCGGTGACGATCTGCCAGACTTGCCGGTGATCCGCCGTGTTGCGCTGGGCATGGCGGTGGCCAACGCTGCCGATTTCGTCCGCGAACACGCCCACGGCGTTACCCGCGCCCGTGGCGGCGAAGGTGCCGCCCGTGAATTCTGCGAATTGATCCTGCGCGCCCAGGGCCGCCTCGAAGCGGCCAACGCCGCGTACCTGTGAGCCTGACCATGTTTAGCAAAAAGTTTCGCAACTTCCTGCTGTTCGGCTGCATCGCGGCGATTTTCGCTGCGGTCGGCTATTGGAACATCAGCCCGGAACGCTTCCTCGACAAGCCACCGGTTTCGGCTGCCGAGAATCCGATCGACTGGTACGCGACCAACACGCACACCATTCAGTACCTGCCGGACGGCAAGGTGCAGTACGAGATGACTTCCGTCAAGGCCGAGCACGTGAAGGCTACCGATGTCACCCTGGTGACCAAGCCTGATTTGAACATGTATCGCGGCACCGACTTCCCGTGGCACGTGACCAGTGAGCGCGGCGAAGTGAATTCCGGCGGTACCGAAGTGGAATTGATCGACTCGGTACGCGTACAGCGCACCGACGAGAAACAGCGCGGCACCCTGATCACCAGCACCCGCATGACCGTGTTCCCGCAGCAGGAATATGCGCAGACTGCGCAACCCGTTAGAATCGAGGGCGCTGGCGGTGTATCGACTGGCGTCGGAATGAAAGCGTACCTGAAGGACAGCAGGATACACCTGCAATCGAACGTAAGAGGACAGTATGAGGCTCGTTAAAACCCTCCCTATTTTGCTCAGTCTGGGCGCAGCACTGGGAAGCGCGAGCGCCTGGTCCCTGCCGAACGATCAGCAGCAGCCTATCCGCATTCAGGCCGACGACGCCCAACTGGACGACAAGAATGGCATCGCCACCTATAAAGGTGACGTGATCATTACCCAGGGTTCGATGATCGTCAAAGGCAACACCGTGACCATGACGCGCGCGCCCAATGGCGACATCGACGTGGTGACCTCGGTCGGCAACCTTGCTTACTTCGAGCAGTTGCAGACCCAGGGCGACGCCAAACCGGTTCAAGGCTGGGGCGTGACGATTCAATATCACGCTCAGCAGAATCGCGTCGTGCTGATCGACAAGGCCAAGGTTGTCGACAAGGACAACAACACCACCCAAGGCGAGAAAATCGTCTACGACACCGTGAAGAAACTGGCCAGCGCCGGTCGCGCCACGGGCAGCAAGGTCACCGAAGCGCGTCCGCGCATCGACATGGTGATCCAGCCGAAGAAGAAAACCGAAGAGAAATCCCAGTAATGGCAACTCTGAAAGCTCAGCACCTGGCCAAGGCCTATAAAAGCCGCCAGGTCGTGCGTGACGTCAGCCTGTCGATCGACAGCGGGCAGATCGTCGGCTTGCTCGGCCCGAACGGCGCCGGCAAGACCACGTGCTTCTACATGATCGTTGGCCTGGTGCAGGCGGATCAGGGCCGTGTGCTGATCGATGATCTGGACGTCAGCCACCAGCCGATGCACGGCCGCGCCAAGGCCGGTATCGGCTATCTGCCGCAAGAAGCGTCGATCTTCCGCAAACTGTCGGTCGCCGACAACATCATGGCGATCCTCGAGACTCGCCCGGAGCTCGACAAGGCCGGTCGTCGCAAGGAGCTGGAAAGCCTGCTGCAGGAATTCCACATCAGCCACATCCGCGACAACCTCGGCATGAGCCTGTCCGGTGGTGAGCGCCGCCGGGTGGAAATCGCTCGTGCCCTGGCCACTGCGCCGAAATTCATCCTGCTCGACGAACCGTTCGCCGGTGTCGACCCGATCTCGGTCGGCGACATCAAGCAGATCATCCATCACCTCAAGGCCAAGGGCATCGGTGTGCTGATCACCGACCACAACGTGCGTGAGACCCTGGATATCTGCGAAACCGCTTACATCGTCAACGACGGTCAACTGATCGCCGAAGGTGATGCCGAGACCATCCTGGCCAACGATCTGGTCAAGGAAGTGTATCTGGGTCACGAGTTCCGCCTGTAAGCGCGACAGCGCTGTATCGATTCAAGGCGCATTTATCCGCTTTAATTGTTACAGCGCTCTAGGCAAACACTTCAGTTTCAGGCATATAATTTGCTTAAGTTTGGCGCTTCGGCGCCCTGTAGTGGATGGCGCAAAGCGCCGGCGAATAAGGTGTTAAGCCCCTGCCATGAAACCATC
>Ga0308161_1003008_pt1 | contig 17043 bp, 12 predicted proteins | sample PhyFR2_FD_201034 | JGI IMG/M metagenome (GOLD analysis project Ga0308161, IMG submission 201034) | Phyllosphere microbial communities from UC Gill Tract Community Farm, Albany, California, United States - DLSLF.R2 | ecosystem: Host-associated > Plants > Phyllosphere > Unclassified | place: USA...
GGCGCCTGGTCGAACTGCACGGCGGGCGGGTGACGGCCTGCAGCGCGGGGCTGGGCGCAGGCAGCCGCTTCACGGTGATCCTGCCGTACGAAGCGGTGCAGGTGGAAGACACGCCGGATGCCGGCGCCGGCGCAGCGCCTGCGGAACCGCAACCCGTAGGCGACGGCCTGCGCATCCTGGTGGTCGACGACAACGCCGACGCCGCCGAGATGCTGCAGGCGGTGCTGGAGATGAGCGGCCACGCGGTGGCGGTGGCCTACGACGGCAGCGCGGCCCTGGCGCGCGCCGCCAGCTTCCGCCCGGACGCCGTCTTCCTCGACATCGGCCTGCCCGACCAGAGCGGCTTCGAAGTCGCCCAGGCCCTGCGCCGCATCGACGGCATCGACCGCGCCACACTGGTCGCGCTGACGGGATGGGGCGCACACGAAGACCGCCAGCGGTCGAGCGAGGCGGGGTTCGATGCGCATCTCACCAAGCCGGCGGACCTGGACCGCGTGCATGAAGTGCTGCGCGAAGCGGCGCAAAAAGCCGGCCGATAAGGCATATTGGGGCCTGCGGCCATGACCGTACGGTGGGGGTATTGAGGCCGGGGGCCTCGATACCGAAGTGCCCACGCGGTTACGTGTTCATCCCTGGTCCATGGCCGTGATGACTCGCTCCGAGACGCTGACTGCGGCCCGAGGCGCTAACGGGATGCTTTGAGAGACGCCGGCAAGAAGCCGCGTCATCGATAAAATCAGCGCCAACAATGATCACCGTTCCGCGTGGGCACGGGGTGCCCACCCTACGAAAAGCACCATCACCTCGCCACTTGAACACATAAAAAAACCGGCATCGCAATGCCGGTTTCTCATTCAAAGCCCGAACCTCAAGCCGTCTGCTTCTCATCCCGCAACTCGCGCCGCAGGATCTTGCCCACGTTCGTCTTCGGCAGCGTTTCGCGGAACTCCACGTGGCGCGGGCGCTTGTAGCCGGTCAGCTCTTCCTTGCAGAAGGCCAGCAACTCTTCGGCGGTCAGCTTCGGGTCCTTCTTCACCACGTACAGTTTCACGGCTTCGCCCGAATGCTGGTCCGGCACGCCGACGCAGGCCACTTCCAGCACGCCCGGGTGCGACGCGACCACGTTCTCGACTTCGTTCGGGTACACATTGAAGCCCGAGACGATGATCATGTCCTTCTTGCGGTCGACGATGCGCGTGTAACCCTTCTCGTCCATGATGCCGATGTCGCCGGTCTTCAGGAAGCCGTCGGGCGTCATGACCTTGGCGGTTTCGTCGTCGCGCTTCCAGTAGCCAGCCATCACCTGCGGGCCGCGCACCGCAATCTCGCCGGACTGGCCGAAGGGCACCGGCTTGTTCGCTTCGTCGAGGATCTGCACTTCGGTCGACGGCAGCGGCAGGCCGATGGTGCCGGTGAAGGCGGTAATGTCGCAGCGGTTGGCGGTGACCACCGGCGAAGTCTCAGACAGGCCGTAGCCCTCGACGATCGGCGTGCCGGTGATCTTCAGCCATTTATCGGCCACGGCCTGCTGCACCGCCATGCCGCCGCCCGGGCAGACCAGGTAAGTCGAGTGGTCGAGATTGGCGAATGCCGGCTGGTTGACCAGGCCGTTGTACAGGGTGTTCACGGCCGGGAAGACGTTGATCTTGTACTTGCCGAGCTCCTTGATGAAGCCGTCCATGTCGCGCGGATTCGGGATCAGGACGTTCATGCCGCCCAGGCGCATGCCCAGCAGGGCACAGACGGTGAGCGCATAGATGTGGTACAGCGGCAGAGCGCACATGAATTCAAGCTGTTTGCCAGCCGGGGCCTTGCCCAGCGAAGGACCGAACCAGGCTTCGTTCTGCAGCACGTTAGCCAGCACGTTCTTGTGCAGCAGCACGGCGCCCTTCGACACGCCGGTGGTGCCGCCGGTATACTGCAGGAAGGCGATGTCCTCGTGGCCCAGCTTCACTGGCTTGAAGGTACGGCGCGCGCCGTCGGCCAGGGCTTTCTTGAACGGGACATGGCCGGGCAGCGACCAGGCCGGCACCATCTTCTTGACCTTGCGCACCACGAAGTTGACGATCGTACCCTTGATACCGCCGAGCATGTCGCCCATGGTGCCGACCACCACGTGCTTCACCTGGGTGCCGGCGATCGCCTGCTCCACGGTATGGGCGAAGTTTTCCAGCACGACCAGCGCTTCGGCGCCGGAGTCGTTCAGCTGGTGCTGCAGCTCGCGCGGCGTGTACAGCGGATTCACGTTGACGATGGTGTAGCCGCCGCGCAGGGCGGCCGCCATGGCAATCGGGTATTGCAGCACGTTCGGCAGCATGATCGCCACCCGCGCGCCCTGCTGCAGGCCGCGGCTTTGCAGGAAGGCCGCCATCTGCTGCGACAACCGGTCCAACTCGCCGTAGGTAATGGCCTTGTCCATGCAGGCGAAGGCCTTCTGGCCGGCGTACTTGCGGAAGGATTCTTCCAGCAAATGGGTCAGGGAACGATACTGCGTCGGGTCGATTTCCAATGCCACCCCTGCCTCGTACGACTTGAGCCAAAACTTGTCCATCTCTGCCTCGCCTTCTTAAACTTTGTATCCAATAAAATGCAAAACCGCCCGGAATGCCCGGGCGGTCTTGGCCGGCCAACCTGCGCCGTACTACGGCCTCAGGCGGCTTCTTTCTGTTTCTGCTGCTGTTCGTCGCGCAGCGCACGCCGCAGGATCTTGCCGACGTTGGTCTTCGGCAGTTCGTCGCGGAATTCGATGTACTTCGGTTTCTTGTAGCCGGTGAACTGCGCCTTGCAGTATTCCTGCAGCGCGCTTTCCGTCAGGTTCGGGTCCTTGCGCACCACGAAGACTTTCACCGCCTCGCCGGAATGCTCGTCGGGCACGCCCACGACCGCGCATTCGAGCACGCCCGGGTGGCCGGCGATCACGCCTTCGAGTTCGTTCGGGTACACGTTGAAGCCCGACACCAGGATCATGTCCTTCTTGCGGTCGACGATCTTCACGTAGCCACGCTCGTCCATGATGCCGACGTCGCCCGACTTGAAGTAGCCGTCGGCGGTCATGACCTTGGCGGTTTCGTCCGGACGGTTCCAGTAGCCGGCCATCACCTGCGGGCCGCGGATGCCGATCTCGCCAGTCTGGCCGAGCGGCAGGATATTCCCGTCGTCGTCGAGGATGGCGATGTCGGTCGACGGTACCGGCAGGCCGATGGTGCCCGTGAAGCCCTGCTCGTCGGCGCGGTTGCAGGTGGCCACCGGCGAGGTTTCCGACAAACCGTAGCCCTCAATGATACTCTTGCCGGTTATTTGTTTCCACTTGTCATTAACCGCTTGCTGGACGGCCATGCCGCCGCCGTTCGCGGTCTTCAGCGTGGAAAAGTCGATGCTGGCGAAGTCCGGGTGATTGACCAGCGCGTTGTACAGCGTGTTCACAGCCGGCAGCGTGGTGATCTTGTACTTGCCCAGTTCCTTGATAAAGCCCGGGATGTCGCGCGGGTTCGGGATCAGGATGTTCATGCCGCCGACGCGCATGCCCCACATGGCGCAGGCCGTCAGCGCGAAGATGTGGTACAGCGGCAGCGCGCAGACGATGTTCGGGAACTCGACCGCCGGCGGCTGCGACAGCGCGGGCTGGGCCCAGGCCTCGGTTTGCAGCACGTTGGCGATGATGTTGCGGTGGGTCAGCGTGGCGCCTTTCGAGACGCCGGTGGTGCCGCCGGTGTATTGCAGGAAGGCGATGTCGGATGCGCTCAGCGTGGGTGCGGCGTAAGGCATCTTCGCGCCCTGCGCCAGCGCATCCTTGAAGCGCACCATGTTCGGCAGCGTGAAGTCCGGCACCATCTTCTTGATGCTGCGCACCACGAAGTTGACCAGCATGCCCTTGGCGCCGCCCAGCATTTCGCCCATGCTGGCCACGACCACGTGGCGCACCGGGGTGCTTTTGAGCACCTGCTCCACGGTGTGGGCAAAGTTTTCCAGCACGATGATGGCTTCGCTGCCCGAGTCCTTCAGCTGGTGCTCGAGTTCGCGCGCGGTGTACAGGGGATTGACGTTGACGACGGTGTAGCCGGCGCGCAGGATCGCCGCAATCGCGATCGGGTTCTGGAGGATGTTCGGCATCATCACCGCCACCCGCGCACCCTTGGCCATGCCGCGGCTTTGCAGCCAGGCGGCCAGCCGCTTCGAGCAGGTGTCGAGCTCGGCGTAGGTGAGGAACTTGTCCATGCAGACGTACGCATTGTTCTGCGCGTACTTCTGGAACGACTCTTCCAGCAGGTGCACGAGCGACCGGTACTGGTCCGGGTTGATTTCAGCTGGTACGCCAGCTGGATACGACTTCAGCCAAATCTTGTCCATCAGATGCCCCTGTCTCCAATAGTATCGTTGTCGTTCAGCCTACATTGTCGAATTATATTTGCAAACCGAACGTGCGTGCTTATGCCTTTGCTATTGCCGCATATGATGCTATCGGGCAGCGCGCTCCTATGCAAGCGCTTTTGCCTTAATTGGAACAGGGACTCTACGGCACCCTCTTGGGCAGGCTCTACGGCATGGCTACATTGGTGCGCTGCACCATGACCGGACCGCCTGGTACTGCGGCCTCGAACACCTTCAGCGCCGCGGTCCGCTCCGGCTTGTCGCGCTTCGACAGCAGCGTGACTTCGCGGTAGAACTTCCGGAAATCCTTGTCACGGCGCAGCATCGCGCGGAAGGCCGGCACGTAGTCGTTATAGGTGGCAATCGACGCCAGGTGGGCATTCGAGAGCGGCTCGGCAAAGAAGCGGTCGTAGCCGGCATAGCCGCCCCACTGCGCTTTCAGCACCTGGTATTCGTCCTTCAGCCCCATGAACAATTTCGCCTTGGCGATGCGCTTGTCCTCGTCGCCGACCGGGGACGCATAGGTACGCTCGAGCTCGCGCCGGTATTTCAGCAGCAGTTCGAGGAAGCCCTTGCGCCGCACCGAATAGCGCTCGTAGGCGTCGCGCATCGCCGGGTTACCGAATTTTTCCAGCCACATTTCCACGCCCGCTTCTTCGACGGCGCTGGCAAACGATTCGTTGAAGCGCGAGTCGCCCGGCACATACACCACCTGGTGCGCCAGCTCGTGGAAGATCAGGCGCGCCAGTTCGGCGTCGGGGTAATGGATGAAGGTGGAGATCAGGGGATCGCTGAACCAGCCCAGGGTCGAATAGGCGCTGACGCCGCCGACTTCCACATCGCGGCCCTGCTCGCGGAGTTCCTTGGCATAGGCCTGGGCATCGGCCTTGTTGTAATAGCCGCGGTAATTCACGCAGCCGGCCACCGGGAAGCACCACTGCAGGGGTTTGAGCGACAGCTCGGGGGTCGCCACCACGTTCCACAGCACGTACTGGCGTTTCAGGGCGGCGTAGTTCTTGTAGCTGCCGTTGTCGGGCAAGCCCATCTTCTGGACCGCGAACAGGCGGATCTGGCGCGCCGTCTCCAGACGGTGGCGCAGCGAGGTTTTCGTGGTGGGATCGGCCAACCAGTCGTCGATTGGCCTTGCATCGGAGAGGAGTTCAAGCTGGCCTTGCGCCGCCTGGGTGTAGTAATTCAGAGTAGAACAACTGGCAAGCATTCCGGCGGCAGCGCCCGCAATGAGCGCAGGCCGGAAGAGTCGGGGTAGTCTAAGAAGTAATTTCTTCATGTCCGGGTCGGGGCGCGGCCTTTTCGACCTGCACCAGGGTGTCGTAGAAAGTGGGCGCCCTGCCCATGTCGGTCAGGCGCTGGCTGGTGACTTCATTGGCGTTCTTGCCGTCGCTGGCGAGTTTCTTCCACCAGATCGACAAGCCCACCACGAGGCCCGGTCGCGCTTTCTCGGTCACGCGCGCCTTGGCAACGAAAGAGCCGCGGTCGTTGAAAATACGTGCCATGTCACCGTGGGCGATGCCGCGCGGGGCGGCGTCGTTCGGGTGCATGTCGAGGTGCGGCTCGCCCTCAGTTGCACGCAGGCTCTGTACATTGACAAACGTTGAGTTCAGGAAGTTCCTGGCTGGCGGAGAAATCATCGCCAGCGGATATTTCTTTGCCAATTGCGGGTTCGACGCCACCGACTCATACGGCGCGATATACGCCGGCAGCGGGTCGAGACCATCGCGCTCCATCGTGCTCGAATAAAACTCGCACTTGCCCGACGGGGTCGGGAAACCGCCCTCGGCAAACGGCGCGTCCGGCATGTTCAGTTTTTGCCAGCCCTTCTGCTTCAGCGATTCCCAGTCGAAGTGGATCGCGCGGACGTGGTTCTTGTCGAAAGCCTGGGCGGCGAGTTCCTCGTCGCTCTCCCGGAAGCAGGGATCGTCGAAGCCCATGCGCGCGGCCAGCAGGCGGAAGATTTCCGTGTTCGGCTTGGCTTCGCCCAGCGGCGCAATTGCCGCGTTGTTGGCCATCATGTACAAGTGACCATAGGCCAGGTGGGCATCGACGTGCTCGAGCTGGGTGGTGGCCGGCAGCAGGATGTCGGCGTAGTCAGCACTGTCGGTGCGGAACTGTTCCATCACCACGGTGAAGAGGTCTTCGCGCTCGAAGCCGGCCTGCACCTTGGCCGAATCCGGGGCAATCGCCAGCGGATTGGCGTTGTAGACGATCACGGCCTCGACTTTCGGGCCGAATTCCGGCGAGGCCTCTTTCAGCAGATCGTCGCCGATGGTAGTCATGTTGATGGTGCGGGTCTTGCGGCCAGCCAGCAGGTCTGGGCGCTGCAGCACGGTGCGGTTCGCCGGGAACGAGCCCGAGGTCGACAGCTGGATGCCGCCGGCCGCATGGCGCCAGGCGCCGACCAGCGCCGGCAGGCAGCTCATGTTGCGCACGGCCATGCCGCCGCCCTTTGCGCGCTGCACGCCGTAGTTGCAGCGGATCGCCACCGGCTCGCCGCGCTTCGCGGTTTCGCCGTACAGGCGTGCCAGGTCGATCACTTCCTGGGCGCTGATGCCGCAGGTGTCGGCGGTGCGTTCCGGCGTCCACTCGGCGGCGCGCTCCTTCAGCTGGTCGAAGCCGAGGGTGTAGCTGGCGATGTAGTCGTGGTCGAGCAGGTCTTCCTTGATGAGCACGTGCATCATCCCCAGCGCCAGCGCCGAGTCCGTACCCGGCAGCAAGGCAATGTGCTGGTGGCACTTCTCGGCCGTCAGCGAGCGGTAGGGATCGATGGCGATCAGCCTGGCGCCGCGGCGCTTGGCTTCCTGGGCGCGCATCCAGAAGTGCAGGTTCGAGGCGATCGGATTGCCGCCCCAGATCAGGATCAGCTTGGCATCCTGGAACTGCTCCATGTCGGTGCCGATCGAGGCGCCGATGGTGTACTTGTAGCCGGTAAAGCCCGCGGTGGCGCAGATGGTGCGGTCGAGCAGCGAGGCGCCAAGCTGGTTGAAGAAACGCAGCGACATCGACTCGCCCTGCACCAGGCCCATGGTGCCGCAATAGCTGTACGGGAGGATGGCTTGCGGGTCGCGTGCGGCGATTTCGCCCAGGCGCTCCGCGATCTCGTGGATCGCTCGCTCCCACGTAATCTGTTCGAATTTGCCTTCACCCTTCTTGCCGACGCGGCGCATCGGATGCAGCACGCGGTCCGGCGAATAGGTGCGCTCGACGTAGCGCGAGACCTTGGTGCAGAGTACGCCGGCGGTGGTCGGATGTTCCGGGTCGCCACGCACCGCAGTGGCCACGCCGTCCTCGACGGTGACGAGGATGGCGCAGGTATCGGGGCAGTCGTGGGGGCAGGCGGCGCGGACTTGGGTGATGCTCATACTGAATCAGTTCCAGGGAAAAAACGTCGAGAAACCAATACTTTATCCGATTCCGGCTGGCTTCGTTGCGGACCGGTCCGGCTTTTCCTGCCGGGCTGGATTTCATCTGGCGACAAGGGCTACAATGGTTTTGAATAGGCTTAGTTGAACACCATGCTGCTAGGGAGAACAAGATGAGACTGGTAGAACCTATCCTCGCTTTCCAGACCGAACTGGAACAGATCCGGCGCGACATCCACGCCCATCCGGAACTCTGCTACGAAGAACAACGCACCGCCGACGTGGTGGCTGCGCGCCTGACCGAATGGGGCATTCCCGTCGTGCGCGGGCTGGGCGTCACCGGCGTGGTCGGCATCATCAAGAATGGCAACTCGCCGCGCGCAATCGGCCTGCGCGCCGACATGGACGCGCTGCCCATGCAGGAACTCAACACATTTGACCATGCGTCGCGCCACCCCGGCAAGATGCATGCATGCGGTCACGACGGTCATACCGCGATGTTGCTGGGCGCAGCCCACTATTTGTCGCGTCATCGCAACTTCGACGGCACGGTGTACCTGATTTTCCAACCCGCCGAAGAAGGCGGCGCCGGCGCGCGCAAGATGATCGAGGATGGTCTGTTCGACCAGTTCCCGATGGACGCCGTGTATGGCATGCACAACTGGCCCGGCCTGCCGGCGGGCAGCTTCGGCGTGATCCCGGGGCCGATGATGGCATCCAGTAATGAGTTCCGCGTGACGGTGAAGGGCAAGGGCGCGCACGCCGCGCAACCGCACCGCGGCATCGACCCGGTGATGGTGGCGGTGCAGATTGCGCAAGCCTGGCAAACCATCATCTCGCGCGAAAAGAATCCGCTGGAAACGGCGGTGCTGTCGATCACGCAGATTCACGCGGGCAGCGCCACGAATGTGATTCCCGACGAAGCGGTGCTGATCGGGACCGTGCGTACCTTCTCTACTGAAGTGCTGGACCTCATCCAGGAGCGCATGGAGGCGATGGCGGCGGGCGTGGCGGCAGGCTTCAATGCGACGGTCGATTTCGGCTTCAAGCGCAATTACCCGCCGCTGATCAACGATCCGGAAAAGACCGCGTTTGCGGTCGAGGCGATGCGCGCGGTGGTGGGGCCGGCGGCCGTGAACACGGCGGTCGAACCGACCATGGGCGCGGAGGATTTTGCCTTCATGCTGCAGGCTAAGCCAGGGTGTTATGTGTTCATCGGCAACGGCGACGGCGAGCACCGCGCGGGTGGGCATGGGCTGGGGCCTTGCCAGCTGCACAATGGCAGCTATGACTTCAACGATGACTTGCTGCCGATCGGGGCGAGTTATTGGGCGAGGTTGGTGGAGATGAGTTTGCCGGTAGCGTGACGGCGCCGGGTTTCAAGCGGTGAGAGCGGTGGGTACGAGTACGCACCCTACCGATGCGCTGCGTAGGGTGGGTTCTCGAACCCACCGGCAGTTCAACCGGTGAGACAGCGTGGACAGTAGGGCTGGCTAAATGCCAGCACTACGAATGGCCACCCTACAACGCCGCTTTTCGTAGGGTGGACACCTGTGTCCACGCTGTCGTACTCATGCGCCCCCCAACCACACGCGGTCACATATCCGGCAACTGATCCTCGGCCAAGCCCAACCTCACCCCCGGATTGATCCGCTCCAGCGCCAGCAAGGCCGCCGCGTGATCGGCCCCACCCAGCTCCGCCTCGAGCGCTTCGTAACTGCGCGTCGCCGCCGCGGCCATCGGCAAGCTCACCCCCGCCTGCCCCGCCGCCGCCAGCACATTCCGTAGATCCTTCAACTGGCTCTTCACCTGCCCGCCCGGCACGAAATTCCGGTCCAGCATGCGCTGCCCATGCAATTCGAGAATCCGGCTGCCCGCAAACCCGCCGCGGATCGCCTCGCGCACTGCCGCCGGATCGGCCCCCGCCGCCTGCGCCAGCAACAATGCCTCGGCCACCACGTTCAGGGTCGCGCCAACGATCAATTGATTGCACAGCTTGGCGACCTGTCCGCTGCCCGCCGGCCCCACCAGCCGCGCGCTGCCGAGTACGTCGAACAGCGGCAACGCCTCCTCGAAGTCGCGCAGGCTGCCGCCGGCCATGATCGCCAGCTTGCCCTCCTGCGCTCCGGGCACCCCGCCCGACACCGGCGCATCGAGAAAGCGCATGCCCTGTCCGCCAAGGCGCGCATGAAAGGCCAGGGCCTCGTCGTGCCGCGTCGAACTCATGTCGATCCACAGGGTTCCCGGCGCCATGGCGGGCAGCGCCGCGTCCATCGTCGTGCCCACGGCCGGCCCGGCTTCCAGCATCGAAACCACGATTGCGACGCCTCGCACCGCTTCTTCAACCGATTCGCATACGCGTGCCCCATGCGTGGCAAGCGTGCGCGCCTTGGCTGTGCTACGGTTCCAGGCGTGCAGGGGAAACCCGGCATCGGCCAGGCGCGCCGCCATCGGCTGGCCCATCAGGCCGATGCCCAGGAATGCCACAGTAGGGTAGCTCATACGCCTCCTTTTTCGGTTTTGGGTCGTGCGCTACGCGTTTTCATTTACACCAGTAAAATATTCGGCGATCGCCAACATGGATTGGCGACTATTCATGAAAGCAATTATGTTCTCTAATAAAAAAATTGGCAGCCTCCTTGCTGCCGCTGTCCTGATGACGGCTGGCCAGGCCTTTGCCGCCGACAATGGCTGGGTCGACTCGGCCACGTTCGAATTCGGCACCGGATCGAAAGTACGCATGGGCCGTGTGGCCGTCCAGTCCAACTGGGACAAGCAGTGGTTTTCCTCGAACGGCCGCCACCTGGGCGGCTACTGGGATCTGTCGGCCGCCTACTGGCGCGGTTCGGCCTACCGTAATGTCGACGGGCAGCACCAGAACATCGGCGTGATCGGTATCACCCCCGTGTTCCGCTACCAGCGCGACGACAAGCTCGGCCTGTACGTCGAAGGCGGCATCGGCGCCAACCTGATGTCGGAACTGTATAACAACAGCGACAACCGCCTGTCGACCGCCTTCCAGTTCGGCGACCACCTCGGTATCGGCTATGTCACCACGAACAAGTGGGACCTGGGCCTGAAGTTCCAGCACTACTCGAACGGCAGTATCAAGAAGCCGAACAGCGGCGTCAACTTCGTGATTGTCCAGGCCCGCTACCAGTTCTGAGTTCCTGCCCATCAGCAAACGTCCGGTTGAAATCGGCGTTTGCTGATTTATGTAACAATTCGATCAGGCGCCGCAGCCCGCGTGCGCGGGATTGGATGAGGGCCGATTGGATAGTTCCGCTGTCAAGACATACCTGCCATGGCTGGTCGCCACTGCCCTGTTCATGGAGCAGCTCGACGCCACGGTCGTCAACACCGCCATTCCCAGCATCGCGGCCAGCCTCGGGGTCACCCCGCTGAGCCTGAAATCGGTCGTCACCAGCTACATCCTCGGCCTGGCCGTCGGCATTCCTGTCAGCGGCTGGATGGCCGACCGCTTCGGCACCCGCCGCGTCTTCCTCACCGCGATCGGCATCTTCACCTGCGCTTCAGTGCTGTGCGGCCTGTCGGTGAGCGCCGAGATGATGACCGCCGCGCGCCTGCTGCAGGGCCTGGGCGGCGCCATGATGATGCCGGTCGGGCGGCTGGCCATCGTGCGCACCTTCCCGAAATCCGAACTGCTCGGGGCGATGAACTTCGTCATCATCCCCGCCCTCATCGGCCCGCTGCTGGGCCCGACCGTCGGCGGCCTGATCGTGCACTGGACCTCCTGGCGCGCGATCTTCTTCATCAACCTGCCCTTCGGCCTGATCGCCATGTACCTGGTCTGGCGCCACATGCCCGACTACCACGGCGACGAGCGCCGCCCGCTCGACGTGCTGGGCCTGATCCTGTTCAGCACCGGCACCGCGATTTTGTCCTGGCTGCTGGAAATCTTTGGCGAACACACGCTCAGCGGCCCCACCATGGGCCTGCTGCTGGCGGTGTCGATCTGCCTGCTCGGCACGTATGCGCTGCACGCAAGCCGCATCAAGTTCCCGCTGCTGCGCCTGACTTTATTAAAAGTGCGCACCTTCCGCATTTCCGTGGTCGGCGGCTTTGTCACCCGCCTCGGTGTCGGTGGCCTGCCCTTCCTGCTGCCGCTGCTGTACCAGCTGGGCCTGGGCCTGCCGGCTTGGCAGTCGGGCTTGCTGATGATGCCCTCGGCGGCGGCGGCGATGGGCATGAAGCTGATCGCGCCCAAGGTGCTGGCGCGCTTCGGCTACCGCCAGGTGCTGGTGGCAAATACCCTGTGCATCGGCATCACGATCGCGCTGTTCGGGCAAGTGGGGCCGAGCACGCCGCTGGCGGCCATCGTCTGCATCAGCCTGATGCAGGGTTTCTTCAATTCGCTGCAGTTTTCCAGCATGAACACGCTGGCCTATGCCGACATCGAGACCAGGGATTCGAGCATGGCGAGCACGATTGCCAGCTCGTTCCAGCAATTGTCGATGAGTTTTGGCTTGGCGGCGGGTTCGCTGGTGACGGCCTGGTTCCTGGGACGGGTGCCGCAGACCAACCAGGTGCTGGTGACCGGCGCCCTGCACCACGCCTTCGATTTCCTGGCGGGGTTGACAGTGGTATCGGCGATTATCTTCTGGCGCCTGCGCCGCGAGGACGGCGACAGCATCAGCCGCGGGCGGGAAAAGGCGACTCAGGCCGAGCCGGTGGCCCAGCAGGCCTGAGCGCCAAGGTTCAGGCAGCCCTGCTGACCAGGGTCGCAAACACGCGTTCGCGGTTACTCATCACAAAGTTGACGAACATCGGTTCCTTGACGGCCAGCCGCAGCAAGCCCGGCAGCAAGGGATAGCAAAAGGTCGCCACCTTGCGCACCGCTTCGTCGTTGGCCAGCGCGGCGCGCGCCGCCGCTTCGCCGCCACCCAGCAGGGGCAGTACGCTGCTCCTGTGCTTGTCGAGAATGTCGTTCATGGGCGCCATCAATTTGCTGCCCAGGCCTGCCGCGTCACTACCAGTCTGCATAGTGCTCTCCTCACGATAGAAAGTGGCTATCATCTCGCGGCGCTCTATGATCAGAGATGATTTTGAGCAACTAACAGTCTCCTGCTAAGCTGCCTTCCGTTAGCTTTTACGCAACGCATGCATGTCAAGCTTGCCTAGAATAGCGGGCGGCCTTTGCCATGTTCCAAGGAGAACTTTCGCATGATAAGCACCCGTCTCGCCATTCTCGAACTCACCCACCGGCACCGGCTCGACGCGGCGACGCTCGGCGCGCTGTGGCGCATTGCCCGTCTCGGCCAGCCATCGCCGGAGCTGGACACCCTGCTGCGCCGCGCTGTCGGCATGCTGGCCGCGCTGCTTGCCGGCCTGGGCCTGATCTTCCTGGTCGCCGCCAACCTCGATGCGCTGGGGCGGCGTGAGAAATTTATCCTGCTCCAGTTGTGCGTGGGAGCGGCTTGCCTGGGTGCCGCCTTCCTGCCGCGCCTGCGCACCTCGCTGGCGCTGCTCGGGCTGCTCGTCATTGGCGCGCTGTTCGCTTACTTCGGCCAGACCTACCAGACCGGCGCCGATCCATGGCAACTGTTCGCGGTCTGGGCCGTCCTGGCGCTGCCGCTGGCGCTGGGCGCCCGCACAGACATCGTCTGGAGCGCCTGGGTGATCGTCGCCATGACCGGGCTTACCGCCTGGGACGCCGCGCAGTCGGGATGGTGGCGCTTCGCCGGCCCCAACCTTGGCGCCCACATGCTGGTGGCGCTGCTGGCAAGCGCGCTCGCCGTGCTCATGAGCCAGCCGCTTGCCCGCTTTAGCGGCGCCGGCAGGGTGGCGTTCAACCTTGCCGTGCTGTTCGCAACCACCTCGCTGGGCAGCGCCGGCATGCTGGCCTTGTTCGCCTCGAGCAGCGGGACCGCGCTGTACTATCTGCTGAGCCTGGTCCTGCTTGTCGTTGCGGCAGCCCTCCTGACCCGGCGCAGGCTTTTCGACGTGACCGCGCTCAGCGTGATTGCGCTCGGCCTGATCATCCTGTTCATCGCCGGCATGGTACGTGTCATCGGCCTGGGCCATGGCGGTGAAATCGGCATGCTGCTGGTGGCTGGCTTCACCACGGTCGGACTGATGGCCCTGGCAGTACGGGGCATTCTTGCGCTGATGCGCGAATACGGCAGCGGAGGCAAACCATGAGCAAGCATCTCGACAAGGTGTTGCGTGAAGCGGTCGACCAGGGCTTGCTTGCCGCCGCCCATGCCGAGCTGGAAAGCCAGCACCGGCCATGGCCAGTGATCGTCATGATGGCCATTGCAGCCTGGTTTGCCGCGATTCCCCTCGGGGCGGTGGTCGGACTGCTGTTCCTGACGGGCGCCAATGTGTATGGCACCGCCCTTGTGCTCGGCGTTATTTTCCTGGGTGCGGCCGTGGCCCTGCTGCGCCAGCGCGACATCCCCCTGTTCCTGGAACAGCTGGCCATCCCCTGCCTGATCATCGGGACCGGGCTATTCGTTGTCGGGCTCGGCAACATGGACTTCGCCAAAAACAACATGGGCCTTGCCATGGCCATCACGGCAAGCCTGGTGTTCGGCCTGGCCTTCCTGCTGCACCAGGTCTGGCTGCGTGTCCTGCTCGGCGCGGCGGGGGCCACCCTGGCGGCGCTGGCGATGTCGGGCGTCCCCCACATTGGCCGCGGCCTGCTCGACCTGCCCTACAGGCAAGCCTGGACCTGCCTGGCGGCCGTGTGGCTGCTCGGCCAGGGCCTGCTGTCGCAGCTGGAACGCACGCCGCTGCGCGCCGGCACGGCCGCCACCCTGGAAACCATCCTGACCGGCATCGGCGGCATGACCCTGCTGGCCCTGGCCTATTGTTCCGGCCCCACTTTCCTGCTCAGCGCCAGCCTGCCGGCCGGACTCGACGGCGGCTATGGCGGGGCGCTGCCGGGCAGGTTCGATGGCGTCCTGTCCCTTGCCTGCGCACTGGGCGCGGCCGGATGGATGATGCAGCGCTGGCCCGCGCTGCGCAGCGCCTGGTTCGCGGCGCTAGGCGGCACGGCCGTGGTGCTGTGCTGGCTGGCGCCATCGATGGGACCCGTGCTGCTTATGCTGGCAATCTGCGTGACCACCGGCCGCCGCAACCTGGCCTTGCTTGCCGGAGCGTCGGCGTTGTGGATGGTCGGCGCGCTGTATTACTACCTGTACTGGCCGCTTGCGCACAAGGCCGTGCTCCTGCTCGGCTGCGGCCTGGCCCTGGGCGCCATCGTGCGCTTCGCGATGCCGGGCGCCCTGCTGCCATCGACACCGGAAGCCTTGCCCGAGCTCCAGCCGGCCCCGGCCGCCCCGGATACCAATCCACGCTGGAAACGCGGCCTGCTCGCCGGCGCCGGGATGCTGGCGCTGGTCGTCGCCAACGCCGCCATCTGGGAAAAGGAGGCATTGATCAGCACCGGCCAGGTCGTCTTCGTCGAGCTGGCGCCGGTCGACCCGCGCTCGCTGATGCAAGGCGACTACATGACGCTGAACTACGCCTTTCCTCCCGACTTCGCCATGGTCGACACGGCCAGGACGAAGCTGGTGGCGCGGCGCGCGCCGAACGGCGTGGTGACCTTGCTCGGCGAGCACGATGGCCGGCCTCTCGGCCCGCAAGAGATGCTGATCGAAGCGATCAGCAAGCGCAGCCGGCCCCTGATCGTGACCGACGCCTGGTATTTCAAGGAGGGCGAAGCCGAACGCTGGGCGGCGGCGCGTTATGGCGAGTTCCGGGTCGATGCGAACGGCAAGGCGTTGCTGGTGGGCTTGCGCGGCCCGAAGCTGGAAAAACTATGACGACAGGCGCAGCACCCGGCTGCGCCTGTACGCCGGCAGCCATTGCAGGCACAGCAGCAGCGTGAATAGCACTGCGCAGGCGATCCAGACCGACCACAAAGTATGCGTCAGGAAGTGCGCGCCACGCAGCTGCTGCAACCAACCGACGGCCCCGCCAACAGCGAGCGCAGCCAGGAGGGCACGCAACGCGGTGCGTGGCCGCTCGGGCAGCCACAGCACGCAAAATGACACCAGCCACAGCGCACTCGATGCATGCCCGGCAGGCAGGCAATGTCCCGGCTGCACACCGAACGGCAAGGCATCGAACAGGCGCAGGTAAGGCTCGCTGCCGCCATAGCGCGCCAGGTCCCAGGGGCAGTGGGCGACGCTGGCCTGCTTGAGCGAACTGGTCACCAGCGGCACCAGCAGCGCCGACAGGCCGATCACGCGCAGTCGCAAGCGCTGCAAGGGGCTGCGGCCCGGCTGCGGGCGCGCCACATCGTGCAAGGCCAGCAGGATGCAGCAAACCGCCGCCAGCGTCAGCATCATCTTGAGGATGCCGTGGCTGAAGGTCTCGGTCAGCCAGGCGTGGCGCCAGGGAAAGTCGTGCAGGCCGGCATCGTAGAAATCGTCGGCCAGCATCAGGTCGATGTCGGTGCAGCGGCCCAGCCAGAGGATGAAAGCGGCGCCGGCGAGCAGGACGGCGGCGATCAGCCATGCGCTGCGCGAGCCGATCAGTGCCGGCGCGGCCTGGTGTCGTGTGCGCGGCATCAGAACCCCCGCGCGCAGCCGTGGAGCAAATCGAGCTTGGGATTGAGCACAGCCGTATTCACGTCGAGCAGGCCCAGCACCGAGTGGAACACGTTGTCGTGCGACAGTGGCTCACCGCGGCGCGCCATCAGGCAGGTGCGGTCGATGCCGAAGCGTTCGCTGAAACCGTCCGACAGCCACAACATCATCGGTACCCGGGTCTGCTCGGCGGGCGCGAACAGGTAGGGCGCGCCATGCAGATACAGGTTGTTTTCGCCCAGCGATTCGCCGTGGTCGGAAAAATACAGCATCGCCGTGTCCATGCCTTCTTGCGCAGCCGTCTGGCGCAGCAAGTCGATGGTCTTGCTGAGGAAGTAATCGGTATACAGAATCGTGTTGTCGTAGGCGTTGGCAATCGAGGAGGAGGAACACTTCTCGAACTCGTTGCTGTCGCACACAGGGCTGAACTTCCCGAAACCCTGGGGGTAGCGCTTCGCGTATGCCGGGCCATGGCTGCCCTTCTGATGCAGCACGATCACCAGATCCTTGTCGCTGTTGCGGATCAGTTCGGGCAAGCCCGCCAGCAAGCGTTCATCGTGGCACTCCTCGTCTTCGCAATAGGGGTCGCCGGCGACGGGGCGCGACAGATCCTCGTAGCCCACGCGCGCGCATACGCCCTTGCAGCCGGAGTTATTGTCGCGCCACACGACTTTCAAGCCGGCGTGCTGCAAGACGTCGAGCAAGCCTTCCTGGCTGGCGGCCTTCGATTCGGAATACTC
>Ga0308161_1003014_pt1 | contig 17020 bp, 20 predicted proteins | sample PhyFR2_FD_201034 | JGI IMG/M metagenome (GOLD analysis project Ga0308161, IMG submission 201034) | Phyllosphere microbial communities from UC Gill Tract Community Farm, Albany, California, United States - DLSLF.R2 | ecosystem: Host-associated > Plants > Phyllosphere > Unclassified | place: USA...
CCTTCACCGACCGCACCGGGCAGGGCCCCTCGCGCCCCGCCGAGCTCAGGGAGGTGCTCCGCGAGGTGCGCGCCGCCGGCGTCGCCACCGAGGACGGCGAGGTGACGCCGGGGTTCCGCTCGGTCGCCGCCGTGGTGCGCGACCACGCGGGGTGGCCAGCCGCCGCGGTGGCCGTCACCTGGGAGGGCGAGCGCACCGTGACGCCGGCGGATGCCGTGCTCGAGGCCGCACACGCGCTGCAGGCCAGGCTCGGCTGAACGACGGCATCCCGAACGGACGGAGAATTGTCGCTGATCTGCGACAACGCCGCGACGGGCGTGCGACGGACGCTCGATACTCTCGAACCATGAACACTTCCGCACGAGCCCTCCTCGCGCTCCTCGGCACCGCCTCGGCCGTCATCGCCCTGGCCGGCTGCTCGGTCGGCGTGGCTTCGCCCGCGCCGGCATCCCCGAAGCCCAAGCCCGCGGCATCCGCGGCCGCCGCCCGGACGCTGCCGGTCGTCCCCGGCTACGACGTGGGCGAGTTCCCGCCCGTGCCGCTGTTCCGCCTGCCGGATCTCTCCCTGCTCGATTCCGCATCGGCATCCGGGTTCACGATCGACATCAAGGACGACTTCGCGAAGATCCCCGGGGTCACCGTCTCCCCGGCGCACTGCGACGCGGGCGGCGAGGTGGTCGCCGGCAACGGCAGCGCCTACCTGTACGGCGACGGCTCCGGCAACTACACCGGCTCCGACGGCAGCATCCAGAACTACGGAGACGGCTCCGGCAGCTTCACGCTGAACGGCATCACGGTGCAGAACTACGGCGACGGCTCCGGCAACTACGCCGGGAACGGCGTCACCATCCAGAACTACGGCGACGGCTCGGGCAACTACTCCGACAGCACGATGACCGTGCAGATCTACGGAGACGGCTCCGGCAACTACACCGGCCCCGACGGCACGATCCAGAACTACGGCGACGGCTCCGGCAACTTCGCCGGGAACGGCGTCACCATCCACAACTACGGCGACGGCTCCGGCAACTACGCCGCCCCCGGGCTGACCATCGAGAACTACGGCGACGGCACGGGCAAGCTCAATGGCAAGGACATCAAGGTCGATCCGATCGCACCGGTCGCCAAGCTCGGTGTTTTCCCGCCCCTTGCGGCCCTGCAGCCCATCACCTCCTGCGGCACCGTGATCACCTTCGACGCCGGTGTGCTGTTCGACTTCGACAAGTTCGGCATCCGCCCCGACGCGGCGGCGACCCTGAAGACCGTCGCGGCCGCCCTGACCGAGTACAAGGTCGCGAACGCGGTCGTGTCCGGGCACACCGACGCCAAGGGCTCCGACGACTACAACCAGACGCTCTCCGAGAAGCGCGCGGCCTCAGTGGTGGCCGCGCTCGAGAACGCCGGAGTGTCCACCAGCCTCACAGCGGAGGGCTACGGTGAGTCCCGTCCGGTCGCGGCGAACGAGGTCGACGGCAAGGACAACCCCGCCGGCCGCCAATTGAACCGCCGCGTCGAGATCTTCATCCCCGCGAGCCTGTGATGACCGTTCAGGAGAAGCGCACCATGGTCCGTCCCCTCCCCGCCCTCGCCGCGGCCGCCGTGCTCGTCGCCCTGCTGAGCGGATGCTCGGTGAGCGTGATCGACAAGACCGAGGGCGGCAAGCCCGCCGCCGGTGCACAGGACAAGCCCGCGAAGGAGGAGCCTCCGGCGTCGCCGGACGCGGCTCCGACGGACGCGGGCGAGCACCCCCTGCCGAACGCCGCCACGGGCCTCGATCGCGACGCGATCACCGCCGCCGCCACCACCGTGCGCCGCTGCGACAGCTCCGGCGAGCTCACGATCCTCGACGACGCCGTCGTCGCGCGCGTGGAGGGCGCATGCAAGCGCATCATCCTGAACTCGAAGGGGTCGATGCTCGTCACCGACGACGTGACGTCGATGGAGGTGATCGGCGACGCCAACCTCGTGCTCACCGGCTCGGTCGACCAGGTGCTCGTGAACGGCATGGGCAACACCGTGCACTGGTCGGGGGCCACGCCGACGGTGTCGGATGTCGGCTCGGGCAACACCCTCACGGCAGGATGATCCCGTGCCCTCGGAACGTCCACTGCTTCTCCTCATCGATGACGACGAGGCGATCACCGGCGCGCTGGGCGCCTTCCTGGAGCGCAGCGGCTACCGCGTCGCCGTCGCTGCGGACGGGATGCAGGGGCTGACCGCTCTCGAGCGCGAGCGCCCGGCGCTGGTGGTGTGCGATGTCCTCATGCCGCACCTGGACGGGCGCGAGTTCGTCCGCCGCGTGCGCGCCGGGGACGCCGTGCTGCCGATCATCCTGCTCACGCAGGTGGGCGAGTCGTGGGAGCGCAGCGCCGCCCTCGACGAGGGCGCAGACGACTACCTGAACAAGCCCTTCGATCCGCAGGAGCTGCTGTCCCGCATCCGGGCCGTGCTGCGCCGCAGCGGGAGCAGCGCGCAGCCGCTGCGTTCGGCTCAACGGCTGCGCGCCCAGGATCTGGTGCTGGATCGCACCGCGCGCCGCGTGTGGCGGGCGGATGCCGAGCTCGTGCTCACTCCCAAGGCGTTCACACTGCTGGAGTACCTGATGATGCATCCGCAGGAGGTGCACACCCGCGAGCGGCTGCTGTCGACGCTGTGGGGCTTCGACTTCGCCACGTCGAGTCGCGCCGTGGATCACCGCATCGCCGAACTGCGGCGGGTGATCGGGGACAACGGCGCGGAGCGCCTGATCGAGACCTCACAGAGCGTCGGCTATCAGTTCACGGCACCGGTGGTGCCGGGATGAAGGCGCGCACGACGGGCTGGCTGCTGGCGCCCGTTCCGCTGGTGATCGGCGGGCTGGTCGGACTCGGCTTCGTGCTCGCCGGCGACGAGCGGATGCTGCGGATCAGCACCGCGCTGCCTGCCGTGGCCGTCGGCATCGGCGCCGTGCTGTCGTGCCTGGTGGCGCTCCCGCTCATCGTCGTCACCGCGCGCGACCGCGCCCGGCGTCGCCGGGAGGCGGCGGTCGCGCAGGCCGTGGACGACGGCGTGCTGCGGGAACGGGAACAGCACCGGCGCTTCCTGGCGCGCCTCGACCATGAGCTGAAGAACCCGGTGATGGCGATCCGCGCGCAGGCCGCGGCGGTCGAGCCGACCCCGGAATGGCGCACGGTCGACGCGCAGGCGGCCAAGCTCAGCACGCTGGTGCGCGATCTGCGCAAGCTCGCCGAGCTGGAGAGCCGGCCGCTGGAGCTCGAGCAGATCGATCTGGAGGAGCTGGTCCGCGAGTCCGTGCAGGCGATCGGTCAGCAGCATCCGGACGCCGCCTCGCGCTTCCAGGTCGTCGCCACCACGGTTCCGTGGCCCGTGCCGAAGGTGCGGGGCGACCTCGATCTGCTCTCGCTCGCCCTGGACAACGTGCTCGGCAACGCCGCCAAGTACTCCGCCCAGGGTGCGATCGAGGTGCGACTGCGGGAGCAGCAGGGCGCCGCCGTGATCGAGGTGGCCGACAACGGACGCGGAATTCCGGCCGAGGACCTCCCCCAGGTGTTCGACGAGCTCGCCCGCGCCGGCAACGCCAGGGACGTGCCCGGCTCCGGTATCGGCCTCACGCTGGTCGCGACCGTGCTGCGCCGGCACGGCGGTGACGTCGACGTGCGATCGGTGGCGGATGCCGGAACCCTGGTCACCCTGCGCATCCCGGCGGCGCCGGGGGTCTAGACGAACCCCTCCTCGACGAGCACGCAGCCGCTCTCGGTGATGACGTGCGCCTGGCCGGAGCCGCCGACCACGCGGGACCAGCTCTCCACGAACAGCCGGTCCTGATGGGTCGACAGGCGGAATCCGCCGTACATCCCGGGATAGCCGAACCACAGGCTCTCCAGCCGGTCCCGCACGATGACCTCGGTCTGCACGGGCCGGATCCGCACCGGGCCCAGCCGCTCCGTGCGCTCGGCGATCAGGGCTGCGAGATGGCGATCCCAGGCGGCGAACCGGCGCTGCTCCGGCTCCCTGGTCTCGGGCAGCTCCAAGACCCGCTGCAGGTGGTCGTGGCCCCTGTTCCGGGCGATGTCGGACGGGAGTTCTCCGTCGGCGGTCCTCAGCGACCGCCAGGCGCCGCGCCGCAGCAGCTGCTCCGCGACCTGCTCAGGCGCCCCGAGCCAGGCCGCCTGGTGCAGAGGCGCGAACCAGGATCGCCCGGTGATCCGCGAGTGGTTGGCGGTGAGGCCGTGGCCTGCATCCAGGAGGGCGAGGACGGATGCCCAGTCCCCCGCCCTGGCGGCGTCGGCGAGCCGATCGACCTGCGCCACATGGCCCGGCTTCAGGGCGTCGACGTCGAGGACACCCGGCCACTCCGTACTCATGCCTCGTCTTCGGAGACGCGCCTGATGGCGGACTGAGGCACCAGCCACGCGCCGAAACGCGGGACGTTCGCCATCGGCGTCCACAGGCCGATGCGCGGATGATCCAGCACGATGCCGCCGGCTCCTCTCTCCCCCAGGGCGAGCGCGTACTCGAGGGCCTTCGGGGTGAGCAGGCCGAACACCACGTCCTCGCGCTGACCGAGTGCGGAGGCAGCCTCCGCCGCCCTTTCGCGGCAGCTGTAGACGCAGACGACCGGCGCCATGCCCGGCGGCTGGACGGCGTAGGGAACGACCGCGTCGTCCGTGCCCCGGTTGATGAAGAACCACACGCCGAGGCGCGTGGCTGCCTTCCAGACGGCGATCTCACCGTCGATGCCCGCTCCGCTCGCGTCGGCGTGCAGACGATCCAGCTCCGCCACCAGAACAGGTGCGTTGTCCAGATTCTTCGTGTCCATACTCCTCCTCATCCCTCGGGCATCATCGTTCCGGTCGACCGGCAGCTATGACGAAAGCCCCCGGCGAACCGGGGGCTTTCTGCTGTGGACCTAAGGGGATTCGAACCCCTGACCTCCTCGATGCGAACGAGGCGCGCTACCAACTGCGCCATAGGCCCTGACAACTCATCTAGGCTATCACGCGCTCAGCCGGCTGCTCGACGCGCGAGCAGCTCGCGCACGTGCGCCTCGATCTCGCGGTCGTCGATGACGCCCATCCGCGCGTACGGCGACTCCGCGGCATCCGCCTTCGCGGCCGGGGCGACCAGCGGAGTCGGGACGGGCGGGGCGAGCTCCTCGGCACGACGACGCAGCTCGGCGCGGCGCGCCGCGCGGCGGCGCTCCTCCTGCGCGTCCTGCTGGGCGCGGGCCTGCTGCGCGCGGGAACCCGCGACGTCGACCATCGGCTGCGGCAGCGGACGGGGAGTCCAGGACGCCGGGCCCTGGTCGTGCAGCGGCGGCGAGACGCGCTCGGCCTGCGGCACGGCGACCGGCGCCGCAGCGCGGCGGACGGCGTTCCGCGCGACCTGCGCCATGCGCACCAGCACCATCACGCCGAGCACGGCGACGGCGGCTCCGGATGCCGCCAGCATCCAGCCGCCGGTGGAGAGATAGTCCCAGACGCCGAAGCCGATCATGGCGGTGGCGATGACCAGTCCGGTACTGGCCGTGAGGCGCAGCCGGCGACGGGCCCTGGCCTGACGGACGAGCGGATCCCGCCTGGTCGCCGCGAGCTCCTGACGGAGACGCTCCAGCTCGGCGTTCTCCTTCTCGGCCTGCACGCGCTTTGCGAGTCGCTGCTGCTGCATCACCGTGCGCGCGGTGAGCTCGAGGCGGACCTCCTCGGGGGTCTCACTGGTCTCGGCCAGCACCCGCAGCGCCTGGTTCAGCCGGACGGCGTTGCGCTCGGCGGCGTAGTACTGGTGCCGCCCCCGCCAGCTGGGCAGGAAGTACAGTGCCCACAGCAGGACGGCGACGACGACGATCACGCCCCCACTCAGCACCGGCCCATCCATAGAGACCACGGTAAGCGAGCGGATCCGAACCGCCGCGAAACAGCCTTAGCGTGTCGCGGCGATTGCGTCTCAGATCTCAGACGGAGCGACCCCGAGGCCCGGCGGGACGCGCCCCTGCACCCAGCGTGTCAGCACACCCTCCGGCACGTCCTCCTTGACCAGGGCGAACGCGTGATGGTCGCGCCAGTCGCCGTCGATGTGGATGTACCGCCGACGCAGCCCCTCGTACCGAAAGCCGAGCTTCTCCACCACACGCAGGCTCGCGCGGTTCTCCGGGCGGATGCAGATCTCCATCCGGTGCAGGCCGAACTGGTCGAAGGCCGCGTCCGTCGCCATCGCCACGGCGGTCGGAGTGATCCCCCTGCCTGCGAACCGCTCACTCACCCAGTAGCCGATGGTCGCCGATCCCAGCGAGCCGCGTGCCACGCCCCAGATGTTGAGCTGCCCGGCGATCTCGCCGTCGTACTCCATCACGAACGGGTACCCGGCGCCGTCCCGGTGCTGCTGCAGCAGACGGCGGATGCTGACGCGCATGTCGAAGGTCGCGACGCCCCCGGGGATCGTCGCCTCCCACGGCCGCAGCCAGGAGCGGTTGGAGAGCAGCTCGCGCTGCAGCGTGCGCGCATCCCTGCTGCGGACCAGTCTCAGACCCACCGGGCCGTGCTGCATCGGGTCGAAGCCGTCGATCGCCATGTCGGTCCGTCGGCTACAGGCCGCCGGCGAAGTCCTTCAGCCAGGGACGCAGGTCCGCCCCCAGGTCGTCGCGGTCGACGGCCAGCTGCACGATCGCCTTGATGTAGTCGACGCGGTCGCCGGTGTCGTAGCGACGGCCGCGGAACACCACGCCGACCACGCCGGGCCCGTCAGGATCGGTGGCGAGTTCCTGCAGGGCGTCGGTCAGCTGGATCTCCCCGCCCTTGCCGGGCTGCGTGCGCTCCAGCACCTCGAAGACGGCCGGGGGCAGCACGTACCGGCCGATGACGGCGAGGTCGGACGGGGCGTCCTCGGCGCTCGGCTTCTCGACGAGCCCGGTCACTCGGACGGCGCCGTCCAGGTCGTCGCCGTCGGTCGCAGCGACGCCGTAGAGGTGGATGCTCTCGGCGGGAACCTGCATGAGCGCGATCACCGCGGCCCCGGTGCGCTCGTGCGCGGCGATCATCTCGGTGAGCAGCGGGTCGCGCTCGTCGATGAGGTCGTCGCCGAGCAGCACCGCGAAGGAGCTGTCGCCCACGTGGGTCCTGGCCCGCAGCACGGCATGCCCGAGGCCCTTCGGCTCGCCCTGCCGGACGAAGTGGATGTCGGCCAGGTCGCTCGACTTCATCACTCGCTCCAGGCGGCCGTGGTCGCCCTTCTGCTGCAGCCTGACCTCCAGCTCGGGCACCGAGTCGAAGTGGTCGGAGATGGCGTTCTTGTTCCGCCCGATGATGACCAGGATGTCGTCGATCCCGGCGCTCACGGCCTCTTCCACGACGTACTGGATCGCGGGCTTGTCGACGACGGGGAGCATCTCCTTGGGCATCGCCTTCGTCGCAGGGAGGAACCGGGTTCCGAGCCCTGCGGCGGGAATGACCGCCTTCATCTTGCTCATCCGGTCAGCATACCGGCGGCATCCGCTCGCACGGCGGGCCCGCAGGCGGCCCGCCGTATGATCGGAGCATGCCCGGCGACGAGGAACAGCAGAAGCGAGCACTGCGTGCAGAGCTGCGCGAACGACGGCAGCTGCTGTCCGATTCGCAGCGCGAATCGGCTTCGGACGGCGTGGCCGCTCAGCTTCATGAGCTCATCCGCTCCCATGGCGCCCGCTCGGTGTCATGCTTCCTGTCCACGACCACGGAGCCCGGGACGCGCCGATTCGTGCGCGAGGCCGTCGCCACCGGCATCCGCGTGCTGCTGCCGATCACCCGGGCGGACGGACTGCTGGACTGGGCGGTCGCGAACGACAGCGATGAGGTGTCCGAGGGCCTGTACGGCCTCCCGGAGCCGACCGGCGAGGTGCTCGGCCCGATCGCCGTGAACGACGTGGACCTGATGATCATCCCCGCTGCCGCGATCGACCGCACCGGCACCCGGCTGGGCTGGGGACGCGGCTACTTCGACAAGACGATCGGCTCCATGGAGAAGTGCCCGCCGGTTTACGCCGTCATCTATGATTCCGAAGTACTCGATTCGCTGCCGCGCGAGGTCCACGACCAGCCGGTGGATGGCATCGTCACCCCGACGCAGACCATCGCCCTGTCGCCCGCGCGCCACTGAGACGCCCCGCACCGAGCCCGAAGGAATCAGGAACTCCCATGCCCACCTACGCCTACGCCTGCACGGCCTGCGACCACCGCTTCGACGCCGTGCAGAGCTTCTCGGAGGACTCCCTCACCGTCTGCCCTGAGTGCGGCGGCGCGTTGCGCAAGCAGTACGGCACCGTGGGTGTGACCTTCAACGGCTCGGGCTTCTATCGCACCGACTCGCGCGGAAATACTGGTGCGACGACGGGAAGTCCGGCATCATCCAAGGTGGATTCTTCGACCGGCTCCAATCCGGCGCCTGCGAAGACCCCGGCCTCGAGCTGAGGTCGAACACAACTCCAGGGGGAGTCCATGTTCCAGGGATTCAAGGAATTCATCGCCAAGGGCAATGTCATCGACCTTGCCGTCGCAGTCGTCATCGGCGCGGCCTTCTCGGCCATCATCGCGGCCCTCGTCGACAACCTCATCAACCCGCTCATCGGCCTGATCTTCAACGCCCAGGACCTCAACCACGTCAAGCTCGGCGTGATCGGGATCGGCGCCATCATCGGTGCGGTCATCAACTTCCTGGCCGTCGCACTGATCGTGTACTTCGTGTTCGTCCTGCCGATGAACAAGTACAAGGAGCACCAGGCCGCCAAGAACCCGGCCGTCGAGGAGGAGACCCTCCCCAGCGAGCAGGAACTGCTCATCGAGATCCGCGACGCGCTGCGCAAGAACGCGGCCGGCTGACCTCGGCCATCACGACGACGAGCGCCTCGTCCCTTCGGGGGCGGGGCGCTCTTCTGCATCCCGCCGCGCTCACCCACCGTGCTCAGTAGTGCGGGGGCACCTCGCGCAGCATCCGCTCGTCGTTGGGGCCGTGGTCGCCCTCGGTCCCGGCATGGCGCTCCTCGCGCACGTGCGGTTCGGCGGTGGTCCCCGCCACGGGAGTCAGGCGTGCGCGCCGCGCGCCGGGGACGCGTTCGATGTGCTGACGGTCCTCGTCACTCATCGACGTCGAACGGCTGCGTGTCGTTGTCGGCGCGGACAGCGTCCTCCTCGATGCCGAGGACGGTGGCGATGCGCCGTGCGACCGTCGCGGGGTCGCTGTAGAGATCGAACGCGTGCACGCGCACATAGTGCCAGCCCAGGCGCCGCAGCACCTGCGGACGCAGCCGCAGACTCTCCCGCAGCGACTCGTCGCGGGACTCCGGGTCGGACTCGATCACGACCGCCCGTCCGCCGTGCTGCGCGACCAGCGGCAGCAGGCCGCGGTAGTCGACGTCGACGGATGCCCCGAGCCGGCGCAGCTCGCGCGCCAGGGCCAGGGTGAGCGGATCGGCGAGGTCTTCGAGACGGGCGTCCCGTCCGCGGGCGGCGAGGCCGCCGAGGATCGACATCAGCGTGGAAGCGCCGTGCTCCAGGCGTCCCTCGTCGAAGGCGGAGGGGCGGATGCAGGACACGATCACCATCGAGCGCCGGGCGCGGGTCATGCCGACCGTGAGCAGCCGCTCGCCGTCCTCCTGCGACAGGTCCCCGAAATCGCTGAGCACGCGGCCGTGCCTGGTCAGGCCGAACCCGAGGGAGAAGATCACCCGGTCGCGGCTCTCCGCCACGGACTCCTCGAGGGTGAGCACCGCGAAGGGCTCCTCGGTGTCGCGTCCGACGAACTCCGCCACGTCCGATCGGCCGGAGAAGGCGGATGCCACGGCGGCGCGCACGCGCTCGGCATGGCGCCGGCTGGCGGTGACGACCATGAGCGACTCGGACGGGCGGTTGATCGCGTGCTCCACCACCAGGGTCACCACGCGCGCGACCTCGGCATCCGGGCTCTCCACCGCGCCCGACTCCGGATCGGGGTTGCCGACGCCGCCCTCGACGTAGTCGACGGTGAGGCTCCCCCGGCCGAGGTAGGAACCCGCCCACGGGAGGGACACGATCTCCCCGCCGTAGAAGGCGTCGTTGATGAGCTCGGCGAGGTCCTCTCCCCCGGCCCGGTAACTGCGGGTCAGGGTGCACACCTCGAACAGCTCGGCGAGGCGCTCGAACACCGAGACGTCGTCGAACGGCACCTCGGGCTCCCACTCCGGATCCGGCACGGTCGCCACCGAGAACGGCGTGGGGCGCTGCGTGACCGGGTCGCCGAATGCGACCACCTGACGGGCGCGGCGGATGGCCGGGGCGGCCTCGGTGAGGTTCACGGCAGCCGCGTCGACCAGCAGCACGGCGTCGAACTTCACGGAGTCGGGGATCTCGGGCACCTGGTACGGCGAGGCGATCCACACCGGCGCCAGCACGCGCACCAGGTCGGGTGCCGCCGTGACGATCTCGGCGGGGCTGGCCTCACCGTGCTTCAGCGCGCGACGGAGGTTGGCGGCCTGCTCGGGCTCGTCGACGATCGCGATGCGCCACTGGCTGGCGAGGTTCCATGCCAGCAGCGGTCCCGCCATGGCGGTGTGCGCCTCATCGACGAGACGGAAGTCGCGCTCCAGCCGGTCCACCACCGAGGTGTTCGCGCCGAGCAGCGAGCGGTCGTCCTGGAGCGCGCGCTCCAGCAGCGACTGCCACCATGCGAACTCCAGCTCGTCCGCCACCCGCTCCTCCGGCACGTGCCGCACCGACAGGTCGGACAGCAGCGGACGCAGCCCGAGTCCGCTGAGCGCGTCCCTGATCTGGGTGCGCTCGACGAGGTTGTCGAACACGGCGCTGCGCGCCGCGAGGCCGGAGAGAGTGCGCACGAGACGCGCGACGGGAAGCGCGGCGAGCGGCTCCTTGCGCCCCAGCGCGGCATCCAGCTCGGCGAGCTCCGCCGACACCCGCTGCCACGCGACGTGCACGTCGGAGAGCCCGAGCGGCACCTGCGGCGCGACGCCGGCGTCGACGTAGCGCTGCCACTGGGAGCGCTGGTACTGGATGCGCAGCAGCGCCTCGTGCATCTCGAGCACCTGAGCACCGGGGCGCACGTACTCGCGGGCGAGGCGCTTGAGACGCCGGCGGTTGGCCGACGACATCCCCGGCGCGTCACGGCGCGACCCGTGCGCCTGGATGAGCTCGCCCAGTGGACGTTCGAAGACGGTGGGGCTGAAGCGGTCCAGGGAGTCGCGGATGCCCTTGAGCAGCTGCAGGTACTCGCCGAGCTCGTCGATCGTGCCGAACGGGCGCATGCTGGTCTGGGCGATCAGCTCGTAGCCGCGTTCGAGCAGAGCGGGCACGGCGGTGCCGTGCAGCTCGCCGGCCAGGGCGTGCGCCTTCTGCGCGGCCTCCGTGCTCTCGAAGCTCACGCCGTACCAGGGCGAGTCATCCGGCCCGAAGCGGAACTCGCCGAGCTTCGCCGCACGGGTGAGGGCCTTCGCAGCATCCGTCCGGTCGCCCGCCAGGCCCTCCAGCGTCTGCATCGACAGCCGCGCACCCGTCGACGGCGGCACCGGCAGCGATGCCATCCGGGTCAGCTGGCGGGTGGCGTCGAGCACGGATGCTCCGGTGCGGCCGACCTCGCCCGTCAGAGCGCGGCGGTAGTCCCGCAGCACGGCGCGGAGCCGGACCAGGGCCTCGTCGACCTCGGTCGCCTTGGGCTGCGTCGCCTTCTCGCTGCGGGCGATCGAGCGGATGAGATCGCGCCGCACGGCCGCCGGCGAGACGGCCAGGCCCTCGAGTCCGATGCCCGCCAGGCGATGGCGGACGCCGTCGAGCGTGGAGCGCCGGGTGGAGACCACGAGCACCCGCTTGCCGGCGCGCACGAACGCGCCGAGGGCATTGATCACCGTCTGCGTGCCGCCCGTGCCCGGCAGGGTGGAGACGACCAGCGAATGCCCGGCCGCGATCCGCGCGAGCACCTCTTCCTGCTCGGCATCCGCGTCCAGCAGCAGTGTCTCGGCGGCCGGGGCCCGATCGTCGGGGCCGTGCACGACCGGAGCCTCCCGGCGTGCAGAGACCTGCTCGCGATCGCCCGCATGCCCGCCCAGCGCGTTGAGCACGGGGTGGTCGAGTTCGACCATGTCGCGCACCATGGCGCCGGAGACGTCGGCGAACGTGGAGACCACCAGCCGCGGATGCACCGCGAAGGTGTCGATGGAGTGCGTGAGAGCGCGCAGCTGGTCGATCACCGGCTGCGGCTTGAAGATGCCGCCGTCGTAGGCGAGGGATGCAAGGCCCGGGCCGTCGAGTGTGAGGCCGAAGTGGTCGCGGGCGACACGGATGAGCTCCGGGTTCACCTCGAAGCCGCCCTGCAGCTTGAGCTCGAAGTAGGCGTGGTGACGACGGATCGCCAGCGGGCGCAGCAGCACGGGGGCGGAGAAGGCCGCACCGCCGATCCGCCAGCGCGCGATGCCCACCGCCAGCCGCACGGCGTCGATGCCGCGGACCGTGCGCAGCTCGGTGTTGCGCGCTGTGATCCGCTCGGCCGCCATCCGCGCCGTGCGCAGGCCCACCTCGTCGCGGAACAGGTTCGACAGGAGTGTGGAGCGCCCGGTGATGAACTGGGGAAGGCTGCCGGGGTGCGCCTTGGAGATGTCGATCCCGGCCTCGGGTGTGTCGCCGAAGGTGACGAGCGGCGAGGCACCGCCGAGATCGGCGGCCTCGGCGCGCAGCGTGGTGCGTCGTGCCTCCGCTGCGTGGGCGATGTCGATGCCCGTCGATGAGTCGCTGAGCTCCCCGAGGTTCATCGCGGCATCCTCTCCCGCGTCCTCGGCGCCCTTCGCCTCTCGTCGCCACACATCTGAAAGCCTAAGCGCGACGCGCCCGGGGGCCGGTATCCCGGGCCGATTCGCGCGGATTGGCGCCGGCGGACTCGTGTGAACATCCTCCCTGCACAGGGGAGGTTTCCGTAAGGGTTGTCCACGGATGCCGGGATCCGCGCCGCCTGCTGTCCGGCGGCGCAGGAAGATGGGTGGCATGACCTTTCGACACGACTTCGTTCCGACGCCCTTCGGCGACGCCCTGGCGGTCTTCTCGGACGACGGCATCGTCAGCTTCGACCTCTCGGAGTCCGCCGACCCGAGCGTGCCGTGGCTGCTCGAGGGGATCAGCCGACGACTGGGTGAGGTTCCCGACGAGGCGCCAGGCGCCGGCGACGAGGTCGCTCACCTGCTCGATGACTACTTCGAGGGCGCGCCGATCCGCTTCGACGACCACGTCCGCTTCGACTGGCGTCTGATCGACGGCTTCGCGCGTGCCGCGCTGCAGGCGGTGTGCGACATCCCCTGGGGCGAGACGATGAGCTACGGCGAGGTCGCCGTCATCGCGGGCAGCCCGGGCGCGGCCCGTGCGGTCGGCACCGCCTGCCGGCTCACCCCCTTCTCGGTGATCGTCCCTGTGCATCGCGTGATCCGCTCCGACGGCTCCCCCGGCCACTACGGCGCGCACCCGGAGCGGAAGCGCTTCCTGCTCGACCTCGAACGCGAAGCCGCGTCGACGTCGAGAACGAAGCGGAGCCCGGCGTGTAGGCCGCCGGGCTCCGCTCCCTGGGGACGCCCGGGTCGCACTGGGGAGCGACCCGAATGATCACTAGTGCTCGACCGCCTTCTCGGCACCGAAGCCGGTGAGCGAGCGCACCTCCATCTCGGCGGCAAGGGCGCGCGACTCCGCGGTCCTCGCCGTCACCGTGCCGATCCAGCCGAGCAGGAAGCCCGCCGGGATCGAGATGATGCCGGGGTTCTCCAGCGGGAAGATCGCGATGTCGAGGCCCGGGATCATCGCGGTCGGGCTTCCGGAGAAGACCGGCGAGATCACGATGAGCGCGACCGCCACGATCAGGCCCCCGTACATGCTCCACACCGCGCCGCGCGTGTTGAACCGCTTCCAGAAGAGCGAGTAGAGGATCGTCGGCAGGTTCGCCGACGCCGCGATGGCGAATGCGAGTGCCACCAGGAACGCGATGTTCTGGCCCTGTGCTCCGATGCCGCCGATGATCGCCAGGATGCCGATCACGATGACCGTGCGGCGCGCGACCTTGACCTCGCCTGCGGCGTCGGACTCGCCCGTGCCGTCCTTGCCGCGCTTGATCACGTTGGAGTAGATGTCGTGCGCGAACGATGCCGCCGCCGTGATGGTCAGACCTGCGACCACCGCGAGGATCGTCGCGAACGCGACCGCCGAGATGAAGCCCATCAGCAGCGGACCGCCGAGAGCCTGTGCGAGCAGCGGGGCGGCGGAGTTCACCCCGCCGGGCGCCTTGGTGATGGCCTCGGGTCCCACCAGCGCTCCGGCTCCGTAGCCGAGCACCAGGCTCAGCAGGTAGAAGCCGCCGATGAGCCAGATCGCCCACACCACGGACTTGCGCGCCTCCTTGGCCGTCGGCACCGTGTAGAACCGCATGAGCACATGCGGCAGACCCGCGGTGCCGAGCACCAGCGCCATACCGAGGGAGAGGAAGTCCAGGGGGTTCGCGCCGTACTTCAGGCCCGGGCCGAGGATCTTGTCTCCCTGCGGAGCGTTGGCCACCGCATCCTGGAGCAGGTTGTTCAGGCTGAACCCGTGCAGCGCCAGCACCCACACCGTCATGGCGAGGGCACCGGCGATCAGCAGGCCGGCCTTCACGATCTGCACCCAGGTGGTGCCCTTCATCCCGCCGATGAGCACGTAGATGATCATCAGGACGCCGACGATCGCGATCACGATCGACTGGCCGACCTTGCTGTCGATGCCGAGCAGCAGCGAGACCAGCCCACCGGCGCCCGACATCTGCGCGAGCAGGTAGAAGAAGCAGACCGCGAGGGTCGTGATCGCGGCCGCCATGCGCACCGGCCGCTGCTTGAGGCGGAACGAGAGCACGTCCGCCATGGTGAACTTGCCGGTGTTCCGCATCATCTCGGCGACCAGCAGCAGCGCGACCAGCCACGCCACCAGGAACCCGATGGAGTAGAGGAAGCCGTCGTAGCCGTTGACCGCGATGGCACCGCAGATGCCGAGGAAGGATGCTGCCGAGAGATAGTCGCCGGCGATCGCGAAGCCGTTCTGCGTTCCGCTGAACGAGCGCCCGGCCGCGTAGTAGTCGGCGGCGGTCTTGTTGTTGCGGCTCGCACGGATCACGATGAACAGCGTCACCGCGACGAACGCCGCGAAGATGGCGATGTTCAGGACGGGGTCGTTCTTCACGGCTTCCGCGGCCAGGGGTGTCACGTTCATGCGCCCGCCTCCGCCTTCTCGAGCTCTTCGCGGATCTCCGTCGCCACCGGGTCGAGCTTCCGGTTGGCGAATGAGACGTACCACATGGTGATCACGAACGTGGTCACGAACTGGCCCAGTCCGAAGAGCAGGCCGACGGTGATGTCACCCCACACCCGCTGGCTCATGAAATCCACCGCGAACGCAGCGAGCAGCACATATGCGAAATACCAGAGCAGGAAGAACACCGCGAGAGGGAAGATGAATGACCGCTGCATCCTCCTCAGCCCTTGGAACCGCTGCGATTCCTCGACCGCGATGTAATCGATGCCTACGCCTGATTCTTCGTCGATCCGATCTGTCATGAGGCCTCCTTGCCACATGTCCGATGCCACGTGACGGCGTCACGTGGGTGGTATCGTCGACGCTACGAAAGGGGAGGACGCAGCGGTCACCCCCGAAAGTTGGTATTTGCTGAGAATGAGCGTGCAGACCGGATCCGCAGAGGAGCTCGTCGCCGACGGCGTACGCGAGCTCGCTCGGCGCACGCGCTTCCCGGTCGCGTTCGGCGGACTCATCGAGGACGGCGAGGTCGCGGTCACGACCATCGTCGGAAATCGCACGCGTCACCTGGACGGGCTGCAGGTGCGCCCGGAGCGAGGACTCGGCGGGCGCGCGATGATCGAGCTCCGCCCCCGCATGACGAACAACTACCGCGCCTCGCAGCAGATCACGCACGACTACGACGTGTTCGTGCTGGGCGAGGGGCTGCGCACGCTGCTCGCCCTTCCCATCATCGTCGAGGGGCGTCCGCGCGGAGTGCTCTACGCCGGCGCATGGGAGGAGTCCGAGGTCGGAGGCGTGACGACGGCGCCGGCCATGAGCGTCGCTCAGCGCATCGCCACGGAGCTGCGCATCCGGGACGAGGTCGACCGGCGGCTGCGCGAGTCCGCTCCCGCGCCCGCTCTGGCGACGCCGCAGCGAGAGGAGCTCCGGGAGAGCTTCGCGGAGCTCCGCAGCATCGCCGCCGGAATCACCGACGAGGCCCTGCGCGACCGCATCGCCGCCGTCGAACGCCGCCTGATGGGATTCGTCGAGCCCGAGCAGTCAGCCACCACCGGGACCATTCCCACGGTGCATCTCTCCCCGCGCGAATTGGACGTGCTCGCGTGCGCCGCCGTGGGCTCCACGAATTCCGAGATCGCCGCCCAGCTCGGGCTGCGTGAAGGCACCGTCAAGGCGTACCTGGGAACGGCGATGTCGAAGCTGGATGCCTCCACTCGCCATTCCGCGGTGGCGCGCGCCCGCCGCGCTGGTCTTCTTCCCTGACATTTCCGAAATGAATTCGCTGCGATTTACCGCGCGCATTCTTGCCAGGGGGGAATATCGCACTTATTGTTCTTCCCATGGCTCGAAGAATTGTGCATCAGCTCGTTGACGATATCGATGGCACGCTGCTGGAGGTCGGAGAGGGCGAGACCGTCCATTTCTCCCTGAACGGCGTGGCGTACGAGATCGATCTGACGAATTCCCACGCGGAGGAGCTGCGTGCGGCTCTCGACCCGTACATCAACGCCGGGCGCCGCGCCTCGGCCGGAACCGCCCGCGCCGCCGCCCCGCGCCGCCGGGCGTCGCGAGACTCCGAGGTCGGTGAGATCCGCGAGTGGGCGAAGGCCCAGGGCCTGAAGGTCTCCGAACGCGGCCGCATCGCCGCTGACGTCATGGACGCATATCGCGCGGCGCACTGACATCCGGAATGCAGAGAAGGCCGATGCTCCTCGGAGCATCGGCCTTCATCATGCGTGCCCTCGCGCGTCGTGCCC
>Ga0308161_1003015_pt1 | contig 17010 bp, 20 predicted proteins | sample PhyFR2_FD_201034 | JGI IMG/M metagenome (GOLD analysis project Ga0308161, IMG submission 201034) | Phyllosphere microbial communities from UC Gill Tract Community Farm, Albany, California, United States - DLSLF.R2 | ecosystem: Host-associated > Plants > Phyllosphere > Unclassified | place: USA...
AAGTCGCCACCGAACTCAACGGACGACCTCGCAAAACGCTCGGCTACCGGACCCCGGCAGAAGCCTTCGAGCAGCTACTCTCGGACCCGAAACAACCACCCGTTGCAACGACCCCTTGAAACCGCCGGTGCTTCACCGGACGGTCCGTCGTCGAGATTCACTTCCCGGTGATCCAGTCTTGGAAGCGCGGGCCGACGACCTCGGTTTCGCGAGCAGGCAGGAGGGTGCCACCGCGGAACGCCCGCCCCATCCGGCCCGGGATCGGCAGGGGCACCGGGGTCACGCCGGGGCCCGAAAGCGCCTTCGTCATGGTCCACAATGTCGTGGTGTCGGGTCCCGCGACCTCGACCTCTCGCGCGGAGCGTTCGCCGACGGCGACGTCGGCGATGACCGTTGCCACGGCATCGAGTGCGACCGGGGCGATTGTCATCCCCGGGACCAGCGCGACGGGTCCGAAGCGCATCCGATCGAGGTTCTGTCGTGCGAACTCGAACCACTGCGTGGAGCGCACGATCGTGAGGTGCGGGCTGACTGAACGCGCGACTGCTTCCTGGGCGGTCTTACCAGCGAAGTAGCCGTACCCCTGCACCTCGGGACGCGTGCAGTTGACGATGGAGAGCAGCACGTGGTGCGCTCCGACCGCACCGGCCGCCCTGCCGATCGCACGGGCCGAGCCCGTGAAGAACTGCGTCGCCGCTTTCCGGCTCGTCGTGAACCGTCCAGTCGCCTCGACGATCACGTCCGCGCCGGCAAGCGCAGTGGTCGCGTCGTCGCGCAACACGTCAAAACCCGTCGACCGTGACAGCCGCGTGACCGAACATCCTCGCGCTTCCACCGCCCGGCTGATCGCGACACCGGAGATCCCGCCGCCGACAATTACTACTCGCATGAGCCCACCCATCCTCTACGTCCGTAGAGAACACTACGATAGTAGAGACCGAAGGGACAGACATGGACCGGCGGGAACTGCTCGCAGATGCGGGAATCAGACTCACCGCGCGCGGAGGCGTCCGCGCGCTCACGCACCGCGCAGTCGACGCCGAGGCCGGGCTGGCCGCAGGGTCGACGTCGTACTACGCCCGCACCCGCCGTGAGCTGACAGCGCTCGTGGTCGCCCGTGTCACAGCGCAACTCTCCGCCGAGCTCGGCACGCTGCAGATCCCCGACGGCCTCGACGACGCTGCTGTCGTACACATCGCGGCCGCGTTCCTCGAACAACTCGCAGCACGAGCCGAAGCGCAGGCGGCTCGCCTCGCGCTGCTGCTCGAGCTCCGGGACGACGAGGAACTCCGCGCACCGCTCACCGGGGCCGACCCGGTGCGCGCCCGGTTGAACGAAGCAGCCCGATCGCTCCTGGGCGCGCTCAGAGTGGCCGCCCCTGAGCGCGCTGCGGTCGATCTCGTCGGCCTCATCGACGCGATGTTGCTGTACCGCACGGCCGCGGTCGCACCGCTCGACCCCGTCGCCGTCCTGACCGCCTACGTTGCAGGACTCCCACGGCGATGACCGCAAGTGCTGCGTTTTTGGTGGACGCGTTGTGTAACGCGCACGGCTCGACCGGACACTCCACAGTGTGAAGGACGAACAGGACGACGGCCGACTGTGGGTGCGAGCGCAGCGCAATGATGGTGCCGCGTTCGCAGAGCTGTTCGATCGGCATCGTGCCCGCGTCTACCGGCGGGCCGTGAGCTTGCTTGACGGGTCGCACGATGCCGAAGACATCGCGGCGGCAGCGTTCTACGAGCTGTGGCGGAAGCGGAAACACGTCGTGCTGGTCGCGGACTCGGTGTTGCCCTGGCTGCTGGTCACGACAGTGAATCTCGCCCGAAACCACCGGAGGTCCGCCGGTAGGTACAAGTCATTGCTCGCAAAGCTCCCGCGGGGCGACGAACCAGTTGCTCCGCCTGACGCTGAGGAGCTTGAGGTTCGTGAACGGCTCCGACGGTCGCTGGAAGGGCTATCCCCAACGGACGCAGCGCTCCTGGTCCTGACGTCGCTCGAAGACGTACCCATCTGGCAGGCGGCGGAGGTTGTCGGTCTGAAGCCGCCAACGGCGCGCGTTCGACTTCACCGCACACGACGCCGTCTCCGTGACGACCTGCACGACCTCAATCCCGCGATCAACCCCGCACCGGAAGGCAACTTCTCATGAGTATCGACATGCACCAGGACACCTCCGCAGCGATCCGTGCCGAACTTGCCGCGATCGGAACGAAGGGCAGCGGCCTCCAACGCCGACAACGGCGAGCACGCGCCGCCGCCACAGCTATCGGCGTCACAGCAGTCGCCATCGCCACGAGCGCCGCTGCGCTCGTCGCCGGGGGGCTCCCTGGTTCCACGACCACCGCCGCCCTCGGGACGCCGACCACCGTCACGCGTACCGGCCCAGCGCTCGTCGACATCGGCAGAGCACCGGCGACCGCGGGAGCAGTGATCGTGGACATCACCTGCATCAACGACATTGGGATGGTGACCATCCCGACCATCGGTGGCAGCAGCTCGGGGCTGCGGTGCCAAGACAGCGGACAGCAGCACGTCCTCGACGGACGACTTCCCGGTCGGAACACGACGACCTTCAGCATCGAAGCGTCCCCGGGCACCGAGTGGACGGCGACGCTCCGATACGCCAGCGCCGTCACCTCCCCATGGAAGGTCAACGCATCGGGACAGACGTACGGTGTCGAGAACGCGTCGGGGCATCCGGACCTCGTGCCGGCGACGGCCGACAACGGCCGTCGCGGCTGGGCGCTGTGGAGCGAGTACGTCGGCGCCGAGAACACGGAAACCATCCGTGTGTACGAATCCGACGGGACGACCGTCATCGGACACACCAAGGTGATCGTCGGCGTCGAAGGAGTCCCACTCGACCAGGACATCATCAACGACCTCAACTCGGTCGAAACTCCGACGCCGACCCCGACTCGTTGAACCGAATCATCGGGGTGCCTGCACCGATCCGACCGCACGACATTGTGCTCCCGCCAACGCAATCGGTCGACATCACAGCGTGGGACGAAACCAGTACCGAGGACAACCAGTGAAAAGCCAGCCAGTGACGGAGCGGCCGCATGGGGGGACGCTCCGCCCCTGGCTGGTGCGCGTGCGCCTCGGCGACGTGCTGTTCTCCCGTTGGACTCCACACGTGTCGGTGCAGTGGCCGGCGCCACGTGACCCACGCCAACGCGGACGCGGAAGGCGAACGAGAGCAGTGCGAGGCACGGTCTCAAATGCCGATCCCCTGACGGACGACGCGTGTGTCACGTCCGCGATGCCGGACGTGCGTCATCCGCCGCATAGGCTGCCGACCGTGGTCGTCGATCTCGTTCCCCGACGCTTCGCTCCTGAGGATGCCGAAGCGCTCACCCTGCTCCTGAACAGCGCCTACCGCGATCTCCAGGACCGGGGCTTGAACTTCACCGCCGCGACCCAGGATGTTTCGACGACCCGGGCTCGGGTGAACGAGGGAGCGTGTTGGGTCATCGAGCACGAGGGTGCGGTCGCGGCGAGCCTCACCATGTCGGTGCCGCCGCCTGCTGACGTCCGAGCGCTGACCGCCGTTGCGCGGAAGCCTGCGATGGGATGGATCGGTCAGATCGCCGTTGGGCCCGAGCTTCGCGGACGCGGTGTCGCGAAAGTCCTCTTCGATGCGGCCTGCGTGTGGGCGCGAGCGAGCGGCGTGACGTCCGTGGGTCTCGATACGGCGGTGCCGGCTGAGCACCTGGCCGCTATGTACGCGCGTTGGGGGTTCGTGCCGATCGAGGTGATCCATTTCGAGGGGAAGGCCTACGACAGCGTCGTGATGATGGTCGAGCTCGATCCCGTCCGGTGAGGGATCCGTGAACGGGAGGCTGCATTAGTCGACCGGACCGGCGGTGTACATCGGTTCGGAACCAGTCACCACCGATGCCCGCACCCCACCGCCGACCAAGCGGACCGTCAACGTCCCGCTGAGCGCCGTCGCCGACAGCGACACCTGCCCGTGCAGCGCCGCCTGCCGCGGGTAGCAAGCACTCGTCCCCTCGAGCTGATCAGCCGACGCGACAAGGCAGATCGTCGACCCGTCCCGCCCCACCCCGGCCCAAACGTTCCACGGCGTCGCCGCATCGTCGCCCGACAGCGAACGATTCGTGAACACCAGTCGGGCGCTCGAGGACTCCATCGACGTCACGATCCCCGCCGGCGGCAGGTCAGCAGCGGTCTGTGGCTGCTCGAGCCGCCGGTCGACCGCCACCGCCCCGGTCGCCGGCGTCACAGTCGACGCCGGCTCGACGGCGCGGCCACCCACGGACACACCGACCGCAGTACCCGCGATGAAGGCGATCACGGCGGCGGCTGCGCCAAGGGCCCACATAACCCGGTGGTTGGTACCGCGGAAGCGGCCGCCTCGCCGCCAGACACCCGCCCCACGCTCCTCGGCGGCAGTAGCAATACCCATGCCCCCGACCTCAGACACCTCGTGTCGGAGCGCGGTGCGGTCGGCGGCGTCGGGCTCGGCGTTGCTCAGGGCGGCAAGGGCGCTCCGCGCGCGGGCCGCATCCGCAGGTGTCGATGCGGACCCCCACGCGACGCGTTCTAACCCTGCACGTTCAGCGTCAGCGCCCTCAATCTGGTTCATCGCGCCCCTCGTCATCGATCCCACCGCGCAGTCTGACACTGGTACACGCGCTCAAGGGTTGCAGGCCCAATAGCCGATCAAGACCCTGTCGCCGACGAATGCGCTCTCGACCGATGGCATGCTCCATCACCGCAGGTAGCCGCGGCGTCCGATAGCCGGTCGTCCAGCGGCACATTCCCATGGGCGACAACCACGACAACTATCCGCTGTCACCCCTGACCTGGGGATTCCCGTATGCCTGCCCCGCAAAAAAGCCCGGTGAAGGGGCGCTAAACACTACACACCACCGACGTCGCCGACGGGTGCGTCTGGGGTGGTGGGGGAGAGGGGCGTCGCGAGCATCCGGTAGAGGGTGGTGCGATCGACGCCGAGCCCTCGAGCGACGGTGGTCTTGGGGACCCCGGTGCTGATGAGGCGGCGAGCTTCGGCGATCTGGTCGTCGGTGAGTTTGCGGTTGCGGCCCTTGTACTTGCCGGCGGCTTTGGCGATCCGGATGCCCTCGCGTTGGCGTTCGCGGATAAGGGTGCGTTCGAACTCGGCGAACGCGCCGAGGAGGTTGAGCATGAGCCGGCCGATGGCGTCGTCGGTGTCGCGACTGTAGGTCTGCTGTTCCTTGACGAACTCGACCGCTGCGCCCTTGGCGGTGATCTCGTCGACGATGTCGCGCAGGTCCCCGAGGGAGCGGGCGAGCCGGTCCATGGACGCGACTCGGACGACGTCGCCGTCACGGACGTAGCCGATGCAGTCGGCCAGGGCCAAGCGGTCGGTGCGTGCGCCGCCGGAAACCTTCTCCTAGAACACGCGATCGACGTCGCCGATGGTCTCGAGCTGTCGGTCGAGGTTCTGATCGGTCGAGCTCACCCGGACGTAGGCGACGATCTGCGTTTTGTGTTGCACCACTCCTAGACCCTCGCACACTCCTGTCGCAGAAGTACGAAACAGCACCCTAAAACCACGCGTTTCGACCAGTTGGGGCCATGTGGCACTGGGGTATACCTCAGAACCACGATCCCGCACTGCTCGCGCCTGCATCTGAGAGCTGGCAAAACAGACGCCAGGGGTAACGCTGCGATCGACGACCCGCCACATCCGCCCAGATGGGGGATCGAGTGTGTGTCACTGGATGCAGCTAGCGTCAGCAACGCCTGCCGTGTGACCCGGACGGGGGCCCAATAGGGCTTGGCGGCTGGTCCGATCACTGTGAAGATGAGGAGCCCAAACCTGAGGAAGGCGCGCTTCGTGACTGCTGGAAACCTGATTGCTGCCTACGCGTATGAAGTTGCGCCTCAACAGCAGGCCCCCTTCGCTGGAGGCTCGATCCCAGTGTCTGATGCGCTTCAGAATGCACTCAACCACACCTTCGATCGCTCTCGAATTGACAATGCGCCGAAGGTGACATTTCAAGTTCGATCAGATTCCGCAAATCGTGCACATCCAATCCGGGATGAAGCTCTTGCTGTAGCGTTCGACGATGACAAAGGCAGCGAATCCGCTCTGCGTCTAGCCATCCGGCTAGCTGAGGCGATGGACAACCGCTCTAAGCCAACGCTCCTGGTTGTCAGTGTTCACGCCTCGCCGCGCGAGGGATCGCGTCGAGTGTTGCTCTGGACGTTTCCGCAGGAGGAGGTGTTCAATTTGAACACTTCCTCGGACGAGGCCGCTCTAGAGATGCTGGACGCGTTCAATAGGGAATCTAAGCTTCGGAAGGCGGCCTTGATCGAGGGCCCGAATGAGGCAACGAGCATGCTCAATGCCCGTGTGCTCGACTTTCAGTCGACGGCAGCGGAGCGCGCTGTAGCTGATCTGTGGATTGTCAAATTCCTCCACGCACGACTTCAGATGAGCGATGTCGAGGGGACTCATTTGCTCGCGCGAGTGCTTCGTGCCACTCATACCAAAACAAGGGCAGACCAGGCTGCGCAGGATCAGATTGGTGCTGCCATCGGCGCGCTGCGACTCATAGGTGATCGGCGGGTCTCCCTTGATTCCATCGAGCGCGCGTACCTCAGTGGGTCGGCTGCCGCCACTTTCAGTGGCGCCTCCCGACCCGAGGAGCGTGCCGCGATGTTTTCAATCGACCACACCAAGTTCGACGACATGATTCAGTATCGGCGATTTGCACTGAACAACGGGGTGGTGGTCTCCGCGCCGTTCCTCGAAGTGGGGGAAGGCAAGGGCGTGACAGTGGATGAAGTAGATGGTGACCGAATCTTGCGTGCTGAGGGAACTATTTTGGAGGAGCAGGTGAGGACGCGTGCATCTTAAGGACATGCATCAGATCAGGGAGAGTTTCGTTTCGAGACATTCGCTACTGAGGTCGTTAGCGGATGAGCTCGAAGTCAAAACAAAGCAAGCGCTAGAAGAGGTACCACATATTGACCGAATAGCATTCCGCGCCAAAGGTGTGGAGTCGTTTGTGGCTAAAGCTAGCAAAGAGAAGTACTCCCATCCTCTTCGTCAGCTCGAGGATCAAGTTGCCGGGCGTGTTATCACCTTCTTCCGAGACGACATTGCCGTTGTCCGTGATGTGCTGATGACTTGGTTTGGTGATGTTGAGCATCAAATCAAAGCTCCCGCTATCGCGCAAGAGTTTGGATACGAGTCTGAGCACTTTGTGTTCGTCATTCCCGATCACATGAAAAGTGACGAGTGGCAAGAAATTGCGGACATGCCGGAGACGTTCGAATTCCAGATCCGGACCTTGTTCATGCATGCATGGGCTGAGCCGCAGCATGACCTGGGTTATAAGGGAGACCCTGATCCTGAGGTCAAGCGTGAACTGGCCTGGATTGCCGCTTCGGCGTGGGGGGCCGATAGGACGTTGAACGAAGTCGCGAGAAAGCTGTCCCCACAAGGTTCGGAGAACTGACATAAGAGCCCTGTATCAGCGCCAGCGAGAGTGGTATGCAAAATCAGGGGTGGTCGTTCGCGCTGGACTCAGGTGATCTCGAAGTATCACGCAAGACGGCGTCATCGCCCAGCCTGGCCTCGTCAAACGATTGCTATCGCGTTGTGTGGATCGCCTGCAAGCGAAAACTGACTGGCCCGGGTATGCTCTAATGATGAATTGGGGCAATCCAGAAGACCTAGCTAAGTTTGTCAATGCGGTCACCCCTAGTGTGGTAGGCGGCGCGTTTTCGATCGCAGGTGTGCTTGTGCTTTTCTGGCTTCAGCAGCGCGCCCAGCGCAAAGCAGACCGCGTATCTCGCCGGATTGATGCCGTGGAGCATTTGATGGAGACGCTGGAGAATGCTCGCCAAGCTTTCCGTGGAGGCGTTTCGATCGACGCGGATCACATGGGTAAAATGCTAGCAAATTCCTGGCGCTTTGCCTGGCTGCTTGAGGCGAAGGAGCGTCCGGTTGCGGATTGGGCATGGGCCGTACTCACAGAAACAATCGCGAGAACAGTCAGCATGGACGTCGGCAGGCGCGATCAAGAACTTGCGACTGTTACGGCTGCTGTCATGACCGGATTGAATGATTGGCGCACCGGGGCCCGCAAAATGTCTTGGTTTGCAGACGAGACGAAGAGAATCTCCGATGGTTTGGGTGCAACCGGTCCTGCCTGATAGTCGCGGCGGGATAACTTCGGGAGATCTGTGGACGGCGGTCGGTGTCCACTCCGCGTGGGTGCTCGTGGAGGAGCTGGTGAGCCCTCCAGCGCTTGGTTCTTCGCTGACATAAAACCGCCGTATCGGCACGAACGAGAAGAGCCGGCCGTCCCAGGGGAGGCCGGCTCTGCTTGTGCGTGGCGTCGCATGCCTCGCGGATGGCCTGGCTGACGCGGCCCGGGAGGAGACCCCGTGGCTGTCCGCGTTCGTCGACGCATCTTGGCGAGCCCGTCCGAGTTCCCGCCCTTCTGATGGCCGACACCGCACGCCCGGATGATCCAACGTGGGCAGCAGTCCAAGTCCTGGCGTCGCCTGATGCGGTAGCTGCGTGCGCCCAAGGGGACAAGAGGGGCAGCCCATGACGCCCCGGTCCGCCAGTATTGGTGGGCCACCCGACGAGAGGACGATCGTGACCCGCCATCGAGCCGACCGCTCGCGCAACGCACCGATGACGGCCGCGGACCGCCGACAGGTTCACGCCGTGGTCCGCTTCATTGTCGCGATGAGTGTTCTCGTCGTCATCGTCGGGGTCGTGTTCATCGCTCCGGCCATCCTGCGCTCGTACGACAGCGACCACCGGCTCACGCTCCGCTGCCACGTCACCTCGGCCGAGGGGACCACGCGCGGCTCGTCGAACCGCGGCATAGGCGGCCCGAATCCACGGATCGTCATCACCACCGAGGACTGCGGGAAACTCATCCTCTCGAAGGGCGTAACGATGAGAAATCACCAGGCGATCGCCCGCCGCATCGACGCGCCGGGGGAGTACGCGATCGAGGTCGGAGCCGGGGCCTGGAAGATCCGTGGGCTGCTGCACGCCATCAACCGCAACCCTTCAGCCTACGGCGTCGAACCAGCGTCCTGACGGACGAGCCAGCCCCTCCTGCCCGACGGACCGACTGGACTCGTAGGGGTCAGCCCGGTCCCCATCGCAGCTCTTGAATCGTTGGGAACGACAACAGCCGGCCATCCGAGCGGCGGCCGGCTGTTCTGTGTCGGGGAGTGGTGTCAGTGCGCGGCGTCGTACGCGTCGCGGACTGCCTGGCTGATACGGCCCCGAGAGGACACCTCATGGCCGTTCGCGTTGGCCCACTCGCGGATCTTCGCGAGCTCTTCCGAGTTCCCACGCTTCGGCGCGCTGCCGGAAGTCGTGCGGCCGGAACGGCCGGTGACCTTGCGGGCGGCGGCGACGTAGTCGGAGAACGCTTCGCGGAGCGCGTCGGCGTTGTCGTCGGTGAGGTCGATTTCGTAGTGGGCGCCATCGAAGCCGAACGTAACGGTGCGGCCGTGGCCGTCTTCGATGGTCTCGCCGGTGAGGTCGTCGACAAGGTGCGTGGTGACTTTCTGCGCCATGTAAGTACTCCAATCGGGGGACGGACTCTTAGCCTGACAGAGAGGGACGCCGTTTCGTGCATCGAAACGGGAAAGTGCTACACGTCGTTATCGCGAACGAACGCTGCGAAGCCAGGGATGGTGAACTCGAGCATTCCGCGGTCGGCCGGCTGGATGAGGCCCTTGTCGATTAGGCGTGCCCGCGGTGTTGAGAGCTGATTGCTGCCGGTATGGAGCGCTTCCGCGATGGCGGAGCGCGAAGCGGGGCCGTCGCCGAGATTCGCGATTGCAGCGAGCATGCGTCGTTCGGCTGGTGAGCAGGCGGACCAGCGGGCTCGGAACAGGGCGTCGAGATCGGCCTGCATCGCCATGTGGCCTTGGTTCACGGCTCCGACGTCGATGACGCCGCCTGGGTCCGGTCGTCCTGCGGCAGCCCACGCGGCGTCCGCGATGAGCTGCACGGAGTACGGGTAGCCCTGTGCAATCTGCAGAGCCCGGTCGACGGCGGTCGGGGTCCAGTGCACCCCGAGCGCCCGCGCAGGTCCGATGAGCGCGATCTCTTCCGCGTCGCGGTGGAGCGGTCCGAGTGGCCGGTAGGCGAGGCGTTCACTGAACGTGACGATCCCCGCGATGGTCTCCGGAGCGTTCGGAAGGCCGGCCGCGAACACCGCTGCAGGAACATCGGTGCCCTCGGCTTGCAGGTGCTGCCAGGCGTAGACCAGCGTCCGAAGCCCCACCGGATCGGCGGATTGGATTTCGTCGATGAGAATGACCAACGGGGATTCCTTAGCCGCTGCTTCGATCGCGGCCTCGAGGGCGCGGGCACCCGACAGCTCGAGGTCTTGGTTGTTGTTCGCCGGCTGGAAGGTGCCGGTAGCGGTTGCGATTCCTGGCACCCCGACGGAGAGCTGCAGCGTCTCGATCCTGCTCCGAAGCGCCGCCCGGGTCTTCTCGCCAAACCCGTCGGTAGCGCGCCGGAGCTCCGCGGCGATCTGCGCCACGAGCCCCTGCTCTTCGCCCGCGGTCACCCAAACCGTCACCGCACCGCGTGCCGCAGCATGACGCTGGTACTCGCGGAGGAGCGAGGTCTTCCCGAAGCCGCGAGCGGCGTGATCGACCCGGATGCGGCCCACCAAGCGGCCGAGGTCAATCAGTGTGGACAGACGCTCGTCGACCTCCGCGATCTGCTGAGCCCGCCCGGGCACGGTTCGAGCGATCTCGCCAGGGGTGTAGGGACTGGGCTGCATCGAATCACCGATCGTCTGTTATGAAGCAGAGGTTTCATAACAGAGTATCGAGGGTGAGTGTCTGGCGCACATCGCGGGGATACGAGTTGTCCAACGGCCTGTTGGACGAGGGCAGCCAGGCCCGGAGCATCTCGTTTAACGCCCCGTCCCCGGGCACTTGTCCGGGCGGGGCTGCTGCGACACCAAGGTCCGCGTCGGCGAGCGGATAGTGCGGTCGCCAGCACTCTGCCGCGATGTGCACGGTAGGCGATCGGTTACCGGGACGGAGGCAGTCGGTGCACGACGGGGTCGAGAGACGTATCCGCTTAGTCCGCCCATGACGAGTTGGTAACGGCGCTTGGCGGTGCGGCTGTCGCCGTGCTTCGATCACCTCGGGGATCGATCTGACGATCACTCACGGGGGAGGGATGCCGCGAAGCGCATCCTTGGTTGCCTCGTCCATTTGAATTCTTTGGGGTGACATGAACAAGTTCACTGCTCGTCTCGCTGCACGTGTGCAGACGGGACGAACGCGACGGTACGTGATGTTGGGAACCGCTGTCTTGGCGGTGGGGGCGATGGTCGCATTGCCCACGGCCGCGCAGGCGTACGCGAAGCTCGGCTACAACTGGGCCAACGGGAACCTCCGTGTGTACGTGGCCACGACGTCGGGGAACTACCGGACTGCGATCGGGCAGGCAGCCACGAACATCTCCGCAACGGATGTGAACCTGACCCTCACCAACACCGGTGGACCCGCGTTCACCGCGGCGCAGACCAACGAAGGCGCGACCGGCTACGAGGGCCACACCGACCAGATCCACATCGGCTCACGCACGACCAGTGCCCACTCGTTCCTGAACACGCACTACCTCGCGGGTAAGCCGGTCGCGCAGCTGAAGGTCGTCTGGCTGCACGAGCTCGGACACGGACTCGGTCTCGACCACGTCTCGGGTGTGAAGCACGTCATGTACAAGAGTGCATCCACCGCATACGGCGCAGGCGTTCGTAACCTCACCGCCGACGAAGTCTCCGGCCTGAACTCCATCTACTGAAAGGGACCGCGCACATGAACAAGCACATCATCCGCAGCGGCGCCGGTCTCGTCCTCGCTGCCGCCTCGATCGCCGCTCTCGCCGGCTGTGCAACGAGCAGCAGCCACGGTTCCCGGGTCGAGTACTACTCATCCACCGCGGACCTCGCAGACGCCAGCACCCTCGTAGTGTCCGGCACGGTCACGGAAAGGCACGTCGCGCAGGACATCGAGGGATCCGGAGATTTCACTCTCTCGACTCTGCATGTCGCTGATGCTCCAAAGGATGCTGACGGGGTGGATGCCGGTAGCGACATCGTCGTCCGCCAGCTCGGCAGCACCACGAACCCGGGGCCCGCGGCGTTCCTCGAGGACGGCGGGACCTACCTGCTGTACCTCACGGCCTCCGGGCTCGACGGCGATCTCGCCAGCCAGTATTACGTCACCGGCGGCGAGGCCGGCCTGTACGAGGAGGCGACGCAGACCGCTGCGAAGCGATCGGCGTCGCCGTCCGACGTGTCCACGTTCACGAAGGTTCCCGAGGGCGATGAGGGCGGCGACACGCTGCCTGAGCAGGTCACCCTCGAGGAAGCGGCCGGCTAGCGACGCACTTCGGCGGCCGGTGATACCGATTCGGTGTCGCCGGCCGCTGTCGTCCGCGCGGCCACGATTGCGCGCCAGATCGCGATTGCGATGACGGCGGCCCCAAGTACCGAAATCACCCAGACCCCGGCAGTGCCGACCGCGGGCCCGGTCGCACTGCAGGCGCTGTCGGTACCGGATGCGGCATCGTTACAGGAGCTGCCCTGCAGGACGAACGCGAAGAACACGACCACGAGCACCGCTGCGACCGCAACCGCGATCCAGCCGACGACTCGGCCCACCCCTGAATTAGTCATGGCGACACACAACCACTGATCTGGGCGGGTCCGCCGCTCGGACGCTCATCGACACTGAATTGCAACACGCCCACAGAACCGGATCTAGCGCCTGTGCGCTGTGCGCTCAATGCGCGCCGGCAGATCCGTGTTCACGCTGAGCTCGTCCTACCGCCCCTGTGATCGCCGCCGATCCCCTGCAGGCAGCGCAGAGTGCAGATCGACGGCGATGTACCTAGCGATGTGCGGTAGCCGATCGGCTAACGGGCATCATCGTCACGGCGGCGGCGGCGGCGGCGGCGGCGGCGGCCGCGGGTCGCGTCGGTGGTGCCTCATAGGCTCGACACGACGAAGGGGTGTGCGTATGGATGATCCGGTCGACTGGAGCGTGATCCGCGAGGACCGGTTCAACCAAGTCGTCGAGGCGTTGCTCGTTCGCGAGTTCTCCGACGAGGCCCGCGGTCGTCGTGCGCGAGCTATCAACGGTCGTGGGGGTGACGGCGGTGTCGACATTGGCGTCTGGGACATCGCTACGGGCACCGTGGTGGAGATTTTTCAACTGAAGCACTTTCTCGACGGCTGGCCGGCACGCACGAAGGGTCGTCGGCAGCAGATCACCAAATCATTCGACCGGGCGTGGGAGAACCACCGACCAGCGAAGTGGGTGCTGGTCACTCCGAGCAACCCGTCCATGGGTGAGTTGCAATTCGTGATGGAGCTCGGCAAGGGCAAGAAGGTCGACATCGACATCCTCGGCCCCGCCGAGCTTGACTCGCTGCTCGGCGACCACCCGGAGGCTCTCGAACGCTTCACGATCGATCGTGGCCGCAAGTTGCTCCGCGATGTCGGCCGACCGGAGTGGGCTCTCAACCAGCCCGGAGACCTTGCGGCAGTCATGGGCCAGATTCACCGCCAAGTGAGCAAGCGCAGCGACCACTGGGCGTCGCTCGTGACAATGGACGAGAACGGCAACGTCACCGAGGAACTCAAACCCCTGACGGAAGACGCCGCCGAGGCCGAGCCGCTCGAGATGAAGGTCACGACTGAGTTCACTGACGAGACGAAGGACGTCGGGGAGGCGTACGAGGACGCGCTCCGGCACGGACTCACCGAGGCGGTCACACTCCGCGACGACATGCTGAAGGAGGTGCGTTTCGTCGGCCCGGAGTGGTTCGCGGAAGAGTACGCCGGTGGGGAGCTCACACTGCTCCCTGCAAACAATGGTGCGGGCCTGCCGGCGACAATCACCTCGCGCACGACTGATGGCGTGCGGCTCGGCAGCCTGTCCGGCACGGTAGAGAACATCGCGGTCGGGACGGACTCCGGCCGGGTCGTCATCAACTTCCCTGGCGGCCTGCAGACTCGCTGGACGGTGCCCCGCGATCAGACCGCCGCGGGAGAGATCCGCACAGAGACGTCATTCGCGGGCCACCGGGTCCGCGACATTCGCCGCCTCATCCGCTTCTTGAAAAGCTTGAACAAGGCCGGACAGCTGATGCTCGAGGTCGACGGGAAGACCTACGCCGTGGCGTTGTACCCAGGAGCTGACTTCGAGGAGAACGCCCGTTTCGTGACCCTCCTCGAGGACCTGACCACGCTCGAGAACGAACTCGATGTCGAGTTTCGCCTCCCAGACCGAGAAATTGTGTTCGACGAGTGGATCTGGGCCCGAGTCGCATGCAGGGTGTTGCAGGGGGTGGCGGTTCCCTACCCGAAGGTGCATGGGTTCAATTTCACACTGAACGGCCGACGCGGCACCATCGAGGAAGCACTTGAGCGTGAGAAGTCGGCGTTCCTGATCCAGCAGACCGAGTTCGTCATCGATCTGCTGGGTACCGATGTCCACCTTGGACACGTGTTCATCGTGCAGAGCTATGGGACGTTCCTAGATGGCCCCGGTCACGCCGCTGCACTTCGCGCCGGCGAGGGCGCCGGACGTGTCGTCCAGCTGCGCGCCGTCGACGAACTGCCGTTCATCATCTACGCCCCCGACCGCTTGCAGCCGGGGCCCGTAGTCACAACAGGCTGGGGCATCGATGGGGTCCACGAGCACCCTCAGCTGGAGGAGCTGCGCGTGCGCCAGCGCGAGCGCACGAAGGATCTCCCCGGAGTCGACAAGAAACGCTCGGACTGACCGTCACCTACGTACTGCGCGAAGCTCCTGGTATCAGGGTCGTCGTTCGTGCGGAGTGCTCGGTGGCCGATCGGCTATCGAGACTGTCAACCGCGGGTAAAGCAACTGCAAGTTCTCGTGTGTTCGTTTATGAGCGCTGGTTGGGTGCCTGCGTTCGGTTACTTCGAGCGAATCTCAGGTTCCTGTCCTACTCTGAGTCTTGCGCGGTAAATGCCGCACTCCAACGAGGGAGATCGATCCGATGACCGAGTACCGCACCGTTAGCTTCATGTTTCCCACTGTCGAGCTCCTGGGCTCCGTGCCCGGCGGAGTCCACATCCGCACGATCGACTTCACAGAGAGCGTTCCCGGCCTCGCTGAGCACATGGATGGCTGGGACGTCATCAACTCCCAGATGATGCCCGCCGGCGATTTCACCTATCTCGTCTTCTTCCTTCAGACGTCGGTGGCCGGGGCCGTTTCAGCCTGAGCGGCGTCGTCTCGACAATCGAGAGCCACTTCATTGGCGGGCACTAGAGGCAACGCGGGCTCCTGCCGTCGGCAGGAGCCCGCGAGTCTGCGCTGGGTGGGAACTAAGCGGCGCGGAGTGGTTCGAGCCGCCACGCACGTGTCGGCAAGCCGTCCACGAACTGCCACTCCTTGCGGCAGTTGTCGCACACAATCCACCGGTCGTGCTCCCGGAACCCAGGAGTGTTCTCGTGCTCTTCGGCGATTGAGCCTTGCCCACACGGGCATAGGAACGCGTACCGTTCGGTGTCGCCTGCCCCCGCGCCCCAGCCGTCGTGATCGTTGGTGTTCCGGGAGATGAGTTCCGTGCGGATGCCTGTGGACTCCGGGGAGGTCCGAGCCCAATCGATGATCGCTTCTCGGGCGGCTGTGATGAAGGCTTCGTCGGCACGGAGGTCCTGCAGGATGCTCACCAGCTCTTCCGGCTGCTTTGCGACGCCATGGTCCCCATCCCGGAACCCCGCGGCGTAGTCGCCGGCCAGGCGCGCTCGGGAGCCGTGTTCGCCCGGGCCAGCCTGCGCGACGAGCCATTCATGGAACGGACTGGTCCGCGGTGCCGGGTCTGCATCGACGCCATCCCAACGATCAGGCGCCTTCCCGGTAGCGCGGTACTCCTCGAGCGCGCGCTGCAAGAACGTGTAGCCCGGCGGGCGGTGGTGGTGCGCACGGACGTTGGCCCGTTGCGTGCCGGCGCTTCGCCGCGTGCGTCGGGTGTAGTCGACCTGCTCAGACACCAACCCGAAGGCAGCATTCGGGTTGAGAGCGTCCGAGGTGTGCCCTCCGACGGGGATCCCAACCGCTGCGGCCGCCCAGATGGTTGTTCCGTTGGGGATGTAAGAGAAGTCCCCAAGGTGCTCGCCCAGGAAATCCTCCACGGTGTGCTTCAGCTCATAGCTGCCCGCGTCGCTACTTGGTTCCGCAGTCCGGTCGAACATCCTCAAGACCTCAGCGGTCAGTACGACGCGCAGGTAGTCGTCATCGGTCGACGTCTCCAGTGGGTACCTGTCAGCGGACCAGAGCCCGTTGGCGCCGAGGTGCGGGATCCGTTCGTCCGAATCCGGGTCTGGGGTCGTCAGCGTCGGATGCTCGGTCAGCACTCGGATCACATCGCGGGCGCAGATCCGCTTGCCGAGGATGCCTTGCGCGAGTGGATGTTCAATCACCCGGAGGGCTTGCGTGTACTTCATCCCGGAGAACTTCTGAAGCGCCCGTGCGTCGCGTTCGATCTCGCGAGGGCGTGCGGGGACGTTGTTGATGTTGGACACTCGATCACCTTCTGCGCCAGTGCTCGCGACCCACGTCCGCAGAGCCGGCGTCACAGGAGAGAGATCTCAACAAGAACGGCACTGCAACTGGAACCCGTACCACGGTTGTCCTTCGAGGCCAGGACCACGTGGGGATCCCGACTCGGAGACGAGCGGTCCAGCCCGCTCATAAGCGAGAGTACCCCAAATCCGGTGGTCGGTCATGGATCGGCTATCGAGACGGCCAAGGAGCGCTGCAGCTGTTGGATCTCATATGCTCCGAGCATGGGGATGAACAAGGATCAGCAGCTCACGGCCATCGTCGGAGCCCTTGTTGCAGTGTTCGTCGGCGTCGGCGTCGGCGTGGGCGTGATCGTCGCGTGGGCGACGGGGTTCATCAACCTCTAGTCGCTCGCTGAGCGATCGGCTA
>Ga0308161_1003019_pt1 | contig 16999 bp, 13 predicted proteins | sample PhyFR2_FD_201034 | JGI IMG/M metagenome (GOLD analysis project Ga0308161, IMG submission 201034) | Phyllosphere microbial communities from UC Gill Tract Community Farm, Albany, California, United States - DLSLF.R2 | ecosystem: Host-associated > Plants > Phyllosphere > Unclassified | place: USA...
TCTTTCAAAGAAAGCAAAAAAGTGTTATATTTGCAAACCATTAAACAATGGCCTCGTGGCGCAACTGAATAGCGCATCTGATTACGGCTCAGAAGGTTACAGGTTTGAATCCTGTCGAGGTCACAAAACCGACATTTGAAGACTTTTTGCTTCCTTGTCGGTTTTTTTTATTTTCTAATTCCCTCTTTATCAGAAAGATAGCATTCACAAAACTATTGATTTTAGCAGTTTGAAAATTCGCTCCGTCAAAGGTTAACTTTTCAAGATATATCAAACCAATTATAATCCTTTTATCAAGACTATTTTCCGAATAAATTACATTGCAGAGCCTATAGGGAAGAGTTCCCAGTGGGCTTTCCATCCCCTCTTTTATTCAAGTCTAATCTGACTTTTATTTCTGCAACAGACTTTATCATTTTCTTCGACCTTTTTTTTAATTTTAATATCATATAAAATCTGCTAACATCCGGAAACTAATACAACGAGCTGGCTTGTCCGAAGAAATAAGGCCTGAGTACATCTTCAAAATTATAAAATCCTACCTCTTTATTTTTAATATTTTCTGCTACAAATAATGCTCCACTGCCAAACGCCTCACGGGATATCGATTCGTGGACAAGTCTGACGGTCTGATAAGGAAAGCCAAATATTACCTCATGCTTTCCGACGATACCTCCTGCACGTACAGAGTTGATCGATTCTGTCTCAAGATTCAATGTTTCAGCAATCCTTACTGCTGTCCCTGAAACTCCCGATTTAGATTTAAAGTGCTCTTCAATCAATTCAATATCGACTCCCGGAGCAATATTTTTTAACAGTGAGGCCGCAAAAAGAAGATAGTTGACACCCAAAGTAATATTCGGAGACCAGAATACTGTTGTAATTTCAGAAAGACTTTTCAAAAGTGCAATCTGTGAATCTTCATAATGAGATATGGCAGATATGATCTTGACACCGTTACGGGCGGCGGCGCTTCCGTACTCTAAAATGCTTTCAACATCTGAAAAATCCACGATAATATCTACCGGATGCAATTCGAAAAATTGATCAATATTGATCTCGTCCTTTACATAAATTATACTCCCATCACTAGCTTCAACATTTAAAGCTGCTTTGGCAGTAGACAATCCTGGCTCTCTTTTGTTTTTCAACACCCATTCCAGGCAAAAGGCGTCATTACCTAGAATAACACTAGCTACAGCTTTTCCCGCCTTTCCAAAACCGATAAGACCTATTTTCATAATGATATATATTAAATTGGCAATTGATCTGCATTATTAAAAGATCCTGCCAGGTTAGTAACTTGCGGATATGTAATTTACTAAAATTATTTTAATCCGCTATTAAAGTATCTATGGTAAACCCTTACAATCTTCCGCCCAAAGCTTTAAACAACAATACGTTATTTCTCGTATTCTCGTGCTGGAACCTAAGCAGGTCAAGTTCTGCCTGAAGCTTGCTTTTCTGCGCATTGATCAATTCAAAATAATTGGCGTAGCCTGTAATGTATAAATCGTTGGAAACTTCAATTCCTTTATCGAGAAACCCTACTTCTTCCTCTTTCAAATCCAGAACGCGATGAAATATTTTAGTCTGTTTTAAAATAGACTGAAGTTCATTAAAAGCGGTCGTTACACTTTTCTGATAATTTAAAAAAGCAATTTCCTGCTCATTGTTGGCGATATTAAACTCATATTTCAGCTGTCCTTTATTGAAAACAGGAACCATCAATCCCCCCAAAAGCTGTCCCGCAAGAGAAGCCGGTCTAAATAATGTCTCCGCCGAAAAAGAATTTAATCCAAAGGTTGCACCCAGATCAATTCTGGGATAAAATGCCGCCCTGGCTGCTTTGGCATCGGCATGCGAGGCCTGCAGCGAATAATAGTTTGATACCACATCCGGTCTTGAATGAATTACAGCATCGACATTAATATTTTTATTCAACATCTCGAAGTTGGTAGGCAAAAGCGCTGAACTTCTTTCAATTTCACCACCGTACACTCCGGTCAATGTTGCAATGGCCTGCTTTACGGTTACAATCTCAACTTTAATATGTTCAATTTCCGCCAGCCAGTTGTTATTTTGAGCCCTAAACTGCTGAACAGCAAGCTCTGTCACTTTTCCGACTTCTCGTTGTGCCTTAATGATTTCAAAAGCTCTTTTTTGTAAATTGTAATTATCCTGGTAAATTTTCAGACGCTTATCCAAAGCTATCAGATCATAATACAGATTGGCGATATCGGTAAACAAATCGATCTGAAGCAGCATTAAGCCTTCTTCTGAAGCCAGAAATTTATTCTGCGCCGAAAGCTTTTTATTTTTCAGCTTTCCCCAAGCATCAATTTCCCAACTGCTTCTTGCGCCCATCCAGTAATTCGGCGTAAAAGTCGTGTTGATTTTCTGCTGCTCGGTAATATTCTGAGAAAGATTGGTATCATAATTCCCCACGCCTTCCATCGTATATTTTCCGTAACGGTCCCCTGAAACAATAACTCCTACATCCAGCGAAGGGAGTAATTCTGTTTTTGAGCGTTTCAGAAAACTGTTTGCCATTTCGACTCTTTGCTGGGCGATTTTAAAATCCGGATTCGCCTGTTTTACCTGTTCAAAAAGTTTCAGAAGATTTGGGTCTGTGAAGTAGGTCTTCAAATTAATTCCGGTAAAATCTCCGCTGTCGGGAACAGTTTCCCAAGTCTTCAGTTCCGGGGTTTCTTTTACTTCTTTTATGGCAGTTACTTTTGGGACGGCGCAAGACGTTAATGCTAATGCTCCCGCACTCCAAACTATAAATTTCAATTTATTTCGTTTCATTCTTCTTTCTGTTTTCAAGGGTTGCGAAAAAAATGTATAATCCCGGAATAATGATCAATCCGAAAACGGTTCCGATCAACATTCCACCTGCAGCTGCGGTTCCAATAGAGCGATTTCCGATGGCACCTGCTCCTGAAGCGATACATAAAGGAATCAGTCCTGCAATGAATGCAAATGAGGTCATCAGAATCGGGCGGAGACGCTGCTTTGCTCCTTCAATTGCTGCCGGAATAATATCATTCCCATCCTTATGACTGGCGACGGCAAATTCTACAATCAGAATGGCATTTTTAGCCAATAATCCGATCAGCATCACCAAGGCGACCTGTGCATAGATATTGTTATTCAATCCGCAAATCAGCAAGGCGATGTACGAACCAAAAATTCCGGTTGGCAGACTAAGTAAAACCGGCATCGGTAAAAGGAAACTTTCGTATTGGGCAGCTAATAAAAGATAGACAAAAACCAGGCACACAATGAAAATATATACCGTCTGATTTCCCGATAAAATTTCTTCCCTAGTCATTCCCGACCATTCGATTTCAAAACCCTTCGGAAGACCTTGTCCGGCAATCTTTTCTACCGCTGCAATTGCATCTCCTGAACTGTAACCTTCTGAAGGTTCACCGTTGATCATCGCAGACATATACATATTGTAGCGGGTTAAAACTTCCGGTCCGTATACCCGTTCAATCGTAATGAAGGTGGAGAAAGGAACCATTTCGCCTTTATCATTTTTTAAATATAAATTCATGATGCTCTCCGGTGTATCCCGATACTCAGGGCTGGCTTGAACCATCACTTTATACATCTGCCTGAACCGAATAAAATTGGTAGCATAATAAGAACCCAGCATAGTCTGCAAAGTCGACATCGCATTATCAACTGAAATTCCTTTTTTCGCCGCCATGTCGTAATCGATATTGATCATATACTGCGGAAAAGTGGCATCAAAACTCGTAAAACTGTTTTTCAGCTCGGGCGCTTCGTTCAGCTTTTTGACGAAATCTTTCGTGACTTTGTCCATATTTTCTATACTTCCGCCGGTCCTGTCCAAAAGACGGAGTTCAAAACCGCTTGCATTGCCGAATCCTGGTACCGTTGGCGGCGCAAAGACTTCAATTTCAGCGTCTGAAATCCCCTGCGTTTTTTCGGAAAGTTCCTTTATGAAATCTTCAACTGACTTATCTCTCTCGCTCCAGTCTTTCAGGTTAATCATTGCCATTCCGTAAGATGAGCCCGCAATTTCTGTCACCACGCTGTAACCTGCTAATGTGGTTACGTTTTCTACACCATCTATTTTTTTGGCTACCGTTGTAATTTCGTCTAAAACTTTCTCTGTTCTTTCAACCGTTGCCCCCTGCGGAGTGGTGACGCTTACATACGCCACTCCCTGATCTTCCATCGGGATAAATCCTGAGGGTAAAAACTTTGAAGTAAGACCGATTAGAGCAATGAATAAAATCAGTAATCCAAAAGTTACGGTTGTGCGGGTAGCAAATCTTGATAATATTTTCACATAACCATTGGTTACTTTTTCGAGGATAATATTAAATTTTTTGAAGAATTTGTCGATTATTCCCTTCTTTTTATTGTGATCATGAGGCTTTAAAATTAAAGCGCATAAAGCAGGAGTCAGCGTCAAAGCATTAACACCGGAAATTACAATACTTATTGCCAGTGTTAGGGAAAACTGCCGGTAAAAAACGCCAACAGGACCATCCAGAAATGCTACCGGAATAAATACCGCTGACATGACCAAAGTAATCGCCACAACCGCTCCTGCAATTTCCTTTGTTGCAATGACGGTGGCCTGGTAAGGCGGGAAACCTTCTTCCATTTTAACGTGAACCGCCTCTACAACAACAATTGCATTATCGACGACAATACCAATGGCTAGCACCAAAGCAAAAAGTGTTAATAAATTCACGGAAAAATTCAGCATATCCATAAAGGCAAATGTTCCGACCAATGCGACCGGAACCGCCAAAACCGGAATCAACGTGGAACGCCAATCCTGAAGGAAAAGGAATACCACTATTGCGACAAGAATAAATGCTTCTAACAAAGTATGCAGTACAGCACTGATCGATGCATCTAAAAACCTTGAAACATCATAAGCCATATTATAGTCCATTCCGGGAGGGAAGGAATTGGCTTTCAGTTCTGCCATTTTTTCTTTTACGTTCTGAATAACTTCAGAAGCATTGGACCCAGGCCGCTGCTTTAGCATGATTGATGCAGAAGGTTTACCGTCAGTTTTGGAAACCATACCATAGGTCATAGCACCAAATTCTACATTGGCAATATCTTTCAGCTTTAGGATTGTTCCTTCTTCATCGGCCCTTACGGGTATCTCTTCATATTGTTTAGGCTCAAAAAACTTGCCTTTATACTTGACCACATACTGCAGCTCTCCGGCTTTTTTACCGGAAGATTCTCCCACTTTTCCGGGAGCTGCCGATATATTTTGCTTTTGAAGCGCATTGACCACTTCATCTGCAGAAATACTGTACGCTGCCATTTTCTGTGGATCAAGCCAGACACGCATCGAATATTCTTTCTGGCCCATAATTTCAGCACGGCCTACTCCATCAAGACGTTTCAGTTCCTGAAGAACATTGATGTCTGTAAAGTTGTAAATAAACTGCTCGTCCTGACTCGGGTCCGTACTTGTAATGTTGAGATACATTAGCATACTGTTTACTTCCTTTTCGGTCGTAACTCCGGCCCGGATTACCTCTTCGGGTAATTCGTCCAAAATTGTTGTAACCCTGTTCTGAACATTTACCGCAGCTAAATCAGGATCGGTGCCTACTTCAAAAAATACCTGGATCAAAGTCAGTCCATCATTTGATGTGACTGTTGACATGTATGTCATTCCGGGAACTCCGTTGATGGCGCGTTCCAAAGGCAGGGCAACCGCATCCGCTGAGACTTCAGCATTAGCGCCGGTATATTTTGCCGTTACCGTTACGGAAGGCGGCACGATGTCCGGGAATTGAGTGATCGGCATTTTCGTGAGAGCCATAATTCCTACCAAAACAAAGACAATGGAAATCACCAACGAAAGAACTTTTCGCTTTATAAACATTTCTACCATAATTGATTATTTAAGAATTAAAGTCTGTTTTTGATTTTAATCTGATCTCCATCTTTCAATGACTGAGTACCTTCATAAATGATAAGATCTCCTTTTTTAAGGCCGCCTTCCACCAGGTAAGAATCTTTTAAAGCTGTTCCGACCTTAATATTGGTCATTTTCACTTTATTGTTCTTATCCACCTTGAAAATATAGGTTTTGTCCTGAATGGAGAACGTGGCTTTCTGAGGGATTATCATGGCATTATTCTGAATTTCCGAAATAGAGAGCCTGCCTGATGCCCCGTGTCTGATCAAATGGTTTGGATTGGGAAACAGCACTTTATAGCGGATCGAACCGGTTGCCCTATCGATCTCACTTTCAGCAGACTTCAAGGTACCATTGAACTGATAGACTGCACCGTTTGGAAGTGTCAGTTCTATCTTCTGATGTTTTCCCATTTTGTCTTTAGCTAAAAGCTCAAAATATTGATTTTCCGGAATTGAAAAATAAGCATAAACTTCATCCAGCTGCGATAAGGTAGTGAGTAAAGTTCCGTTTGTTATCAAGCTTCCGTCCTTATGGGGAATAATATCAAGAACACCATCAAAAGGAGCTTTAATAGTCGAAAAGTTAATCTTTTGAAGAACTGCTCTTCTTTCAGCATCAGCGAATGTATATTTTGCCTGTGCAGAAGAAAGTTTGGCCTTGGCCAGCTCCAGTTCATTATCAGCTACGAATTTCTTATTATGAAGACTTTGAACCTGCTTCATCTCCACTTCTGCAATACGGACATCAGCCTGAGTCTGTTTCAGGCTTGCACTTGCCTTTAGAAGCTCTACCTGGAGCTCCGCATCGTTGATCTTAAATAAAGCCTGTCCCTTCCTTACGAATTGACCTTCATTAACATAGATTTTCTGGATGATACCATTCAGTCTTGAACGTATCTCTACATTTCTTTTGGCCTGAATATCTGTCACAAACTGGCTGGTTATTAAAGTATCTTTTTGCTGTACCATATATACAGGAACTTCCTTACTGCCTCTATTTTTATTCTGGTGGTTTTTACCGCAAGACAATACGCATATTAATGCAAGGCTGCACCATATGAGACTTTTTATTTTCATGTTAAAATTTTGATTACTAAAAATTAATTAAAGATATTGCTGTTCGCCAATCTTTAAAAAAGCTGAAGTAAATGCAGATAAGATGAAAAAAAACAATAGATAGATTTAGAGGAAACAGCTGAAGGAATTTTAAACATTTGAAAATAATGTTTTAAAGAACCCTCACTATCATCTTCAGAATTTACAGTACTTAAAAATTTAGAGAAATTTTTACTGCCGGCAGGAATTGCTTTTACATTTTTATAAGATTTTGAGCACTTATTGAAACCTGCCTTTAAGGAATATTGAGTCGTCAAAAAACTCGCAATAGACATCTTAGTCCATTTCGAATTAACCAATGTAAAAATTGTAAGGATGTATATTAATACAGACGACCTAAATATCATTCACTTAAGAAATTTGAAAATTTTGATTCGCAAAAGTGCTTTGCACAAATGTAGTGGTTTTCAATTTTAATCTTTTTTTAATAAGAGTTAAATTTTTATTAAAAACTGTAAAAATTAGTTAATAATGTAACCTTATATTTTCCTATCGTCGACCTGAATTCATTAATTAACGGTCACTCTCAAAATAGTCTCTTCATTTCCCGACCTTTATCGGTCTCATCTTCATATTCTTTCTGAAAAAATTATTAAAATGTGTAGCCTCTTTGAACCGCAGTGAAGAGGCGATTTCGGAAACATTCCATTCGGTATGCTTCAGTAGAATTTTTGCCTCCTGTAATAAACGTTCCGCAATGATCTCCGAAGTCGTTTTTCATTGATCTCTTTGACGGCCTTGGTTGAGTTGATTGACATAAATGGAAAGCTGACCCGCGAGTGCAGAGGGCGAGCGAAATCGTATCCGCTGCCTTGCATATTCAGTCGGAAACTGGCGCTTTAACAGCTCAAGGAATATATGGGTGATCCTCTGAGAAGTGTTAGTCTGTGATTTTCAGCTTTTTAAGCTGGTTTCATCTTAAGGTACAGCGCAACAGACCGAAACACCAGATTTCTCAACAGATATGTTTCCATATCTTGATTTTATTATGATACAAAATCAGAATAACTTATCATAGCCTGTTGTAACAAAATTGAAAGAAGGATTACGAAATCAAATAACTGAAACCCTTTAAATTGATCAAAGTAAGAAAAATCGGAAAAATATAGCACCTGACTGTTGCTTCCAACCATGAAAGCAATCTGAATAGGAACAATTCTTGTCATCATTTGATCAGTCAATAAAAATTATGGATAAAAAAGTCTCTAACAATACGGGCGACCACCTTGCCAATGAACGGACTTTTCTGGCTTGGGTTCGTACAGCAATCGCCATGATGGGATTCGGATTTATTTTGGTAAAATTTTCCATTTTCCTTAAACAGATATCTCTTGCATCAGAGAATTACCTTCTTTCGCACGTTCAGAATGGACAATCCGGTCTGACAGGTGTATTGCTGGTTGGTGCAGGTGTAGTCGTATTAATCCTTTCGTACATCAATTATTTACGGATTAAGAAGCAGATTAACAGCAATTCTTACGCGGGAAACAATATTATGCTGCTGATCCTTGCGGTCATGCTGATCTCCTTAAGCATCTTTCTTATTTATTATTTAATCGGCAACCTATAACAATAGACAATTGATAAAGTCTACTATCGTATTACATAATAATTAAAATATTATCATTTTGAGTTTAAAAATTTTTATACAGCGTTCTATAATTATAATTGCACTTATTATTGCGACACTTTTATTAGCGTTCGGAATTGATTTCTTTTTCATGTTGTTCGCCTCGCTTGTTCTAGCCGTACTACTAATTTCGGTAGCTTTAAAAATTAAAAATTGGCTTACAATAAAGTATTCAGCGGCATTAGCCATCACGGTTTTGTTAATCACTATCTTGATGACGGGAGTTGGTCTGTTGATGTATCCTTCACTGGACGAACAGTTTTCGCAGTTACAAAAAAATATACCACAATCAATAAACAGACTACAAGAAGATTTATCTCAAACCTCCTGGGGGAAAGAGCTTTTGAAAAATATTAAAAGCCCAAAAGAACTTGTAAAAGATAATAAAGAAGATATTGTAAACAGTACGACTGCCATATTTTCTACTACTTTATCATCACTGGCAAACACATTCGTGGTCATTGTGATTGCATTATTTTTTGCGGCAGACCCAAAAGTTTATAAAAGAGGTTTTCTCTGCCTGCTTCCGGATAAAATTATTCCGAAGGCTGATAAATTAATTTATAAATGTTATGAAACACTGGCCAACTGGCTAAAGGGTAAATTTTTATCAATGCTGGTTGTGGGAATATTGACCTATATAGGATTGATATTGTTGGATTTTCAAATTCCACTTGTACTTTCCCTTATTACCATGGCACTTACATTTATCCCCAATATAGGGCCGATTATTGCGATGATTCCGGCCATGCTTATAGGTTTGGTAAACAGCCCTGAGCAAGCACTTTATGCTGCAGCGCTTTATATTATTGTTCAAACCCTGGAAAGTTATCTTATTACTCCATATATCAATAAAAAAGCAGTTGATCTTCCGCCTGCATTAACATTAGCCTGGCAGGTCTTTTTAGGAATATTTTTAGGTGGCATTGGATTATTTATGGCCACACCGCTACTGGCTGTCATTTTTGTAATCGTTCATGAGCTTTATGTAAAAGATTACCTGAAAAAAGGAAATCCCTGTTCCTCATAAACTAAAACTGAAAGAATTGTTTAAATAAATGAAAATCTTGATTTTTATTAAACTATTGTGACCTTTTCATTGTATTCATCAACTTTAAAAAGTTTAACCCATTTTGAAACTTTTGTGGTTATAAAAATTTTAAACAGACTTAATATTATTTCTAAAAAAAGGAGTTATCTTTCGATAAACTCCTTTCATTTAATAGCTATAAAGCATTAGTTAGCAATAAGATCTGAAGAAGCCTATGGATTACTATTCCATCCACCGCCGAGTGCTCTATAAACTGCAACACTTGCTTTTAATTGATTAACTTTTTTTTCAACCAGTTCAAATTTAGATTCAAGTGCATCACGCTGTGTCAAAAGCACTTCCATATAGTCAGCACGCGCATACTTAAACAGATCATTAGAAATATCAATGGATTTCGTTAAGGCATCCACTTCTCTGGTTTTAATATCTAAACTGCTTTCCAGGTTCCTGATTTTAGAAAGCTGATTGGCCACTTCAATATAAGCTCCCAAAACGGTCTGTTCATAATGATATACTGCCTGAATCTGTTTAGCATTGGCATTATAATACGCTGCCTTAATAGCACGTCGATTAATCAGCGGCGCAGTCAGTTCTCCTGCTAAAGAAAACAGGAGCGATTCCGGTTTAACAAGATAGGTAGGATTAAAGGCCTGCAATCCAATACCTGCACCAATATCAAGAGAAGGATAAAATCTTGCTTTTGCTGACTTAATATCAAGTTTAGAAGCGGCCAATTCATATTCGGCCTGTTTGATATCCGGTCGGTTTTCCAGCAGTTCTGATGGAATTCCGGCATAAATAACCTGTGGCACCACCTCATCAAAATTATCATGGCTGCGTTCTACCGGTTGGGGGAATCTTCCGACCAGATAATTTATCTTGTTTTCGGTCTCTAGGATTTTTTGCTGAATGTCGTACCGCATGCCTTGTGTGTTTAGTACTTGTGCTTCAAAACGTTTTACGGCCAGTTCATTAGACCGGGCGTTCTTTTTGAGCTCCTTAATAATGCTTAAAGCGTCATTCTGAATTTTAATATTCTGATTCAAAATAACCAGCTCGTTATCCATGGCAAGCAGTTCATAGTAAGAATCAGCAATTTCAGAAATCAGGTTCGTGATCATGAAATTTTTTCCTTCTACGCTGGCCAAGTATCTTTGAATCTGGGCTCTTTTCGAATTATGAAGTTTCCCCCAAATATCAGTTTCCCACTTCGCCTGCATCCCTACTCCGAAATCAAATAAAGGTTCCGGCATTTCTTTGTTAGGCTCCATTTCTGTACTGGCTTCCATAGCCCCGATATTGGTATAGCGGCTTACCTTATCAACTCCAACTCCGGCTTTTAAACCTACGTAAGGTAAATACTCTCCTTTCTTAGCTTTAATTTCATTTTTGGAAATTTCAATTTCCTGAAGCATAATATTTAATTCCTGATTATTATGAAGGGCCTGATTTATAAGCCCCTGAAGATGTGGATCACTAAAATATTCATTCCATTTCATCTTTCCTGTATTGATGGTATCATTTTCCGCCAATGCGTATTTTTCAGGAACCGTTGTGTTTTCGACACGCTGTGGTATGTCTACAGATTTGCACGCTGCAAGACTTAATAGAAAGAATGCCGTTCCCGCATATTGATATATTTTTTTCTTATTCATAATGGATCATGTCTTCGCTTAATGGTGATTCGTCTTCGTCTTTGATCATTTTTTTGCCATCCGATAATTTGGCAAAGATGTAATACAGTCCGGGGATTACAATAACCCCGAACAAAGTTCCTATCAACATTCCTCCCAGTGCAGAAGCTCCAATGGTATGGTTTCCTATTGCGCCTGCACCACCTGCAAAAACAAGCGGAACCAATCCTGCAATAAAAGCAAAAGAAGTCATTAAAATAGGTCTGAAACGAGCTCTTGAACCTTCAATCGCTGCTTCCAGAATAGTATCTCCTGCCTGTCGCCTTTTCACAGCAACTTCTACGATCAACACGGCATTCTTCCCTAATAATCCGATGATCATAATTAAACCGACCTGTGCGTAGATATCATTTTCAAGCCCCATTGCTTTTAACAACAGGAAGGACCCGAAAACTCCAACCGGCAATGAGAACAATACCGCAAACGGAATGATAAAACTTTCGTATTGTGCTGCGAGTACCAAATAAACAAATACCAATACGACAAGAAATACATAAATAGCTTCATTTCCACGTTGTGCTTCATCATAGGACAAGCCTTCCCACGCTACCCTGTAACCGTGAGGTAGCGTTTTTGCCGCCACTTCATTGATGACCTGAATAGCATCTGCCGTTGTATATCCTTCAGCCGGAAGCCCGCGAATTGCCGCTGAATTATACATATTGTAACGTGTAATCTCGTTTGGTCCCTGTGTTTTTTTCATCGTCATAAATGAAGAATAAGGAACCATTTCCCCGTGATCATTTTTAACATATAATCCTAAAATATCCGTAGGAAGCCTTCTGAATTCGGGAGAAGACTGAACATATACTTTAAAGAACTGCCCGAAGCGAATAAAGCCCTGTTCATAAGTACTACCAATTAAAATATTAAGATTTTCCATGGCAGTACCTACAGAAACTCCTTTCTGCATCGCCGCATTGTTATCAAAAACCAGTTCGTATTGAGGGTAATTGGCTGCGAAGAAGGTGAAAACACCTGTTAATTCTTTACGTTTTTTAAGCTCAGCAATAAAGGCTTTATTAACCTTATCGAAATCCTGATAATTGGTGGTTCTGTTGAGATCAAGCAATCTCATTGAAAAACCTCCTGAAGATCCGAAACCGGGCACAGCAGGTGGTTCAAAGAATTCAATTGTTGCTCCGAGATCTTTAGATTTTTCTTCAAGCTCTTCCATAATTTCCTTTACGTTATGCTTACGATCATTCCAGCTTTTAAGGTTGATGAGGCAGGTTCCTGCATTGGAACCACGACCTTCTGTCATGATCTCATAACCCGCCAGTGATGAAACCGATTCTACTCCATCCACACCCTGACAGATTTTTTGTAATGCTCTGGAAACTTTATTAGTCTGTTCTAAAGTTGATCCCGGAGGCGTCTGAACAATAGCATAAATAGTTCCCTGGTCTTCATTGGGGATAAAACCACCCGGAAGCGTTTTATTCACTACAAAAATCCCTGCACAGAAAGCGATAAGAATCCCCCAAGTCACCACTTTTCTGGTAACTATTTTTCTAAGAAAGGCAGCATATTTTCCTGTTACTTTATCAAATCCTCTGTTAAAGGAATCTAAAGCTTTAGTGAAAATAGTAGACTTTTTAGATCTTCCGTGATGATTTTTCAATAGCATTGCTGCCAGAACAGGTGTCAGGGTAAGCGCTACTACTGCAGAAATTACAATAGAACTTGCCATCGTAATGGAAAACTGACGGTAGAATGTACCGACGGGGCCTGTCATAAATGAAATCGGGATAAATACGGCAACCATTACGGCTGTGATTGCGATAATTGCACCTGCGATTTCTCCCATTACTTCTTTTACCGCTTTATAAGGCGAAATATCACTTTCTTCCATCTTCGCGTGAACGGCTTCAATCACTACAATAGCATTATCGACAACGATTCCGATGGCTAATACCAAGGCGAAAAGGGTAACCAGATTGATTGACATCCCGAACATTTGAATGACAAAGAAGGTTCCAATCAAGGAAACTGGTACCGCTATAATCGGAATTAATGTTGAACGCCAATCGCCCAGGAAAATAAATACCACAATCGCTACCAAAATAAAGGCATCTCTTAGCGTATGCATTACCTGCTCAATTGATGCATCTAAGAATTGTGAAACGTCATAACTTATTTTATAATCAACTCCCGGAGGGAAATTACCTTTCATTTCCTCCAGTTTTGCTTTTACATCTTTAATAACGTCGTTAGCGTTACTTCCGTAGTTTTGCTTTAATACGATAGAAGCGGAAGGATGGCCGTCGAGATTAGAATAAATATCAAAAAACTCACTTCCGAGTTCTATTTTTGCAACATCTTTCAGCTTAATATTTTCCCCTTCAGAATTGGAACGGACAATAATATTTTCATATTGTTCTGGGGTATTGTACTGGCCTTTGTATGTCAATACATATTCCAGCGATTGTGCGGCAATTCCCGAACTCTGCCCGATTCTTCCGGGGCGTCCGATAATGCTCTGCTCGCCGATCGCTTTCATGACCTCATCAACAGAAAGATCATAGGCACGCATCCTGTCGGGATTCAGCCATATTCTCATTGCATATCTCCTGCTTCCGAGGATCTGTGATTTGGCAATCCCGTGAATACGGTTGATTTCAGGGATAATATTTACTGTAGCGTAGTTGTATAAGAACTTTTCATCCATATTCTTACTGGTACTGTACAGATTAACGTACATCAGCATACTGGGCTGAATAGGATTTACCACTACTCCTTCTTTCTGGACCAGTTCAGGAAGTAAAGGCATTACCTGATCGACTCTTGTTTTCACCAATACTACTGCGGCATTGGGATCTGTTCCGGGATCAAAGACAACATTGACTGTTGCTTCCCCGGCACTGGTAGCGTCAGTGGTAATATACCGCATGCCCTGCACTCCGTTGATGGCGTTTTCGATAGTGATTAATGAAGATTTTACCAAAACATCGGCGCTGGCACCAGGATAAGCAATGGAAACAGCGACCGTCGTAGGTGCAATTTTCGGGAATTGTTCTGTCGGTAGCTGCTTGATGGCTAAGCCTCCGATGAATAAGATAACAACTGAAATGACAATGGCAAATACCGGTCTGTGTATTACTTTTTTAAACATAATTCATCTTTTGATTTATTCTGCATACAGATCCAGATTAGACATTACTTTTTCAGGTTTCTGGTATTTTGAGGTAATTTTCTGGTTTTCCTGAACCAGTCTCAATCCGTCCAAAAGAATTCTTTCATCTTTACCAAGACCTGAAGCCACTACATAAATGTGCGGCAATTCTGCGGCAATTTTTATTTCACGCGCTTTCACCTTATTATCCTTGGTTATCACATAAACATATTTCTTCTCTAGCTCTTCAAACGTAGCTTTCTGAGGAATCATCAATGCCTTTGTATAAGGGGATGTGATGATAACGTTTCCTGTTTCACCATATCTTAATAATCCTTTTGGATTCGGAAAAGTAGCTCTGTAAGCAATATTTCCGGTTTCATTATCGAAATCAGATTCAATAGTTTCTACAACACCTTCCTGAGTAAATTCTTTTCCATTAGCCATTTTCAAACGTACATGAAGCGGTTCGTTATCCTTTCTATCATCCATCTGATTTAGATATTCTGCTTCCGGAACATTGAAATAAACCCACATTTTGCTGTTATCCGAAAGTTCTGTTATCAACTCTCCTTCATCTACAAGACTTCCTTTTCTCACATGTAATCGTCCAACAATTCCTGTGAAAGGAGCACGGATTTCAGTGAAACCTAAATGAGTATTCGTTGAAGCAAGTTCAGCCTTCGCTTTTTCATATCTCGCTTTAGCCATTGCCATTTCCTGTGGCGCAACAATGTCTTTATCGGCAAGATTTTTAGTATTTTGATATTCTATTTCAGCGTATTTTGCTTCCGCTTTGGCGCGATTTACATCAGATTCATAAAGGTTGGGCATAATCTTAAACATCAGTTGTCCTTTCCGAACAAATTGTCCTTCATCTACGTAAATGCCCTGGATATATCCTTTTTCCTGGGCACGAAGTTCAATATGATTGATAGAACGGATTTGTGCTACATAATCTTTGTTTATTACAGTATCTTTTACAAGCGGATTTGTGACATTAAAGGATGCTGCTTCTATTTTTTCTTTTTTCTCAGAATTGCAACTTAAACACCAGAGTATAAGGCACAAGTTTACACACATGAGACTTTTTTTGACCATGATAATAATTTTATAATATTTTAAATTTGAAAATAATGTTTCCGGTTTTCAGAACAGATCATGAAAACCTTAGAAGTTTTTCGGAAAAAAATAATATGAAATCACAGTCTGATGACCCTGTACTGGATGTACAGATCATCATAAGACAGCTTTAAATGTTGGACATGAGCGAATGAAACCGCATTTTGTTTATTGTGAAATGTAGTACCGAAACCGGAGATAAAACGCCAGAAATCTCCCCTTACAAGCGTACTAATGTCTGAAGAGGCGGAGGCTTCTACATTTTCGTCATTTTCACTGTCATTTTCGGAAAGGTTTGCACGAAGTTTACTGTAATGGGGACGGTCAATATTATATAAATCCTGATATTCATTCTGTTTAATCAATACGAATGACTTCTCAGGACTTTTATCGGATATATTAATGATATCTTTTGTGAAATGAAAATCTAATTCAATATTATTCTGTACTGATACATATTGCTGAAGCTGCCCGTAATACCATCCTAAGACGGTTAACAGAACAAACAACAAACTGCATAGATATTGATAAAATTTTCCTTTCATCCCGGGCACAAATGTAAGCAAACTTCAAAATGATTACAAATAATTGAGATTAAAAAAGTGTTAAAGAGTGCCCACATTCTCCGATAAACAATAGAATTGTTCTTTTACAGATACGTTTACAGACAGACTCATCATTAGGCTCACCGTAAGAAAATTAGATCTTTATTTGATTTATATTGATTGTAAAATTTCTGAATCGAAGGAAATTGTGACTGGTAAGGCGGACAGCACGATGCTCAGAAATTAATAAATCACTTTTCCCCTAAGCTCAAAAGTATTGAAAACTCCTCCTTCTCAGTTTCTTAATTTCAAACATATAATAATCGATTTGAATATAATCCTGTCAAGGTCACAAAACCGACATTTGAAGTTTTCACTCTCTTATGTCGGTTTTTTATTTTCTACTTTCTAATCAGATGATAAGATATACTATTTACACGAATTATAAATCATTTCGATTGATACTGATTTCCTACGGTATTACAATTACAATATGGAATAACCTATAGGCTTAAATGCGTAATTATTAGACATTTCAGCTGAACAAGCTGTCATACCAACAATAAGATCCATCGCTGCTTCAATGATTATATAATCTCCAGCTGCACTTTTGGGAGGAAGCACACTTATTTTACCAGTCTCACCATTAACTGCAACATTCATAAAAACGTTAAAGCAAATAGGAATGCTATCAGGTTCAATGCCAAAGGGTTTTAATGCTTCACAAAGATTGCCAAAACAGCCGCGGTGAGGATTTTCATCGCCGTATATAATTCGGAAGGT
>Ga0308161_1003020_pt1 | contig 16999 bp, 14 predicted proteins | sample PhyFR2_FD_201034 | JGI IMG/M metagenome (GOLD analysis project Ga0308161, IMG submission 201034) | Phyllosphere microbial communities from UC Gill Tract Community Farm, Albany, California, United States - DLSLF.R2 | ecosystem: Host-associated > Plants > Phyllosphere > Unclassified | place: USA...
GCAGCGCATGTTTAACGACGGTGCCATTCGCTTTCTTTGCAGCCATCCATATGACCTTCGCTTATCGGCTTACATATCGGCTTCCGTAATCGCTAATTGCCAATTTGGATTGCTCGATTTGGTGTAGCGCTTGAAGGTCCAGCGATCTCGCACTTCAACAATGGTTTCGCAATCGCCATCAATTAGCTTGTTAGCTTTATCATAGGTTGCGGAAATCATTTCACTCACTAAACGAACCGTAATAAAAGCTTCCGACCCCTCAACATAAGCGTTCGAGAATTCGCACTTATTGATGCCAACAAATGTAAATTTTATCGTCTCACCGCGTTTTTGGCGCTCGGTGACAGCATTGGCAAAACCAGCGAAGACATCAGCAGTTAACAATGGCTTTAAAGTTTTCAAATCGTTTGCAGCAAAAGCTGTGACAATCATCTCGTAAGCTAGGCGCGCGCCCTCAATGAACGATTTCAGATCAAATTGCGCATCAAGCGAACGGATACTGCGCAGACCATCGTTGAGCGAAGTACCCTGTGCTGCAATTTTATCGATATCAGAAAAGTCGTCAGCGATTATAGGCTTAGCTGCTGGGAGTGCGGGAGCTCTCATATTTTTTTCTTTGCCTGTCTCCCGAGTGGCAGGCCGGGCAGCAAATGGATCATAGGGTTGACGTTCGTTTCCTGTACGTTTTCCTAAAACGCTCCGCAATTGTAAAAATACAATCACCGCAATAACGAGACAGACAATCGTAATAAAAGTATCAGAATCCATAAATACCGCCATTCAAAACGCGAACGAATGATTCAACGCAACTTCGTTCAACCGTAACTATAAGTCATATATAGAATGTATTGCTTCAGCATTCAAATCACTGAATTGAATTCTTATATGGTGTTTGCCATTGTTTGGCTCAAACTAATAAATTATTTTACAATCTATCGAAAGTTAAAAGGACTGGCTTTGTACAAATATTATCGTTTATCACCAAGCTTAATTGGGCTTTGTTTGCTTTTAGCGATGTTCGTTGAAATTGCCGGTTTCATAATCGTCGGTAAAGCCATCGGTGTTTTTGCGACGCTGGTTTTGATCATTTTAAGCATGGTTTTAGGATCGACATTGTTACGCATCGAAGGGCTTTCGCTTTTAAACAATGTCCAAGCAGAACTTAGAGCTGGCCGCTCCCCCACGAAAGAGCTTGCCAACGGATTTATAAGATTGATTGCCGCCATTTTGCTTATCATTCCTGGTTTTGTGAGCGACGTTATCGCGCTTGGGCTGTTCATGCCCTTCATCCGCGATAAAATTTGGGGCCTGATTGTGTTGCGCTATCAAACCCGGTGCAGTGAGAAGCCATCACAATTCGATGATGATAAAGTAATTAACCTCAATCCAGACGATTATAAACGAAGTAACGCAAAAGATTCCCCCTTGCGCTCTGATAATGATCACCACCTACTTCCATGAGTTAAGGTTCCGCATCTCGTCGGCTACAATTAATAAAGCTCCATATCCGCCTTTTTGAAACGGCGCTGGGCGCAGTGAGTTAAGACTTGCCAGTTTATTCGCTATTTGCGTAACTGAATATCAAACGCGCAGTCCTACAATTGGCGAGGCTAGCACATAAAATGCGCCATATTATTCTTCGACACACCTTCAGATAGTTTCAATCATACTACAAGCAGCTTTAAACGGTGCAAACATCACGCCAATCATGTTTCTCAAGCTGAACATCGTTGTTATTGAAGCTGTTTATTGCAAGAAAAGGCAAGGCATGATAGCGAAAAGGCATAACGAAACCGCGGTAGCCTACTATAACAACTACCCCAAAGAGGAGAAGGTTTTCGAATGGTCGAAAATAGCGCAAACAGCAACGGTCAAGATGGTGTTTTTACTGTACTTACACAATATTTAAAAGATTTCTCATTTGAGAGCCCGAATGCTCCGCATTCCTTGCGTCCACGTGATAAAGCGCCCGAAATAGAAGTTGGTATTAATGTAAATGCCAATTCCATCGGTGATGATAATTATGATGTAACGTTATCAGTCAATGCCAAAGCTGGTGAAGGCAAGGAAATGCTATTCAATGTCGAACTGGTTTATGGTGGCGTTTTTCGATTACAAAATATTCCGCAAGAGCATGTCATGCCCTTACTTTTTGTTGAATGCCCACGGCTTCTTTTCCCATTTGCACGGCAAATACTCGCTGACGCCACCCGTAACGGCGGCTTTCCCCCGCTGTTAATCGATCCGGTGGATTTTGCCGGCTTGTTTCAAAAACGTGTGGCTGAAGAAAAAGCAAAAGCCCAAGTTAACATCAATTAAAGCGCCTTGGCGATTGCTTTGTCGAGCATAAGTCAATTTGCAAATTTATAATAGCTCAGTCTGCAGACTGAGCTTATCTAGAGTTCTAAATCAAATGTTCTCCGGCATTTGTTGCGCCGCGGTCAGCTCTGCAGTCGATCAAAAAACGGGCGATTTCTCAAATTCTTTGAAAGCTTATGTAGACACCATAAACCACAGATATAAGGGTCCACTTTGGGAGGGGAACTGCAGCTCCTTACCCTTAATATTTTGATAAGCGAAGGTCCGACCTTACCAACTGCGCTGGCAGCTTCGATCTTCCATTAATGTGCTCGCCATGCTAACACGACACGGAACAAATATTGAGAACTCCAAGCGCCATGATCGTAGCATCAGGTGACGTGACATCTTATAAAGTAATGGGAAAATACCTATTTTTTAAAAAAGCGGCGTAGAATTATTAAAAGCGCCATAATTTTCACCTAATAGTTCTTGAAAAATGGAAAGCCCATCTTGTTTTATTATAAATCGAACAGCAACTAATAAACGACAAAATACGAAGGAAGAGAATACGCTATGAAAGACGTGCCGGTAACAACGCAAACGATTGCGCTTGTAGATGATGATCGTAATATTTTGACGTCGGTTGCTATCGCACTGGAATCCGAGGGTTACAAGGTCGAAACTTATACGGACGGTGCATCAGCTCTTGAAGGACTTAACGCACGGGCACCGAATCTAGCGATTTTTGATATAAAAATGCCGCGTATGGATGGCATGGAATTGCTAAGAAGGCTGAGACAAAAATCTGATCTACCTGTAATTTTCCTCACGTCTAAGGATGATGAGATCGATGAATTATTCGGTTTAAAAATGGGCGCAGATGATTTTATTACAAAACCATTTTCACAACGTTTGCTCGTTGAACGCGTCAAGGCTGTTTTACGCCGCGCCGCTGCACGCGTTGAGCAAGTCAAACCGGGCGCACCCGGCCAAAATTCCCTTGAGCGCGGAAACCTGGTGATGGATCAAGAGCGCCATACCTGTACCTGGAAAGGTATCCCGGTTACTTTGACCGTGACTGAATTTCTCATCCTCCAAGCGTTGGCGCAGCGCCCCGGTGTTGTTAAAAGCCGCGACGCTCTTATGGATGCCGCTTACGATGATCAGGTTTATGTGGACGATCGCACCATTGATAGCCATATTAAACGTCTGCGTAAAAAGTTTAAAATAGTTGATGACGACTTTGAAATGATCGAAACGCTTTATGGCGTTGGTTACCGTTTTCGAGAAGCTTAGGGCTTCGGTTTACGCTTTAAAGCGCCAGCTATTTAGTGAAGGAAACCAGCTGCCGCATGGTGGTTTTAAATGTTGAAAACAAATTGAGTGGTAAAACCCCAAGTAACAAAGCGCGTAAGCGGCTGTTATACAGGCTGTCTTTACGCGCGCGCCGCATTTTTGAACAATTATTCTTCTCAAGCCTGACACGTAGAATTGTAATTTTAAATCTCGCCGCGCTCGCCGCCCTCGTTGTTGGCATCATGTATCTCAACCAATTTCGTGATGGCTTAATCGATGCCAAAATAGATAGTTTAAGGACACAAGGTAAAATTATTGCAGGTGCGATAGCGGCATCCGCCACGGTCGACACCAATTCTATTTTAATCGACCCTGAAAAGCTTATGGAATTACAAGCCGGCCAAAGCGTGACACCGCGTGCTGAATCGACCGATGATTGGAATTTTCCCATTAACCCGGAACGTGTAGCACCTTTATTACGTCGCGTGATCGCGCCTGAAACCACACGAGCGCGCATCTATGATCGTGATGCCAATTTATTGGTGGATTCCCGTTTACTATATTCCAGCGGCCAGGTTCTCAGCTATAATTTGCCGCCTATCGCCGAAGACGCCCCCGGTTGGCTGGAACGGTTTAGCAATTGGCTCACGACCAAAATTTATGGTGAAGATGTGCCGGTAGATAAAGAGCAACTGGGCGGCAATGGCGCGGTATACCCGGAAGTTGTTAAAGCAATGAATGGTGTAACAGATGCCCGCCGTCGACGTAATCAACAGGGTGAGTTGATCGTTTCTGTGGCGGTGCCAATTCAGCGCTATCACGCGGTCGTTGGTGTATTGTTATTATCGACTGTAGGCTCTGACATTGACGGAATCGTGCGTGCTGAACGGATTGCGATATTCAAAGTTTTTGCAGTGGTCGCAGCCGTGCTTCTAATATTATCGCTGTTTCTTGCTTATACAATTGCCAACCCGTTACGCAAACTTGCAGCGGCCGCTGATCGGGTTCGCCATGGGACCAATCAACGTGTCGAAATCCCGAATTTTTCTCAGCGCCAGGATGAGGTTGGCCATCTCTCAACGTCTATCAAGGAAATGACCGAAGCACTTTATGAGCGTATCGAAGCGATTGAGCGTTTTGCAGCTGATGTCAGCCATGAGCTAAAAAACCCTCTGACATCGTTACGAAGTGCAGTGGAAACGCTTCCGTTGGCGAAAGACGACGCGACCAAAATACGGCTTTTTGAAATTGTGCAACATGATGTTCGCCGCCTAGATCGGCTGATCTCTGACATCGCTGATGCCTCGCGTCTTGATGCCGAACTGGCACGCGAAGCAGCTGATCCCGTCGACCTCGTGAGTTTGCTCGAAAATATCGTTGGTGCCGCGCGTGAGGTACGCCGCAATAAAGTTGCGGCACAGATAATTTTAGATATCAAACCACTGAGTGGTGATAAGCACTATCTTGTTGCTGGACATGACTTACGTCTGGGACAGGTACTTTCAAACCTTATTGAAAATGCCCGATCCTTTATTCCAAAGGACAACGGATTAATCCGCGCCACCATGGAAAGAAAACATCAAGATATTATTATTACTATTGAAGATAATGGCCCCGGAATACGTGCCGATAACATAGAGCGAATTTTTGAGCGTTTTTACACTGACCGACCAGGCGTCGAAGCCTTCGGCCAGAATTCCGGATTGGGATTGTCTATAAGCCGACAAATAATTGAAGCTCATGACGGTAGTCTGACCGCCGAAAATATCATCGATCCCAATAACCCCGAGAACTGGTTAGGCGCTCGCTTTAAAATTACCCTTCACGCTATAAAATAGCATACAAGATGGAATGCAGCGCCTTCTTGTGGGCGATGAGTAATTTCAATGTTCACGCCACGAAACTCAGTCGTCGCGCGCTCAACCACAACCCTTTTATAGATGCGTTTCATCAAACATCATTCAATTACAAAGAAATGCCGGCCCAAATACCCTGTAGGTGTTAACCGTGACCATTTCAAATAATGCAAAAAACCGATAGCAGACATCACTGACCCATCACAGACTCGTGTCATGTCGATTTGTCCGTTTTTGAAATGGTGTAGGGTGATGAACTATGATCTTAACTGCAAACGAACGATCAATAATATACCAATAGCAATATTAATATACGAATAGCAATGACGGGATCGGGCAGTTCATTGAATAGTTGGCCCTCGAAGATCATCGCCAGCAATTAAGGTTTTGGACCCTAAACGCGTTTGAAATTTTTTGGTCTTTTTAATATCTCAAAGGGCTGCACGACAGCGTCGAACTTCAAATTCCCTTTGCAATGTACAATAAATAATTTAATCTGGTTTAGTGATTGAAAAGCTATATATTCTCGTATTTTTAAACCAGAGTGCTTGCTTCGTTATGGCTCTTATTCATGCAAACAGCCTACAAATCGCCGATAAAGGTTTGTTGATCATCGGAGGTTCAGGTACGGGTAAGTCGACGATCAGTCTGGAATTGATCGACCGCGCCCAATATTTTTTCAAAAAACCGGCCGCGCTAATCTCTGATGATTTCACCGAAATCTCGGCCTGTGATCATCAGCACATCGAAGCCGTAGCACCAAGTGAGCTAAAAGGATTGATCGAAATACGAGGCGCAGGGATATTCCATATCGCTCATAACGACAGCGTTGTCCTGACCCACGCTGTGACTCTTGGAGAGTCTGCTGCGCGATTTCCCGAGTCCCATTTTTATAGTTTTAATAATATTGCAATTCCGATGATAAAATTACCTGCAGTAGCTAATGCAGATTGCATAACACTTTGCCACGCAATTGAAGCATTTTTATTTCGCAGCCGGTTAAAATAACAATATGCTCATCATGCATGAACTTGGGTTCTTCATTGTGAAGTATCATTTTGAGACAATATGCAATTTGCAGCTGTAAATATCGCAGGAAGTGCACTTATGTGCGGATTTTCACTGGTTTTAACCGCTAAGATATCTTGCACTTTTAAAAATCTTATGCCAATCGCTTGCATCAATGCAAATTTTAGGCAATTCTGTTATCAGTGAGAAAAGGTTATATCGTGTTAAACGAATATTATCAGTTCGCTCTTAATCGATTGAGGAACGCTCGCACATGATCGGTCTTGTGCTTATTACACATGGTGGTTTGGCGAAAGAGTTTCTTCACGCTGTGGAACATGTTGTTGGTCGACAGGAAAAATTTTCAACCGTCTGTATTGGCCCTGATGACGATATGGAACAGAGGCGAGATGATATTTTTAACGCAATCGATGAGGCAGACGACGGCCAGGGTGTTATCATTTTGACGGATATGTTTGGCGGCACCCCATCGAATATGGCGATCTCTGTTATGCAGGAAGGCAAGGTCGAAGTGATTGCCGGCGTTAACCTGCCGATGCTCATCAAACTAACCAGCGTACGCCAGCAGGACGATATATCATTGACAGACGCCTTGCGGGCTGCGCAGGATGCGGGGCGCAAGTATATTAACGTCCCGAGTATGATCTTATACGAATAGAGTGATGCATGAGTGATGGGATTAAAGAACAAAGCCTTTTGATCCGCACTTTTACTATTCTTAATAAACGTGGTTTGCACGCACGTGCATCAGCAAAGTTTGTCCAAACGGTTGATAGCTTTGACGCCGAAGTGGAGGTCGAAAAAGATGGTGTTGCTGTCGGTGGCAATTCTATCATGGGCCTTATGATGTTAGCCGCCTCACCGGGCTGCTGCATTACCATTCGGGCCGAGGGTAGACAAGCAGTTGAAGCCATTACGGCTCTTGAAGATTTAATCAATAGCCGGTTTGGTGAAGAATCTTGATTGATCACGTGCCATATAGAGCAACCCTTACCCACTAGAGGCTCTAGCTTTTGGTCAAAAGGTCGAACCACATTTTTTCTAACCCGTTCAACCGGCCCATGGTTCGTCTGCTAAAGTTCTGAATCCAATCGATCAAGACCCCAGTTAGAGCCGACATCGCCAGATAACCACAGCAGTGACAAAGCTTCACCAACAGGAAGATAGATGTTCACAACTTGAGATCGCTATTTAGGGTATGACCAAGACTTCGCCACTCATCATCAACGCTCAATGAACAAGCAGATCCCAAAGATATTAAACTATCTTGTAAAAATTAAGCCGCAGGCAACCAACCTGCAACATAAGGTCCTCTAAAGGCATCAAATTTAGAAAACGACGACGCGCGCCCCCGTTTTCGCCCGACTATAGAGATCGATAATATCCTGATTGATCAACCTTACACAGCCTGAAGAAACGTTAGTCCCAATTGTCCACCACTCTGGTGTTCCATGCAGGCGATAAAGCGAATCTTTGCCGTTTTTATACAGGTAGAGAGCGCGTGCACCGAGAGGATTTTTCAATCCCGGCTTCATGCCACCAGCAAACTCTCGGAGTTCAGGTTGGCGTTTTAACATTCTCTGTGGCGGTGTCCAACTCGGCCACTCAGCTTTTCTGCCTACATATGCATTTCCTGACCAGCGGAAACCATCCCGGCCAACACCGATGCCATAACGCATAGCTTTGCCATCATCCATAACAAAATAAAGAAAATGGGCGTTAGTATCGACAACAATTGTTCCCGGCTTTTCTTTGGTAGAATAATCGACAATCTGCCGCGAATATTCTTTAGCAATCTGACCCTGCGCGATCGCTGGAACCTTAAAACCGCCATCTTCAACGGCTGGGTAATTGGGTAGTATTTTCGACGGTCCTGTAGTTGTAGTTGTACAACCTGTTAAAATTGCAACGGTAACCATTCCAAAGATAAGCGCGAGTGACTTCAATTTTCGATCCCCAGATAAATTTTCTTCGTATTTCCAAACGCTTGGACGAATTTTCTGGTTATTTCACTCTATTAATGTTAAAATACTGTTAAGCATAATCAGAAAATTTAATACAAACTTTAAGTTGTAATTTTCGCCAAACTTTTTCATTAGATGGTGACGAATATCCATGCCGATCGTTAAACTTCATAGAAAAAATCCTCTTGATGATGGCCGTCAATCGGAATTGGCGCTATTTGTTCGTCGCGGAATTCAAATTTTATCCCTGCAGTTGGGGCTTTCTTTGTTAACGGAAGTCGCTTTGCCAAACGGCCGTAGAGCAGACCTGATGGGTTTTAACCGCCAAGGTGAAATTTGGATAATCGAAATCAAATCGTCACTTGCAGATCTGAAAGCCGATCATAAATGGCCGGATTATAGCGCGTTCTGTGATCGACTATTTTTTGCAAGCCATGGTGAGGTTGCGCTGGAGCATTTTCCTGAATCTTGTGGTTTTATGCTTGCTGACGCTTTCGGCGCACATATCGTCCGTGAAGCACCCTTAAACAAATTAAGCGCACAGCGGCGCAAAGCGTTAATGCTACGTATTGCTAAGAAAGCGACTGCCCGCCTCACCCGTGCGGAACTTCACGGGTTCGTAACACCTCAAGATGTTGATGAAGATGACGATTAACCAAGGTTTCGTAGCGAGCTCAACTGGTTAGCGCGGTGCTCTTTTTGCCAGGATCCGTTGTAATGTTCGTCTATGCATATTCAACCGGCGCGCTGTTTCCGAAACATTATGGCCACACAGTTCATAAACGCGCTGAATATGCTCCCAACGCACGCGATCTGCTGACATTGGATTTTCAGGAACCGGAACTTTATCACCTTCATGCGACGTTAGTGCAGCAAATATTTCATCAGCATCAGCCGGTTTGGAGAGATAGTTGATGGCACCCATCTTTACCGCATTAACAGCTGAAGCAATATTACCATAACCCGTCAAAACGATGGCATGCGTATCGCCGTCATGTTTGCGTATTTCCTCAATAACATCTAACCCGTTAGATGTGCCCAACTTGAGATCGACTACAGCATATCGCGGCTGGTTGGCACGCACCGTCGCGATCGCTTCTTCGACAGTCTGCGCCGTTGTGACCTTAAATCCCCGTTCTTCCATTGCCCGCGCCAGCCGTTGTAAAAACGTACGATCATCATCGACCAAAAGTAATGTGCCATCACCTTCAATTGAATTCGACCCGTTATTTTCCGTCATTCTGATGCTTCCTGTCCGCCGCCGATCAAACTGGCCTGAATGGTTTCTGTTCCCACAAAATAGGCTATCTTAACGATTTTTCAGCGATGATCAAAAGTTTTTTCGACTCCATGTCAGCGTGACCTCAGCGCCATAGCCCTCTGCTGTACTATTTTGAAACTCAATTTGCGCCCCGGAACGTTCAAGTAAAGTTTTTGCGATAAATAAACCTAATCCAAGACCACCTCCGTGGTGATCGTTGGTGCGACTTGATGTGTAAGGCTCACCAAGACGCTCCAACATGCCATGCGGAAAACCCTGGCCGTCATCGGTGATAATAATCGAAATATGTTTATCACTCCAACCATAGCGAATAATAACCCGTTTTTCAGCAAAATCGACAGCATTTTCCACCAAATTACCAATCCCGTATAAAATACCATCGCTCCTTTGGAACACAGGTTCATTGCCAGTAGACGATTCAATCTGTTGTTTTTCGATCGCCACACCGAAATCGCGGTGCGGTGCAATGACCTCCTCTAAAAGCTCATGCAACTTCATCCGAGAGACATGTTCGTCACCGTCGGTTGAAAGACTATTGAGACGTTTTAAAATTTCGCGGCACCGTGTTGCCTGGCTCTGTAACAGGCCAACGTCTTCAGCAAATTGGGGACTGTTTTTCAGGGCCCGCTGCATTTCTCTGGCCACCAGCTGGATGGTTGCCAGCGGTGTACCAAGTTCGTGTGCCGCCGCCGCTGCAAGACCATCCAAAGCTGTCATATGGTGCTCGCGTTGTAAAATGAGCTCGGTCGCATTTAGCGCATCGGCGAGCCTGCGGGTTTCTTCTGCAACACGATAGCCATAAGCTGTCGAAAAAAGAAGCAAAATGATTATGGCTGTCCAAATCCCATCAAGCAAAAGGCGCGGGAAATCAATTGCAGCATCAGGGTACCAGGGAAGTGGCAGCGCCACAAATGATAAAAATGTCACACAACCGATAACGAGAAGATTAAGAATAATAATATAGTGAAGGTGCAATGAGGTGGCAGAAATAACCGCTGGCGCAATCAACAGCACGGCAAACGGGTTCTCAAGTCCGCCAGTAAAATAAAGTAATCCGGCAAGAACGAATATATCAAATGCCAATATACAGGTGGCAATTCGTGGGTCTAGCCGATGATTAAAAGAATAATTAAATGTTAAAATAATATTTAAGCCTATAGACGCGGCAATAAGTACAGCACAATTTGCGAATGGCAGGGTAAAGCCCAAATAAAAATTCACAAAGGAAATAATCGCAATTTGACAAATGGCACCAAGCCAACGAATACGTATGAGCGTGGAACTTCTCAGGCGGCGTGAAAACGAGGAGCTACGTGCAGAAAGATTTTGTTCCAAGCAACCATTCCTTTTCGTTTCGGATGCTAATAAACCCGCCTATTAACCTATCACTGTCACTCATTTTTGTCTTTAGCGTTTGATAATTGTTTTGTTCGCCGCGTCGGCGAAGCTTTTGAGGGGTCATCGGGCCAGTCATGTTTCGGGTAACGGCCTCGCATAGCGCTTAAAACGTCACGCCACGACCCGCGCCAAAAACCTGGCAAATCAGTGGTCAACTGCAAGGTGCGGTGGGCAGGTGAAAGCAACTCCAAGCGAATTGCCACCTTATTGTTGGCAATGGTGGGATGATGATCAAGACCATACAATTCTTGCACACGTATACTAAGCGTTGGCTCATCGCCGCCATATTGGATTGCAATTTTTGATCCTGTTGGCGCGGTGAAAAAAGTTGGTGCCAATTGATCCAACTGGCGTTGAAGATGAAACGGCACCAGCATCATTAGGGCGTCTTGAAATTTCCGCGGTGACAATCCCGAGAAGTCAGCCTTGCCGGTAAGAAACGGCAAAAGCCAAGTTTCACTTTCCTCGATAAGAGTTTGGTCTGACAATGCCGGCCATGGCTCACCAAGGCTTTTATGCAACCATCGCAGGCGATTTAGTAGGTTTTCAGTTTCTTTCGTCCAAGGCAAAATCGTTAATCCAAACTCCTTTAGCGCACCAATAAGGGCTTGATTTGCCAGTTCTCCACTCGGCAATGCAACAGACTGGTTTTTGAAGATTAGTGCTCCATAGCGTTCAATGCGGTTTGCTTTCAAACTTTTTGTTTTAGGATCAAAGCGTATCACCTCCTCGCTTTGAGATAGCTCACCCAGAAGTTCAGCAACTGTGCAAGCGTCGAGTGCTGCTGCACCTAATATGCGGCTTTGCTCAGCCCGTCCCGTCAATTCGGTAACGATAAGATAGCTTGCTTTAGCGAGCGGTGACATCGGATCGACAAACGCTCCGCGGCCATTGGCAAGCAAAAATTCGCCGTTGCCTACGCGCGCTTGCGCCAGACGCTCTGGAAAAGCGTGAAATAAAAGTGCAGCATTAAATATGGGCTTTACTGAACTATCATTGCCGCTAAGACGCCGTGCTAAAGCTTTTGCTTTATGGGCCCGCTCGGATTTATCACCTACAACGTTGGCAAAACGCTCTTCAATATCAGGGCTGCTGCCACCTAACCCCTTTTCTGAAAGAATGAGCGCTAACAATGCGCCTACAAAACCCTGTTTAATTTTTCGCGCTTCCATCAGCATGTGCGCAAAGCGTACCGGGAGATTGAGTTTGCGCATTGCCAAGCCATCGCTGGTTATGCGATTTTGGTGGTCAAGTGCGCCGAGTTTGCTAAGAAGCTGCCGGGCCTCGTTAAGAGCGGCAAACGGCGGCGGGTCTAAAAAGCGCAGACTCGTTGGATCGGTAATACCGAGTGCTGCACAATCAAGAACCAAGGCCGAAAGATCAGCCGATTGAATTTCCGGGGCAGCGAAAGCTTTTAAAGCGTTATTTTGGCCCTGATGCCAAAGCCGAACTGCAATCCCATCCCGTGTGCGCCCCGCCCGACCAGCGCGTTGATCGACAGAGGCGAGAGAAGCTCTTTGGGTCTCGAGGCGCGTTGTTGCAGTGGATGGCTCATAAACAGGCACACGCGCCAAGCCACTATCGACCACCACGCGAATGTCATCTATCGTTATTGAACTTTCCGCAATTGATGTCGCAAGAACCAGCTTTCGTCGGCCCTCAGGCGCTGGCTCAATCGCCGCTTTTTGCGATGGGAGATCAAGACTACCGTAAAGTGGAGTGACAAGGATATTATTTGCCAGTTTCCCAGCCAACAACCGTGCGCAACGCTCTATTTCTCTTTGTCCGGGTAAAAAAGCCAGTATATTGCCAACCTCCTTCGACGCTAAGCTCAATAAACAATTCGCCATTACTTGTTCAATCGGCAGCGATGTCTCACGGGGCTGATAACGTATCTCCACAGGAAAGCTGCGCCCTGTGGTCTCAATGATCGGTGCATGGTCTAAAAGCGCAGCCACTTTGTTGCCATCAAGCGTCGCTGACATAACCAACAATTTTAAATCGGGGCGCAGGCCGCTTTTTATATCAAGCGCCAGTGCCAAGCCAAAGTCGACATCCAAACTTCTTTCATGAAACTCATCAAATATGACAGCAGATATTCCCTTTAGTTCAGGATCATCAACCGCCATTTTGGTAAATATAGCTTCCGTCACAACTATGATACGCGTTTTGTCGCTGACGACATTGTCAAAGCGCACGCGATAGCCAACACGCTCACCAACCGCTTCTTTTAGCATAGCGGCCATGCGGTTTGCCGCTGCCCGCGCTGCCAGCCGTCTCGGCTCTGTTATGATAATTCTACCATTTCCCAACCAAGGAGCTTTTAACAGATGAATAGGCACTAGGCTGGTTTTTCCAGCGCCCGGTGGGGCGATGATCACAGCATCGCCCCGCTCGGACAAAGTTTGGTCAAGCTCAGGCCAAATCGTTTCGATCGGCAATGGTGGTTTAGCAGTCAATCACGAGTCTTTCCGGTTGAAATTTTTTACTGGCACTATTATAACGTCGATGAAAAAAAAGCGAACTTCGCAAATTGTAAAATTCGTCGATCGTATCCGACTGCGATTACATAGAACCCGCACCGCAGGCTGGCTTGTTATACATTGCCTGCTAACAAATTGGTGTTGATGTGTCATCATTGAGCCGTTACGCCGTTAGCTTTGGACTTGCGGTTTGGCTCTGAACCAAAATTCTCAAAATAGCAATAAAATATAGGGAAACATGTAAATATTTGAGGCCCTCGCTAGCGCAACTATCCACGAAAAAAAACGGCCAAAATTTGGAAATTCCAATAGGGTAGCGTATAACTTACCAATCTTTTTTGCATGATTCGGAGCATTGGTTTCATTCATGGAAATTCAAACATTGGACAAAATTTATGAGTGATGAAAAGACATCTTCCAACGCTAGTCTTTATGATGCGGCCTCAATCAAGGTTCTTAAGGGTCTTGATGCTGTGCGTAAGCGTCCGGGAATGTATATTGGCGATACCGATGATGGGTCGGGCCTACACCATATGGTTTATGAAGCTGTCGACAACGCGATCGATGAGGCACTTGCTGGCTATGCTTCCCTTGTCACAGTGCAGCTCAATGCCGATGGCTCATGTACTGTGACCGACAATGGGCGTGGCATACCGACTGACATACATCCGACAGAGGGGGTTTCTGCGGCAGAAGTCATTATGACCCAACTCCATGCCGGGGGTAAGTTCGATCAAAATTCCTACAAGGTTTCAGGCGGCCTGCATGGTGTTGGCGTTTCAGTTGTCAACGCGCTTTCGGTTTGGCTGAAATTGCGCATTAAACGGGACGGCAAAATCCACGAAATGTCGTTTACCCATGGTGTTGCCGATGCACCCCTGACAATCGTTGGCGATGCCGGCAATGAAACGGGTACCGAAGTCAGTTTTTTGCCCAGCTCAGAAACCTTCACCATGGTGGATTTTGACTTTGACACACTAGAACGCAGGCTGCGTGAGTTAGCCTTTCTCAATTCTGGCGTCCGCATCAGTCTTATTGATAAGCGCCATGCCGACAGTAAATCAGTTGAACTTCACTATGATGGTGGCTTAGTTGAGTTCGTTAAATATATCGACCAATTGAAAAAGCCCTTAATTCCATCACCGATCTATATTGATGGCGACCGCGACGGCATCAATGTCGAAGTAGCACTATGGTGGAATGACTCCTACCATGAAAAGGTTTTATGCTTTACCAATAATATTCCCCAACGTGATGGCGGAACCCATCTTGCTGGTTTCCGCGGTGCTTTAACACGCCAGATCAATTCCTATGCCGAGTCATCTGGCCTTGCCAAAAAAGAAAAAGTGACATTAACAGGTGATGATTGTCGCGAGGGTTTGACGGCCATTCTGTCGGTCAAAGTGCCCGACCCCAAATTTTCTTCACAAACAAAAGATAAGCTGGTGTCGTCGGAGGTGCGTCCCGTCGTTGAAGGACTTCTCAATGACGCGCTGGCATCGTGGTTCGAAGAGCACCCCACCGAAACGCGCATATTAATTGGCAAGGTGATTGAAGCTGCTGCGGCGCGCGAAGCGGCGCGCAAAGCCCGCGAGCTCACCCGTCGCAAGGGTGCGTTAGATATTTCATCGCTCCCCGGTAAGCTCGCCGATTGCCAGGAACGCGACCCTGCAAAGTCGGAAATTTTTATCGTTGAGGGTGATTCTGCTGGTGGGTCCGCTAAAAGCGGTCGGTCCCGACGTAATCAAGCGATATTGCCGCTTCGTGGTAAAATACTCAACGTTGAACGTGCTCGGTTTGACCGCATGTTGTCGTCAGAAATGATTGGCACATTGATAACGGCACTTGGCACATCAATCGGCAAAGATGAATTTAACCCTGATAAATTACGCTATCACAAGATCATCATCATGACAGATGCCGACGTTGATGGCGCCCATATTCGCACGCTGCTTCTGACATTCTTCTTTCGGCAAATGCCAGCATTAATAGAGCGCGGGCATGTTTACATAGCGCAGCCCCCACTCTACCGGGTAACGCGCGGAAAATCATCACAATATATTAAAAATGAAACCGCATTCGAAGAGTTTATGATCGATTCAGGGCTTGATGAGACGGTGTTAGAACTTAGCAATGGCGAAGTCAGAGCGAGCGCTGATTTGCGGCAATTGGCCGAGGATGCGCGGATTTTGAGGCAGCTGTTACAGGGTTTACATACCCGTTATAACCGCGCAGTTATTGAGCAGGCGGCGATCGCAGGCGCTTTGGATATTGCCTCACTAGCCTCGCCCGAAGCCGCACAAGCTATGGCAGACAGAGTGGCGGCGCGCCTCGATCTTATCGCGGAGGAGACTGAAAAAGGTTGGCAGGGCCATGTTGATGAAGACGGTGGTTTGCGTTTCGAGCGTGTACTGCGGGGCGTAAAGGACGTTACCTTTATCGACCATGCGCTACTTGCATCTGCTGACGCAAGGCAGATCGAAAAACTAAGTCACCGATTGAAAGAGATTTACATGACGCCGCCAACGTTGCGGCGCAAAGATCAGGAGCAAGTAATTTCTGGGCCGCTTGCATTGTTAGAGAGTATTTTTGCCAGTGTTAAAAAAGGCCTAACCTTGCAGCGCTACAAAGGCTTGGGCGAGATGAACTCTGAACAACTTTGGGAGACAACGCTCGACCCGAACGCGCGCTCTCTGTTACAGGTTAAAATTAATGACGCCAATGATGCTGATTCTTTATTTGCGCGTCTCATGGGCGACGAAGTTGAGCCAAGACGAGAATTTATTCAGGAAAACGCGCTCGGCGTTGCCAATCTCGACGTCTGATGCATAGATTGACCATGTTGTTACATAGGCTTGGGGAAATGGCCCCCGAACATCTATGGGAGACAACTTTTGATCCGAATGGGCGGTCGTCGTAGCAGGTTAACCAATGATGCTGCTTCTTTATTCGCGCGGCTCATGGACGACGAAGTTAAGCCAAAAGGGGAATTTATCCAGAAGAACGCGCCCGGCCTTGAAAAGCCGATAAACAGTCTATAGCGGCATTGAGAGAATATTAGTCCCTCAATAATCTTGGTAAGATTTGCGTTGATACTTGGTAAGATTTGCGTTGATAGTTGATTACTGGTGATAGCCAATTAATCGACTTTCATGCATGTTTTGGCCTTAAAATACAATAAAGTTTACCAAATTCGATCATAATATTCGTCATCTGTTATAAACATGTTCGGATTCTTTATACGATTTTGATTAGATCACAGTACCGGCTTAACTGTGTTGTGGTTTAATGATGATTTTCCAAAGGCTCGCTAAAGCGCACGTTTCATATTAAGATCATGGACGCTATTGAGGGCAACGCGCTTAGGAAAAAAGTGTTAACCAATAAAAT
>Ga0308161_1003028_pt1 | contig 16946 bp, 22 predicted proteins | sample PhyFR2_FD_201034 | JGI IMG/M metagenome (GOLD analysis project Ga0308161, IMG submission 201034) | Phyllosphere microbial communities from UC Gill Tract Community Farm, Albany, California, United States - DLSLF.R2 | ecosystem: Host-associated > Plants > Phyllosphere > Unclassified | place: USA...
GTGGCAAAAATCCGCAGGAGGTTAAGCGCCAGCGTCTGCGCGAGACCGAATACAACCGGGAACATGGGCTGGTGTTCGATTCCGACGCCGCCAACGATAAAGGAGTGGTGTTAGATGCAACATCAAAAGAGTCAGACGACTCAAAAACTGATTAACCCTCAAGCCTCGCTGGCCGGTGTCGATGCGGCAAACGGTCAGTGCTGGTATGAGATTCGCGCACTGGCAGCAGGGCGGGTAGAAATTTATCTCTATGACGTGATCGGCGGCTGGGGCATCACAGCACAGCAGTTTGTTACCGACTGCAGAGAGGCTGGCGTATTCGAGGCCAGCGCGATTGACCTGCATATTCACAGCCCCGGCGGTGATGTGATGCAGGGATTTGCCATATACAACACTCTTTCACGCCTCAAAGCCAAGATGGATATCTGGATAGACGGCGTGGCCGCCAGTATGGCGTCCATGATTGTCTGCCTGCCGGGTGCCACCGTACACATGCCAGAAAATGCCTGGATCATGATCCATAAACCGTGGGGCGGTATTGCTGGCGATTCCGACGAAATGCGCGATTACGCAGACTTCCTGGATCGTAATGAGGCGCTGATGCTCAACGCCTACATGAATAAAACCGGTCTTGAGCGTGAAGAGCTTGAGGCAATGCTTAAAGCCGAAACCTGGCTGAGCGGTGCAGAGGCCGTTGAAAAAGGTTTTGCCAATACCCTTGAACCTGAACTGCAGGCAGCAGCCTGTATGAATGAAAACAAAATGAAGGACTACACCAACATGCCTCAACAACTTCAATCACTGTTTATGCCGCGCGCTGAAGGAAACACAAATACTCAGACGCCAGCGCCGCAGGTTCCTGCCCCGCAGGCAGCAGCCAACCAGCCCGCGCCGGTTCAGGCAGGCAGCATCGATATCGGCGCACTGGCTGTTCAGTTGCAGCAGCAGATGCAGACGGCGAACGCTGAGCGCGTTAATGCCGTTAGCGCAGTGTTTGAGGCATTTCCGGCCTTTGCCTCTCTGCGCACCGAATGTATCAGTGATATGTCATGCTCAGCGGAAGTTGCACGCGGCAAACTGCTTACCGCGCTGGCTGCCGGTACAACGCCGCTCGCCGGTCCGGGTGCAATTCATCTGCATGCGGGTAACGGCAATCTGGTGGGCGACTCAGTTCGCGCTGCGATCATGTCCCGCGTGGGCTATGCAGAAGAGCAAAAAGATAACGCTTACGCAGGCTACACACTTCGGGAGCTGGCACGTGCTTCCCTGGTAGATCGCGGGATCGGTATTGCCGGTCATCAGACTCCGATGGCAATGGTGGGGCTGGCATTCACCCACAGCAGCAGCGATTTTGGCAACATCCTGATGGATGTGGCTAATAAGGCGGCGCTGATGGGCTGGAATGAGGCCGAGGAAATTTTTGATAAATGGACGCGGAAAGGGATTCTGACTGATTTCAAAACGGCGCACCGCGTTGGTCTTGAGACGTTCCCGACACTGAGCAAGGTGCGTCCGGGCGCAGAATATAAATATGTCACGCTGAAAGATCGTGGTGAGCCGATTGCGCTGGCAACCTACGGCAACCTGTTCAGCATCGACCGTCAGGCCATCATCAATGATGATTTATCCATGCTGACCGGGATTCCGCAGGCGATGGGAAGTGCAGCCCGAGCAACAGTAGGCGATCTGGTCTGGGCCGTCCTGACCAGCAACCCGAAAATGTCAGACGGTAAGCCGCTGTTCCATGCCGACCACGGCAACCTGATTAAAGCCGGTCTGAGCATTGAAGGTCTGGACACGGCACGCAAGGCGATGAAGTTGCAGAAATCAGGTGAGCGCAACCTGAATATTCGCCCTGCGTTTATGCTGGCACCCGTCGCTATCGAGTCACGCGCCAACCAGCTGATCAAATCTGCCAGCGTTCCCGGTGCTGATGTTAACAGCGGCATTAATAACCCGATTCAGAACTTTGTGGAGGTCATGTCGGAGGCGCGCCTGGATGACAGCAGCGCGACTGATTACTACCTGGCTGCAGCACAGGGCCGCGACACTATTGAGGTCGCCTATCTGGATGGCATTGATACCCCGTATCTGGAACAGCAGCAGGGATTCACCATTGATGGTGCGGCGTTCAAGGTTCGCATTGATGCAGGTGTTGCCCCTCTGGATCATCGGGGCCTGGTTAAAGTCACCAACAAATAAGCCGCCTCTGGGCGGCTTTCTTATATCCAGGCGGCGCAGGCCGCCTTTTTCATTGGAGAGTAAAGATGGCAACGAATTATCAGCAGGACGGCAGAACGATTGATTATCTCAACACCGGCGCTACTGAAATTGCCTCCGGCGAGGCAGTGGTTGTGGGGGCGCTGGTGGGTGTAGCGCATGACGATATTCTGGCGGGTTTATGGGGTGCGCTTCATACGGCTGGGGTGTTTGTACTGCCAAAAGCGGCAGAGTCTATCGGGACGGGCCAGAAACTCTATCTTGCAGACGGCAAGGTGACGGCGGAAGCAGGTGAAGATGCTACGCCTAATCCTCTTGCCGGTACTGCCTGGGCGGATGCTGAAGCCGGTGACGAGTCTGTTGCCGTGCGGCTGGGCTTCTGATGAACCGCTTCCGTTTGCGGCTGGGAAGAGCGGATGCCCGGATTAACCGGGCATTTGCAGAGGAGGCTCCCGCCATGCTTCTGATTGGCGAGGAGTCACGACCGGTAATGGTGATATTCGAATCACCCGATTCCCCGGTCAGCGTGCCGGGTGGCGGTGAAGTTCAGGACTACTCCCCGGCATTCAGCGCCATGACGGCAGATATCGGTGGCCTGACTAAGGGCCACGGTGTCATGGTGAATGATGTTAACTACCGTGTCACTCACGTAGGAACCGATGAGGAGGGACGCACCCGCGTTTCACTGGCCTTCGGTGAGCCGGGAAAACCTCAGCCTGAGATAAATAAGTGGAGTAGCTGATATGGCGCGTGAGGCGCGGTTACGGCGGGATTTGCCCGTTGATATTGACGTTACCGCTATCTGGCGGATTGCGGAGAAAATCGGAGCTACACAAAAACAGTTTCGTGCCGCGTATTCACGGGCACTGTCCCGAACAGGAGCCACGCTACGAAAGCGGGCGCTTGCCGATATGAAAGATGGCCTTTCGCCGCGCAGCATGAACATGGTGCGCCGTCGTCTCCTCTCATTCCGTGTTCAGCCAGTCTCGGCATCCACGTTGGATAATTTCCGGCTGTGGTTTGGCCTGAACGCGGTAAAGGTGAAAGACCTGAAAGGGAAAATTTCTGGCCGTGTGCGGCCACATCATGATCGGCGCGATAAAAATACGGGCCGGTTTATTAAATCGCGGCGACGGGCTAACACAGTCGGATTCATCCCTAAAGGAAACCTGCTGTCAGCCCGCACGTTTGAGAATGGGGAGGTGGCACGAAGTCGACGCGACAACCGACGCACGATAGTAATTCGTGACCCGGAAACGCGCCGCACCCGTGATGCTGAAATTGATATCTATGAACCGATGCTGAACTACGTTGAGGACAACGCATTTGCGGAGGTCATGGAGATTTTTATGCACCATTTCGAGAGTGATTTGCGCGGGCGCGTAAAGGCAAAAATTTCAGTCTGAGGTGAAGGATATGGCTGAGCCATTACTGCTGGGGCAGTACCATGACGCCGTGATTAAGGCGCTGAAAAAAATAGAATGGGTAAAAGACGCTGATGCCTATCCTGAAAAAAACATTCCAAGATACGCCGGGCTGGTTACGCCAGCTGTGTATTTCACGATTAACAGCTGGGAGCAGGCCGGGGGTAACGAGGGCCAACTGGCTATCTCCCTGAGCTGTGATTTGTTTGTTGTGGTTGACGCATATGGAGCCAGCACCAGTAAACCTGAGATTTTCAGTCGAACCGCAGCAGCAGACATTACGCAATGGGTGAACGGTCAGCAGTTCGGCCTGGAGCATATTGAGCCAGCAGAATTCATATCAGCCGAGCGTGATGAATTTGATCCCCGCATGGATGATTACCTGGTCTGGCGGATTTCATTCACGCAATCAGCCGCATTTGGCCCCGATCCGTTTGAGTCTACAGGTGTGCCTCTGCGTAAAGTGTGGCTGGGTAAATCACCTGATGTGGGGTGTGCGCACGTTGATGATTATCAGCTGATTTGGGAGTCAAAACCCGATGAGTGATATCAGTGGAGACCTGCAGCGGCGTCTGGCTAATCTCATCCGCCGTGGCGTGATTCACTCGGTGCGCCATGAGAAACAACCAAAATGTCGCGTCGATCTCGGTGATATCGTCACCACATGGCTGCCGCTTTGTCAGGGTTTTTCAGGTGCAAACCGCTCCGACTCAAACCCCTGCGCGGTGGGTGATGCCGTCACCGTTCTGTCTGAGGCCGGTGAGCTGAATAACGGGCGGGTATTTCCGGGCTGGAATACGGGGGCAATGCCTGTACCGGAGGGCAGCGACAGTGAGCACATCACCCGCTATAGCGATGGTACCGAAATCAGATATGACCGGGAAGCGCACGCCCTGACGATTAAAATCGCTGAAGGAGGGACATACAAAATTACTGGCACCGGCACGCTGGATGGGCCTGTAGAAATCACGGATACGCTGACCGTACAGGGGAGAACGCAGATTAATGCTGATACCCATGTGAACGGTGATTTCGACGCAACTGGCAGCATCGGCGACGGCACCGGCACTATGAGCGCCATCAGGAAGGTGCATAACGACCATGACCACCCCGGCGACAGCGGCGGAACGACCGGAGAACCTAATCAGAAAATGTGACCTGCTTCGGCAGGTTTTTTTATGCCTGGAGAAAACAGATGTCAGATTTACATGGTGTTGAAACAATAGAGTTAACCTCTGGCACCGTTGCAGTAACAACGATTCAGACAGCAATTATTGGTCTGGTAGGTACGGCACCTGACGCATCAGCCGGAACGATTGCCAGTGCAACAACCGGCACACCCATTCTGGATAATGTAATTGATTTCACGGCAACAACCCCCGGCAGGATGGGAAACGTGATCGCCGTTGAGGCCGTTGCAGCCGTTCCGGATGCGGTTAAGCCCGCAGCAATTCCAATCTCTGCTCAATGGAATGGCTCCGCCCAGAAACTCAGCATTACGCTTGGCTGTGATGAAAAGGGCATTGTAACTGCAACAGCCGCTAAAGTCGCAGCCGCCATAAAGCCGCTCGCGGATGTGAATGCTGTGGCTACCGGGACCGGGATCGTTGCACCATTTAATATTCAACTGAGCGGCGGAGAGGATGAGCCGTTTCCACTAAATGTGCCGGTGGCCATTGCTGGCACCACGATGCTGTCCCGGCTCGGTAATGCCGGTACGCTCGCGCAGGCTCTGTCAGAAATTAACGATCAACGCAATGCGCTGACGGTGGTTGTGCGTGTTGCTGATGACGCTGACGCCACAAAACAGCACGCCGCCATCCTGGCGGGCATCAGAAAACTGTCTTCAGCTAAATCTGCGACAACCTATCAGCCACGCATTGTTATTGCACCCGGATTCAGTGAGGACGATACCGTGGGCAAGGCGCTTGAGACGGTGGCCGGAAAACTGCGTGCCGTGGCCTATGTGGACTGCAAATCAGGGGCGACATTGCAGGAAGTTGTTCAGCGCCGCCAGTCCTATGGCGCACGCACCGAACTGCTGCGTCCGCGCGTTCAGGTCAGCAACTCTGATGGCCAGCTGGTTTACCGGCCTTACTCCGCCTTTGCTGCCGGACTGCGCGCACGGATTGATTTTGAAAAAGGCTGGTGGTGGAGCAAATCCAATCAGGACATCAACAATATCCTCGGCGTTGAGCAGATTGATGAATTTATCCTCGGCGAACGAAACTGCGATGCCAACCTGCTGAACATGCAGAACGTCTCAACTATCGTGCGTCGTTCAGGATTTAAACACTGGGGCAACCGCCTGTGCGCGGACGATCCGCAGTGGCATTTTGAATCGGTGCGCCGAACGGCGGACGTCATTGAGGACAGCATTCAGGAGGCCATGCTGCCGTATGTGGACCGCCCGCTGGATCGTGAAAACGCGGATGACATTATCGGCACTATTAATGCCTATATGCGTCAACTGGTGGGTCTCGGTGCGATTTTCGGTGGCAGAGCCTGGCTGGATGAGGAACTGAATACAGCTGAAACGCTGGCGGCGGGTGAGCTGTATATCAATTATGATTTTGGTCCGAAATCGCCAACCGAGCTGATCAGCCTGCGCGTCCGGGTTAATAACAATTATGCGCTTGAGGAGATGCTGGCCGCATGAGTACTAAAAACACATTACGTGCCTGGACGTTTTTCCGGCAGGGCGTGCGCATTCAGGGCGCACACGAATTCACGCCGCCGACACTGGCGATTGTCAAAACCGATCTGCGTACCGGCGCGCAGGACGCACCGACACCCGTTGATGACGGCATGGAGGCGCTGACATGTCAGATTAAATTCTACGGCATCGATACCGACATGCTGACGGCATTTGGCTTCGTCAGTGGCAGCCGCCCGCGCTTCACTGCCTATCAGGGATATCTGGCTAACGGCACCGCGCTGGGAACGATTGAGGAAATCGAGGGATTTGTGCATACCGTGACGCCGGATGCGCGGGGTAAAGACACTCTGTCAGAGAACGCCATCACGGTTGACATTGCGGTCAGTTATTACAAACAGACTAAAGACGGTCAGGAGCTGTTTGAAATCGACACCGAGCGGTTTGCCCGGCGCGTCAACGGCATTGACGTACTGGCCGGACTGGCATCAAAAGTTCGCCTGTAATCTGCCCCTTAATCCTTCACTCATAACGGCCTTCGGGCCGTTTTCTATTTCAGGAGTTATGTATGAGTTTTCCTGCCGAAACAAGAACCATCAAACTGTTCACCCCGGTCACGCTGGAGGGTGGCGCGGAGTTAAACGCTGTTCACATGCGCGAACCGCTGGTGCGCGACCGCATCGCGCATGCAAAAGATCGCGGCAATGAAGAGGAGAGGGAGGCGCGAATGATTGCGCAGCTGTGCAACCTCAGCGAACAGGATATCTGGCTGCTGACAGCGGCGGATTATTCGCAGCTAACGGACGCCTTCAATGTTTTTATGCTCCCGCCCGGAGAGCGACCGAAGGAGAGTTGATTCGGGCTATACGCTTTCTGGGCAGGCGGCTGCATTTCCCGATGGGGGACTATCTGAATATGCCATTCAGCACGTTTTCTGATTTTCTGTTTGACGAAATGGAGGCATTAAGCCGTGGCCGGAATAAGTCAAAATCTTAAAGCCACCATAACGTTTGGCGGCAATGTCGACAGTTCATGGAAGCGCTCAGCGACTGACCTGCAGAAGAACCTGAAAGCGGTCGGAAAAGAATCTGAACGCCTCACTAAGGACCAAACAAAACTCGCCACCGAGATCAAAAAAGCCAAGCTGGCCGGAAACAGCATCAGCGATTTGAAACGTCAGTACAGTTCGGTGACGCGTGAGATACACAAAACCGAGGCAGAGCAGCAAAAACTCAACCGCCAGATTCAGCGTGGTGAGCGTATGCAGGCTTTTAAGGGCAAAGCGGGCGGACTGTTCAGGCGAGGCTTAAACGTCGGTGGGCATCTCGGGGGCATGGTAGCACCGGGGCTGGGAATTGGCGGCGGTGGCGTGGTTGCCACCGCGCTGGCGTCGCTCATAGCGCCAGCGGCCACCAATGCCGAAACGGCACGACAAACCGGCGTAGCGCGCAGCTATGGTGTTGATGTGGAGACCTACAATGCCTGGGATTCGCTGGCAAAACAGTACGACATGACCGGCGAGAATTTTGGTGACCTGTTTGAGGAGTATTTGCATAAATCCGGCGAATACAAACAGAACGGCAAGCAGGGGGCACTGCAGGACGCCTTTGAAACGCTGGGTTTCAAAGCGGGGGACATGGCTGGCCTGGGCGATATGGCGCAGTTCAGTAAAATCATTGAACGGGCGCTGAGCCTTAAAGATGAGTCAAAAGCCTCATTCGCTCTGGATTCTCTTTTCGGCGGTGAGGCCAGCAAGCTGCTGATGCTGGTAAAACAATCCGGCAAGAGCTATCGCGACTTAATGGATGAGCAGCACCGCTATAACCTCGTCACCAAAGCGGGTGCTGATGGCGCGGTGGAGGGCAATAAAGCGGTTGAGAACCTTAAAACTGTTTTATTCAGCGCAGGAGCTGAGATATCGGGGCAGCTGGGAAATCAGTTGTCGCCAGGCATCCGCAATCTGACAGACGATCTGGCGGAGTGGTTTAAAGGCGGCGGCATCACCAAAGTCGTCAATTTTCTGCGTAATGACCTGTATCCCGGCGTGCTGACGTTTGGTCAGGGGGTGGTGTATGTCGGAAAAATTATTTATGCCCTGGCTAAAAAACTTTCCTGGCTACTGCCCGATGAGCGGGGGGATCAAAAAAATGTTTTGAAATCGCTGGCAATGACGGGTTCGGTCGATATCGCCAGACTGACGGCAAAACGCAACGGTCAGGAAGAGTGGTTTGATCAGCAGCTGAAGCAGCACCCGGAATTGCCGGAACAGGTTAAAAAATCATTTACCTCTACCCGTGGCTTTTTCAACGATGACGATGAGGCATTTGATAAGTCGCTCGATCCTTATCTTACGGCGAAGAAAGAAGCCCTGCCTGATTTCCCGGACGCCCTGAAAATCAATTCTGCCACTTCAGATGCCCATTCAGGCAGGAGCTGGGGTGATTTAAGCAGTGGCCTTGATGTAGCTGACAGTCAGCAGAAAGCGTACCAGATGACCGATAACCGGAAATTTGAATACCGGTTCGAAATCAATGGTGCGCAGGGACAGAGCGAGCGCGGGATTGCTGATGAGGTGGAGGCTATAACCAAAACCAACCCGGCATTCACCGGTGATAACAGCATGCTGGATGGAGGTGCTATCTGGTGAGTGAGATAATTCCATTAATTGAAGCATCCGGTCAGGCGCAGCATTCCGCGATCCGTGGCGGTCAGGCTGACCGCGTCATGATGATGCTGGGCGATTTTGCATTTTCCATTGATACCACAGCGTATAAATCACTCTCACGTGAGGCCATATGGAACTGGAGCGAACAGGAGAGGATAGGCAAACAGAGCCTGCTGCAGTACACAGGAAAACCCGGACGGACGGTGCGGCTTGATGGCGAGGCACATGCGTTCTTTCGTAACGGCGTAGATGCGGTTAATGATCTTTACGACCTGGCCGATTTGGCTCAGCCACAGTTGCTGGTGAGTGGTGAGGGCGATGTGCTGGGGTGGTGGGCGGTAACTCAATTCAGCGATACAACTGATCGGTTCCTGCCGGGAGGCGGACACCGTAATAAAAACTGGACGATGACGTTAAAACATTATGCCGACGATATATCAAACCCGTGATGGCGATGTGCTGGACGCCATTTGCGCAGAACATTATGGCACTGCAAATCTGTCCTCCAACGTTTCAGCCGTACTGGAGGCAAATCGGGGGCTGGCAGACAGGGATGCCATTCTGCCTGCTGGATTAGCCATTACTCTCCCTGACCTGACCACGCCGGTTACTGATTCGGCATTTAGTTTATGGGATTAACATGGCTGAACAGATTGCAAAACCTGAGTATGCGCCTGCATTCAGTGTAAGCGCAGAGGGCAAAGACATTACCCGCGCCCTGCGGGAGTGCCTGACTGAACTCACCCTCACTGATAATGGCGGTGCTACAGCTAAGGCGGACGAGCTGAAAATATCACTCATTTCTGCAAAGCTCCCACTTCCATCTAAAGGCGCACGTTTAAGGGTGGCGCTGGGCTTTAACGACAGGCTGGTTGATAAGGGTTTTTTCGTTGTGTGTGGAGTGAGCAGCAGCGGCCCTCCGAGGCGTATTGAAATCTATGCCACAGCGGCCCCGATGAACGCTCAGAAACATCCCGGTAATGTGCTGAGCCACAAAACGCGCAGCTGGGATGATATCCGGCTGGCCGATCTCGTCAAAACCGTAGCCGCAGACAACGGGCTGAAACCGAGAGTCGCAGCTGAGCTTGCTGATATCCATATCGGTCACCTCGATCAGGTGGCTGAATCAGACGCCAATCTGATGTCGCGGCTGGCGAGAATGTACAATGCCATAAGCAAACCTGCTGGCGGATACTGGTTATTTCTGATGCAGGGTGAATTGAAAACAGCCACCGGCAAATCAACAGGCAGTATTACGATTAGTCCTGATGAACTCTCTACCTGGTCATACAGTGAGGGGCAGCGCGGCAGCTCAACCGGAGCAGGCGAGAAAAAAGAGAAAATCAGCGTGCGCTATTTTGATGATGCTGACGGCAGAACGAAAACCACATCAGTTGATCACGATGGTCCCGCACTAACCAGCCCCTATACCCAGCCTGGAAAATCTACAGCAGATCAGCAGGCTAAATCCCGCAAAACACAGGCACAGCGTAACGAAAAGAAAATGACGCTCACTGGCCCATGCCGGCCCAGACATATCGAGCTAACCGCAGAGTCTGTCGTTATAACGTCTGGGTTTGGCTCCAGAGAAGATCGTTCCTGGCTGGTGGAATCCCTGGTTTTCTCTATGACGCCATCGGGGCTAAGTTTCACCTTTAACCTGGTGGTAAACATTAAAGCGAAGGGAAATAAGGGCAAAAAAGACAAAACCGGCCCAGCCTATTTCGGCTAAATCTATCACTCCTACGTTAACGGATAACTCTCATGAATGGTGTAAACATCCTGACAGGCAAGCGCCTGTCGGGTTCGGCGCATTTGCGTCAGTCGTGCAGCGACATCCTGACCACGCCGATAGGCAGCCGGGTGCTGGTACGTGATTACGGCAGTGAGCTGCCGGATTTGGCAGATGCCCCTCGAGATGATCTTACCCGGTTACGGATTATTGCGGCGACAGCTAAAGCCATCTCACGCTGGGAGCCGCGACTGCAGGTAAGGCGGATTGTGGTTTCCTTGCCCGATGATCAATCTACATTCATCGTGGATATTGAGGGGATCAATAAAGAAACCGGCACTTTAACAACCACAGGGGACATAACCATCTATGGCAATTAGTTCTGATGTGATCAATCTGTCGGAGCTGGAGGTTCCGGACGCCATTATGGTGCCTGACGCGTCAAACATTTTTGCCCGATGGCTCGCACGCCTGCGCGAACTGGACCCGGTATATGATGCGCTGGTGGAATCAGACCCGACATATAAACAGGGTGAGGCAAATGCTTATCAGCTTATGCTGGCATTTCAGCGCGTCAATGACGCCGTGCGCGCCGTATTTCTGGCAAGCGCCATGGGCGCAGACCTGGATCAGATTGGCGCAAATTTCAATGTTAAACGTTATGTCATTACCCCAGCAGACCCTGATGCCGTTCCGCCTGTTGATGCGGAGCTGGAAGATGACGACGCCTATCGCGAACGTATCCAGCTGTCATGGGCGCAGCTTAATACCGCGGGAGCGCGTAACGCATACCGTTTTCATGCGCGGTCTGCAGATGCTGATGTGCTGGATGCAGATGCATATGGGCCAGAGGATCACAGCCGTCCGGGAGAGGTGGACGTATACGTGCTGTCGCGAACGGGTGACGGCACAGCCCCTCAGACACTCTTGGATAAAACGTCAGCCAACCTGAGCGCTGACGAGGTTCGCCCGCTGACGGATTTCGTAAGCGTAAAGAGCGCAGTCATCGAACGTTACACCATCACAGCAGAGCTGGAAATTCCTGATGGGCCTGATTCAAAAACGGTGCTGGATAATGCGATCAGCGTTGCAACGAGTTACGCAGCACTCTCTCACCGAATTAAAACAGTCATCCCTTTGTCCGCCGTCTATGCCGCACTACAACAGCCTGGTGTGGTCAGGGTGAGGCTGACCAGCCCTGCTGCTGATATTGAGGCTGAGATGGGGAAAGCGCCCTGGTGTCAGGCAATAAACGTCACGATAAAAGGGGTGGGAAATGGCTGATAAATTTCGTTCTTTGCTGCCCCAGAATGCCATTCATCAGGAGCGCGCACAGGAGCAGGCAGGGCTGGAGCAAATTCTTGCCCTTGACACCGGCATTGTCAGAAAAGTTAAAAGTGCCGATGACTGCCCATTCCATCTGCTGCCCTGGCTGGCATGGGAATTATCGGTGGATTTCTGGGATGAAAGCTGGACCGAGGAAGAAAAGCGTCAGGTGTGCCGCGATGCTGCTTATGTTCATCAGCATCGGGGAACTGCAGGCGCTGTACGTCGTGCACTGGGGGCGGTCAGCCTGCCCACTACTGTTATTGAGTGGTGGCAGGAAAACCCGCGCAGAGCACCCTACACGTTCCGTATTGAAGTCTACAGCCTGCAGGGCATAGACGACGGCCTGTATAGCCGTATAAGGCGACAGGTGGATAAAGCTAAAAACTTACGCAGCTATCTCAGCAGTATTGATGTGATCGCTGACGTGGGTGCAGCAGGGAAATACTACACAGGCGGTGCGGTGACTGCATACATCGACGCTGTGATTCAGACTGGAGAATAATCGTGGCAGAGCAATATTACAGCATCCTCACAAACCGGGGGAAAGAGCTGGAGGCGGCGTCGTCTGCAAACGGCACGCCGGTCATTATCAAAGATTTTGTGATCGGTGATGGTAACGGGAAGGCCGCAATTCCTGACCCAGCCCAAACATCGCTGGTCCGTGAAACGTACCGCCATGCTATATCCAGGCTGGACGTATCTCAGGAGCAATCTAACCAGTGGGTAGCTCATCTCGTTGTACCAGCTGATGTGGGCGGGTTCACCATCCGTGAGGTGGGATTGTTAACAGATACCGGAGAACTCTACGCAGTGGCGAACTGCGCTGCCATTGAAAAACCGGTCAGCGGTATCAACGTCAACCTGCAGTTTCGTCTGGCCGTTAATGAATCCGCCAGCATTGAACTTAAGGTGGCCACAGGCGATGGCCTGTTTTTGAGGCAGGACGCAAATTTAAGTGACCTGAATAATATTGCTAAAGCCCTGGAAAATTTAGGGCTGAATCTCGTCGGTAACTGGGCTGCAGTCCAGGCTAATGGTGGTAAACATTCGTCCGGCAATCATCGTTTTTACATGGATTGGGGAGAGGACGGGAAATTACATATAACCGTTGATGCGACGGACGTCGGCGAGCTTTTCACTACACAAAATCCGCCGACTGTTTCGCAGGTCAGCGGCGCATATCCGAAATCAGGCGGGTATCTCAATGAAGAGGCCAGCATTTCATTAGTGTCTAATCTCAAAAACGGCAATGCTGGACAGGCGCTTTATTCACCTATGTTCCGTGCCGTCATGAAAAACCGTGGCGGTGACATGGATTTCAAAGACGGGGCATCGGGCTGTTTTCGCATGGTTGAGGTTGTCAGTAGCCATGCCTATGTAGAGATTCTGATTGATGGTTACAACACAGTTAAATCGTTTGAGTTTCGCAATGATGGGACCATTCACGCGCCCAGTTCGGTTTATGCGGGTCAGGGATTCATTGCACCTGATGGCAATCTTTATGGCCCCGTTTGGGGCGGGTATGCGAATAATTGGATAGTTGAGCAGATTAATGCGCTTAATGTCGCGCTGAATAATCAAATTACTGCTTCGATTAATAATAATAATAGCGGATGGGTGCTGCCGAATTTTCAATTAAAAAATACCGGCAACCCTGGGGCAGGATGGTGGAGAGATAGTGCAACAGGATTGATTATTCAGGCAGGCACGGTTGCTGTGCCTGTATCAGGTAGTACAGGCAGTGCCTCGTTTGCGTTTCCGCTGACATTTCCAAATGGTGTTGTGTCGGTTGTGGGCAGCGCTGCGGATCAGGCGTCTGCAGCTGGATATGTGGCCTGCGCTGCATTTCAAAATTTGACGACTACTGGTGCGCACGTGATCGTTGACACGAACGCCTCACGAAATATGGATCGGACACAGTATGTTCGTTATATTGCTTACGGAGTTTGAATAAATGGACCTGCAATATTATTACAGCGCCCTGACCGGCGGTTTTTATCGTGAATGCGATCGGGATATTTACGAAGCCTCTGCAAATGGCTGGCCCACCGATGCAGTTATGGTTTCGGTTGATGATTACAAAGCACTTTTTGATGGACAGGCCAATGGTAGAATTATTGCAGCGGATGACAGCGGCAGACCTGTTTTAACAGCCCCCGCGATTGACTGGCAGGCGAGGGGTGAGCAACAGCGCCAGAACTTGCTAACCACTGCCAGTGAGGTAACAGCGGATTGGCGAACAGAATTACAACTGGGCATGATCAGTGACGCGGACAAAGCAAGCCTGATTGAGTGGATGGCTTACATTAAAGCGTTGAAATCGCTAGACCTCAGCAACATTAGTGATGAAGGAGCATTAGGCCTGATCGCGTGGCCGAGCAAGCCCGAAATTTAAATCGCCGCCATTTCTGACGGCTTAACTTGCACCTTAAGCAACTGTTGATTTATTAGGGTTAGGAAGTATTTTTTTCCTTATCGAATTGCACAGATTGGTTTCAAATAGCCTATAGAATATAATCGAAAATATCGCAGTAAGGGTCAGCGCTAACAAGAATGTTAGCAATCCTGAATGTAATTCGTGATAGTGTCGGGATATGATTTTTCTGGCTATTGACAAGCCATGCGGATGCATCAAGTAAACTGAAAACGATATGGTGCCAACCGAAGTTAAAAATTTAGGGAGTCTTATTCCAAACTGAAATTCATAACTGGAAACTGTAAGTAGTAAGAAAAAAGAAGCGCAAAAAAAATCATAATTCCCGTTCCCTGGAGTCGAACCAAAGCCTAGGGAAATATATGTAAATAATAGAGCGGCTAGGGTAATAGCTGCCCTGCCAACCATTTTTGAGTAATATAGCCTGAATTTGATTGCAATGTATCCGATAAACAGACCAGCTAAAAACTCTAACATCATCCCGTTGGTTAACAGTGCCAAATATCCATGATATCCATAATTTATGCTAGGCAAAGAAGTCCTGTAACCATGAGTAATGACTGGGAGTGAGACAGAACACGCAATAATTAATGTGATAACAAAGTATTTATACTTTCGAAAAATTAAGGCGAGAGTACAGATGCCATAAAAAACAAATTCATAGTTAAGCGACCAGCCAACAAAAAGTCGCGGGTAACCAAAGAAGGGAGCAGGCTGTGTAATGTTAGCAGGAAGAAAAGTGAAAGCATGCAGGGCTGAATACCACTTATCCCATGAATTACCTGCTATAAAAATTGTCGCTATGACATATGGTGGAACAATACGGCAAATTCTCTTAGTGAAAAATACGGCTGAGGATTTAATTCCGCCATCTTCGTTTACCGTAACATAATAAACAATAAATCCACTTATCATAAAAAACAGGTCAACCCCGATTGCACCCTGAGCAAAAATCCAGTTAGCCAAAGGAATGTCCGATGCCAAGTCGGTTCGGAAATGAAACATTACAACCAGCATTGCCGCAAGGCCGCGCATGGCCTGTATTGAACTTAATTTTTTCTGTTCGTGACTCATTCTATATAAATCCTTTTAAACTTCACATTCTCGGACTAATCATATATGGCAGGTGTTCAGGCGATTTGAGTTAGATCATTGTGACCCGTGATAACGCGTCTGGAATACGCCTCGCAAATTTTAACTATCAACGTGCGGGTTAAGGTTTAGGCCGATATTATGACCTCTCAAACATACCAGGAGGCATTATGGAACAGGAATTCGAGGCTCAGGCTTATGACGCAGCGTGCATGGCAATGGGAGAGGCTGTCTGGCAATTGATAGCTGAGGGAGGGTCGGTATCAATAGAAACTATCGCCAGCATGATTCTGATTCTCTCAGATCACCGGCCAGACCTGGGAGATAGCATCGCGCTGTCTGTATTGCGCAGCGCCTAAAAAAGCCCGGCGACGGGGCAGACGTTAAACCGCGCCAATCTCAGTAGACGGCGGGTATGATTTGAGATTAGTCACGGACATTCATAACCGCCAACAAAAAAATCCCAAGTCATCAATCACTTTACAAATTTGTTACTTACCTCGACTTGCTCAAAGTTGCTGTTAGATATTACTGTTTATCTATACAGTATTTGTCAGAGGAGGATTTTGCATGGCGAGAGAACGTGATATACACGCGGCGTTCGTTGGATCGATAACGCAGGACAGTAGAGGGCGGCAGACACTCACCACTGCGGCATTCCAGAAGCGGCTGGATGACCTGAATCACGCATGGACGCTGCAGGAGTGCAACCGGTGGATTCGACGCTACCAAAACTTTTTCTTCGAGCTGGTTACGGAGGAGAGTGAAAACAAAACGTGGTCGTTACGCAACATGGGATATGTGAGGTAGATATGGGCTTCCCTTCACCTGCAATGGACTACGTCGAGCGCCGCCTCGACCTGAACGACATTCTGATGCCTCACCGGAACAACATGATGCTGGTTCATACACCGGACGGTTTCGTGCTGGTGGACCGCTCACTTACTCCAGCGCCCGGCGAACTTGTCGCATTTCAACTGGGTGATTATGAGTTTAACGACAGCCCGCTGCTGGGCAAATTGTTCAACACAGGAATTATCACTCAGGATGGCGAAACCATTGATGGTGAGGGGTTGGAAGGGGTAGTCGTATTGGGAAAAGTGACGGCAACGATTCTGGCCGTCTATGAGCCTTGCAGGCCGATAATTTGAGCAAATTTCTTCATAATATAGCCCCATGCCAGCCTCTAACCTATTGAATCCATTGAGGCAATTTTAGGGGCTATATTATGAAAAGTGACGTTATTTGATTGATTTATATGATTATCGCGCCTGATTTAAAATCCCTCGGCTGTAAGGCTGTGCGGGTTCAAGTCCCGCCCCGGGCACCATATCGAATTACCAATAAAATCAATGATAAGCAGTGTCGTATGACCGCCCCTCAGAGGCGGTTTT
>Ga0308161_1003034_pt1 | contig 16925 bp, 22 predicted proteins | sample PhyFR2_FD_201034 | JGI IMG/M metagenome (GOLD analysis project Ga0308161, IMG submission 201034) | Phyllosphere microbial communities from UC Gill Tract Community Farm, Albany, California, United States - DLSLF.R2 | ecosystem: Host-associated > Plants > Phyllosphere > Unclassified | place: USA...
TTTTCGAGGTGTCGTCAATATCATCTATCGTGTCAGTTCTCGTCCTCTGCTGCCAGATGCGCTCGAGAGCGTGAACAGATTCGCACTGCTTTTCTCAGGATCTGTCGAAACTCCAACGAAACTCCGTAGCGAACGACCGAATGACGACGATTCAAGCTAGTTTCAAACTGAATTTATTGTCAGAGGGTAAGTGATGATGTAGATAGCGAGGAGAGGAGGAGAAAATGATGATGTGAAGATTCGAAAAAAGAAAACAGGGTTTTAGGTACAAAATCTAGCAGCAAAGACGTTCAGACACTGTTCTCACTGTGGTGCTTGATCGCATCTCGGAGCTTGTTGGGATCAGCACCAACGACCTTTCCGATTTGGTCCCCGTTCTTGAAGATCAAGAAAGTTGGCATCGCCTTGATTCCGACTTCGGCGGCAACTTCTTCTTGGGTATCGACGTCGCACTTGAAGAATCCAATGTTCTCGAATTGATCAGAGAGCTTCTCGAAGACGGGTCCGATGACTTTGCTGTGAATCGAGGGGAAAGAGAGAGGGATTAGTCACGAAGTTTGCGCAAAGGACGGTCGAGGAGGGTAGCGTACCAGGGACCGCACCTGTCGAGCAGAGTGAGTCAGTACGAGGTCAGGTCATGAGAGAGTGACAGAGTGGAGCTTACCAAGTTGCCCAAAAGTCGATAATTGCAACCTTGTCTCCACCGGTAGCGGATTTGAAAGTATCTACAGAGTCGATGACGGTAACACCCATTGTTGTATGTATCTATGGATATAAGACTGGGTTAGCTTGTGGTGAGTGGAGGTCGAAGGGAAGATGAGGATGACTGACCTAGTGAAATGAGGAGATGATCAAGTAAAGGAGAACAAGTGAACAGTAGAGAGTAGAGAGAGTGAGCAATCAGGAGCACAAGCTAGTCTAGCAATTCAGCTTACAAAGGAGCTTTCGAGTGGAGTGGGATGAGGTAAACACGAGTTTCGACTCGCGAGGCAGATCGCAGAGTTTCCGCAAATTGTCATCTCACGCTGTCGAATTTGCTAGATCCTTTTTCCAGTCAGTCTTACGATGCTACCCACCCTGGCCAGGTCCGCAAATAGAGGAGAGAGAGGTTGGAATAAGACCCCTGCAATTTATTGGCGAAACTCTTCCTCTCTCCTTCCCTTCACTCTCACTTCTAGTACTGCTTCGAAACTACCACTTGATCAGCTAGAACATACGAAAGAATCTACTCGAGCAATCCTTCGCCCGTCGTCTCGCCGTTTCGTCATTCTCTCGCTCCTCGCCCAAACCTCATCTTCCGAGTCCCGAATGAGATGGGCAAACTGCTCGACAAGATCTGGTCAGCCTTCCCCTTCCTCTCCCAATACTACCTACTGACTGTACATAGTCTCATAGGGTCTCTGGAACGGTTCTCTTGATCTCATTCATCGGTTTCACTTCGCAACTCTTCATCATTCTCCCTTCCTACCACTACGACTACACCAATTCAGCGCTACTCAAACTGCTGATACCGTTCAATATCCTCTTGGGTTTGCTGTACACGAATTATTACCTCACAGTCAGGACAAATCCTGGGAGAGTACCAAAAGGCTGGGTTCGTGCTCCCCTCGCTCTCATGCGACGCCGCCAGAGCTGACATGGAAGAGGAGAGGATGCAAACAGGAACCGGACTGGAAAGAAATGGAAACGGGTCAACAAGAAGTCAAGAAGTTGACGGGAACTGCGAGGTTTTGTAGAACTTGTCAAGGTGAGTTGTTGTCCGAATCTACTGATATCTGCGTCCCTCGACTCAGAAGTCGTATCTTGTCCTGATTCACAGTGTACAAACCACCTCGAGCGCATCATTGTCGGCAATGCAAGACCTGCGTTCTGAAAATGGATCATCACTGTTCGTACTATTCTCTCTCCCTCTCCCCCCTTCTCGAGTCTCTCGATTCCCTACTAATCTTCAACGTCCCTCTCTAGGCCCATGGGTGAACAACTGTGTTGGGCACGCCAACTATGGACATTTCGTTCGATTCCTCTTTTACGTCGACCTAGCATGCAGTTTCCACCTCTACATGATCACTGCCCGAGCATTCGGAATCTCTGCATTCCAAGTATGTTCTCTTCCTCTCACGTCTCTCACAGTCACAGCTGAGCTTGAGCTGATCTCGATTGGGAGACAGCGAGCACCAACAACGTTTCAAATCATCATTCTGATCCTGAACTACGCGGCCTGCGTACCAGTCCTCATGATAGTTGGAGTGTTCTCACTCTTCCACTTCTGGAGTGTCTTGACCAATACGACGACGATAGAAGGTTGGGAGAAAGATAAAGCTGCTTCTCTCAAACGTCGTGGGAAAATCCGTCAAGTACGTTCTCTTTCCTCCCCATCCCTCCTTCTGACCCAAGCTGATGAGTTCGAGAGTAGTACAAATATCCGTATCATTTGGGATACATGAACAATCTGAAAGATGTACTAGGGGAGAATGTTTGGAGTTGGTGGTATCCTCAGAAAGCGCCGGGCGATGGATTGAAGTACAAAGTAGGGGAGGGATTGGGTGAGTTGAAACGCAAGAGATCATGGAGAGTGAGGGCGAGGAGATGTTGGAAGAGGAGATGTGGGAAGGGCAAGGAGGAGAAAGAGAAATTGTCGGATTCTGAGGAGAGTGAAAGTGAGGGAGAAGGGAAGGAGGAAGAGGTTAAGGAAGTGTCGGGGTACGCTCAACAAACCTTACTCTCATGTCTCCTGTACTGACGATGTTTCGTTTCTTGCGTCGTTTCGCAGAACCTCGTGAACAGCTATTCTGGCCACCTCGAGACGAATTCGTCAAAGCTCGACCTCGTCGCAAACCTGCTCGACCGACCGGCTCTCCATTCACTTACGGATCCGGTCTCAACCCTTCTCTGACGGGTCAATCGACAGAACCCTCTCCACTAACGAATCTACGAAGACGTGCCGCATCAAAGCGCGATCGTGCAGGGTCTGATGCGTCTTCGAGGAGCACAAGCTCGTCACCTTCAATCCTGTTGAGCGATTACGAAGATCGACAGGGGGAGGAGGAGGACGACGAAGACGATGTACCTTTGGGAACTCTTGCAGCTCGACGTCGACGAGAATCGCGAGTAACCGACGATGACGACGAGAAGGGGAGTGAGGAGGAAAGCGAGGAAGATGAAGATCTAGATCCGAATCGATCAGTGAGGATCAGGAGAGGTAGTGAAGGTTACGAGATTCGACCGAGATTTGTCGTTCCTCCACCTCGACCAATCGAATTTAAAGAGGAGCAATGGGATAGAGTGGAAGGAGAGGAAGGGGACGAAGGAGATCCATATGCCGAGGAGATGGTCAGTGAAGGAGAACTCGATGAGGATGGGAACAGAACGAGGAGAGGTCAGAGATACAAGTATTATGTGAGGGAGGAGGATAGCGAGAGTGATACAGAAGATGAGCGGGAAGTAGAGCTACCACCTCAGAACGAGGACGACTAGACCTGAACTTGCAATGAGTTCGTTTACTCTCGATCCGCTTTCTTTCACATTGACAGACTTTGCGAAGGACGACTGAGAAAAGCACTGATGATTCCAGAGAGAGAGCCGAAAGCTGAGATCAACGAAAGTAGATACAACAAGCAAGGAATTCAACTGATTTGGGTACTGATTAGGGAGAGAGGTGACGGGGAAAAGATTCTAACTCAAAGCCTCGAGGAACGCTTCGGCATCGTCTTCAGTCGTTCCGTCGCCAACGAGTAGACCGAGTTCTTCTGATGCGAGGTATGAGAGATAATCTCGGTGCTTGTGAGATTCGAGGCGGTTTGCGAAGGAACGAAGAGCCGAGTTGTAGGCGGAGGGAGAATTGCGCTATCGAATGCAACATCTCTGGTCAATTGAGACAAGTCAATCGCTAAGTTGAGGAAGAGTGACTCACGCGCATAGCTTCTTTTCTCGCTTTACCGAGTTCAGCGGTAGCTCTCGAAAAGTTCTGACTGCTGAACGAGGTTTCGACGAGACGACAAGCATTGTCGACGAGTTGCGAGATCGATTCTCCTCCACTGCCGGAGATAGAAGTCGCAGCTGTAGTGTTGCCGAACGAAGTATCTTCGTCGTCGTCCTCGGTGTCAGGTTCTTCTCCCATATCTTCGTCTTCGTCCACGATCGGTGCTAGGGCTTGAGGTTGAGTGTTTTGAGATTGAGTATTTTGAGATTGCGAAGAGTCTTTGACTTCGAGACCGGTGGCTTTGACAGTGACTTGAGAAACTCGAGGGGCTTTCGAGTGATCGATCGGAGCTTTGTTCGTGCCAAACAATGCTGCAATATCGGCGTCTGCCTGGTCGTCTTCGGGTTGAACATAGTTCTCGTTCGCTTTCGTGATCTTCTTGGGTTTCGGAGGAACTAGAGTAAGCGAAGCTCCGATCAGCTCGTGTTCTCGTGCGAAAAGGGAGTAGGGAATGTACCGGCAGAGATCTTGAAAGCTTTGACAGCGGCAGCTTTCGCTTCTTCAGCAGATTCGACGAGCCGTCCAGGAGGATCCATGTATTGTGTGAGGATTCTCGGAACTGGAGGTAGATCGCCGTCTGGATTCGTGAGGCGGAAAGTGAGAGTGTTTTGAATGTTGTGAATGGCGGGAGAGAACGATTGATCGATATCGAACCAAGGTGTAGTGTCACTGGAAGATGCGAGAGTAGTTTCAGTAAAGAGCAGGAATGAGAAATGGCGGTTTCGGAAGCTAACCCATCTCCATCGTCTTTCGCTGCCTTCGTCAAATCCATAGCATCAACGAACTCATCCATAGCTGCATCTTGTTCTTTGGTCGGGAGGAGGGGATGAGTCTCGATGCGAAGACCTTTGCGATTGAAGAGATTGGAAAGTGAAGGGAATTCGAAAGAGCGAACGTCTTCGCCGAAAGGGAGCTGTCGACGGAACAGCGTTAGCAGGTTCATCAGCACGAGTGGACTAATAGCTTGAGCTTACTCGAACATAGTAGCAGAATTCTGAGCCGACTTCTGGATCGCTGGCAGGGAAGAGGATACCGAGTTGTGGATCGGGCATGATATGTTGACCAGTCTTTCCCGAAGTGAATCCTTTCTTGACGAAGCGAACGACGGCACAAGAGAGCCTTTCTTGCATACCGTTGACGAGAGCCGAAAAGAGTTTCTCCGAACCAGATTGACCTTTCGAAGCGTAGACGTAGAAAACATCGCCCATTCGCCAATCGTATCGAACCTGTCGCAGTCACTCGTCAGTCTCGCGTCATTCATTCATTCGAGAGAGGTGGGAATTCTAGAGCTTACATCAGACATCTTCATAAATTGCAAGATATCCATTCCCATTTTCAAGTCGGTCAATTTTCCGAACGATTCTTCGTAATCTCCCGTTAGGACCATCTCGCCTCCGTAGAAGTAAGCTTCGACGAGTTGTGCACCTTCGTCGATCTCTTTGCGAACGCCTTCTGCTTCTACATCGTCGTCATCTCCTCCATCTTCTTCCTCGTCAGATTCTCCTCCAAGAATTGTCTTCTTCTTGACCTTGATCTCTGCGGGACCTTGCTTAGGATTTGGTGGGGGTCGATAGAAGAATCTTCGTTGTGAAAGAACGTCATGAGAAGCGAGATCGGCGTCAACCTTGTCGGATTCTTGCAATCCTGCTGAACGAAGCGTCTTCTCGAAGTTGGCTCCGATCTTTCCCATCGAAGTAAGACTCGAGGGGAAGAGTGATGATTGTTGTTGCTTGTTGAATAGTTCGGCTGCCTCCTCCTTCGAGAGTATCTTCTTGTCGCGAGAACCATCATTTCCGTTCTCACCCTCTTCTCCATCGCCTTCCTCCTCCATCTCATCTTCGCCGTCCTCCTCGTTGATCTTGTCAAACCCGCGTTTCTGTCCGGCGAAGGAGGGTTTCGTGGCGAAGGTCGATTGACTCGCTTCCTGAGGATGTTGTGCACGATCGAAACCTGCCAGACTCATCTTCTTCATCGAAGGTATCGGAGCCGGAACGACAGCCTTCTTGACGTTGATCCACATGGTGAGAGAGCGATCAGGGTTCGCGTCGGGGTCTCCGAGTCTGAGGGCCATCGTATTGGCAGGAGAGTTGACGACTTTGACGCTCGGAGTGCTGATGGCCTCGAGTGCGAGGGTCGCATTGACGACCCTGGAAGAGTCGGAGCTATCCGTGTCTTCGACCCTCTTGTTGAGCTTGTGAACGAGTTTGTGATACATGCTTTCGTTCTCTCGCTGGAATTCAGCTTTGAAGTCAGTATCTTGCGCGAGTTGAGAGTGACTCAATGATCAGCTCACCTTGATCTCGGACTTATTCTCCTCCACAAATCCCGTCGATTCGTCGTCAAAGTTCACACCACTACGAAATGCGAAGAGACCAGATCAACTTTCGACTCATCTCAAATCAGAGGAAAAGCTTAGAGACGCACATGACCTTGAGTGTCAATCCATTCTCTTCTAGCCCTTGCTTCGTACCCTGCCAATCCTCCCAATCGATCGTCGTTTCGCCATCAGTGAGAAGGAAGAGTTCTTTCGTTTTGTAGTTCCTCGTTGCGTCCTGCGATTTGAGGGTTTCGAGTCCGGCGATGATAGCAGTATGAGCTGTATAGATCAGGTTACTTGTCAGCTATATTTGCGATCGTATATGGAGCGAGTCGTGACTCACCATCTCCAGGTTGACCAGCTCCAGCGACGAGTAATTGATCAATTCTTTCGAGAGTACTCGTATCGGGACTGAAGGTGAGTGGCGCCAGTTCGTATATCCCTTGAAACTCGTCATTCGATCGATCAAACGGTTCTCCATTCTCCCTTGCTGCTTCCTTCGCTTTAGTAGTCATGATATTTTTCGTTTTAGTGAAACCGAAAGCGAGGACTGCGAGTGGTATAGTCTTGAGATCACGTATGATCTATATCTTACATCGAGTCAGTCCCACTTTAGGAGGTAGCGAAGAAGAGAGAGACCCACTCGTTGAACGACTTTAGCCTTGACGTATTCTTTCGCTACATCCAACGAGCTACGCTGTCTAACACTTCCATCCTCTTCGATATCATCTTCGAATTGATGCAGGCTATTCATTGAAGCATTACAGTCGATGAGGAAGACAGCAGCTGACCTCGGAGTCTGATCAACAACAATCAGCGGGGAGTTAGCGAGAGGACCTGAAGGTAGCATGAGTAGCTTATGTAGGCTTACCAACGCCATCTCGTAGCTCCTAGCGCGTCTCTTGAATAAATTGAGGAATTCGAGGTTGAAGTGGGTAAAGTCAACTTTCGACTCGTGAAAATTCTTGAAGTCGTTGACTTTTGGATTTCGCAAAATCTAAAAACAGTCTTCTAGGTGTCGAAAGCATCCTGAATTTTCCTGGCATACTTGTTCTCGTACCAGCCCGGGAGAGTAGTGTCAAGTTGCGAAGGTCGTTCAGGATTTCGCAAAGAAGCTCCCTCCTCTCTTTCCTAAACCCGACGTGAACGCTCTATCCCCTCAGGAAACGCTTTACCCCCTCGTCTAAACGTGAGACAGCTTCACCATGCGGTAACCTCGGAGAGAGGGTTCCGCCCACTGCCGACGGACGACGTTTGAAAACTCGCTTGCTCCTCCCTCTCCATTTCTCTCTCCTCGTCAACACTCCCACATTTCGCTAATCGACATGGTCATCGCCTCTGATTACCCCTATCGCGCAATAACAATCACCAAAAGCGTCTCTCTTTACAACGCCAGACACGGAACGAAGCTCATCGCGTTATTTCGTAACCTCGCAAGCCCTTTCATCTGGAGATTCTGTCTCCTGAAGCTGCCAACATCGAAAAAGCTTGTCGAAGCTCTACACAAGCGAACAGGGGCAATAGTACGTCAGGATCTAACCGAAATGGTGCGAAACTTCTCCAGCTCCTTTTCCAACGGCTCTGTCACTGATTTCTAGCGGACCAGTAGGCACTCGACGTACTTATCATTGGATGGGAAGATACAGTCCAAGGTCACGGGCTCAAGAAGGAGGATTTCTTGAAGCAGGTCTTCTGTTGGAACGGCCGCTGTGAGAACCAGACAAAGAATTGTCCCCTTCTCTCAATGAACACTGATGGACCTTGACCACCTTGTAGCGTCTGTCATCGACTACCTTGGATGCATGTCAGTCACTCTTCTTCCCGTTGGTATTGCGGATGGTTTTGACGCGCGCGAGCCGTTAGATGCGACGTTCAATTTCAAGCAGTTAACGCTCACTCGCCTTCCGCCTCTACGATCCTGATCAAAGAGTGGCCCTCTGATGATCTACAACACGTCGTGACATCTGACCTCCCGGTCTTCCTCGTCCAAATTCTCTTTCAGTTCGTCAACATTTACCCGGAGACGACATACGCCGTCGACACGCTCGATCGAATCTGTAGTTCAGCTTTTTGGGACCATCTCGAACTTGTCACCAACTTGTCAAGAACAGTTCAAGAGCATGGAGATTCCAGCCTGCGAAAGCTTGTGCTAACAGAGCAGGACGCATTGAGCGTATTTTCAAAGATCCTGACACCAGAGGATTATTCGAGAATCAGGAGTTGGATCCATCGTGTGAGAATGCCTTTACAACAAGCCGCAAGGAATCACGATGAATCACAGCCGAAACAGAGCAGTTCTAGGTGGAGAAAGTTCGGGAAATCAAGCTCAGCTCCTCCCTTCAGATTTCGAGCTCAGCTAGATACTATCGAATACCTTGTTCGTGTATTTCAAGTGCGTACTTTCCCTGCCATGTCGTATACATTGTGAAGAACGAAGCAATTGAATGAGTGGATGAATTGCCGTCTCGCAGAACTCCACCCTCCCGTCGTCATCGTGCACTCAGAGCGAAGAACTTCACTCGTTCCCATTCTTTCCTACATCTGTTTATCCCCCTAGCTCTCCTTATCACGCTGCCAATCGAGCAACCTGAGGCGTACTGTTTTGTTTTCGATAAACTAAGCTTGAGTCCATCTTTTGTATTCTCGGAATCGTAGTTTGTTACCCAGTCTGTACATCAGCAGTGACTCATTACAAAGCTGCCAATCTCGGGTCATGTCGAATCAATCCTTTTCTCTGCGCGACTTCACAACCCTCGAAACTCCTCAGGCTGTCTCGCCTGACAGACCCAGCTTAGCTTCGACTGCGAGGTTTCTCAAAAGGGTCACGCTCAGGGGTAATTCAGGGACACTACGAGTCTCTTACCGGTTGTCGGTCTGTTTCGAGTCCGTTTCGTTTATGTCCGTTTGGTTTCTTCCTCTCACTCCCCATCTTCTGTGACCTATCGACTCACACTGATGGCTTCGATTCCTGACTGCGACGACGATGGTACGGTCGATGGAGCAGGTCTCGTCTACGAAGCTGTTGAACTCACCTCGTTGTTGCGCAAAATCGATGGAAGCGGCAAAATACAAGCAATCTTCACTGGCATTGGCGCTGCTCTCATGTGGAAGACTGCCATTATCAAGGGGGTATCAAACAGCGAGGTTTGCCTGAAGGCTTTTCAAGTATTGAACAAAAGAACTCGCATAATCATGAACGACAAACGACCTGCTGGTTCGACTGTGAGCGATGCCCTACTCGACCTCCTGTACGACACTCAGCGCATGTGTAAGGTATGACAGCTTCAAGACATCACAATCGTCGGCTGTGAGGAGTTTGACAGTCGTCAAAAGTTTGAGCTCCTTGAAAAACTCTTTGGAACCCGTGAGTTCCGCAGTCTTTGGCCCGGAGAGAATCATGTGCTGACCCGAATAGCTGTTGTAGACAAGGAACCTTTCATCTTTGGCGAAGCTCGAGTACAGTGAGTCGAGAATGTCCTTTCTTGAGCTCGGAAATCGCTCAAGTAGTCGAAAGCTTTTCAATGCTGCACCAAACAGCTTTCAGGTAAGCTGGCACGAGCACAAGGGACCACTGCCCGACGCTATTCGACTACGACTCCCTCTCAGCCGAAGCGACTCTCACGAAATGGCCATCGCGATGAATCCGCTCCTCCTCCTCGGTCAAACTTTACTCATTCTGGCCAATCTAGCTCACAAGCAACGAGATGAGTTGAGATCTTTCCCACAACGCCGTGACTCCACCTCCTCTCCATCATCGGAGAAGACTCTTCGAACTCTCGAATTCAAATCGTTGCGCACTCTCCATTCCTCGTCAGCCTGGGATTCGCTTACTGTCCTCCATGCCCTGGAAGAAGCCGTACAGTCATTGGACCCGCGTCATTTCGCCTTACTCGTCGCAGGCTTCCCTCTTACCTCGCTCCACGCTTCGAAAGCCAAAATAACCTTGCGAAACTTCTTCGCGGACGAAGACCACGTCAAAATGGAGAACTTCCTCTACTCAGAAGTATCAAAGCCGATCGAGATTAGTTCCTGGCTTACTGATCACACCCAAAGAGTCGAGATTCTCCCGACTTTGAGGAAACATCAAGCGTTGTTAGAGCTCTTCATTCCATACTTCCACCGTTTCGACGTGAGCTTTCTCCTATGCGCGCTGTAATCGATTACGCCCAAAGCTGATACGTCCCCACCACAGGAGGACCCTGAAGCTGCGTACCCACAAGTTGACACTCAGAACGAAGAATCCTTCCGATTCGACATCTTCCCCAAGACACCCTACGTTCCTATGGCTCGTCAGGAGGCTCGCCTTACGAGGACTCACTCGAGCAGCTCGTCGTTCGTCAATGCCCCTGTTTCGCCGTTCTACTAGCGTCGTCTTCGCACTTCCCCAATTGCTCACCTATAGATTCTCCTCCTCTCTTCGCTCAATTCAGTCGGACTCAGTAATGTATGGGTATACGTTGTGTGTCTTGCGTTGCAATGATTTCGTTCTATATCCTTACGAAGATCAAGCATTTGTACAGTTTTCGTCTCTTCCGACTCCTTCTCCTTCGAGCGACTACGATCGCACGACTGCTCCTGACTTTGACGCTGGTGGGTAGCTACAGTACTTGTCGGCGATGTAGGAAACTGAGTAAGTACCTTCTTGAGACGTCAAGATCGAATAGGTGTTCTCTTCGATACCGCTGCAAAACCGTCGATCGATTTCATCAGCCGTGCTCGAACGAAGAGAGACGGGGGGCAGACTCACGTGACAGTATGAGTCTCGAGCACTTTCTTGTCTTTGCTTCGATCTTGAGGTGCCCTTCGAGAATAGGTGAAAGAGAAAGGAGCGGTACCCGTAAACGAGAAGACGATTTCGGTTTGATCTCCTTCTCGAATATCGACGACGATCGAATCACCGGTCGATACCTTGGCAGAAGGGATAGGATGAATGTGTTTGACGCTGTATCCAAGGAAGAGAGATCAGCTTCGAGAGCGAGTACAAACCGATTCAAGGATAGTTACGTACAGATCGACCGTGTTTGAACGACATTGATCTTCTCCATGTCCGACACTCAAGACCCTGAAAGTTCCCTCTTCAGTCGCCAAACGTTGGAATTGACTACCTTTGAGAGGCACCGAGTGTTTCTTTCCTTCGAATTCGTATTTGACGGTGAAAGGAGGAGAGCCTTGCACGACGAAATCGAGGAAATCGCCGACACAGTGATCGACTTGCGAGGAGACAGGAGCGATAGAAGCGGTTTCTGAAACGGAGACGAGGGCGAAGGTGGATTTCTTGATCGAGGTGAGGGCATTCGGTGAGGCAGAGGAAGGTGCCGAATCGAAGAGCGACTCGCAGCCGTGAGCGTCGACGACTCTCCGGACGGCGATCGAGTGAGGGTTGGGAGTGTGGAGTTTGTAAGGAAGTGAAATCGGCCAACGATGAGATTTGATCTCTGGTACAGTAAACTTCTTCGTTCCCCTCTTTCCTTCCTCCTTGACTTCGAGCTCGACTGAGAACGGCGCTTGACCTTGTAATTCGAGAACGAGATCCTCGGAAGACCGCGAAGCGAGTTCATCGTGAACGCAGAATCCATGTTTCGCTCCGTGCGAGAAATGTGCTCCGGGTAGACTCCAGACTTCTTGCTCGAGCTTGATAGGTGTGACTAGGCCGAGGGGAGAGGGTGAAGTGTAGAGCGAATCCGAAACTCCAGTGATCTCGTAGACGTGGTGACCTGCCTCGGCGGTGAAGAGGGTGAGTGAAGCGTGAGATTGAATAGCTTGCAAGGTGTGAGGTCGGGAATCGGAAGATTGAGAGTTCTTGGCGAGAGTGTAAGTAGCTTTGAATGGTGCTTTGCCTATCAGAAACAGAAATGAGAGTCAAGATCATTTTCGCTCCTCGACTCCGACGAGTTGAAAGTCTCGAACTCACCCTCAAAAGTCAATCCAACGCTATCGACCTTGTTCTGACAAACACCTTCTCGTCTGATAATTCCACCCTTCTTCTTCCCAGCTTTCTCATCGAGTCCAACCTTGGGTCTCGTAAGAATTCCAACCCTCCATTCAGTCTCGACGACATCTCCAGGACAGAACTTGTCTCTGACCGACAATAGCTTGTAAGTTCCGGAAGGAGCAGAAGGGATCATCAAATCGACGTTGGGTTGATGAGCAACGAAAGTGACGGGTTGAGAAGAGGTTGGAGCAGAGTAGGTAATCGTCCAGGGCTATACGATGTCACTTTGTCAGCTCACTGTTTGATAGAGATCGAAGAGGCAAGTAAGAGACATACGCCTTCACCGGTTAATCTAACGGGAACTCTCGCTTCATCTCCATCTCGAATCACTACCTCCCTCTTACCCTCAGCCCCATGGAATCGAGCAGTAGGTTTCGTCCTCCTGACATCGACGACGAGATCAGGTGAAGTGAGAGGTCTTCGACAACCATGAGAATCGAGAACGCTCTCTGAAATGCAATCGAAACGATCCTAAGTCAGCTCTACTTTCAATTCGATATTGGAGGTGATAGGTCGACCTACCGAGAGATAGAGCGAATTGTCCTCCTTGTTGAGAGACGAGGTTCGGGATCTCCACCTCGAGGTAATGAGGAGATTTTTGAATCCCTTCGATAGTTTGAGGTTTCTGACCGACAACCGAGTACTCGAGAGTCCAAGGTGCTGAGCCCTGTCAGCAAAGCAAGACCCTCTATCAGTACCTCCCGAATCATCGCAAAGATCGAAAGGATGACTCACCTTGAGTTGAACCTCAACCCCAACAGTTCCCCCTTCGCAACTATGCACAGTCTTCTCCCTCTCCCTCCATTTCGCTTCGGCAACCTCCTCCACCTTGATCCTCTTACTAAACTCTCCCTTCGCTCCATTCAATCTCAATTTCTTATAGAACCGATCCTCGATCTGCGTAAACCTAACCTCCCACTCTCCCACCCCAGGTTCAATCTTCAATTCGTCCCTCGAATGCGACAACCTATGCGTATGATGTGTCGAAGAAGGACGCCCAGTTAGTTTCGTGAGAGAGTAAGAAACGGTGAAAGGTGCAACTCCGGTCAGGTGTAAAGTCGTGAGGAGTCCAGTTGGAGAAGAGCAGAGGTCGTGTAAGGGAGTGAAAGTGGTCGAGAGTGTAGGGAGGGGTTGGAGGATGAGTGTACAGGAAGAAGGGACGAGTACTGATCCTTGACAATATTGACTCCTAACTCTCGTAATCTCGTAAATTCCAGCTTTATCAACCTCGACTTCCCCATTCCTCGCATTCACTTCGATCTCTTTCTCCCACCCCGCTCCTTCGCTAGAACTAGAGGGTGTAAACCTCATCCCAACGAAACCTTTATACTTTTCCTCCTCTTCCAATCCACTCAACTTGAATCTCAACTTTTGTTTCTGTCCATCCAACAACTGTACCTCATCCCCCCTCGCACATTCACCCACAAACATGATCTCCGGTAATTTGTGAACCATGATTTCTCTATTCCCTTGCGTTCCTTCCAATAGAGGCGCCCCTCCAGAAGATGATGCTCCATAACTAACCTCGTTCCCAAACCTATCAATAACTTTCTCAACCGTATAACTAGTCCTCCCAACTCTCGACAAACTGACATTCAAAGGTACCCTCACGATTCCCTCCTCCCCTTCCCCTTGAAATCCAACGATTCCTTCTAAACTCTCAAACTTCTTGACTCCTCCCCCCCTCGGAGTATCTCCCTCCTTTGAACTCCACCTAACTTTCAAAGGTTCGTTACCTTTCACTTTTAATCCCAACGAGAAGGATTCTTCCTCAACAAACGAATTAGGATCGATCAAACACCTATGTTCTATCGGTTCTTGTCCTCCCAAATCAAACCCTGCTTGAGGACACTCTGTGATCAGAGTTGATTCGTAACTTGAAGTTGAAGTTGAAGAAGAAGAAGAGATGTGGTTGGAAGAAGAACGTTTGCGTCGAATTCTGATAGGGTGTCCATCGGAATCTAGGATTGAGACGAGTTGGAGTTGACCAGGAGTAGTGATGGGTAAGTAATAGAGAGATTGAGAGGGAGATAAAGAGGAGAATGGATCTGAGAGGTCTAGTGGGTTGTCATTTGCCGAGTTTGAAGAAGAGGAAGACCCAATGAGAGAGGATGAGGAGGGTGGGAGTGGGTGATGGCGTTTTGAGGAGGAGGAAGGAGTTTTCGGGGAAGAAGGGACGAGAGACCATTGAGCTGCTAGAGCGAGATCATCGTCTTCTTCTGAAGAGGCATCTTGGATTGAAAGAGGGTTGTGGTGTGGGAGATGGTGTTTTCGGGGTTTGATCAGTTTGGAAACTGGGATCGTGATTTCTCGAGTTGAAGAGGGGTCCGAGAGGGAAGTGAGGGAGTAGGTGAGTTTAGAGGGGATGGTATTATTCAGGAGGAGGGGGATTAGGGTTGGTTCAGAGGATTTCGAAGATGAGAAACGACAGTAAGTTGAGGATAGGGGATTGAGGATAGCGGTACTGTCGAACACTCATGCTCAGTTCAGGATGAAGGGGGGGAGGTTAGATTGAGAGGAAACTTACGAAACTGCTAAGATATGAACCGTGTATTGACCTCCCAAATGAGAACCTTTCTTTCCTACTACTTTTGATAACCTGACTGATCTCTCTGCTGTCGAGTAGTAGTGGGTCAAGAGGGATTTGATTGAAGAGGGAAGGAAGATGGATGCGGTAAACTGGAATTCAATCCATCTCGAATGAGCGAATTGTCACTTTGAGAGGGAGAAAGAGGGGGGTACATACGATCCATCTACCGAATAAAGTGTAATCTAGTAGGATGAGAGTGATAGCCGTAGCCCATCTCGCTTTCCAACCCCAATCTAACCTGGGTATTCTCAACCTTTTCACCACTTGAATCGCTAAGATATCTATTGTGATCCATTTGTATAGATTCCAATTTGGATCTAGCGTTGATTGAGAAGTTTGAGTTAGGAAATGAGATAATTTGTAGGCTTGAATCAATAACAGGACAGCGACGAGGTATAGTCGTTGAGTAGGTGCATCGATGATATCTAGTGGAATCAATGGTGGTGGTGGTAGTGGCTTCTCTGGTGCAGGCGGTGGTTTCGACATTTGGCGAGTTTAGAGAAGAGAGAGAGAAGAAGAAGCGACTCTCTTACACCTCACTCGAATACAACACAATGAGCACTACGAAGTTGAACCCAGATCAAGTACTCTTACTAGAACAAGACCTACTCAGAGTGAGTCCCCCTCTCTCTTCCCTCCTCTTCTCTTTCCCCCCACTTGATGACACTCCTTCTCTCTTTCATCAGGCTCCACTCGATACACTAAGGAGGTTACAAAAGACAACTGCGAAATCCTACGAATACAACATGACTGCACTCCAGAAAGATCTCGATCAAGTCTTGCTCAAAACTGCCAAAGCCGCTTCCACTTCCTCGTCTCAACTCGATCCTCAACAGAAACTACAAATATCAAAATCAGTAGACGCAATGTTGTCGAGGATGAAAGGGCTCAAGAGGAAACTCGTAGAATTGGAGAATCAAACAGAACAAACGAATCAAATCATTAAACAAAGATTAAATCACCTCGACAACGTTCCCTCGACTCTCGAAGATCAGAATTATCCCGTTTGGGCACAGAAGAGATTGTCACATCATTTGGTCGATTACATGTTGAGGTCGAACCCGCCGTTGAAGAGGAGTGCAGAGATTCTCGCAAAGGAGGAGAAAGTTGAAAGTCTCGTCGATAAGGAACTGTGGGACGAGATGGGCAAAGTAGAGGTGGCACTCGCGGATAAGAAACTAGAGGAAGTATTGAGTTGGGTAGGAGAGAATAGAACTGCTCTGAAGAAACTCAAAGTGAGTTCTTTCTCTTCTCTCCTTTGATCCCTGCTGACCCATCTACTTCTTCAGTCTCCTCTCGAATTCACGATCCACCTTCAATCCTTCATCGAACTATGTCGAACCCGTTCTTTACCTCAAGCGATCCTTTACGCTCGAAAGAATCTCACTCCCTCGACTCTCTCCGAATTTGATCCTCCCGCTTCTTTCTCCCCTACCTCTCACGCCGCATCGAACGGAACCCCTTCACCAGTAGAAAAGAAGATGAACCCAATGGAAGAACTCAAGAGAGTAATGGCATTACTAGCCTATCCCCCTTCGACCACCTGCCGAATCTACTCGGTTTGTCCCCCTTTCTTCCCTCTCTCTCTCTCTCGCCTGACTCTTTTACTCACACTCTCTATCTCTTACTAATAGGATCTCTACTCGCCCTCACGGTGGACCCACCTAACTCACCTCTTCCGAACGACATTCCTAACTCTTCATTCCCTCCCCTCCCTTCCCCTCCTCCACATGTCCCTCCAAGCCGGACTCGCATCTCTCAAGACTCCCACTTGTTGTCCATTACCCCCAACCCCTTCAACCTCAACCTCGGAATCAGAGAACGCGATTTCTCGTTCTGGAGGAACTTTAACCATTTCCCCTAGTGGTCAATTAATCTTGACTAAACCTTCACTCCCCTCTTCTGTTGCTGTTGCTTCAACTCTCCCTACTCCCTCTGAACCCTCAGCAGCAGCAACTTTGACGAGTTGTCCGTTATGTACGAGTCCATTGAGGAGCTTGGTACAGAGTGTTCCGTATTCCCATCATACGAATTCGACGATCGTTTG
>Ga0308161_1003036_pt1 | contig 16916 bp, 14 predicted proteins | sample PhyFR2_FD_201034 | JGI IMG/M metagenome (GOLD analysis project Ga0308161, IMG submission 201034) | Phyllosphere microbial communities from UC Gill Tract Community Farm, Albany, California, United States - DLSLF.R2 | ecosystem: Host-associated > Plants > Phyllosphere > Unclassified | place: USA...
ATCGTGTCGGATGCTGGCGCCGCGCTCGATCTCCTGATCGACGTGGCGCGCGGCCTCAAGCTGATCGGCGGCCTGCCGGACCGCAGCGCCTGGGTCGAGGCGTGCCAGGCACGCAAGCGCACCATGCTGCGCAAGACCCACTTCGAGGATGCGCCGCTCAAGCCGCAGCGTGTGTACGAGGAGATGAACCGCGCCTTCGGGCCGGAGGCCTGCTACGTCAGCACGATCGGCCTGTCGCAGATCGCCGCCGCCCAGTTCCTGCACGTGTACAAGGCGCGCCACTGGATCAACTGCGGCCAGGCTGGGCCGCTGGGCTGGACGATTCCGGCGGCGCTCGGCGTCTGCGCCGCCGACCCGCAGCGCGAGGTCGTGGCGATCTCGGGCGACTACGACTTCCAGTTCATGATCGAGGAGCTGGCCGTAGGCGCCCAGTTCAAGCTCCCCTACCTGCACGTGGTGGTCAACAATGCCTACCTCGGCCTGATCCGCCAGGCCCAGCGCGGCTTCGACATGGATTACTGCGTGCAGCTCGCCTTCGAGAACATCAACGCGCCTGAGCTGGAGAGCTACGGGGTCGACCACGTGGCGGTGGCCGAGGGGCTGGGCTGCAAGGCCATCCGCGTGCGCCGCGTCGAGGAACTCCAGCCGGCCTTCGCCCGGGCCAGGGACTGGATGCGCGAGCACCGCGTGCCCGTGATCGTCGAGATCATCCTGGAGCGCGTCACGAATATCGCGATGGGCACCGAGATCGACGCCGTCAACGAATTCGAAGCGCTGGCCGTCAGCATCGCCGACGCACCCACCGCCATCGCCAACACCCAGGCCTGAAGGAGAACACCATGCCGAAGTTCGCAGCCAACCTGACCATGCTGTTCAACGAAATCCCCTTCCTCGACCGCTTCGAGGCCGCCGCCGATGCCGGTTTCAAGGGCGTCGAGTACCTCTTTCCCTATGCCTTCGACGCCGGCGCATTGGCCGATCGCCTGGACCGCCACCAGGTGACACAGGTCCTGCACAACCTGCCGGCCGGCGACTGGGACAAGGGCGAGCGCGGCATCGCCTGCATTCCCGGGCGCGCCGGCGAATTCCAGGACGGCGTCGGCCGCGCCATCGACTACGCCCGCCAGCTCGGCTGCAAGCAGCTGAACTGCCTGGCCGGCATCGCCCCGGCCGGCGCCGATCCCGAGCGTGTGCGCCAGACCTTCGTCGACAACCTCCGCTTCGCCTCCGCCAGGCTGAAGGAGGCCGGCATCCGCCTGCTGATCGAGCCGGTCAACACGCACGACATCCCGGGCTTCTGGCTGAACCGCACGGAACAAGCCATCGCCATCATCGACGAAGCCGGCTCGGACAACCTGTTCCTGCAGTACGACATCTATCACGCCCAGCGCATGGAGGGCGAGCTGGGCAACACGATCGGCAAGCACCTGGCGCGCATCGCCCACATCCAGGTGGCGGATAACCCGGGCCGCAACGAGCCGGGCACCGGCGAGATCAACTATCCCTGGCTGTTCGGCCATATCGACAGGCTGGGCTACGAAGGCTGGATCGGCTGCGAATACAAGCCGGCAGCGGGCACCCGCGCGGGCCTGGGCTGGATCCAGCAATAACGACTACACGAGGAGAACGAGATGGCAAAGATCGGATTCATCGGCCTGGGCATCATGGGCGCCCCCATGGCAAGCCACCTGGCAAGCCACGGCCACACCCTGTACACCTACACCCACGGCGAGACGCCGGCCAGCCTGCTGGACGCCGGCGCACGCGCCTGCGGCAGCAGCGCCGAGGTGGCGCGACAGGCGGACATCGTCATCATCATGGTGCCGGATACCCCGCAGGTGGAGGCGGTGCTGTTCGCCCCGGACGGCGTGGCGTCCGGCATCAGTGCCGGCAAGGTGGTGGTCGACATGAGCTCGATCTCGCCGGTGGCCACCAAGGACTTCGCGCGCCGCATCAACGAACTCGGTTGCGAATACCTGGACGCGCCGGTATCCGGCGGCGAGGTCGGCGCCAAAGCGGCCACATTGACCATCATGGTGGGCGGCAGCGAGGCGGCGTTCGATCGCGTGCGTCCACTGTTGCAGCTGATGGGCAAGAACATCACCCTGGTCGGCGGCAACGGCGACGGCCAGATCACCAAGGTCGCGAACCAGATCATCGTGGCGCTGACCATCGAGGCTGTCGGCGAGGCGCTGCTGCTGGCGGCCAAGGCCGGCGCCGATCCCGCCCGCGTGCGCGAGGCGCTGATGGGCGGCTTTGCCTCCTCGCGCATCCTCGAGGTGCACGGCGAGCGCATGGTCAAGCGGACCTTCGCGCCGGGCTTCCGCATCGACCTGCACCGCAAGGACCTGAACCTGGCGCTGGCCACCGGTCGCCAGCTCGGCGTGGCGCTGCCGAACACCGCCACCGCCCAGGAACTGTTCAACACTTGCGCCGCCCACGGCGGCGGCAATTGGGACCACTCGGCCATGGTGCGTGCGCTGGAGATCATGTCCAACTTCGCGGTCGGCCAGGAGGCCTGATGGAGACCGCGATAGTCACCGATTATCGCGCTCATCGCGCTCTACTCGAACGCATGTTCAGGGCCGCGGTGGACGCCGCCCAGCCGGCGCACCGCATTCCGGCATGCCTGCCGGCGCCACCGAAGGGACGCACGATCGTCATCGGCGCCGGCAAGGCGTCGGGCGCGATGGCGCAGGCGCTCGAGCGCCACTGGCCCGGCCCGCTCGCCGGGCTGGTCGTGACCCGCTACGGCTATGCCGTGCCCTGCGAGCGCATCACGATCGTCGAGGCGGCGCATCCGGTGCCGGACGCCGCCGGCCTTGCCGCGGCGCGGCACATGCTGGAGACAGTGCAGGGACTCGGCCCCGACGACCTGGTGATCTGTCTCATCTCGGGTGGCGGTTCGGCCCTGCTGCCCTTGCCGGGCGAGGGCATCACACTCGAAGACAAGCAGGCCATCAACCGCGCGCTGCTGGCCTGCGGCGCCAGCATCACCGAGATGAACTGTGTGCGCCGCCACCTGTCCGCCATCAAGGGCGGACGTCTTGCCGCCGCCTGCCACCCGGCCCGCGTCGTCAATCTCCTGATTTCGGACGTGCCCGGCGACGACCCGATCGACATCGCCTCCGGCCCCACGGTGGCCGACCCGACTACCTGCCTTGATGCGCTGGCGATCGTGCGGCGCTACGGCATCGCATTGCCGGCCGGCGCCCGCCGCCTGCTCGAAAGCGGCGAAGGCGAGAGCGTCAAGCCGGGCGACCCGCGCATGGCGAATGTCACGACCCGCATGATCGCCTCGCCCCAGATGGCGCTGGAAGCGGCGGCTGCGGTGGCGCGCGAAGCCGGCATCACCCCGTTGATCCTGGGTGACAGCATCGAGGGTGAGGCGAGGGAAGTCGCCAGGGTCATGGCCGGCATCGCGCTGCAGGCGCGGCGCCATGGCCAACCGCTGGCCGCCCCCTGCGTGCTGCTGTCCGGCGGCGAGACCACGGTGACTCTGCGCGGCCAGGGCCGGGGCGGCCGCAATGTCGAGTTCCTGCTGGCCCTCGCGCTGGCGCTGGACGGCGCACCCGGCATCCATGCGCTGGCAGCCGACACCGACGGCGTCGACGGCGCGGAAGAAGTGGCCGGCGCGTTCATGTCGCCGGACACGCTGGCGCGCGCCTGGGCCAAGGGTATGCCGCCGCGCGACAGCCTGGACGATAATGATGCCCATACCTTCTTCGGCGCGCTCGGCGACGCCCTCGTCACCGGGCCGACGCTAACCAATGTCAACGACTTCCGGGCGATACTGCTCGTGTAAGCTGCCCAGGCGGCACCCGCTTTCCTCCATTGGCAGGGCGGCGCAGCAGCGCCGTGCCTGCCTTTTTTCTTCGACAGGAGTTGCCATGCTACGCCAACGCCGTTCCCGCATCCTCGCCACCCTCGGACCTTCCAGTGCCACCCATGAGCGTATCCACGCGCTGGCCGTGGCCGGCGCCGACGTGTTCCGGCTGAACTTCAGCCACGGCAGCCATGCCGACCATGCCGCGCGCCACGCCACGATCCGCGAGGTGGAGCGCGAACTCGGGCGACCGATCGGCATCCTGATGGACTTGCAGGGGCCGAAGCTGCGGGTCGGCCGCCTCGCCGGCGGCATGGCGGTGCTGGAGGCCGGCCAGCGCTTCCGGCTCGACCTCGACCCGGAACCCGGCGATGCCGCGCGCGCCCAGCTGCCGCACCCGGAGATTTTCGCAGCCCTGCATCCCGGCACCGAACTGCTGCTCGACGACGGCAAGCTGCGCCTGCGCGTGGATGCCTGCGGCGCGGACTACGCCGAGACCACGGTGCTGGTCGGCGGTTCACTGTCGGACCGGAAGGGCGTCAACGTGCCGGGCGTGGTGCTGCCGATCTCGCCGCTGACCGCCAAGGACCGCGCGGACCTCGCCTTCGGCCTGGCGCTGGGTGTCGACTGGGTCGCGCTGTCTTTCGTGCAGCGTCCTGGCGATATTCGCGAAGCGCGCGAACTGGTGGGCGATCGCGCCTGGATCATGGCCAAGCTGGAAAAGCCGGCCGCCATCGATGCGCTGGACGAGATCGTCGCGCTGTCCGACGGCATCATGGTCGCGCGCGGCGACCTCGGGGTCGAGCTGCCGGCGCAACAGGTGCCGGTCCTGCAGCGCCGGATGGTGCACGCGGCGCGCTCGGCCGGGCGCCCGGTGGTGGTGGCGACCCAGATGCTGGAGTCGATGGTGGCGGCGCCGGTGCCGACCCGCGCCGAGGTATCCGACGTCGCCAGTGCGATCTACGAAGGCGCTGATGCGGTGATGCTGTCGGCGGAGTCGGCTTCCGGCCGATACCCGGTCGAGGCAGTGACCGTCATGGACGACGTGATCCGCGAGGTCGAGAAGGATCCGCGCTGGCGCGTCGGACTGGACGCCAGCCACACGCCGGCCGAGGCGACCACCGCGGACGCGATCTGCTGCGCCCTGCGGCGTGTGGCAAGCCTGCTGGCGCCGGCGGCCATCGTGGCCTATACCGCGAGCGGCGCAAGCTGCCTGCGCGCCAGCCGCGAGCGCCCGGCCGCGCCGATCCTGGCCCTGACCCCGGATCCGGCGATCGCGCGCCGCCTGGCGCTGGCCTGGGGCGTGCATCCGCTGCCTTTCGAGGAAGCGAAAACCTTGAGCGGGATGGTCGCCGATGGCGCCGTGGCGGCCGTGCAGCATGGCCTGGCCGGGCCGGACGACGATGTGGTGGTCGTGGCGGGCTTCCCGCCGGGCCGCGCCGGCAGCACGAATCTGCTGCATGTGGCGCGGGTGCGGGAAGTGATCTGACCGACGAATCAGTCGAGCAGGTCGAACAGCGTGCGCGCGATCACCTTGGTCGCGCGGCGCAGGTCTTCCAGGTCGATGTGCTCGTCGGCGCGCTTGGCATTGCTTTCGCCTACCGTGCGTGGACCGGCGCCGTACAGCACCGCCGGGATGCCGCGCTCGCCGAACAGGCGCGCATCGGTGTACAGCGGCGTGCCCGCGGCTTCGATCGGTTCGTCGAAAACGGCGCTGGCATGGCGCGACAGGGCGTCGACCATGGGCCGGTTGCCTGGCAGCGGCTTGAGCGCGTTGGCCAGCAGCAGGCGGCGAATCTCGATGCCGATGCCCGCGCAGTCGGCCACGGACGCCTGGATCAGCTGGCGCAACGAGGCTTCGACTTCCGCAGGATTTTCTTCCGGGATCATGCGGCGGTCGAGCTTGAGCACCACTTTGCCCGGCACCACGTTGGTGTTGGTGCCGCCTTCGATCAGACCGACGTTCAGGTAAGGGTGATTGATGCCCTTGACCCCGCTGCGGGTCTGCTTGTAGATGCAATTCTGGTCGTATAGTGCTGCCAGGATGCGGGTTGCGGCCTGCAGGGCGTCGACGCCGGTCTCCGGCACTGCCGCGTGGCCCATCCTGCCGTTCACCGTCACTTCCATCTGGAGGCAGCCGTTGTGCGCAGTGATCACCTGGTAGCTGAAGCCGGCCGCGATCAGGAGGTCGGGCCTGACCAGGCCTTGCTCCAGCAACCAGCCCGGACCGAGTTCGCCGCCGAATTCCTCGTCGTAGGTGAAGTACAGCTCGACGCCGCCCTTGAGCGGCGCGCCCAGCGCTTCCAGGGCGCGGGTGGCGAAGGTGAAGGTGGCGAAGTCGCACTTGCTGACGGCGGCGGCGCGGCCGTACAGCTTGCCGCCGGCGATCTCGGCGCCGTAGGGCGGATGGGTCCAGCCTTCGCCAGGCGGCACCACGTCGCCGTGGGCATTCAGGGCCACGGTGCGTCCGCTGCCGTATCGGCGGCGCACGACCAGGTTGGTGATGGTCTCGAGGCCGGCGGCGCGCACGGTCTCGGCGGGCACCGCATGCTGCTCGGCCTCGAAGCCGAATTCCTTCAACAATGCGGCAGTGCGCTCGGCGTGCGGCGCATTATTGCCAGGCGGGGTGTCGGTGGGAACGCGCACCAGCTGCTGCAGGAACTGCACTTCCTCGTCGAAGTGGGCGTCGACCCAGGCGTCGAGGGTCTCGTAAGGGCTTGTGGTGGCGTTGGTCATGTCGGGTCCGTGGCAAGTTGGTCAAGAAGGGCTTGGAAAGCACGCACGCACAGGTCGGCGTCGTCGTTGGTGATCGATTCGAGCGGGTTGTGGCTGATGCCGGCGTTCTGGCCGCGCATGAACAGCATCGCCTGCGGCATCACCTGGTGCAGCATCATGGCGTCGTGGCCGGCGCCGCTGGGCAGGCGGAACACGGGCAGGCCGAGGGCGGCGACGGCCCGCTCCCACTGCTCGCGCAGGCCGGGGTCGCAGGGCGCGGCAGCGGCGCGCATGGTCTCTTCCAGCGTGTACTGCACGCCGCGGCTCTCGCAGATGGCGTGCAGTTCCTTCTGGATGTCGCGCACGCAGGCGTCGCGGACTTCATTGGTGGTGGCACGCACGTCCAGGCTGAAGCGGCAGCGGCCCGGCACCACGTTGATCGAGCCGTTCGGCACCTCCAGCATGCCGACCGTGGCCACCAGGTCCGGCACGGCGGCACCGCGCTGCTCGGCATACAGCACCAGCTCGGCGGCGGCGGCGGCGGCGTCGCGCCGCATCGTCATCGGCGTGGTGCCGGCGTGGCTGGCCATGCCGACGATCTCGCCCATGAAGCGCGCGCTGCCGTTGATCGAGGTGACCACGCCCAGCGGCAGGTCGGCGTCGTCCAGCACCGGGCCCTGTTCGATATGGGCCTCGACGAAGCCGAGGTAGCGCGAAGGATCGCGTTTCAGGTCCGCGATCGCGCCGGCGTCCAGGCCGGCGCTGGCGAATGCCTCGCGCATGGTGATGCCATCGGCATCGCGCTGGTCGAGCCAGGCCGGGTCGAACTGGCCGGTCAGGGCGCCGGAGCCGAGGAACACCGCTTTGTAGCGCTGGCCTTCCTCTTCGGCGAAGGCGACCACTTCGATCCCGTAGGGCAGGCGGCGCTGCTGCCGGCGCAGCTCGCGCACGCAGGCCATCGGCACCAGGATGCCAAGACGGCCGTCGTACTTGCCGCCGTTGCGCACGGTGTCGTAGTGCGAGCCGGTCAGCAGGCGCCTGGATTGCGGGTCGGTGCCGTGGTAGACGCCGACCACGTTGCCGACCGCGTCGACGTGGGCCTCGTCGAAGCCGCAGTCGTCGATCATCCAGCGTTGCAGGCGGTCGGCGCAGGCGCGGTGGGCGCCAGTCAGGTAGGTCACGCACAGTTCGCCGCGTTCGGCATAGCCGGGGTCGCTGTGCGCGGCCAGCTGCTCGGCCCAGTCCCAGACCAGGTTACCCAGCACCGGCTCGTGGCCGAACTTGTCGTTCAGGCGGATCTCGGCAATGCGATGGATGTTGCGCAGCGCCTCGGCGAATTCGAACTCGGGCGCGTTGCCCAGGCGGCGTGCGAAGGTAGCGATGATCTCGTGCTTGCCGAGGCCCAGGCCGCGCGGTCCGCGCACCGCGAGGATGAAGGGGAAGCCGAATTTCGCGTTGTAGCCGGCGTTCAGGCGCTGGATGGTGGCGAATTCCTCGGGCGTGCAGGCGGTCAGGCCGGCCTTGTTCTGTTCGTTGGTCGATTCTGCCGTCAGGGTATTCGCGACCATCGCCTTGCCGGCCAGTTCCGGGTGGGCGCGGATCAGGCCCAGCCGGTCTTCGCCGGGCGCATTGCGCACCGCTTCGGCCAGAGCGCGCTTGAGCTGGGCCAGGCTGGCGAAGGGGCGCTGGCGCCAGGCGCGCGCCGCGATCCACGGCGAGTGTTCGTAGACGCCGTCCAGCAGCGCGGTGAATTGCGCCTCGTCGGCGGTGTTGAGATGTTCCAGGGTCAGCATGTTCACTCCCAGGCGAAAGCGGTATCGGGGTTGTAGGGATGCACGCGCTTCCAGTGGCGCGCGATGTCGATGCGGCGCGCGACCCAGACCCGGTCGTGCTGCTCGATGTAGTCGAGGAAGCGCTGCAGCGCGCGGAAGCGTCCCGGACGGCCCAGCAGGCGGCAGTGCAGGCCGATGCTCATCATCGACGGCCGGTCCGCGCCTTCTTCGTAATGCACGTCGAAGGCATCGCGCAGGTAGGCCAGAAAGGGGTCGCCGTGCGAGAAGCCCTGGGGCAGGGCGAAGCGCATGTCGTTGCAGTCCAGCGTGTAGGGCACGACCAGTTGCGGCGCCTGGCTGCCGTCGGTCTTGCGCACCTTCAGCCAGAACGGCAGGTCGTCGCCGTAGTAGTCGCTGTCGTACTCGAAGCCGCCGTAGTCGGCCACGAGGCGGCGCGTGTTCGGGCTGTCGCGGCCGGTGTACCAGCCGAGCGGGCGCTCGCCCGTCAGGCGCTCGATGGCTTCGACGCCGCGCGCCATGTGTTCGCGTTCGGTAGCCGCGTCGACATTCTGGTAGCTGATCCAGCGCCAGCCGTGGCAGGCGATCTCGTGACCCAGTTCCTTGAACGCGGCGGTGACGTCGGGGCAGCGTTCGAGCGCCATGCCGACCCCGAATACGGTCAGGGGCAGGCCGCGCTTTTCGAATTCGCGCAGGATGCGCCAGACTCCGACGCGAGAACCGTATTCGTAGATGCCTTCCATGCTCAGGTGGCGGTCGGGGAAAGCTGCCGGGTTGAACATCTCGGAAAGGAACTGTTCGCTGCCGGGATCCCCGTGCAGCACGCTGTTCTCGCCGCCTTCCTCGAAATTCAGCACGAACTGCACGGCGAGGCGGGCCTGGTCAGGCCATTCGGCATGCGGCGGCCGCCGGCCGTAGCCTTGCAGATCGCGTGGATAACTCTGGGTCATGGAACGCCTTTTCATCAAGGTTGAAGGATATCGGCCAGGTCGATGCGCTGCTGGTCCATGCTCAGGTTGCGCTGGACGTTGCCGAGGTGCTTGTCGACCAGGCGCACGGCGGCCTTCAGGTCGCGTCGCTCGAAGGCGTCGACGATGGCCACGTGCTCGTCGTGCGATTCTTCGGCCGATTGCGTGGACTGACGCATCAATGCGATCAGGGACGAGCGCGTCAGCAGCTCACTCAGCATCTGGACCAGCACCTGGTTGCCCAGCATGCGCGCCAGCACCAGGTGGAAGTCGCCCAGCAGGCGGGTGCGGCCGGGCACTTCGGCCTGCTTCAAGGCCGCCTGTTCCTGGGCAAGGTGGTCGCGCAGCTGGCGGATCTGGGCGTCGGTGATGACCGCGCACAGCTGCCTGGTGACGGCGGTCTCGAGGATGCTGCGCACTTCGAACACGTCGCGCGCTTCCTCGGCCGTCGGGGTCGCGACAAAGGCGCCCCGGGCCGGCTCCAGCACCACCAGCCGGTCACGGCTGAGCTGATTGAAAGCCTGCCGCACCACGGTGCGCGAGACGTCGAAGATGTCGCCGATCTTCTGCTCGGACAATTTGGTGCCGGGCATCAGACGGCGGTCGGCAATGGCGTTGGTGATCGAGTCGACGATGCGCTGGGTCGCGTTGCCGGCCGGCGCCGGGGCGTCGATCTGCGACGGGACGACTTTGAGCGGTAGGCGGGAGCGGGTCATGAATGGTTCGGTATTTAATTGGTGGGTGGCGAGCGGTTGACTTCCTGAATAAAGTGTATACACTTTTTTCGGAAATGAAAACATAAAGTGTATGCAATTCGATCAATCCACTTAAGGAGAATCATGGGACACCTCAGCACCCACGTGCTCGACACGATGCACGGATGCCCGGCCGCGGGCATGCAAGTCACCCTGCAGGCGCTCGACGGCGCAGGCGCCAGGACGATCAGGACCTTCACCCTGAATGCCGACGGTCGCAGCGATGGCGGGCCCCTGTTCGATGCCGCGACCATGGCGACGGGACGGTACCGCCTGGTGTTTTCGGTGGCGGCGTACTTTCGCGGCCGCGGGGTGGCACTGCCGGAGCCGGCCTTTCTCGACGAGGTGCCGATCGAGTTCGGCATCGCCGACGCCAGCGGCCATTACCACGTCCCGCTGCTGGTCAGCCCATGGGCCTATTCGACCTACCGCGGTTCCTGAGCCGCGCCGCGCGCGATAAAAAATTTATATCCAAATATAAAAGAATCGTATACAGTTAATTGTGTCGCCGCGGAGCGCATCGGCACGCCGGCCTGGCCGGCCCGCCGATGCTTGCGATGATTTGCCCCTCACAGAGCCCGCTGTGGTGAAGGGAATGCAAGGCCTTGCCGGCCTGCCTTCTTTTCGCACGAGACTCTATGGAAACCTATCTGCTCGACTGGGCCAACCTGTTGCTGCGCTGGACCCACGTGATCACGGCGATCGCCTGGATCGGCGCTTCGTTCTACTTCGTCTTCCTCGATAATTCCCTGCACAAGCCGACTGCGCCCGACCTGGTCGGCAAAGGCGTGGACGGCGAGCTCTGGGCCGTGCACGGCGGCGGCTTCTACCACCCGCAAAAATACCTGGTCGCGCCCAAGGCCATGCCCGAGAACCTGCACTGGTTCTATTGGGAGAGCTACGCCACCTGGCTGTCCGGCTTCGGCCTGTTCACGGTGCTCTACCTGTTCAACGCCGGCACCTTCATGGTCGACAAGAACGTCCACGACTGGTCGGCCGGGGCCGCGGTCGCGACCGCGCTCGGCTTCCTGGTCGCGTTCTGGCTCGTCTACGACCTCATCTGCCGCGCGTTCGGACGCAGGAAGAACGGCGACCTGATCGTCGGCGCCTGCGTGTTCGTGTTCGTCGTCTTCGCCGCCTGGCTGGCCTGCCAGCTGTACGCCGGCCGCGCCGCCTTCCTGCTGGTGGGCGCGATGCTGGCCACGGCCATGAGCGCCAATGTCTTCGTCTGGATCATCCCTGGCCAGCGCAAGGTCGTCGCCCAGCTCAAGGCCGGCCAGCCGGTCGATCCCGTGTACGGCTGGCGCGCGAAACAGCGCAGCGTGCACAACACCTATTTCACGCTGCCGGTGCTGGTCGCGATGCTATCGAATCACTACGGCTGGCTGTATTCGGGCGCCCACAACTGGGTCGTGCTGGTGCTGCTGATGCTGGCCGGCGCGCTGGTCCGCCACAGCTTCGTCGCCCGCCACAAGGCGCTGGTGCTGGGTAAGCGCGTCCCCTGGGAGCATGCGTTTGCCGGCGTCGTCGCGCTGCTGGTGATGGTGGTCTGGCTGGTGCCGGCGCCCGAGCCGGAAGCGGCGGCACCGGTCATGGCGGCCGCATCGGCGCCAGGGGCCGCCCCCGCCGCGGTCGCCGCGCCGACGCAGGGCGTGAGCTTCGCGCAGGTCAAGGGCGTGATCGACCAGCGCTGCGTCATGTGCCACTCGGCGCAGGTCCAGAGCAAGGGGCTGGCCTTCGACAACCCGGGCTCGATCAAGCGCCATGCGCAACAGGTCTACCAGCAGGCCGTGGTGTTGAAACTTATGCCATTGAATAACGCGACCCAGATCACCGCCGGAGAGCGGGACTTGCTCAAGCGTTGGTACGAAGAGGGCGCCCCGGTCGAGTGAATCGCCGTTGAACCGGTTGCCCGGCAAGCAGCATGCAGCATGCATTCTTTGGTTTGGACAGACGTCAATAATAATCAGGAGACAAGCATGAATCATCAAAGCCACCACCCGGTGGACGAGCGGCTGCCCCTAGGGCGACTGACGGCACTGGGCCTGCAACACGTACTGGTCATGTATGCGGGCGCCATCGCGGTGCCCCTGATCGTGGGCCGGGCGCTCAAGCTGTCGCCCGAGGAGGTCACGATGCTGATCTCGGCAGACCTGTTCTGCTGCGGCCTGGTGACCCTGATCCAGTCGCTCGGCATGTCGTCGTGGTTCGGTATCAAGCTGCCGGTCATGATGGGCGTGACCTTCGCGGCCGTCGGGCCGATGGTGGCGATCGCCAACGCCGTTCCCGGTGTCGAGGGGGCGCGGGCGATCTTCGGCGCCGGGATCGGCGCCGGTGCGATCGCATTGTTGATGGCACCCTTGATGAGCCGGATGCTGCGCTTTTTTCCGCCGGTCGTCACCGGCTCCATCATCCTGATCATCGGCGTGAGCCTGATGCGGGTGGGGGTGAGCTGGGCCATGGGCGGTCCGGACTCCACCGCCCAGAGCGTCGACGTGGCCAAGCTGGCCGTCATGGTCGACCATGCCAGGGCAAGCGCGGCGCTGGCGGCGTCTTCCTTGCCCGAGGGCGCCGCGGCTCCCGTCCTGAAACTGTCGGGGCCGATCCCGATGACGCCCAATCCCGCCTACGGTTCACTGGAAAACATGGCGATCGCCGGCTTCGTGCTGCTGGTCGTGCTCGCACTGGTGCGGTATGTGCGCGGCTTCGTGTCGAATATCTCCGTGCTGCTGGGGATGCTGGCAGGGTGCGCCTTCGCTTTCGCGGCAGGGAAGATGAGTTTTGCGAAGGTGGGCAAGGCCGCATGGTTCGATGTGGTCACGCCTTTCGCATTCGGCATGCCGACCTTCGATCTCGTCATGATTCTCACCCTGACCGTCGTCATGATCGTGGTCATGATCGAGTCCGCAGGCATGTTCCTGGCGCTGTCGGACATGACGGGCAAGCCGATCAATCAGTCGGCGCTGGCGGCCGGCCTGCGTACCGACGGCCTGGGCACGCTGCTTGGCGGCGTCCTGAATACCTTCCCGCACACGAGCTTCTCGCAGAATGTCGGCCTGGTCGCGGTGACCGGCGTCAAGAGCCGCTGGGTTTGCGTGGCGGGCGGCATCATCATGATCGTGCTCGGCATGTTGCCGAAGATGGCGGCGATGGTCGAAGCCGTGCCGCAATTCGTGCTGGGCGGCGCCGGGCTCGTCATGTTCGGCATGGTGGCCGCTTCGGGCATCCGTATCTTGACCAGGGTGGACTTTTCCGGCAACCGCTTCAACCTCTACATCGTCGCCCTGTCGATCGGCTTCGGCCTGATTCCGCTGGTGGCCCCGCACTGGGCCCAGCAGATGGCCCACAGCCTGCATCCGCTGCTCGAATCCGGCATTCTCCTGACGGCAATCGCGGCGGTGAGCCTGAACCTGTTCTTCAACGGCACGCGCGGCATGCCGGCCGACAGCCACGAAGGCGCCGGCGTCGCCGAACATTCGATGGCACAGGGAGGCAAGGCATGAGGCGCCTCGTCCTGTCGATGGCGCTGGGCGCCTGGGCCGTTTCCTCGAGCCACGCTGCGGACTGGAGCAACACCTCGCTGTCGTACCGCACGGGCAGCCGCTTCGCCGAGCCCTTCAACGGCAAGGACATCCGCAAGGATGTCGTGCAGTTCACCCATGCCAGCGGCTATACCTACGGGAACAACTTCGTCAATCTCGACATCCTGCTGTCGGACGAGACGGACCCATCGGCCAAGGGTGCGAGCAGCGGCGCGCAGGAGTTCTACGTGGTCTACCGCAATACCCTGGAGTGGGGCAAGGTGAGCGGCAAGGCCCTCGGCTTCGGCCCGGTGCGCGACGTCGGCCTGACGCTGGGATTCGACGTGAACACCAAGGACGACGCGGGCTACAACTCCAAGAAACGGATGCTGGTCGCGGGACCGACCCTGGCGCTGGATGTGACCGGCCTGCTGAATGTCGGCGTGTACGCTTTATGGGAGAGCAACGCCCCTTACAGCACCTTCACGCAGGTCAGCACGCCGCGCTACCGCTACGACACCCATCCCATGCTGGGCGCGGTGTGGGCGCTTCCCCTCGGCGCCACCGGCTTGTCCTTCGAAGGCTTCGCGAATTTCATCGCGGCCAAGGGAACCAACGAGTTCGGCCGGGGGACCAAGCCCGAAACCAACATCGACATGCAGCTCATGTTCGACGTCGGCGGCCTGGCGGGTGCAAAGCCGAAGCGATTCAGGGCGGGCGTGGCCTACCAGTACTGGCGCAACAAGTTCGGCAACGACAGCGACACGATTGCCGGTGCGACCGCCAGCACGCCGATGGTCAAGGCGCAGTACCAGTTCTAGTCCCGTGCGCGCCACGAATGCAGGCGCCCGCGTGACCGCGGCGCCGGAGCGACAGGCCATCGTCCACCTGCTGTATGGGCGGGCTGTCGATCTGCGGCTTTGTCTCATGCTGTCCAGGCTGGGCTTCAAGGTGAAGCCGTTTTCCACGGTGGAGGCATTGCTTGCCGCCCGGCCCGGTGACGGACTGGTCCTGGTCGATATCGACGAGGATCTCGACAGCGGTGCTGATCTCGTCGAAAAGCTGCTGCTCGCCCATGAGGGCAGCCTGGTGGTCTGTCTTTGCCGGAACGGCTCGACCGATTTTTTCAGGCGCTGCTTTCGCGCTGGCGTCATCGACGTGCTCGACAAGTCGTTCGAGGACCAGCATGTCATCGAGGCCCTCTCTTCGGTCAGGGCAGCGGTCTGCAGACGGCACGCGTCCTTCGCATCCCTGCGCCAGCGGCAACTGCGCTATGCGGCGCTGACGAGCAGGGAAAGGGAGGTCTTCCGTTACCTCCTGGATGGCCTGACGAGCCGCGAAATCGGCGGGTTGCTGGCGCTTTCGCCGCGGACGGTCGAGGTCCATCGGGCGCATCTGCACGAGAAGCTGCACGTCAGAAATACCGCGCAGATGGCTTGCGAGTATGGCGAGTTGCTCGCGTGATCCTCCGCGATCATGCCTTGCCTGGAAACCGGGCTGCACCGCTCATCGCAGCCCGGTTCACGACTGCGGCCGCCGTCAGTGCCCGCCGGCACCCGGCTCGATGGTCCGGGTGGGCTTGGGTGCCAGCCAGACGATGCCGGCGGCGACGATGAACATGACGGCGATGCCGGTCATGACCTGGTTGGTCGACAGCATGCCGCTCTGGATCGTCAGCAGGTAGTCGAGTGCCTGGTCGATCGCGCCGGGCGTCATCCCGCCCTGTTCCATGGCGGTGCGGGCGGCACGGTCCGGATCGATCATGCCGACCAGTTCGGCGTGGTTGCGGGTGGTCTGGCTGGCCCACACCGTGGTCACGATCGAGGTCGCTGCCGCGCCCGACAGGGTGCGCAGGAAGTTCATCAGGCCGGCCGCCGAATCCATCTCGTGTTCCTCGACGCTGCCCAGCGCGATGCCGGTGGTCGGGATGAAGAAGAAGGGCAGGCCCAGGCCCATCACAGCCAGCGGAATCGCGATGTCCCAGAACGCCATGTCGGTGTTCGCCACCGTGCGCCACAGGGTCACGAGGCCCATCCACAGCACACCGAAGAACACCAGCAGACGCGGGTCGCGCTTGCTGGAAGCCACCATTGGCGCGACGAACAGCGCGGTGACCCCGGTCCAGGCGGTGGCCAGGCCGGCGTCGGTGGCGGTGTAGTTCATGAAGCTCTGCAGCCACAGCGGCGTCAGTACCGAGGCGCCGAAGAAGGCCGCGAAGGCGACCGTGATCGTGAGGACGGCGGCGTTGAAGCCGCGGTGGCGGAACACCCGCAGGTCGACCACCGGGTGCTTCTCATGCAGCTCCCAGATCAGGAATACCGCGAAGCCGAGCGCCGCCACGATGCTGAGGGTCACGATCTGGCTGGAGGCGAACCAGTCCAGGTTCTTGCCTTCGTCCAGTACCAGCTGCAGCGCAGCCACCCAGATCACCAGCAGGATCAGGCCGACCAGGTCGAAAGGATTGCGCACCGGCGCTTCCTGGTAGCGCTTGAGCAGGCGCCAGGCGTACAGGCCGAAGCCGATCGCGATCGGCGCATTGATCAGGAACACCCAGTTCCAGGCATAGTCGTCGACCAGCCAGCCGCCCAGGATCGGGCCGACCACCGGCGCCACCAGCGTCGTCACCGACCAGATGCCGATGGCCGCGCCGGCTTTCTCCTTCGGGAAGATGCGCATCAGGAGGGTTTGCGAGAGCGGCATCAGAGGGCCGCCGCACAGGCCCTGGAACACGCGCGCCACCACCAGCAGGCCAAGCGAATTCGAGAGGCCGCAGACGATCGAAAACACGCCGAACAGGATCATCGAGCCGGCAAACACGCGCACCGAGCCGAAACGCGCAGCGAGCCAGCCGGTGAGCGGTACCGTGACCGCTTCGCCGACCGCGTAGGAGGTGATGACCCAGGTGCCCTGGCTGGCGGCGGCGCCGAGGCCGCCGGCGATGCCGGGCACCGCCACGTTGGCGATGGTCATGTTGAGGACGGCGATGAAATTGGCGGCGGCGAGCATCAGCGCGGCCACCCACAGCATGCCGCCGGTGAGCGGTTGCGGCCCGCCCGCCAGGGCCTTGGGGGATACCTGGGTCATGTCGGGATGCTCCGTCTCAGCCCTGCTGGCCGCGGGTGTCGATCGTCACGCTCATCGACAGGCCGACCTTCAGCGGCGCCGCCTGCAGCTCCTTCGGGTCGAGCTTGACGCGCACCGGCAGTCGCTGCACCACCTTGATCCAGTTGCCGGTCGCGTTCTGCGCCGGCACGGCGGCAAACGCGCTGCCGGTACCAGCTTCCTGCCCGGCCACGCGGCCGTGAAATACGACGTCGGCGCCGTACACGTCCGACGTCACG
>Ga0308161_1003037_pt1 | contig 16916 bp, 14 predicted proteins | sample PhyFR2_FD_201034 | JGI IMG/M metagenome (GOLD analysis project Ga0308161, IMG submission 201034) | Phyllosphere microbial communities from UC Gill Tract Community Farm, Albany, California, United States - DLSLF.R2 | ecosystem: Host-associated > Plants > Phyllosphere > Unclassified | place: USA...
GCGGGTCCGTCCCGCACCGCGCCACCCGGCCGTCGTGGCTCCCGGCCCGTGGTGGCGCCGCGCCACCGGTGGCGCCGGACGCGGACGCGGCTGCGGCCGTGCCCGCGTCCGCCGGTCAGGCGGGGCCGGCGGCGAGCCGCTCGGCGGCGCGCAGCAGCCGCACGGTCTCGGGGTGCTCCGGTGCGTCGAACACCCGGGCCGCGGGGCCGTGCTCGACCACGCGCCCCCGGTGCACGACGAGCACCTCGTCGGCCGTCCGTCGCACGGCGCGCAGGTCGTGCGACACGAACACCATCGCCACGCCGGTCGCGTCCCGGAGCCGTTCGAGCAGCGTCAGGACCGCGTCCTGCACGGTCGCGTCGAGGGCGGTCACGGGCTCGTCGAGCACGACCACCTCGGGTTCGGTCGCGAGCGCTCGTGCGATCGCCAGGCGCTGCCGTTGTCCGCCCGACAGGGTGCGGGGGGAGCGCGGTCGGAGCGCCGGGTCGAGCCCGACCTGCCGGAGCGCGTCGTCCACCCGGTCGGCGAGCGGACCGCGCGCGCGGCGCTCCCGGCCGTCGGACAGTGCGTCGGCGAGCACGCGCTCGACGGTCCAGCGCTCGTCGAAGGTGGCGCCCGGGTCCTGCACGACGGCCGCCACCCGGTGTCGTCGTGCCCGGCGGTCGCGTTCCGGCAGTGGTGCCCACGCGCCGCCGTCGAGCGTGACCGTCCCGGCGTCGGGGTCCTCGAGTCCGAGCAGCATCCGCGCGATCGTCGTCTTGCCCGAGCCCGAGGCGCCGATCACCCCGAGCACGCGGCCGGGCCGCACCGCGAGGGAGACGTCGTCGACGGCGGGCACCCCGGCGAAGGTGCGGCACAGGCCGTCCGCGGCGAGCAGGGCGGGCGCGTCCGCGCCGGCCGTCCGGTCGCGGGTGTCCGAGGCCGCCCGGTCGTCGGGGCGGGCGGTGCGCTCGACGCCGGTGCGGGCGGCCCGGACGAGCGCCTCGGTCGCCGGGTGCCCGGGCGCGGCGAACACCCGGTCGACCGGCCCCTGTTCGACGACCGTGCCCCCGTCGACGACGACGACGCGGTCCGCCCACCCGGCGACGAGTCCGAGGTCGTGCGTGATGACGAGCAGTCCGGCCCCGCGCTCCTGCGCCGCCCGGAGCTGCTCCATCACGGTGACCGCGACGGCCGCGTCGAGTGCCGTGGTCGGTTCGTCCGCCACGACGAGGGCGGGGGAGGCGACGGTCGCCGCGGCGATGAGCGCACGCTGGCGCATCCCGCCGGACAGCGTGTCGGCCAGTCGTCCGTCGGTCGCGAGGTCCGGGTCGAGGCCGACCGCGGTCAGCGCAGCGCGGACGGCGTCGACCCGTTCCGCAGCGGTCATCCGGGTGTGCAGCCGCAGGGCGTCGGCGACCTCGCGGCCGACCGGTCGGAGCGGGTCGAGGGCACCGAGCGCCTCCTGGCCGACGTAGCCGACCAGGGCGCCGCGCACCGACCGCCACCGCCGCTCGGACAGTCCGCGGACGTCGCGCCCGTCGAGCCGGAGGGCCGCGGCGTCGACCGTGAGCCCGGCGGCCGAGAGCCCGAGCACGGCCCGCGCGGTCAGGGTCTTGCCGGAACCGGACGCGCCGACGAGGGCGACGCACTCGCCGGGCTCGACCGTGAACGACACGTCGTGCACGAGGGTCGTGTCCCCGGCCCGGACGGTCAGGCCCTCGACCTGCAGCACGCTCACCGCACGGCTCCGCTCCGTCGCACCGCGCGTCCGAGCACCGTGACCGAGGTGGCGAGCACGACGATCGCCAGACCGGGGAACGTGCTCGTCCACGGCGCGGTGAGCAGGTAGGTCCGACCGTCGGCGAGCATCGCGCCCCACTCGGGTGCGGGCGGCGGGGTGCCGACGCCGAGGTAGCTCAGCGCGGAGGCCCACACCACGGCCTGTCCGACGCCGAGCGTGGCGACGGCGACGACCGGCCAGAGCGCGGCGGGCAGGACGTGGCGGACGGTGATCAGCGCGGGTCGGCGGCCCTGCAGCACCGCGGTCTCGACGACCTGCGACCGCCGGGCCGTCCGGACGAGCCCGCGGACGATCCGGGCGTACCCGGGTGCGGTCGCGAAGCCGACGGCGAGCGTCGCCGGGACCGGCCCGGGTCCGGTGACCGCGATCACGACGAGGGCGACGAGGAGCAGCGGCAGCGCGAACGCCACCTCGGTGACCCGCCCGACGACGGCGTCGACCAGGCGACCGCCGAGTCCCGCCGCGGTGCCGAGCACGACGCCGACCGCGCCGCCCACCAGGGTGGCCAGGACCCCGACGACGAGCGAGGCCCGCGTGCCCGCGACGACCCGACCGAGGACGTCCCGTCCGGACTCGTCCGTGCCGAACGGGTGCGCCCACGACGGCGCCTGGAGCGCCACCTCCGGGTGCACGGCGAGCGGGTCGCCGCCGCCGAGCAGCGCCGGCCACACCGCCGCGACGACCGCCAGCAGCACCACCGCCGCGGCGACCGTGCCGACCGGCCCGAGCGTCCCCCCAGGAGATCGCTCGGACCGGCGGGCGCGGCCGCCGTCACGGGTGTCGGCCGGGAGGCGCGGGTCGACGATGCCGCTCACCGTACGCCCGCCCCGGTGTGCGCCGGGCGCGGGGCGCCGCCGCGGCGGCCGTCACGGGACCGCTCCGCCGTCCCGCCCCGGGGGTCGACCACCCGCTCGACCAGGTCGGCCACGGCGAGCACGACGACGTAGGCGGCCGCGGACACGAGGGCGATCCCGGTCACGAGCGGCATGTCACGCTGCGTCACGGCACCGACGAGGGCGCGTCCGACGCCCGGGAGCGCGAACACCGACTCGACGACGACCGCGCCCGACACGAGCGAGCCGAACGCCCACGCGGACAGGGCGATGCCGGGCAGGGCCGCGTGCCGGAGCAGGTGGCGGCCGAACAGGCCCGCGGGCGACTCGCCGCGACCGCGCGCCGCGAGGGCGAACGCGGAGCGCTGGGCGTCGACGACCCCGTCGCGCACCGTCTCGGCCAGGTAGCCGGCGACGGGCACCGCGACGGTCAGCACCGGCAGCACCCAGCCGGCGAGGGTGCCGTCCGACACCGCCGGCACCCACCCGAGACCGCTCGCGAAGACCACGATGAGCACGCTGCCGAGCCAGAAGTGCGGCACGACGCTCGCCGTCACGGTGATCGCGCCGGTGAGCGCCGCGGCGACCCGTCCGCGCTGCGTCGACCACCAGGCCGCACCGATCGCGAGGACCCAGGCGACGACGAGTCCCGCGACCGCCAGGGTCAGGGTGACCGGCAGCTGCTGCGCGAGCAGCCCCGCCACGGGCGTGCGGAACGCGTACGAGTCCCCGAGGTGCCCGGTCGCGAGCCGGCCGAGGAACACCGCGTACTGCACGAGCACGGGCTGGTCGAGACCGTAGTCCTGGCGGACCCGGGCGACGGCCTCGGCCGAGGCCTGCGAGCCCGGACCGCCGAGGATCGCCAGTGCCGGGTCACCCGGGATCAGCCGGATCGCCACGAAGACGATCGTCGCGACGGCCCAGAGCACCCCGACACCGCCGGCCGCGCGACGGAGTCCCCACAGCGACCAACCCGACCACCCGGCGGGCAGCCCGCCGCGCTCCCGACGCGGGACGGGCCTCCCGGCCGCTGACCGCGTCAGCGGTCGATCCACGCGGTGCCGAACCACGGCGTCGAGACGGCCGTGGTGCGGATGCCGTGCACCGCGGAGCGGTACAGGAAGTGGTTCTGCTGGTCGTACAGGGGCAGCACCGTGCCGCTCGCGAGGATGCGCCGCTGTGCCTGCTCGTAGAGCTTGCCGCGCTCCGCGGTGTCCGACGTCCGTGCGGCCTGCTCGACGAGTCGGTCGACCTCGGGGTCGTCGAGCTGCGCGAGGTTCGCGAAGTAGCCGGACGGTGCCGGTTCGATGCTCGCGCTGTCGTACAGGATGCGGAGGACGTCCGCGCCGACCTTCGTGTACGGGGCGCTGACCACGTCGTACTGGTTCCCCGCGAGGGCCGCGTACCAGCTGGACAGGTCGAGCTCCTCGATCCGGACGTCGAACCCGACGGCCTTCTCGGACGCCTGGACCTGCTGGAACAGGCTGCGCTCGGCCGGGACCGACTGGTTCGTCGACACCGGGAAGGTGACGGTGAGGCGCTGGCCGTCCTTCTCGCGCACGCCGTCGCTGCCGACCTTCCAGCCGGCCTCGTCGAGGAGCTCCTTCGCCTTCGACGGCGAGTACCGGAACAGGCTCGGGTCGGAGTACGCGAACGGCTCGACACTGGACAGCACCGAGTACGAGCGCTCCGCGGTGCCGAGGAACAGACTGCGCAGACCGGGGTCGACCTGGGCGCCCGCGATGAACGCCTTGCGGACGGCCTCGTCGCGGAAGACGCCGTGGCCGGAGTTCAGCTCGAGGCGGTTCGAGGCACCGGGCCGCGGGGCGTCGAGGTCACGGATCGCGCCCTTCGCCGAGGCGGCCTTCAGCTGGTCCGGCTGGGCGTTGTCGATCACGTCGACCTGCCCGGACTGGAGCGCGGCGTAGCGCGAGGTCGAGTCGGGCAGGAAGCGCCACGTGATGCCGTCGAGACGCGGCTTCGTCGAGCCGGTCAGCGGCGTGTAGCGGGTGTTCTTCGCCAGGGTGACCCGGTCGCCGTGCTTCCAGGCGGTGACGGTGAACGGACCGGTGCCGACCGGCGACTCGCAGTTCGTCGCCTGCGGGCGCTGCAGGGCCTTCGGGGACTCCATCCCGACCCACGGTTGCGAGAAGGACTCGAGCAGTGCGCTGTCCGGCCGGCTCAGGGTGAGCGTGACGGTGTGGTCGTCGGTCGCCGTGGCCTTCGTGATCGACTGCAGTGCCAGGTAGCCGGTGCTCGACGCGGTCGCCGGGTCCTGCACGTGCTCGATGTTCGCGACGACCGCCGCCGCGTCGAACGGGGTGCCGTCGGAGAACGTGACGTCGTCGCGGAGCGCGAAGGTCATCGTCGTGCCGTCGTCGCTCGTGGTCCACGACCGGGCGAGGGCCGGGACGGGCTTGCCGTCGTCGAGCGCGGTGAGCCCCTCGACGAACTGCGTCGACAGCAGGGCCTGCGGGTAGTTGCCGCCGACGTGCGGGTCGAGGCAGGTCGGCTCGGCGTCGCCGGACGCGTACGTCAGCGTCCCGCCGGTCTGCGGCGTGCTGGCCGAGGTCGCCGCGCCGCCGCCGGTGCAGGCGGTCAGGGCGAGGAGGAGGGCGGCGGCTCCCGCGATGGAGGTGGGGCGACGCCCGGCTCGCCGGGGTTTCTGTACTGAGTCCATCGGGTGCACCAGTCGATCGTAGCGGAATGTCGGGTGGACGGGATCTCATTTGTTGCACGACTCGTTTGATACTTGATATACAGGTGGCGCGCGAGTGACCACCCGCGAGACATCCGACAGGAGGGGATTCGATGCTGTCGACGTTGGACGCAGCAGTCAATCGAGAGCTTGCTCGCATCGAGACGGAGCGAGCGTACGTCTCTCATCGTGAGCCGGAGCCCGTGTTGACGACTCCCGCTGCGGTTGCGATCGGGTACGCAGCCGTGGTCGGCTACGCGGCTCAGGGGGCCGCGTTCACAGCCGGGGCCACCGCCGTCGTCGGCGCATACGCCGTCGGGAAGGCAGTCGGATGACGAACCTCGACGCCGCAGTCAATCGAGCGCTCCAGGCTTTCCCCCAGACCCAGCGGGAGTTCAGTGCGCAACTCTGGGCGCGAGAAGCCGTGCCCGTCCTCACGACACCGACTGCCTTCATGGCGGGGGTTGCCTTCAGCTCGGCGATCATCAACGCCTACAACGCGGGTGCGAACGCGGGATGACAGTGCTCGCGCCGACCTCATCGAGACCGGAGCGCGAAGGCGAGCGCAGGGAGGGAGCTCTCTTTGCGAGCAGCGCGAGGAGGGGAAGATGAAGCCGCGGCACCCGTCGAGCCCGATCCGCTGGCTCGTCCACCGGTTCACGAGCCCCGCCCATCTCGATGCGGAGCGCGTGATCAGCGCTTCACAACGCTGCTCTGCGGTCGCGTCCCTCATGGCGTCGCTCGAGGCCCTGTCCGTCCTCATCGACAGCGGGAAGCGCTCCCGCCTCCGGATGGAGTGGGAGCACTCCCAGCACTCGTACGATCGTGCACCCCGGGCAGTGCAGCTCGCCGTCCGGGCAACTGGCCCCACCCCAGTCCGCACATCCCTGCACGCTGCCCGAGCGCTGCTCTCGCTCTACGTCCTAGCCGCACCGTCAACCGCGCCGTGCAGGAACATCGCGTCGGCGGCTTCAGGCCTCATCACTGGACTCCTCTACCCCGTCAGCCGACTCGGTAGTGACGGCGCGGACCAGGTCACGGCGATGAGCCAGTTCACGGCCGGGGTCGCCGGTGCTTGTGGCTCTGAACGAACGCGTGCCCCGCTCCTCTGGGCGCTGGCGATGCAGAACGCGATGTCCTACTCCGTCGCAGGATTCGCGAAGCTCGCTGGCCCGGACTGGCGATCGGAGGAGGCGCTGTCCGGGATCATGAGAACGCACACGTACGGAAGCCCGCTCGTCTGGTCGTGGATGAGGACGCACCCTTTCGCTGTCCGCGCCGTCTCCACGGCGGTGCTCCTGTTCGAATGCGCCTTCCCGATCGTCTTCGTCGCTGCCCCATGGGTCGTTCGCACGATGCTCCTCTGCGCGATCGGCTTCCACGCCGCGAACGCCGCGGCGATGGGTTTGGGGCGGTTCTTGCCGAGCTTCCTCTCGTTGCACCCATTCGTTCTCTACGTTTCCCACGCGAACGCACGTCGCCCTGGGCCCACCTTCCCCTGCATCGTCATCGTCTTGACGGCGGCGACAGTCGGGGCGTTCGCGTTCGGACAGCGTCGAGCGGAGGTCGACCTACAACGGGCGAACGAGCGCCGGCAGGACCTCGTGCTGCCGGGCTGGTGCGAGGGGGAAGAAGGCGTGCACCTTCGTCAGTCGAGCCGGGGCATCGTCATCTTCGAGGGCGGTCTGGGGACCCTCGAGCAGGAGGCATCGGTGGTCAGGAGCGAACTCGCGAGGGGTGGCCTTAGGTTGGTGACCCGTTGTCGGATCGGGGCCGAATCCGAGCCGAGGAGCTTGCTCGATGTCAGGGCAGCCGAGCTGGCGGACGTCGTGCGATCAATCCGGAGCCACGATGAAGGTCCGATCGTGCTCCTGGGTTACTCCTTGGGTGCAGAAGTGGTGCGCCGCGCGGTGGCGCACCACGGAGCTCCGGCCGACGGAGTGCTCTTGCTCGACCCCACGCATCCCGGCGAGATGGTCCGCTCGTCGAAAAAGCGAGCGACCCTCGCATCAATCGATTGCGCCATGCAGCTGTTCGAAGTCGCGACCGCGGTCGGTCTGGGATTCCTCATCGAAGCGCCGATGTGGATGAAGCGTTTGTCTTCCGACGAGCGCCGAGCCGCGCTCGTGCAATACCGATCCTCCGGGCACTGGCGGCGCGTCCGTGCCGAGTGGCGGGCCGCACGAGAGGTGCTCATCGAAACCGGCTCCCCCTCGCCGTCACGGCTCCCGACCAGGGTAGTGTCCGCCCGTCGATCACTCCGAGAGGACCCAGTTCAGGAGAGCCTCCACGAGGAGCTCGCGCAGATGGTCGGAGGAGCGCGGAGACCTCTGGTGATGCTCGAGCGCGTCCGACACGACGAAATCCTCGGTGATGCGGGAGCGGTCTCAACCATCGCACGAACAACGTGCGACCTGTTCGACGAGGTGGATCGGAGCTGTTCTGGGGGGCGCGAGTCATCGTGATGCGAAAGGACCGGCGGGCAGTCAACGCTCTGATCACGTTGTTCGCCGCGGCAGGGATCGTCGTCACCCTGTTCGGACAGGTCCCGAGCGCATCGTTCGGCCGAGCACGATCGCGCGACTGGTTCGGCGTCGTACCGAACTGGCGGTTCTTCGCGCCGACCCCGGCGCAGCACGACTTCGCGGTGTACACCAGGCCGCTCGCGCCGGACGGCAGGCCTACCGTGTGGACGAGACCCCGCCCGATCCCCGAACGTCGTCTGATCCATGCGGTGTGGTTCCCGGGCCGCCGCGCGGACAAGGCCCTGTTCGACCTGTGTGGAGATCTCCTCCCGTTGCTCGACATCGAGGATCCGAGTCGCATCGAGCATCGACCTGCCTTCAAGGTGCTCCGCGCTTGGGCCATCGCTGATCTCCGCGCGGTCGGGGCACCTGACGTCCCGCATCAACTCGCACTCGTGCGTTACGCGGGATCAGATGACCGCGTGGCACCAGAAGTCGTGTTCACATCGAGCCCGTTCGAGCTCGACGCGGATGCTCAAGCCGCCGGCCAGCACGAGCCCGGAAGACGTGTTCGTCGTCCTCGTGGCGACGGAAGAGAGGAAGCCGCCCATGGGGATCGCTGATGCGCTGGGGACCGTGGCGGTGGTCGAGTGCGTCGCGGCCACACTCGTCGTCCTGCACACCGTCTCGGGCCTCGTCGACTCCTTCCGGCGCTGGGTCACGGACTGCGCTGAGCCGGGGAGTGGGGCGGCGGGCGTCGGGGCGAGTGCGCTCGTGGTGGTCGCGGCCCTGCTCTCCGTGGTGTCGTGGTGGGCGGCGACGGGTGACGCGCGCTGGGCATGGGGCACGTTCGGGTCGCTCGTCGTCCTTTTCGCCGGCATCTTCGGCGAGCCACCGTTGCACCGACGGATAGCCAGGTCGAAGCGCCACTAGTGGCGGAGGGCGACCGGCCGTCGGGGCGCCCGGCGTGATCCGATTCGGAGGCAGCGGCGTCACCCGGTTTACTGAGGACATGGACGAGACGATGCGCCGCGGTGGCCGCCCCCGACGGTCCAGCGCCGAGGTCCTCGCCGACGCGGCCGCCGAGCTGTTCCTCGAGCAGGGCTACGCGCGGACCACGGTCGACCACGTCGCGGCCCGCGCCGGGGTGAGCCGCGCCACGTTCTTCAACTACTTCGCGTCGAAGTCCGACGTGCTCTGGCTCGAGCTCGACGCCGCGGTCGCGTCGCTGCCCTCGCACCTCGCGGCGTCGACCGAGCCATCGGCCGTGCGGGCCGTGGAGCAGGCGCTGCTCGCGACCGCCCGGTCCCACGACCCGGAGCGGGTGCCGTGGGCGATCGCGCAGGCCGAGGTGATGGGCATCGGCGACGAGCTCGTCGCGAGCGTGGCTGCCCGGGTCACGGCGCAGCACGCGGCCGTCGCCGCGTTCGTCGGGGGACGCACGGGGGAGCACCCGGCGTCGCTCTGGCCGCAGACCGTCTCGGGCGCGATGCTCGGCGCTGCCGCGGCGGCGTTCGGGGTCTGGGTCGCGGACGGGGTCGCCCGCCGTCCGCTCGTCGAGTACGTCGGGGCGGCGCTCACCCCGGTGGCCGCGGGCCTCGACGCGCGCTGAGCCACGGGCGCCGGCACCCGGCTCGGACGGTCGGAAGGTCGGACGGACCGCCGACCACCCGGGCCGCGGTCGCCGGTCGTCACTCGGTCCGCAGCGTCCCCGCACCGCCCGCGGCGACGTCCTCCGCCGTGCCGTCCCGCACGGTCGCGGGCGCCGGTCCACGGTTCCTCCCCGCGAGGGACGCGTCGCCGGGCAGCGACAGCGTGAGGATCGCCTCCTCGATGTACTCGCTCGTCTCGAGGGACGCCTCGACACGACGCAGCCGCACCGCGACGTGCTCCTCGTCCTCGTTGCCCTCCAGGTCGACGGCCGCGACCAGGAACACCCGCGAGGGCCCGACGAACTCCAGGTGCAGGTAGGTGACCCGCTCCACCTCGTCGCGTCGCAGCAGCTCGGTGAGCACGGCGTCCTCGAGCTCGGGGGAGGTCGCCTCGCCGAGCAGGAACCGGCGGTTGCGCTCGATGAGCACGATCGCGACGACACCGAGCAGGACCCCGACCGCGATCGACCCGACGGCGTCGAACACCGCCAGTCCGGTGAGCTGGTGCAGGAGCACGCCGAGGAACGCGATCACGAGCCCGACCAGCGCCGCGGCGTCCTCGGCGAAGACGGCCCGGAGCGTGGGGTTCGACGACTGCAGCACGTGGCGGAGCACGGGCACCCGGCGCTTCGTCGCGGCACCGTGCGCCTGCCGGTAGGCCTGCACGAAGCTCGTGCCCTCGAGCACGAACGCGATGCCGAGCACGACGTAGTTGCGGACGACGTCCTCGGCGGGCCCGGTCTCTCCGAGCTCGGTGATCCCGTGCCAGATCGACACGACCGCCCCGGCGGTGAACAGGCCGAACGCGGCGAACATCGACCAGATGTACGTCTCCCGGCCGTACCCGAGCGGGTGCTTCGTGTCGCGCTGCTTCGCACCGCGCCGTTCGGCGACGAGCAGGAAGACCTCGTTGCCCGTGTCGGCCCACGAGTGTGCGGCCTCCGCGGTCATCGACGCCGACCCGGTGAGCACGGACGCGATCGTCTTGGCGACGGCGACGAGCAGGTTGGCGGCGAAGGCGATGACGACGGTGAGCAGGGACTCCGGACGGTCCTGCTTCTCAGGTTCGGGCATCCCTCCAGCATGCTCGGCGTCCGGTAGACTCGCCCGGACAGGCGTCGAACCGGCCATCACCGGTGAGCCTCCGGAAGAACGCGGCAGCAGCACGGCCGTCAGTAGAACCGGGCGGACCGGGCCGCACCGCACCCGGACAACGAGCGGTCGTCGGCAGCACCAGCACCGACGGCAAACGAGGTGGTACCGCGGAGCAGTGCTTCCGTCCTCGTGGAGATCGACCGAACCCCCAGTTCCGTCCGACCACAGGAGCCCCCGGTGCGTTACCCACTGAACCGACCCGCTGACGACACGAGCGCGGCCGGCGTCACCCCGTCGCCGTCCTTCCCCGCCGTCGAGCAGGGGATCCTCGCGTTCTGGAAGCGCGACGACACGTTCCAGGCGTCCATCGACCAGCGCGAGGGCTGCACCGAGTGGACGTTCTACGACGGCCCGCCCTTCGCGAACGGCCTGCCGCACTACGGGCACCTGCTGACCGGGTACGCCAAGGACGTCTTCCCGCGCTACCAGACCATGCGCGGCAAGCAGGTGCACCGCCGGTTCGGCTGGGACACCCACGGGCTCCCCGCCGAGCTCGAGGCGATGCGGCAGCTCGGGATCACCGAGAAGCGCGAGATCGACGAGATGGGCGTGGACGTCTTCAACGCCGCGGCCAAGCAGTCGGTGCTCCGCTACACCGACGAGTGGCAGGCGTACGTCACCCGCCAGGCGCGCTGGGTCGACTTCGAGGACGACTACAAGACCCTCGACGTCACCTTCATGGAGAGCGTGCTGTGGGCGTGGAAGCAGCTCTGGGACAAGGGCCTCGCGTACGAGGGCTTCCGCGTGCTGCCCTACTGCTGGAACGACCAGACGCCGCTGTCGAACCACGAGCTCCGCATGGACGACGACGTCTACCAGATGCGGCAGGACCAGTCGGTGACGGTCACGTTCCCGCTGCGCGGGGACCGCGCCGAGGCGCTCGACCTGGCCGGCGTGCGGGCACTCGCCTGGACGACGACCCCCTGGACGCTGCCGACGAACGCCGCGCTCGCGGTCGGTCCGGAGATCGCCTACGCGGTCGTGCCGGCCGGGCCGGGAGGCGCGGCTGACGGTGGCGACGCCGGTTCCGCCCGGTACCTGCTCGCGTCCGACACCGTGGCCGCGCACGCGAAGGACCTCGGCTACGAGTCGGCCGACGACGCGCTCGCCGCCGTGCTCCGCACGGTCGCCGGCGCCGAGCTCGACGGCGTCGCCTACGAGCGCCTGTTCGACCACCTCGCCGACCAGGAGGGCTACGAGCACGCCTGGCGGATCCTCGTCGCCGACTACGTCGAGACGGGCGAGGGCACGGGCATCGTGCACCAGGCCCCGGCGTACGGCGCCGACGACCAGGAGGTCTGCGCCGCGGCGGGCATCCCCGTGGTGCTCTCGCTCGACGAGGGCGGCGTCTTCACGTCGCGGTTCGGCGAGGTCGCCGGCATGCTCTGGTCCGACGCGAACAAGCCGCTGACCAAGGCCGTGCGCGAGGCCGGTCGTCTGCTCCGCCAGGCCTCGTACGAGCACAGCTACCCGCACTGCTGGCGCTGCCGCAAGCCGCTCATCTACAAGGCCGTCTCGTCGTGGTTCGTCCGCGTCACGGCGTTCCGCGACCGCATGGGCGAGCTGAACCAGGACGTCAACTGGGTGCCGGACAACGTCAAGGACGGCCAGTTCGGCAAGTGGGTCGGCAACGCCATCGACTGGTCGGTGTCGCGCAACCGCTACTTCGGCACGCCGATCCCGGTGTGGGTCTCGGACGACCCGGCGTACCCGCGCCAGGACGTCTACGGTTCGCTCGAGGAGATCGAGCGCGACTTCGGTCGGCTCCCGCTGAACGCGGAGGGCGAGGTCGACCTGCACCGCCCGTTCATCGACGAGCTGACCCGGCCGAACCCCGACGACCCGACCGGGCGGTCGACCATGCGCCGGATCACCGACGTGTTCGACGTGTGGTTCGACTCGGGCTCGATGCCGTACGCCCAGGTGCACTACCCGTTCGAGAACCGCGAGTGGTTCGACAGCCACAGCCCGGCCGACTTCATCGTCGAGTACATCGGGCAGACCCGCGGCTGGTTCTACGTCATGCACGCGCTGTCCACCGCGCTGTTCGACCGCCCGGCGTTCCGGAACGTCATCAGCCACGGCATCGTCCTCGGCTCGGACGGCCAGAAGATGTCGAAGAGCCTGCGGAACTACCCGGACGTGTCCGAGGTGTTCGACCGCGACGGCGCCGACGCCATGCGCTGGTTCCTCATGTCGTCGTCGGTGATCCGCGGCGGCAACCTCGTCGTCACCGAGGAGGGCATCCGCCAGGGCGTCCGCGAGTTCCTGCTGCCGCTCTGGTCGACCTACTACTTCTTCACCCTGTACGCGAACGCCTCGGGGGAGTCGGGGTACCAGGCCACACGCCGCACCGACAGCACCGACGTGCTCGACCGGTACCTGCTCGCGAAGACCCGCGTGCTCGTCGAGGACGTCACGACGCACCTCGATGCGCTCGACACCCCGCTCGCGGCGCAGGCCGTGCGGGACTTCGCCGACGTCCTGACGAACTGGTACGTCCGGCGCTCCCGCGACAAGTTCTGGCGCGGTGCCGGCTCCTCGCCCGAGGCGCAGGCGGCGTTCGACACGCTTTACACCGTGCTCGAGACGCTCACCCGCGTCGCCGCACCGCTCGCACCGCTCGTCACCGAGGAGGTCTGGAAGGGCCTGACCGGTGGGCGCAGCGTCCACCTCGAGGACTTCCCGGACGCCGCCGAGTTCCCCGCCGACGACGCCCTGGTCGCGGCGATGGACCGCGTCCGTGACGTCGCGTCGAAGGGCCTCGCGCTCCGCAAGGCGACCGGCAAGCGCGTGCGGCTGCCCCTCGCGACGCTCACCCTCGTGGTGCCGGACCCGGACGCGATCGCGGCCTTCGCCGACATCCTGCGCGACGAGCTCAACGTCAAGCGCGTCGTCCTCGAGCAGCAGGAGGAGTCCTCGCTCGGCCGGTACGGGATCGAGCGGAAGCTCACCGTCAACGCACGCGCCGCCGGTCCCCGCATCGGCGGGCAGGTGCAGCAGGTCATCCCGGCCGCCAAGCGCGGTGACTGGGTCGCGACCGAGGCCGGCGTCACCGTCGGCGGTGTCGACCTCGTCGAGGGCGAGTACTCGCTCGACCTCACCGTGGCGGACGACTCCGTCGCGGTGGCGTTCCTCGACGGCGGCGGATTCGCGGTGCTCGACACCGTGACGACGCCGGAGCTCGAGGCCGAGGGGCTCGCACGCGACGTCGTCCGCGCCGTGCAGCAGGCCCGTCGCGACGCCGACCTCGACGTCAGCGACCGCATCACCCTGACGCTCGGTGTCGACGCGACCGCGGGTGCCGCGGTCCGGGCGCACCAGGAACTCATCGCGGGGGAGACCCTCGCGACGACCGTGCACGTGGCCGAACGTGCCTTCGCCGACGGCGAGGGCACCGACGTCGGTGCCGCAGCGAAGGTGTCCGTGGAGGTGGCACGCGCATGAGCGACAGCAACCAGTACGACAGCGACCAGTACGACGACCAGTACGACGACGAGCACGACGACGATCGTCACGACGAGTCCGACGGGTCCGGCGGGCACGCCGACGGCTCCGTCGCCGACGGCGGCGCCGACGGCGTCGCGATCCCGGTCGGCCCAGCGGGCGACCAGGCCCCCGGCGCCGCCCTGCCCTACGGCGGGGACGACGACGAGGTCCGGCGGGTCGAGGCGGCCCTGTACGCCCGGATCGGCGAGCAGGCCCCGGAACGCCGGCTGCACGCCACCCGGCGCGCGGTCGAGCTCCTCGGCGACCCGCACCTCGCGTACCCGGTCGTCCACCTCACCGGCACGAACGGCAAGACCTCGACCGCCCGGATGACCGAGAGCATCATCCGCGCCCACGGCCTGCGCACCGGGCTCATGACGAGCCCGCACCTGGTGTCGATCCGGGAGCGCATCGTCATCGACGGCGAGCCGATCGAGCCGGCGCGCTTCGTCGAGAACTGGGACGACATCACGCCGATCCTCGAGATGACCGACGCCGAGCTCACCGCGAAGGGCGAGCAGCCGCTGACCTTCTTCGAGGCGCTGACCGTCCTGGCGCTCGCGTGCTTCGCCGAGGCCCCCGTCGACGTCGCCGTGATCGAGGTCGGCATGGGCGGCGAGTGGGACTCCACGAACGTCGTGCAGAGCCAGGTCCAGGTGTTCACCCCGATCGCGATCGACCACGCCAAGCAGCTCGGCGGCACCGTCGCCGAGATCGCCCGCACCAAGTCGGGCATCGTCAAGCCGTCCTCGACGGTCGTGTCGAGCGCGCAGGCACCCGAGGCGCTCGCCGAGCTCGAACGCGCCGCCGAGCTCACCGAGTCGACGCTCGCGGTCGAGGGCACCGGGTTCTCGGTGCTCGACGTGACCCCGGCCGTCGGCGGGCAGCTCGTCACCGTGCAGGGCATCGCCGGCCGGTACGACGACCTGTTCCTGCCGCTCTTCGGGCGCCACCAGGCGCAGAACGCCGCCGTCGCGATCGCCGCGGTCGAGTCGTTCCTCGGCCGCGGCTCGCAGGCCCTCGACGAGGACGTGCTGTCCGAGGGCCTCGCCGGGACGACGAGCCCCGGCCGCCTGCAGCCGATCGCGCAGGAGCCGACCGTCGTGGTCGACGCCGCGCACAACCCGCACGGTGCCCGCGCACTCGCCGCGGCGCTGCCCGTCGCGTTCCCCTCCGGGCACGTCGTCGGCGTCGTCGGGATCCTCGCCGACAAGGACGCCCGCGGGTTCGTCCGCGCGCTCCGGGACACCGTGCAGACGTTCGTCGTGACGCAGCCGCCGGGGGAGCGCGCGCTCGACGCGGACGCCTTCGCCCGGGTCGTCGTCGCCGAGGTCGGCGAGGACCGGGTCGTCGTCGAGCCGTCGCTCGCACAGGCACTACGGGAAGCCCGCGACCTCGCGGACGAGGCGGACGCCGAGGACGCGCTCGTGCTCGTCGCCGGGTCGGTCGTCATGGTGGGCGCGGTCATGGACCTGGTCCACTCCGAGGGGGAGGCGAAGTGACGGACGCACCACGGGCCTCCCGACCGGGTCGCCAGCCGCGCGTGCGGAAGCCGCGACGCGACCGCGGAGCACGGGAGAGCCTGCTGTCGATCGCCCTCGTGCTCGAGGCGATCATGTTCTTCTTCCCGATGCTCGTCGTGTACGGCAAGGGCACGCTCCCGCCGCTCGCGGCGTTCGGCGGCGGCATCGCCGCCATCGTCGTCCTCACAGTCGCCTCACGCCTGACCGACAAGCCCGCCGGTGTAGTGTTCGGGTGGCTGCTGCAGGCGGCCATCCTCGCCACCGGCTTCATCGAACCGTTCATGTTCGCGGTCGCGGTGGTGTTCCTGGCGCTGTGGGTCTTCTGCTTCGTCAAGGGCGGTCAGCTCGACCGTCTGAACGCCGCGCGCCGGGCCGCCGCGGGCGAGGGCTGACCCCCCACATCGACCACGAAACAGGAGACCTGCGTGTCCGATCTCGAAGAGACCCTCGTCCTCGTCAAGCCCGACGGCGTCGCCCGCCAGCTCACCGGTGAGATCCTCCGCCGGATCGAGGCCAAGGGCTACGAGATCGTCGACCTGAAGATGCTGACGGCGCCCCGCGACCTGCTCGACCAGCACTACGAGGAGCACCAGGGCAAGCCGTTCTTCGAGCCGCTCGTCGAGTTCATGCAGTCCGGTCCGGTCGTCGCCGTGCGCGTCGCCGGCAACGCCGCGATCGCGGGCTTCCGCTCGCTCGCCGGCACCACCGACCCGACCACGGCCGCGCCCGGCACCATCCGCGGCGACCTCGGCCGCGACTGGGGCCTCAAGGTGCAGCAGAACCTGGTGCACGGGTCCGACAGCCCCGAGTCCGCCGCGCGCGAGCTCGCGCTCTGGTTCGCCTGAGACGGGGAGACGACGTGACGAACAACGACCGACCGACCAAGAACGAGCGGCGCCAGCACGCGCGTGAGGTCGCCCGGCAGCGCGCCGACGCCGAGAAGCGCCGCAAGCGCCGCAACAAGTGGTTCCTCCAGGGCGGCATCGGCCTGGGCATCGTGGCGGTCGCGGCCATCGTCGCGATCATCGTGGTGAACGTCAACAGCGGTGGCGGCAGCACCTCGGCCGCGGGGCCGAAGAACATGGTCACCGGCGGCATCCAGTTCACCGGTGGCAACGGCGAGATGGGCCCCGTCACCACGAAGGGCGTCCCCGCCGACGGCACCCCCTCGCCGGTCGCGACCGCGAACGCCGACGGCACCGTCAAGGTCGTCGAGTACGTCGACTGGGCCTGCCCGGTGTGCAAGCAGTTCGAGACCACCTACGGCGACCAGGTGAACGACCTGGTCAAGGACGGCAAGGCGACCCTCGAGGTGCAC
>Ga0308161_1003039_pt1 | contig 16902 bp, 20 predicted proteins | sample PhyFR2_FD_201034 | JGI IMG/M metagenome (GOLD analysis project Ga0308161, IMG submission 201034) | Phyllosphere microbial communities from UC Gill Tract Community Farm, Albany, California, United States - DLSLF.R2 | ecosystem: Host-associated > Plants > Phyllosphere > Unclassified | place: USA...
AGTGGCGGCACAGAGTCCAGCAGAGTAGAACAGGAAGTAACAGGAGCGGGCTTAACTGATTGATTTCACGTTAAGTCATTGATACGAAGTGCCAACCAAAAAAAGACCGAATACGATTCCTGTTTACGATATATAGGGGTTTTCCTGTTATTTAACAGTGGGTTGAATAACAAAAGCACCCCTTTTGATGGTTGCAATACTTACTAATGCACCCGTTCAAGATCAAACGCTTGCGAGTTATTTCGTTTCCGGTTCGGGAAATTTTCGGTATCGCTAAATTATCGGCCTGTCAGGCTCATGTACTGACACAATCTCGGCCGTCACCTTCCCCAGCACGATAATCCCTTCCATGCCCTCTCCGTCGATCGTCTCGCCGTCTGAGGTGATAATCCCTGTCTTGAACAATCTCCCCAGCTGCGAATAATCTCCAAGCTGGAATGCGACCTTATCGCCTGGCACTGGCTTCAGTGATTTGTCGGCCAGTACGAACCCGTCCGGCGTCTCAATCAGGATCATGTTATTACGGTGCGGCATCAGTACATCGTTAAGGTCGATGCGCTTTTCAATGTAGTCAGACGCTGGTGATGGAAATCCCATAGCTACCTCACGTATCCCATATTGCGTAACGACCAGGTCTTATTCTCGCTTTCCTCTGTGACCAGCTCGAAGAAGAAATTCTGGTAACGCCGAATCCAACGATTACACTCAGCCAGCGTCCATACGTGATTCACGTCGCCCAGTCGTTTCTGGAATGCCGCAGTAGTGACAATCTGCCGCCCCCTGCCGCCTTTCGTTATCGCTCCAGTGAACGCTGCGTGTATGTCACTCTCTCTCGCCATGATAAATCCTCCTCTGATAAATACTGTATATATAAACAGTAATATCGATCGGCAGGATTGATCAAGGCGAAGCGAGTCACAGATTTGTAAAGTGGTTGAGGCGAAAGGAATTTTTGCTGGGCGTCAGGCGCTGGCAATAACTAATCTCAAATTAGACCCGCAACCTGCTTAGATAGGAGCGGTGTATACCTGCCCCGTCGCCGGGGCTTTTTTATGATCTCCAGGACTATCCCGAGTAAGGATTGTGTAATAGAATCGATAAGAAGCGGTAACCCTTACTTTTGGCGGTAATCTGATGAAATGGTTCTCAAGGATGATGGCTGCACTTGCTGTTTTCTCTCTCATCACCGGTCAGGTTAGCGCGGGTGAACCTATCTGGTATCTCGATATCGCAATGATTGCTCTTTGCTTATTTACTGAGCATGCAAGCATAAATCTCAAAGGAAAAAAGAATAAATGAGGCTAAACTCATTAACATCTCTGCGGTTCATTGCCGCGTTTGGTGTTTTCCTTCATCACTTCCATGTGCTGAAAGAATCAAATAATCACATAATTAAATTCTTCAGTTCGATACTTTATGAGGGTTTTGTGGGCGTTACTTTCTTTTATATTCTGTCCGGTTTTATCATTTCTTATAGCTACAAACAGCATCGTGAAAAGGAAGTTTTTAAAACGTCCGATTTTCTCTTCAACCGTGTAGCCAGATTGTATCCGGTTCACATTTTAACTCTATTTGTGGCGATATATTTCTACATCCCCTCATACAATTATGGGTTAATACACGTAGACCAGTTTATTTATAATGCACTTTTAGTGCAGAGCGCCATTCCAGACCCACAATACTTCTTCAGCTTTAACGGGGTGTCATGGAGCGTCTCGACTGAAATGTTCTTCTATGTCGCCTTCATTTTCCTGGTGACACTGAACAACCGGCAGTTGCAGGTTTTCTTCTGTGCTGTGCTGGCTCTTATCGTCTATCACATGACGGTCGTTCCGGACACTAAGCAGTACGTAGGATGGACCTACTACATCAACCCGGCATTCCGAGTCATAGACTTCATGGCAGGCATGCTGCTGTTCCGTCTGTACGACACCGGAAAGCTTGTGGTGCAAGATAAATTTGCCACCTTGCTTGAGGTTGGATCGCTTCTGCTTCTGGCTGGCACCATGGCCTACGGAATGCATAGTGTTGGCATGAAGTACCGGTACGATATTTTTTATCTGTTGCCAATGGCGCTGGTTGTGTACGTATTTGCGTTCGGGAAAGGACTTGTTTCGCGGGCGATAAGCTGGAAACCTATCGTGTTTCTGGGGGAGGCGTCGTTCTCTTTATACATGGTTCACCAAATTTGCATTTACGTGGTTAACCAGAACTACAAATACAATCTGGATAGCATGACTTCGACATTCTTTTTTATGGCTTTAACCATGGGAATAGCAATAGCGATAAGTTGCCTGCTGTATAGATTTTATGAAAGGCCAGTTAATAAAGGCCTGAGAAATCTCTGGTATCGCAAAAAAAATAAGGAAGCGTTACCCAGCTAAATAAAGCCCCGCAAGGGGCTTTTTTAGTTTATGTAATAGCTGACGTTAACATAAAACCCTGATGTGGCATCGGTAGCTGACCCGACTAGAAAGATGCTGCCTGTGTTAGCATTCACACCAACGCATGTATGCGATCCATTTTCGTTTGTGCAGGCAAATCGTTTCTCGACGGGCGGTCGAAGATTTGATGGCAGTCCGCTTAACACCTGAGTTCCTGTTGTCGTTGTGCCACCTGTAAGCTTGGCAGAGATCGTTACCAATCCATTATCAGAAACCCTTACCTCAGGCGCTGTAGTGGCCGTCCATCCATTAGTGGGCGTGAGTCCAACTGCCGTTCCTGTCCATGAATTCCAGGTGCCGGTATTTGTGTTCCATGTCCTTTGAATAGACTTTGAGGCCAGATTAGCAAAGCCCGCCAATCGCTGCACACCAGCGTCATCAGCACTACGATCAACTGATACAAATCCCTCGAACGGCCACCCAGCCGCTACCGTGGCGCGGTAGAAAGATGTCCCTTTCTTGTAATTGGTTAACACAGTAGCGACATTGGGGGTGCCAGCTGATGAAGCTACGTTGAGAAAATTATTGCTTCGGTATTTTTCAGTTGCATAGGCGGAGAAGAAAGTATTGAGAACATTACCCCAAATCCAGCTCTGCATTGTGTTCATTGGGTGTACGCCCTGTCCATTGCTGAACGGGTTATCCATGGCAAATCCTGCTGCATTTTTTACATCAGGCATCATGCCGTAGGTATCAAAATACGCGCACTGATAATCCCGACATGCTTGCAGAATAATCTCTCGCTGCGGCTCATACCAAAGAGCATCACGGTTGTGCTGCGTATCATTGGTTGAGTTCGGGCCTACCACAATAATACTGAGCGTATTCACTCCGCCATTAGCGGTGCCCCTGATTTGTGAGAGCTTACTCCTGAGTGATGCAGCATAATTAGCAAACCGGTCGCCGCTGCCCGGGGTGGATCCATCATTAATGCCGTACTTGATGATGAACAGGTCTGATGTTGCGCTTATGTCTGGCACGGCATCCATCTGGTACCAGGATGTGCCAGCCACGCCGCGATTGGTAATATTTACATTCAGACCGGCCGCCTGGAACATGTCAAAGATAAGCGTGCCTGTTGCATATGCAGTATCCTCGCCATTCCCCCCCTGCACAGTGCTGTCGCCAAATAAGAATACCTGCGCCTGCTGGCCCAGCTCCATTCTCTTATAAACACGATAAAGGTATTCATGCCCATAACTTACCTTGAACTGGTTGCCATAAAGATTTCTCTGAGTGAATCCACCTACAGATTCAGCAGATACAACCGATCCCTTGCCAATAAGCTGAACGCCATATGGGTTAACAATCTTAGACCAGTCAGGTGCCAAATATCGGCGCTCAAATCCATTGACGTACTTTGGAATTAATACCGTTCCGCCGGTCGTTCCCAGCGAAGCAATCGCGGCATTTATGCCTGCAGTGTCGTCAGTTGAACCATCACCTGTTACAGCGAAGTCATTCAGTGAAATCGTTTCAGCATTCTTATCATGCTGCGTCCGGACAACAGCCCCCGCAAATGGCTGTTTAACGGCAACAAGCGCATCGCCTGCCCCGTCCTGCTGACTACCAATAACAGCTGCACCAACGCTAAGCCATCTACCAAGACCAACACCACCAGAGGATGCCGGAGTAGCGCCTGCTGCTACCACCTTTGGTAACTCGCCATCCCAGCGATAATATTCACCAGTGCTGGTATCGCGAAGCACCTGGTTAGGCAATGAAATTGTCGCCCCCGCCTGAAATGAATCAATCGTAATGTATCCATACTGCGCAATAGCTTGCTGAGCCAGCCACCGAAGGCCTTCGATCGTGTAGTGGCGGCTTCCAAACCTATCGATGTACTGCTGCGCCAAAGAATTGACAAACTCATCAATTTTTCCTGCGTTGAATTTCAGATCGCGAGGCGATTCGCTTGGAACTTGGTTTTGTGTAGGTTGAGTAGCCATATTTTTTCCAGAAAAAACCCGCCTGAGCGGGTTGGGGTTAACTGCATTGTGATGTTCGCAACTCAGGTGTTGTGATAATCGCAATACTTCATGCGACTTCAGCGCCGTGAATAAGGTGGCGCAGCGCTTTAATGCCTTCAGCGTTGTAACGGAAAGCCTCAACCTGCTTACTGCTGTAGGCCGACTTATCCATAACCGTAACGCCGTATTGCTCAGTTTTGAGGTTGTGCGCGTTAGCTACCCGCCCAACCTTCTGAGCAGATACGCCCAGCATTTCACCAACCTCCCCCGCGCTGTGGTAATGCTCCTCTACCTGTGGAAGCGGAAGCAATTCCATGCCAGCTGCATCGTTGACGGCGCGAGCCATAGCTGTCTGCTTTGCGATATCGCTCAGCTTCGGCATATATGAAAGCGCAAGGTTCATGGCCTCCACTTCCATCTTAATAGCTCGGGCGCGACGATACTCCGGCAGGTATGATGCCGATTTCTGCGGCAGCACTTCACCTGTCTCAAGCTGACGCCAGCGTTTTGCAACCTTGTGGCGTAGCGGGATGCTGTACCCGGTCATAAGGGTAAGCGTCAGATCCTGATCGAGCCAGAAATCCTGATACGTGCGCCCGCGTTCATCCTGGTAATCGGCCGAAAAGTCGGCTGATTGAAGATTGAGCGCATCGAACATTTTCCGGCAGTCTTCAAGTACATGCTTATGCTGCTTGCCGGTCAATTTTGCAATCTCACGGCTCGACATTTTGGTGACAGCTGATCTTTGGTTTGCTACAGTTACTTTAGTCATTTAAACCTCGAAGTTAATTTGACACCTGATAACCAGCAGCTAGAACCTGCTGGTTTTTCTTTTTCAGTAAAGCCTTGCTACTTCACCTTTCTTCAACTGCTTTTCTGAACCTTCTTTGATAAGTCGCATGAACGCCTTCCCGTCCTGAAAACGATCACGCAAGCGGCCTGCCAGCGGCGACTCGATAGCCCTTAATGCTGGCTCTATCTGCGTCTTCCATGCTTCGTACATAAACTCGTAGTGGTAGGCCAGCGCATCAACGTTGTATGCGTGACGTTCACGTTCACTTGGGGCTGACTGAATCGGCATATTAACGGCAACCTCGCGATCCAGAATGTCCAGCACCCACCTACGGAACTCCTTGGCTACCGATGTGCGAGCGAACATCGCAATCAGGTGAGCACCACGAAGTGAGAAAACGCGCACCTTCATTCTGCGTGAAGAGCCGTTGATTCCATCGGTCACTGATTCAATGACCATTGTCATGCCTTGCGAAAACTCGTCTTCATACTGTGAGAAGAGATTAGAAATTGACTTGGTGCTCTTGTAACCGATAGCCTTTGCAACATCGGCAGATGTGAGCCATACGCCACCGATATCTGATACGGGTGTCAGGTTGACGCCATGGAAGTTCATTTCTGTTTTGGCTACAATGTTCATGTCGATATTTCCTACGCGGTTATTTTCGATAGAGGCCCGGTTAGTGTTTGCGCACTTCCGGGCTTCGCTGTTTTTACTATGCATGCATTTGATCTCTGAACTTCAAAGCCCACACCAACGCCTGAACCAGCGCGGCGTTTTCGGATAGCCCTTCCTCATCTGCAATACGCTTAAACTCTTCTTTCAACTTCTGCGGGTAACGTAGAGTTGTCTTTGCTTCGTTCTTTTCCATTTATCCCTCCATGATGGCACTTTGCCTCTGAAAGCAATATGCCATCATTGATTTTAGATAGCAATATGCCATCATCGTTTTTTTGAGGTGACGTTATGGCTGAAAAGCAGGTTAAAGATTACGAAAAGTTTGTTGTACGCTTCCCGGATGGGATGCGCGATGCGATAGCCGAACGCGCCAAGCGCAACGGTAGGTCCATGAACTCCGAGATCATCAGCATTCTAGAAGATAGGCTGTATTGCGGTGATGGTGACCTCGATGATTTGGACGCGAATGAGATGATGGAAGTTATAAAAATTCAACGCGGTCTTTTGGATCGTTACGGTGAATTTATTGAAAAAGGCTCTAAAACACTTCAGGAGATTTCAGAAACTCTGAAGCAAAACAAAAAGCCCACCTGAGTGGGCTATTTTTACTATCCATTAAATGGCACATCTATCGGTATTGATTAACGCCGGGGTTGGTTAAAGCATGATTAACTACCACGCCATCGCGAACAAGAATCTCAAGTGTTTTTTTGGTGACGTCAACCTTTGGCTTAAATGAAAAAACCTTTACAGCAGCAGTTGAGGTTACGTATTCTTAAACCCACTTAACATCATGATCGTTCACAATATCCTTTTTCATTGGCTCACCCAAAAGCCTGATTAAGTCGCCTTCTGTCGTCTTTCCAGTGATTATCTGAGATGATTTACTCTCGTCAAAGTTACGCCCGCTATGAGCAGTGCTTCTATAGACGCAACCTGAAGCAACGCAGTAAATAATCAAAACCAAAGCGAACTTCTTCATATCCCTATCCCCATAAGTAAAATTGGCAATAATCCTAAAGCTTAACTTATGCAATGGGAAGCAAGGATCCCGAGATTGCATTGATAATCACGGGTAAATCAGATCACTGTATTCAGCGAGGGTTAAAGCTGTTGTACCATCGCTATTTGGCTGCTTTTCGCTTATGACCCACTGAGTGGCGTTAAGCTCTTCTGTGGTTGCGATCATATAACGCGAGGGAGACTGAACGTCATAGCCGTCAAAGATGTTCAGCGCCATCTGAGGGATAGCCGCGGTGAAACCAAAGGCTGTATCTGGGTGAGGCGATGCCGGATAGCGAGCAGATGAGTTGCCAATGGAATCAGTAATAACCACATACATCGAGCCGGTGAAGTTGATTCGCTCACTGGTTTCAAATGAATTCCCACTGCGCGAAACAATATAGCCAGCCTGCTGATTGGTGTCGTAGGTGTCAGGAACCTGAACCATATCTCCTACGTTAACCCATTCACCGTCTGCAAGGGCTGTAATAGCCATGCTCATCCGCGAATAAAGCAGCCGCCTGCACTCTTTCTGAGCCCGAAAATCTGCCTGGAAACCATCCCTCACATACATCATCTCGAACTTTTTAGCTTTGAGTGGCCGACCGGCTTCGATCTGATTGTTTCTCACCCGATAGCGTATATAAGCCTGCTTATTGGTGGTCGGATTGCGGTACTGAACCTCAACGCCGTCATACCCACCAGGAAGCGTCATGTCGTAGCTCAAAGAGTATCCTGCATCAACAGTATTGGATCGGTTGAAAACTGTTGCCGGCACAGTTCTTTTCGTGTCCAGGGTGAAAGATAGAACACTGTCATCCCAGTAAACGCTAACCCCTGCCGCATCACATATCGTCTCCATCCTTTGCCCAAGCGACACATCCTCATCATCAAAGGTGTAATCGAAATAGCTAAGCCGCTGGTCTCTGGCATCGAGCTCTGCCTGTATCTGATAGAGCCCATATATGTCGATTGAGCTTTCAGGCTGCCCGCCAATAACAAGCCAGTTATAAATAGCAATGTCGGCAAACTTGCGCGACGCCCTGAGCGCGTAATCCACTTTCTGCGTGCTCATGTTGTAAGTGATTACATGTCGGTTAATGAGGGCATTGTATTTCCTGTCTCGCGCGCTGGTAGCGTTCTCAGTCTGCCTGACCGTTACGCGGACAAGCGTGTCGCTGGGATAGGTGACGTTGCTCCGCGTATTGACGCTATGAATTGCCTCAATCTTTAGCTTGCTGCTGTCACTGCTGTTATCTGTGCGCTGGAACGTCACCGCATAGCGTCCGTACCCTGCGGCAGGTGTTAGCTTATCTGTGCGATAGAATGTGTCAGATGTAGACTGGTGAGGCGTAGTCTGCCGGTAAAGGAACGTCTGAGTTGTTCCCGGAACTTGTACATTATCGTCATCGACTTTCCATATCGTAACCTGCCAGTTAGTCTCGCTTTTACCGCCTAATCCTGACTGGGTGTGTAACCACAGCTGCGAGGATTGTACCGGCGAAAAGAAAGGGCCAATCGCCAGTGCCTGGTTGTCATTCAGAATGAACTTAGTCGTGTTGATTGTTGCGGTAGATATGTATGAGGCGTTTGAGCCTTCAATGCTGTCGATTACGAAATTGTAGTAATAAATCGGCGCTGTGACGGATCCATTAGAGGTCTGCGTGGCCGATATCAGGTTGCCTGATAATGTGAAGTCCTGAGTAACATTCCCGCTAGCCGTTGGGTATGTAGCATTCACCACAAAGGATACGGCATGCGGTAGTGTCAGGCCCATGAAGTAGTCAAAGCTCGCTTGCTTGACGATTTTCATCAAAATCTGACCGCCGGAATAGCTGCCGCTTATCACAGTGCTGGCAGTAGCACTCTCAATTGGAAAATCCTCGGACTCGTTCTTGCCGGGTACCTCCTGCCCGTCTACGTCATCGAACTGATAACCCTCATTTATCGTGCCGATCACATCACCTGGGTTATAGACGGTGAAAGACGCTCCAGCCATCGACCCAAGGTTACTTTCCGAATATCTGACTGAGCTGACAGTGTAAGTCCCAATGCCAAAGTTCATGAACTCGGTCAGGTATTTCAGATTGTCCGTATATTCAAAGAGAGACTCCTGAATCAGGTCAGGAAATGCCCTAATCAGTCCGTAATTGTCAGGCTTTGCCTCACCATTTCGGGCAAGGTTAGACTGCCCCTTCAGGCTGTTATTCGATGACGTTTTGCTTTGCCCGATATTGCCTGTTCCGGGCTGCTTGATGAGCCCACTCATGATCTTCTGAGTAAACTTTATCGGATTGAAGTGCTCAAGCGGGTTAAGGAGAGTTTTAGCCAGATCGCCTGATTTAGGCTGGTCGAAGATGATAACCCGATCTTCTTCTTGCAGGCTAAAACCGATATCGTCATCGTCCCGCAATTCATGACCATTAACACTGATGCGTAGTTCGTTATGAAGATTCTGGACTGCCAGCCACTCATTGAATGGCACACCAGTAGGGGCTTTAACTCTCTCTTTCGGCAACCCCGGAACACGCTGAATCTGGACGATTGGCATACTGATAGAACTCCACGCGCGTGAATAGTTTTTGTATTGTTCGGATGCTGTCTGAGCGCACATGCCCGCTTTCTCCGCGGCTGTGCAATGCCCGCCCGTCAATAGTCAGTCCGACGTGAACAGGCTGGCTGCCGTACCAGGCAATAAAAATTCCGTTGTCACTGAAGATATCCGTTTGCCGCCAGTAAACGACCTCCCCTGTAAAGCACGTCAGGAAGTCGGCGCCAGATTCGTAGTCAGGCTGGTGATGAATCTCTACGCCCAGCACATGACGGTAGTAGAGAACTACCAGCGCCCAGCAGTCCATAGCCTCAAATGTGCATGACCTGTCACGCCATGGCAAACCAATCACCTTCTCAATGAACTCAGCTTTAAGCATTCTGCAGCCCCGGGAATTCCTCTGGCGTGTACAGTCGTCCAACGTTGTTATTAAGCGGGTTTTTAAGCGTCAACGTAACAGTCACATCATTCTGATCCATGCTTACGTCGTTGACGTAGAGCGTCCATGGCTTGAGTGGGGTGTTCATGTCCGCTGCATCAAAGCGCTGGTAGGTGGCGGAGATCGGCGTTATCCGACTGGCGCCTTTCCACAACTTTAACTGCTGCTTGAAGTCCTGAGCCATGCGGGAAAATTTCACTGTACTGTTGATAACTGGCGTGCTGCTTTGCTGGCTTTCAACAATTTCCATCCTGCACGGTGTGTAAATCTGTCCTGCGAATGTTTTGGGGAATAACTGCTTATCGACCAGTCGGATATAACCAAAAACAGAATTATAAAAAGTAAGCGTATCATACAGCACTCTATTAGGGCGCTGACTTTTGAACTGACGAAAAGTTGGCATCATGGCACCCTGGGTAATGATTCCGGATCTCGGCCGTCGGGATAACCAGTTACGATGATATCCAGCCAGCTTCCCCACGGCGGCGGCAACTCAACAATGATGTCATCGAAATCGTCATCTGAATTTTTCAACTCTCTGGCAATCACGCTGCCCGTCCAGGTAAACACAGAACCGGTTTGGTTCCATGTTGGATGCGCAGTGAAATGCAGCTCCTGAATTTCCAGCCCTGCATCGCCAGCTCCCGTTGAAAGACTCATGCTGAACCACTGATTGCCGTTATCCAGATAGTTAGGGCTACGCAACCATTGGTAAAAGGCGCGATGCTGATCCCGAGTGAAAATCCATGTCAGGCTGAATGAGGATTTAAGGTCATCAGTAAGCTTTTGGAAAATGGGCGCACCAACCTGCGGCTGGTCGGTGCGGAAACCCGTGTCAGTTGTGACATTTTTATTCGATTTCTGAGCCAGCGGTAGCCAGCCAGGATAATCAATAGCCATTATTCTGTAGCCCTCGCTGATGCGGTTGTGTTACGGGTGATAGCCTGCCGGATTGGTCCGCCCTGATTCAGATCTGCAACGATGACGTCAATAGTGAGACCGCCACCTGTGTTACTGGCCTGAGCATCAACCGTGGCGCTCGTGTAGTTCTGTATATTGATAACCACACCACCTGAGCCGCCCGCTGATGACGTCATGTCTTTGTTGCTAATCACTGAGCCGTTATCACCGGGGATCATGTACTGCTTGCCGCTGCTAGCCTGGTAGATTTCAGGCATGCCGCCCTCACCTACCTGATACATAGATCCAGCCGATACTGGCCCGCCGTTCTTACGCTTACCTGAAAGCCCTGCAATCAGACCAAAGGCAGCCAGTAATGCACCGCCACCAACTACTGCTGCAGCACCGAATGAACCGATTGAAGCAACCAGTGCTGCTGGCAGCCACGCGGCCATCGTAGTGCCGGCTGCTGCTGTACTCGCTGCTGTTGTGGTTGCCGTACCGGCTACAGATGCTGCTGTTGTGGTTGTGATAGCCGTAGTTTGTGCTGCCGCCCCCATAACAGAAGATCGCACCCATTCTGCACCCATTTGAACGAAGGAGTTGATCAGCGTGTTCAGGGAATTGCTTGCAAGAGAAGATACGGCCTCCCCAGCGGTCATGCTCCCCGTAGCAATACCTGTGAATGCATTTGATGCATTGCCAGCAATAGAGTCGAAAGAAGCAGCAACAGCCTCATTACCTACGCTCTGATTGCGCCACATCTGCCACATAGCCGCGGTTCGCTGCTGATCGTATTGGGTATTGAGGGATTTTCTCAGGGCTAGCCCCTGTTGTTCAGTAATCACTTTCTGATTCTCGAACTGCTGAATCAGCGCAAGCTTCTGGGCATTCTCATTCGCCAGAGCCTGAACGGGGTTGACTGTTCCCGCCGCCGCCTGCTGAGGAGTTACAGTCTGGTCAGCGCGGATTTTAGCCAGATTGGCCTGATGCTCCTGCTCAAGCTTCTCTGCAGTCGCGTTGTACTGTTGCTGGCTTATCTTTTTGGCTGACAGTGCAGTCTGCAGGTCCGATACATCCTGCTTATAGCTGGCATTTGCCTTTGTTTCGGGGAGAAGCTTTTCAGCTGCCGCCTGCGCACGGATTGCGTTGCCGGTATCCCATTTGGCGGCGGCATACTGCCCGGCAAGTTTGATATCGTTCTGCGTTGCGGCGCTACCCAGTGACTGTTGAGCCGTGAGAATTGCCTGCTCACGGCTTAGCTCTCTTGTGGATTCGGCAGAAAGCGCAGCCTGCTCTTTTAAAGCGGCCAGCTTCTCAGCTATTGACTCTGCTTGTGATGCCGACTTCTTACCCTCGGCATTGCTGACCTTCTGTGCCTGAGTATTACGGTAAATTTCTGCATATTGGTCCTGTAGCGATTTAACCAGTGGGTCGGTGCTTTTAATTCCAGCATCTTCAGCGTCGTATTGAGCTTGCAGCCTTGCGCGGGCCTCACCTTCGAGCTTGGTAAGCTTGATGCGACGCTGTGATTTCTTAATCAGGTCATCTTGCTTCGGATTAGCAGTGCCAGCGCCTTTTACTGCTATAGGTTTACTGGAGTCCTCCATGTCCTTAGCTGCTTTGGCACGGATATGAGCAATTTCTCCTTCAACCTGTTTCAGCTTGCTGGCCGCCTCCCCCCTTCTCTGCTGGAATATTGTGTCAGACTCATACCAGCGTTGCCCGTCCTTAAGCTCTTCGTTGTACTCTTTTTGGAGGGAGATTAGCTTAGGCATGCGGGAAGAGTCTCCCACATTCTTGTTGTAAAAGTTGAGGTTGTTGGCAACAGACTGCATCAGACCTGCCAGCTCTTGGGTTAAGCCAATAGACTGATTGAGGTCGTTAATCATATTTTTGAAGGCGACATCAAGACTATTTTTGGCGCGATCCACCGTCACTGGCATTTTTTCGAATTCAGTATTTACATTGCCAGCCTGCTTCTGGATCGCGTTTAGTGCATCCTCCGCTGTCAGCTTTCCTTCCAGCATACGCTGACGCAGCTGCCCAAGTGACAAACCGAGGCCAGCCGCCATTTGTCGCGCCAGTTCCGGCATATTCTCCAGTACAGAGTTGAACTCTTCCGCTCGTACAACGCCACCGGCTATCGACTGCCCGAACTGACGCAGTGCATTCGACATCTCTTCCGCAGATGATCCACCAACCACTCCAATTTTCTGAAGCGTGTCGGTCAGCATAAGAACCTGACCGTTAGTTGCTCCCGCTTCTTTCAGGCTGGCGGTAAGGGTTTCCCAAAGTTTCTCTGTACTGGCTAGACTATTGCCTGTATTAGCCGCAATCGCGGATAGTGATGCCATGGTGTTTTTAGCCTCTTCCATGCTGCCACTGAGTAGCGTTACTCGCGCCTGGAGCATTGTCATGTCATCAGCTATTTCAATTAGCTTAAGGGCAGCCTGTACGGTTATGTATCCCTTAACCAAACTAGCCAGACGCGAGAAGCCTCCCCCTAGTTGCTCTGCTCCTCGACCAGCAGAAGATAGGTTGTCACCAGCATTTTTTGCTCCGGATGAAACCGAACCAAGTGTGCTTGATGCCTTTCTTCCCGAGGAATCTACTTTGTCAAAACCACCACTTGCTGCCTGTGCATTTTTGTTTAACTGCTCAAGCACTACAGAGGCTTTACGGCTACCAGTCATAAGCTTGGCTGTTTCTATCTCGATTTCATACTGCAGCTTGCCACCATCAACTGTCGCCATTGTTTCTCTCCGGGCGTAAAAAAAACCGCCGAAGCGGTTAAGTGTCATTTGACCTTTGAAAGTCTTCTGGCCTTCTTCGCAAGGTAGTCATCTGCAACCGCTTCGTACTCATCGCGGGTGAAGCCTTTCTGCTCGGGATATTTGGCGGCCAGCATCATTTGAAATTCTGTCATCGAGAGCTGCTCCGCTTCATCCCGGCTTATGCCGAAGTGGTTACGTGCGGCGCTTATGTACTCGAAGGCGTTGAACTCAGTAGTAGCTTTGTTGCTCTCATGCCGTTGAAGCTGTCGCACTTTCGCTTTGCCGATTATGCCGTGGGTTATGAGTGACTGGGCGATCAGCACCATGTCACTCACAGGCATTGCTCCGGGTCGGTAAACGAATGCGCGGCGTCCTGTTTTTCCCGGCACCATCTCACCAGTGAGCGGAGTGGTATCCCTGTCACAACAGGCTGTCAGCACAATCATTGCAGCAGATATCGCTGCTTTGGAGCATGCTGCAGACAGCAGCCACTTAAGCGCAAAGCCTGGCACAATATCGCTGCCGCTGTATGCAGCGTAGAACCGTCGTTGATGCTCAGGGATGGCCCGATAGTTCTCAGCCAAAGCCTTCAGCCGAGGCGTGGCTTCATCGTTATGCAGGTCATAGAATGCCTGCACGATCTCCTGTGGCTCACCAATGCGGCTCATTGCGGCGAACGATGGACGGAAGAAATATTCATCCTCTCCCAGTGTAATCAGGCACTCCCCAATCTCTTTGTAAGGTGTCATAGGTTAATCCAGAAACAGACATTTTCGGGGCCACCAGGTGGAAGCCCCTGAAATGGCGGTTATGCGGTGATGGTAGCCGCTGTAGAGCCAGTAAACGCACCGTCAGTTGAGGTGAAGGTAATTGTCGCGTTTCCGGTTGCGACACCAGTAACCAGCCCGGTAGAGCTGACCGTTGCTTTTGTCGCGTCCGAGGTTGTCCAGGTGCCGGATTTATCTGTTGCATCAGCAGGTAGTACGGTTGCGGTCAGCTGGCGAGTTGCACCGACGGCCAGAGAGGTAGTGGCCGGGGTTACTGTTACACCTGTTGCGTGTACAGTGTCATCCGTATCTACCACCTGGATAGTATCGGCTGCCGCTACCTTGAACTCTGTGGAGAAGGTGATGATATCGTTAGTGCCACCGTCAGAGCTCAATGCGTTGATAAGCATGTATCCCTGGAACGTGACAGGGCCGAACTCCATGCGAACCCACAAAGTAGGCTGGCGCGCTGCCTGAATTTCAGTGTTGAAATATTTAATCAGTCGACCAACGCCATACTGGTCGAGCTTATCGTTACGGCGTACCTCGCCCTCAAATGAGATAGTGAAGTCAGCATTTGTTACGATGCTTTCTTGGTAGCCTTTGGTGTCATCAGCATCCGACGTCACACTGTTCGGGGAGAAGTCGAAGCCTTTACTTGTGCCTGCAGCCAGAGCTTTCCACTCGGACTCCTGCGGCACTGTATCTGCACAACCATCGGCTACTTCGAGCACAATGGCGCGGCCAAACAACTTTGTGTTGTCCGTTGGGCAATTTGCTGCCATGGGTAATTCCTCTTTGATTAACTTTCGCCGTAAGAACAGGCAAATTGCAGGCGCCAGACCATTCGCCCCTCAGTCGTGGGGATTGGTGAAGGTATGCCGCCCATGTTGGTGATTTGACCTGCGCAAAGGTCGCTGATTGGGTTCTGCTGCACGTAATCGATGATGGCCTGCACATCGGTTTCTGACTTTGCGTAATCGCCGGATGATTTCCCGGTAATTAGGTCTACGAGCACGTAATGGTCGGAGCCTATATCGCGGTCTACTGCAGTTCCGCCATTTGGCCGGAATACCATAAATCGCTGCTTCAGGTCTCCTGTGTCATTCCACATTAGTGACTGAACCGTGTAACCCGTCGTGAGGCCAGCGCCGACGAGTAGGTTTTTAACACGTTGGTGCATCGGAGGATTCATAAAAACCCCATTAAAAAAGGCCGCCTAAGCGACCTCATTCTTTACCTTCCATGATTTTCATGGAATCCATATTTCCTGCTCGCCTGAAGCCTTGCTTGCTCTGCTTCTTCAATTGAGTCGAATCGCCCCAGTTTAATCTGCTTTCCGTTTACCTGTATTCTGGCTTGTATTCTACCTCCATCATTCGGAATGCAAACGCCGATGACTCCCGTTGAATTATGGGAGGGCATCTTAACGTTTTTACCATTTTCCGAATGACTTACAGAGCGAAGGTTTTCAATCCTGCTGTCAGAAGTTATGCCATTGATATGGTCAACTTCTTGTGGCCACGAACCGAACATATATAGCCATGCTAACCGGTGAGCGTAATAGCACTGCTTATGGATGCGAATCAGCACGTAGCCAACCGACATTACAGCCCCTGCTTGCTTACCAGAATACTTCGTATTCCATATTTTTTGAGCGCGTAGGTCTTTAAAATGCTCAATCGGCCTGCAGTTCCACGTAAACAATCCTGATTTTGGATCATATGACAGGCATTCATGCAGATAATCAGCATTCATTTCTGATTTGGGTACTTTCATATAAACCTCGTAGCTGGCTTATCGTAGATAGTGGGTGCGCCAGAGCGGTCTACGTTCCGCCTCTTCGGGAGCTACCCTAGACGCATCATAATTATACCGAAATCACAACGACATTTCTTTCTTAATCACCCTGTCAATTAAGTCTTTTGAGTCCTCAAATCCCTTGGTTAAGAATTCCTTTTGAGCGGTTGCTCTCCTGAAGTTTTGCGGGATATTCGGGTCATGTACGTATGCGGCATAAGACGCGCTATAACCTACGCGCCCTGTAAGCTTAGAACCATTCAATGACATCTCACGATATTGCGAATTTATCAGCGTGGAAGTATCAATAGGGGTGAATATCTGCGCCATGATTACTTGTCCTTTTTGGTTGCTGCTGTCAGAGCCGCTTCTGCTGTATCAGCGCGTTTGTTCGCTTCATCCAGTTCAGTGGCGTGAGCGGTTTTCAGCTGCTCCAGCACGGTGACATGCTCTTCGTCTTTAGCCGTCAATGCATCCTGAGCGGTTTTCAGCTGCTCCAGCGCATCATTCAGCTTCGACTGCAACACAGAGATGTCTGTGCTTACCGGCGCGGAAGGAGTTGCCACTTCGAAGGTCAGCTTCTCACCTTTCTTCTCGCTGGTTTTTTCAGCCTTACCCTGTGCGAGCCACTTTTCGGCAACAGAGTCCTCTACGTCATATACCTGGCTAGCCGCCCGATACGGTGAGCGGTGCCGGATTGAAACGCGCACCGAGGAATCACTGGGAGCACGGCGCAGGGAACGCGCCACCCGTGAGTACGCACGACAGGCAGCCTTCTATC
>Ga0308161_1003040_pt1 | contig 16900 bp, 15 predicted proteins | sample PhyFR2_FD_201034 | JGI IMG/M metagenome (GOLD analysis project Ga0308161, IMG submission 201034) | Phyllosphere microbial communities from UC Gill Tract Community Farm, Albany, California, United States - DLSLF.R2 | ecosystem: Host-associated > Plants > Phyllosphere > Unclassified | place: USA...
CAACGCGCGAGAAAACGGTCCAGTTCGGTATCACCATCTGCGCCCAGGGGTCCACCCTGGGCTTGTTGGCACTACCAAACTGTCCTCGTTTTTCGCACGTTTCGCTTCGCCGCCTTCTGCCGCGCAGGCTCCTAGAACCTTATTGAAGACAGGAGGGGCAGGTCGTTGACTGTCTCCGCAATGCGGGACGCCCACTGACGATGCGCCGGCATGAACAGTCATTCATGCCGGCATTGCTGCGGTGCCGGGCATTCCCGCCTTGAAGACCGCGCATGCGCAAGCCGATCATCGGGCGCTGCACTACGGCGGCTACTTCGGCATCAACCTAACGGTACGGCAGCTACGCTCAGCCCGTTCCAATCCCAAGCCAGTCATTCATCGGCTTCCGTTTTCCAGTTCGTCCCCGCAGCCACGCCGTCGCATCTCCACGGTAGGCCGTGCCACGTCCCGCATCGCTTCGCTCAGACAACCCACCCAGCATCCACAACCAGAATGTGATGCATTCTTGCAATGTGAAAAAGGTTTGACACAGGCTTCACAGTCTATATACTCCATTTGGATGGTATATGGATTCCAAATAGATTCCAATAGGATGCCATGCAGAACCCAAGCCATGGAGAAGCCAACTTAAATGACACAGCCGACCGTACAGCCACCCCTGCCAGTCAAGGCAAACGACACTGAAAAGGTGACCATCAACCTGGGCCTGGTGGATCTCGGCCAAATCGACCTGCTGGTCCAGGAAGGTTTTTATACCAACCGCACCGACCTGATACGCACGGCCATACGCAATCAACTGGTCGCCCATGCCGACGTGATACGCCAGACCGTCACGCGCAAGAGCCTGGTGCTGGGTCTGCAGCATTTTTCCCGCGCCGACCTGGAAGCCTTGCAGGCCGCAGGCCAGACGCTGCGCATCCAGGTGCTGGGATTGGCCACGATCGCGCACGACGTGACCCCGGAACTGGCGCTGGCCACCATCACCGACATTTCCGTCCTGGGCGCGCTGCATGCCAGCCCAGCCGTCAAGGCCGCATTGGCCGGGCGGATACATTAAACGAATTGAGGAAAGCACAACATGAACATCAACCAGCAATTCCTGGCGCAAATGCAGGAAGCAGCGCAACTGCTGCAAACAGAAGGCCCGATGGCGGCCACCGCCGCGATCCAGCGCGCCCTCAACGGCGGCGCAACACCTGCCGCGCCGCATGCCACTCCATCGGGCAAGGCGCAGCCTGATGGCCTGATCGACATCAACCCGGTCAACGCCGCATCCGGGGAGGCGCCCCAGCCGCCGCGCGCCGGCCTCTCGGGCCTGGCGCAGCGGCTGCGTGCCAGGATGGCCAGGGCAGGCGTGCAGGATGTGCAGGACGTGCAGCCCGGAGCCGGCGAGAGTCCGGAGCAACTCAAGGGCAAGTTCCTGAGCCTGACTGCCAGCACGACGTCGGGCAGCCGCACCTACAAGCTGTATGTACCGGCCAGCTATGCGCCGGGCGGCGCGCTGGTGGTCATGCTGCACGGCTGCAAGCAGCATCCGGACGACTTCGCCGCCGGCACCGGCATGAATGCGCTGGCGGAGGAGCAGGGCTGCCTGGTCGCCTATCCGGCGCAGTCGAAGAATGCAAATGGCTCCAACTGCTGGAACTGGTTCCAGGCCAGCGACCAGCGGCGCGAGCGCGGCGAGCCGGCCATCATCGCGGCCATTGCCCGCGATATCCTGCGCGACTACCAGGCCGATCCGGCGCGCGTCTATGTTGCCGGGCTGTCGGCGGGCGGCGCGATGGCGGCCATCCTGGCAAGCGAATATCCCGACCTGTTCGCCGCCGCCGGCATCCATTCCGGACTGCCGACCGGCGCCGCGCATGATGTGCCCTCGGCCTTTGCGGCGATGCAGAAAGGCGCGATGAAGGCGGGGCGCGCCGCGGGCATCCCGCTGATCGTGTTTCATGGCGACGCCGACAAGACCGTCCATCCGCGCAATGGGCAGGCGGTGCTGGCGCAACGCACCGCGGGCCGTGCCAGCGCGGCTACGCTAGAGAAGGGGAATGCGGCAAACGGCCGCGGCTATACCAGGGCGATACACCGCGACGGCGCCGGCAAGCTGCTGGCCGAGCACTGGACAGTGCATGGCAGCGGCCATGCCTGGTCAGGCGGCAGCCGGCGCGGCTCGTACACCGACCCGCAGGGCCCGGATGCATCGCGCGAGATGCTGCGTTTTTTCCTGGAGCACCGCAAGAACCCCTGACGGCAAGGGGTGAAACAGGAGTGATGGTTCCCGCGCAATGCAAGCCGCATGCGCTGGCGCACTCCAGCCGTGTCTCAGGCTTGTCCCTGATGCACGGCTAGGCCCGCCACGTCGAGTTCGGCGCGCAGGATGCTGCCGCTGACCGACTCCGTGCAGTAAAGCGTCTTGCGTCCGGCGCCGCCAAAGGCGACATTGGTCAGCGACATGCCTTCGGTGCTGCGCAGCACCAGCACCGGCTCGGCGCGATGGTTGAGCACCCAGGCATAACCCAGCCCTGGGTTGGCGACGATGACCCGGCCCTGCTGATCGACGGCCAGGCCATCCGGCCCGCTCGGTCCATAGGAGGTAAAGAACTGTCCGACCTTGGCCACGCTGCCATCGTCGAGCAGGGGAAGCCGCCACACCGCATTGCCCCGCGTGACCGCAAGGTAGAGCACCTTCTCGTCCGGCGACAGCGCCAGTCCGTTCGGGCTGGGCGCGTTCGACAGCAGCAGGTCGAGCTGCCCGTTCGAACGCAGCCGGTAAAGCCTGCCGGTCGGATCGTGCATGCCGGTCTGGCCCTGGTCGGTGAAGTACAGATTCCCCTGCGCATCGAAGACGAGGTCGTTGATGCCCTTGAAGGACTCGCTGTTGCGGCGGGTCAGGTACGGCCGCACCGCGCCGCTTGCGATATCGCACAGCATCAAGCCATTCTTGTAGTCGGCAATCAGCAGTTCACGCTGATTGAGGAACTTCATGCCGTTGGGTTCGCCGTCGTATTCGGCGACCAGTTCCCATTCCCCAGCGGGACTGATGCGGAAGATCCGGCCGAAGGGAATGTCGGTGACGTACAGGTTGCCGAGCTCGTCGAAGACCGGGCCTTCCAGAAAGGAGTCGGTTGGCGCGCCGCCGCGATTGGCATCGGCCCACAGGGAGCGCATGCCGGTGCGGCGGTAATGCGCCGGCATGCTGGTGAAGACTTCGGTGTCACGGAGCACCGGCGGTTGGAGAAGGATCATGCTGGCTTTCCTGTTAAAACCATCACGATGCATTACCTGCCAGACCCGACGAGGCAGGTCTCATCGCATGTTTACGGATGGGGATTGATATCGAGCCCGGTTCGGACCGGCGCTTCGCCGAAGTATGGCCTTCGGCTGTGGGCATGTCCAAGCCGGTCAGCCCGACCGCCATGAGGCGCATGTCGGTATGACCGGCTCGGCAGCTCCTAGCGGGTAAGCACCGCCAGCGCATTGCGCGCCGCGCCCACGCCCATCTTCACATACGCATCGCCGGTCACGCCGCCGATGTGCGGGCTCAGCACCAGGTTGGCAACGCCCAGGAACGGATGCCCGGCCGCCATGGGTTCGACCTGGAAGCTGTCCAGGCCGGCGCTGGCAACCTGGCCCGACTTCAGCGCGGCAAGCAGGTCGGCTTCGTCGATCAATCCGCCGCGCGCGGTATTGATGATGATCACGCCCCGCTTGCACGCTGCCAGCGTGGCGGCATTGATCAGGTTGCGGTTGTCCTCGGTCAGCGGGCAATGCAGCGAAATGACGTCGGACTCGCGCCAGATCGTCTCCAGGTCCGCAAGGCTGACGCAGCCCGGCACTTCCTTTGCATAGGGATCGAAGCCGATCACGCGCATGCCGACTGCATCGGCCATCTTCGCGAAGCGCTGTCCGATCGCGCCCAGGCCTATCAGGCCAACGGTGCGGCCCTCCAGTTCCAGGCTCTTGTGGGTCGACTTGTCCCAGTGGCCGGCATGCATGCGCGCATCGAGCACGGTGACGGACTTGGCGCATGCCAGCATCAATGCCAGCGCCTGCTCGGCAACCGCGGCAGCGTTGGCGCCGGCGGCGGCAACGACTTCGATGCCGCGCGCGCGGGCCGCCACCTTGTCGATCGTGTCGGTGCCGCTGCCATGTTTCGAGATCACCTTCAGCGAAGGCGCGGCCGCCATTGCGCGTTCGCCGACCTTGCTGTAGCGGACGATGATGGCCACCGGATCATGCTGCGCGCACAGCGCGACGATGTCATCCTCGCTCGGCGTCTTGCCGGCAAAGACGATCTCATAGTCCCGCAGCAGCTGCAGCGCCGGCTCGGCGAGGTCTGCCCCCGTGACCAGGACGACGGGCTTGTTCTGGCTCACAGGGTTTCGCCTTCCTTGATCACGCCGGCCGCCAGCAGCGCGCCATCGAGCCAGGCCGGGCGCAGCGCCTTGCGGCTCTTGATGTCGGCAATGCGTTTGGTTTCCATTGCCACCTTCTCGGCGGCCAGCGGCAGCATGGCGGCTGCCTTGTCGCGCTCGATGACGGTGACGCCATCGCCGTCGCCCACCACCAGGTCGCCCGGATTGACGGTCACGCCGCCGATGGAAATCGGATGGTTCAGGCGGCCCGGCACGAATTTGGTCGGGCCGCTTGGATTCGTGCCGGCCGCATACATCGGGAAGCCCAGTTCGCGGATCGCTTCGGCATCGCGCACGGCGCCGTCGATCACCACTGCCGCCACGCCCAGCGCCACGCACTGCTGCGACATGATTTCACCGATCAGCGCGCTGTTGAGATCGCCCTTGCCGTCGACCAGGATCACGTCGCCGGGCTTGGCAATGGCCATCGCGGCATGGATCATCAGGTTGTCGCCGGGCCGCACTTCGACAGTGATGGCCGGGCCGGCGAATTTCATCGTTGGCGCCAGCGGTGCGATGCGGCCGGAGAGGCCGCCACGGCGTCCCGCCACGTCGGCCAGGATGGACGAGGGATACGCGGCCGCGGCTGCGACGATCTCCGGGGCGACGCGCTCGATCTCGCGAATGACGTCGGGTAATACGGCAGCTTGACTCATGAAAGTCTCCTTTGTTATGCCGGCGGCGCCGGCGATGTGCAGTCGAAGAGGGAAGAACGCAGCAGTCATACAGGGCGCGCCCAGCAGGCAGATGCAGATGCGCCACCAAGTGCGCCTGCGCTTGCCCGTGCTGAAAAGCGTCCGCTGCGAGAGCCGCCGGCCAGGCATCCTTGGGCGCGGCTCGTGGTTCTCGGGCTTGAGTATTGATGGCTGAAGGCCTATAGTCCAATCGATTGTTTTTTGGGATTCATAATCTGGACTTTTGCAATGGACTTGCGTGATCTGCATTATTTCGAAGTCATCGCCGAACTCGAGCATATGGGACGGGCTTCGGAGCGCCTGCACCGCACGCAACCGGCGCTGACCAGTTCGATCCGGCGGCTGGAGCAGGACTGCGGTGTGCGGCTGTTCGAGAAGTCGGGACGTGGCATACGCCTGACCGAAGCGGGCCAGGTGCTGCTGAAGTGGGCGCGGCGCACGCGGCTGGACGTGCATGATGCGCAGCAGGAGATCAATCATCTCGCGCATGGCCTGGTCGGCACGGTGCGGGTCGGGATCGTGCCGACCGCGGCGCAGTTTCTGCTGCCATCGGCCATGCGCCAGCTGATCCGGGAAGCGCCCGAGGTCAACCTGCATACCGTGGTCGGCCTGATCGACGTGCTCAGGTCGCTGCTGCATTCGGGTGAAGTGGATATGACGATAGGAACCGAAGGGATGGCCGAGCCGGGCTTCACGTCGGAATTTCTTGCGGAAGACCCGATCGTCGTGGTCGCCAATGCCGGCCATGACGTCTTTCAACGCACCCCGACCATCAAGGACCTGGGCGCCTATCGCTGGGTGCTGCAGTCAGCGGGGGCGCCGACCCGGGATTGGCTGGACCAGACATTCGAGCGGCATCATCTGCCGCGTCCGCGGGTGCAGGTCGAGTCCAACACCCTGCTGATGCTGCCCACGCTGATTGCCGAGACCGGCTTGCTGAGCTTCATCTCCCGCCGCCATTTGCTGCCAGGCCAGCCCAGCTTCGCGCTCAAGGAAGTCGACGTGAAGGAAACCGTGATGCAGCGGCGCATGGTCGTCACCTATCGCGAAGGCGGTTATCTTTCGCCGGCCAGTCGGCGCCTGATCGAACTGCTCGCATCTGCTGCGGCCGCGGAAGGATGATGTGAGCAGAGGCGCCGCATGGCCCGCTGCCTGTCAATCGAGCTTGATATTACCCTTGCGAATCACCTCAGCCCACTTGGCGTCTTCCTTCTTCAGGAAGTCGGCAAATGCTTCAGGCGTGGAGCCTATCGGCTGCGCGCCCAGTTCATTGAAGCGCTGTTTCACCTCGTCTTCCTTGAGCGCGTCGGACAGGGCGGCATGCAGTTTGGCCACTACGGGTTCCGGCGTGGCGGCGGGCAGCAGCATGCCATTCCACTCGTAAGCCTCATAGCCCGGCACCACCGTTTCGGCCACGGTGGGAACGTCGGGCAGGCGCTTGGACCGCTCGGGCGACGACACCGCCAGCGCGCGCAGCTTGCCTGAGGAAACCATCGGGTAGGTCGCCGCAACCGTGCCGAACATGAAGTCGACCTGGCCTCCCATCACATCCATGATGGCCGGGCCGCCGCTCTTGTAGGGCACGTGGACCATGTCGAGGTCGAGCTTTTGCCGGAACAGCTCGGCCGCCAGACGTTGCACCGTGCCGCTGCCGCCAGAGGCGAAATTGATCTTGCCTGGCGCGGCCTTGGCCTTTGCAATCAGGTCCTTCACATCCTTGAACGGCGCATCGGACTTGACGATCAGCACGTTGGGCGTCAGCGCCACCAGCGACAGCGGCTTCAAGGCGCCGGCGGCATAGGGCATGCGTGCAAACAGATGCGGGTTAATCGAATAGGGCGTGGCGTCGTACAGCACGGTATATCCGTCGGCCGCCGCCCGGGCGACATAGCTGGCGCCTATGGTGCCGCTGGCGCCGGCGCGGTTGTCGACGATCACGGGCGTGCCCAGCCTGGCGCTCATGCGCTGGGCCAGAACCCGCGCCAGCGTGTCAGCCGCGCCGCCAGGCGCATAGGGCACAACGAAGGTAATGGGCCGCTCCGGATAGGCGGCATGCGCCGAAGAAGCGGCGAGGGCGCATGCGCCAATCAGCGCAGCGCAGCGAACAATCAATGTACGTCGGTTCATGACCTGTCTCCTGATGAATGGATAGCGCGGATTTCCCGTATCGCCAACCGGGATACGGGCATCCTGCAGTTCTTGCGTGGGGAAGTATCGAAGCAGACCGGGGCGACGTCCAATTGATACTTGGCGGCGATTCATAGATACGGCTTTTGCAGTGCCGGCGGATCGGTAGGACGGCATGGATAAAGCCGTATTTATGAATCTTCAAAAATTATCAATTGGACTGAAAAAGTTTAGCTGCAATACTTGCTAGCCAGGAGCCGCATGGCGGCAACAGGCATCGCCAGGAAATTTAGAGGGCGCCATTTTCATGAACGCGTAGGGCTGTCGAGCTTGCCTTTTCCCTCTTTCCTGCGTGAGTCGCGCTTGCATGCGGTGCCGCCTGCAGCACCAGGTCATGCCCTGCAACGCGGTCAGGCACCTGCCTTCCATGTCACATCCGGCGCCTTCCGGAAAGCGCTGCCGGCATAAAAATCACATTACGAGGAGAACACCATGTACCCATTGAGCCGCATGATTGCCGGCATCGCGCTGACCACCATGGCCTTGCACGGCGTCACGGCGTCGGCGCAGGACAGTTATCCCTCCAGGCCGATCCGCCTTGTCGTGCCGTTCCCGCCGGGCGGCGGCACCGACACGATGTCACGCGTCGTCGCCAACAAGCTGACGGAAACATTGAAGTGGACGATCGTCGTGGACAACCGGCCCGGCGCCGGCGGCAACATCGGTGTGGACGCGGCGGCCAAGGCGCCGGCTGACGGCTATACCATCGTGATGGGCCAGACCAGCAACCTCGCGGTCAATCCCACGCTGTACGCCAAGCTGCCCTATGACCCGGTCAAGGACCTGGCGCCCATCACCACTGTTGCCGATGCGCCGCTGGTGCTGGTGGTGGCAGCCAGCTCCAAATTCAAGACGCTGGCGGACGTGGTCGCCGCTTCGAAGGCAAAGCCGGGCGATGTGACGTTCGCCACGCCTGGCAACGGCACCGTGGCGCACCTGACCGGCGAACTGTTCCAGCGCGCAGCCGGCATCAAGCTGCAGCACATTCCCTACAAGGGGTCGTCGCAGGCAATCACGGACCTGATGGGCGGCACCATCGACGTTTTCATGGCGTCCGTGCCGACCGCCATTTCGCATATCAAGAGCGGAAAGATGCGTGCGCTGGCGGTAACCTCGGCCAAGCGTTCGGTGAGCCTCCCCGATGTGCCTTCGATCAATGACCTCGGCTACAAGGGCTTCGATGCCAATACCTGGTTTGGCCTGGCCGCGCCCGCCGGAACGCCGGCCAACGTCATCGCGCGCCTCAACAGCGAAGTCAACCGTGTGCTGCAGATGCCCGACGTACGCGAAAAGATACGTGCCGAGGGCGGCGACATCCTGGGCGGCACGCCGGAAGCGTTCGGCAGCCTGATCAAAAACGATGGCGTGAAGTGGGGCAAGGTCGTCAAGGACTCCGGCGCGAAGGTCGACTAGGCCATCATCGATGACGAGGCGCCTGACCTGCCAGGCGCCTGTTGCATTGCATGCCGATCGCTGCCTTAATGGTGTCTCTTCAAAAAGGAAGGAGACACAACAATGCACGATGCGCCGCTCATCATCCGCAATATCGTGGCGCGTGCCGTGGTCGCGCCGATCGGCCGCCCGGTGCGCACCGCCATGGGCACGATACCCGCTGCACCGCTGGTGCTGCTGGACGTGCACACCGAGCAGGGCATCACGGGAAGTGCCTATCTGTTCGGCTACACTCCGCTCACGCTGGTTCCGCTGGTGAAGCTGGCTGAAAACCTGGGCGAACTGCTCAAGGGCAAAGCGGTCGTGCCCTTCGAAAGAATGAAGGAACTCGATCTGCAATTCCGGCTGCTGGGAACGCAGGGGCTGCTTGGCATGGTGCTGTCCGGCCTGGACATGGCTTTCTGGGACATCCTGGGCAAGGCGGCCGGCAAGCCGGTCGTTGCGCTGCTGGGCGGCGAGCCCAGGCCGATACGGGCCTATGACAGCTACGGATTCGTCGACCCGGTGGCCGACGCCGCCCAGATACGGCGCTCCCTGGACCAGGGCTTCCGGGGCATCAAGATCAAGGTGGGCGCCGAGACGCTGGCGCAGGACATCGCATCGGTCGGCGCGGTGCGGCAGATGATCGGAACCGACATTGCCCTTATGCTCGACTTCAACCAGAGCCTGGGTCCGATGGAAGCCTGCCATCGCATCGAAAGACTTGCCGAGTTCGATCCCTACTGGATTGAAGAGCCGGTGTCGGCGCAGGATTTGCAGGGGCATGCCAGGGTGAAGGCATCGATCAGCGTACCGATCCAGACCGGCGAAAACTGGTGGTTCCCGCGTGACATGCAACGCGCCATCAGCGCCGGCGCCTCCGACTTCGTGATGGTGGACATGATGAAGATCGGCGGCATCACCGGCTGGATGGCAGCCGCCGCGCAGGCGGATGCCGCATCCCTGCCGCTTTCAAGCCATATCTTCGTCGAAGCCAGCGCCCATACGCTGCCGGTGACGCCCACCTGCGACTGGCTGGAATACCTCGATTTTGCCGGAGCGGTGCTGGAGCGGCCTTATCAGGTAAGCAACGGCACCGTCTGCGCGAGAGGCGACGGACTGGGCATCGCCTGGAATGAGGACGCGGTCTCCCGTTACGCGGTGCAGTGAGCTGCGCCTGCCCGGGACCTGCGCGCCAACTGTCTGTTGCGCTGGCCTGCACAGGTAGCCGGAACGAAGGCGGGAACGCGCGTCCGGCACGTTCTTTCAGGGAGTACCGGGGGCCGCCAGGCGGGCATCAGGATGGAGCTCAGCCATGAGAGACATGGCTGAGTATTTTTTTCACCGCGGTTCGCCATCGCCCTCACGCCCAGGCGAAGGCAAACCGTCACCAGCATCAAACCACCGAACCCAGCTTGAAAATAGGCAGGTACATCGCCACCACCAGGCCGCCGATCAGCACGCCCAGGATCACCATGATCAGCGGTTCCATCAGGCTGGACAGCGATTCCACGGCCTGGTCGACCTCATCTTCATAGAAGTCGGCAACCTTGCCTAGCATCTGGTCCAGCGCGCCCGATTCCTCGCCGATGGCGACCATCTGCGTGACCATGTTCGGGAACACGTCGGCGTTCTGCATCGCAATCGTCAGGCTGGTGCCGGTGCTGACTTCAGTCTGTATCTTGCGGGTGGCATCCTGGTAGACCGCATTACCGGAGGCGCCGCCGACCGAGTCGAGCGACTCCACCAGCGGCACGCCGGCGGCGAACATCGTGGCCAGGGTGCGCGTCCAGCGTGCGATGGTGGCCTTGCGCACCACCGCGCCGAAGATGGGCGCCTTCAGCAGCAGCGCATCCATCCTGCGCTGCATCGCAGGCGAGCGGCGCCAGGCCTGAAAGAACAGGTAGAGGCTGCCGAACAGGCCGCCGAAGATGAAGTACCAGTTGGCCACGAAAAAGTCGGACATGGCCATCACCATCAGCGTCGGCGCCGGCAGGTCGGCGCCAAAGCTGGTGAAGACTTCCTTGAAGGCGGGCACCACCCAGATCATGATCACGGCGGTGACGATGAAGGCCACTGCCAGGATGGATACCGGGTAGAACATCGCCGACTTGATCTTGCCCTTGATGGCCAGGGTTTTTTCCTTGTAGATCGCCAGCCTGGTCAGCAGGTCTTCCAGGATGCCGGCCTGCTCGCCGGCGGCGACCAGATTGCAGAACAGCGGATCGAAATAGAGTGGAAACTTGCGAAACGCCTGGTTCAGGCTGGTGCCGGTTTCCACGTCGCCGCGGATGTCCTGAACCAGCTTGGACACCGAGGGATTGGCGTGGCCCTTGGCGACGATGTCGAAGGACTGCAGCAGCGGCACGCCGGCCTTCATCATGGTCGCCAGTTGCCGGGTGAAGAGCGTGATGTCCTTTTCGGTGACCTTGCGGCCGCTGCGCAGCGTGCGCTTCTTGACCTTGTGCACCAGGATGCCCTGGCGCCGCAGCGTGGCGCTGACCACGTTCTCGCCGCTGGCGCGCAATTCGCCGCGCACCTGCTTGCCGCTGCGGTCGCGGCCTTCCCAGGCGTAGATCGATTCCTTGATGTTGTGAACGCTTGCGGCACTGGCCATGGGATTTTCCTTTAGATGTTGGTGCAGCCCAGCACTTCTTCGAGGCTGGTCAGGCCGCTTCTGACTTTGGCCAGTCCCGCCTCGCGCAGCGTCTTGACGCCGTCGAGCCTGGCTTGCGCTTCGATTTCCAGCGCGGTGCCATGCGCCAGGATGATTTTTTCGATGGCTTCCGAGATCGGCATGATCTGGTAAATGCCGACCCGTCCCTTATAGCCGCTGCCGTTGCAGCGTTCGCAGCCGACCGCCCTGTAGGGCGTCCAGGTGCCGTCCAGTTCGTCTTCGGTATAGCCGGCTTCGAGCAGGGACTCATCGGGAATCACGGTCGGCTGCTTGCAGGAGCAGAGCCGGCGCGCCAGCCGCTGCGCGGTGATCATGATCACAGAGGAGGCGATGTTGAACGGCGCCACGCCCATGTTCATCAGCCGCGTCAGCGTCGACGGCGCGTCGTTGGTGTGCAGCGTCGAAAACACCATGTGGCCGGTTTGCGCCGCCTTGATCGCGATGTCGGCGGTTTCGAGATCGCGAATCTCGCCAACCATGATGATGTCCGGGTCCTGCCGCAGGAACGCCTTCAGCGCCACCGGAAAGGTCAGGCCGGCGCGGTCGTTCACGTTGACCTGGTTGACGCCGGGCAGGTTGATTTCGGCCGGGTCTTCCGCGGTCGAGATGTTGATGCCGGGCTTGTTCAGGATGTTGAGGCAGGTATAGAGCGAAACGGTCTTGCCGGAGCCGGTTGGCCCCGTCACCAGCACCATGCCGTAGGGACGCTGGATCGCATCCATCAGCAGGTCTTTCTGGTACGGTTCATAGCCGAGCGACTCGATGCCCATCTGCGCCTGCGTCGCATCCAGAATACGCATCACGATTTTTTCGCCGAACAGCGTCGGCAGGGTGCTCACGCGAAAGTCGATGGCGCGCGTTTTTGACAGCACCAGCTTCATGCGCCCGTCCTGCGGCACCCGCTTTTCGGAAATGTCGAGCTTGGAAATGACCTTGATGCGCGACGCCAGCTTCTCCTTGATCGCCAGCGGCGGCTGCGCCACCTCGCGCAATACGCCGTCCACCCGGAAACGGATCTGGTAATACTTTTCGAATGGCTCGAAGTGCAGGTCGGACGCGCCCATGTTGATCGCGTCGATCAGGATCTTCTGCAGGAAGCGCACCACCGGGGCGTCGTCGATGTCGGTCGACAGGCCGTCGGCGGCGGTGTTCGGGGCGGCATCGTCGTCGGCGAAGTCGATGTTGTCGAGATCGTCGCCGATCAGTTCATTAAGATTCTGCTCCGCGCTCTGGCTCAGCTTCTCGATGGCTCGCACCAGCTGCTGGTGATCGACGATGACCGGTTCGACCGTCATCTCGGTCTGGAACTTGATCTGTTCCAGCGCCTGGGTATTGGTGGGATCGGAAAGCGCCACCGACAGGCGGTTGCCGCGCTTGGCCAGGGCCATGACCCGGTGGCTTTGCATCAGCTTGGCATCGATCGCCTTTTCCGGCAGGTTGCCCAGGTTGAAGGCGGACAGCTCCAGCAGGGGATAGCCGAAGGTCTCGGCGCAAAAAATAGCCAGCGACCTGGAGTCGATCGCCTTTTCCTCGAGCAGCGCATCGATCAGCGATATCTTTTCGCTTGCTGCCTTCCTGCTGCAGGCTTCGGCCTGCGTCATGCTCAGGCGCCCGGCCTGGGACAGCGAACGGGCAAGGCCGGACAGAGGCATGCTGGACACGGTATTCGGAGGATTTGCCGCCATGTTGGGATGTGTGGGAAGTTACGCCGGCAGGATAAAAACGCTCAGATGATGCCTATAGGGTATTGATCTGTAAAGAAATTTTGTCTGATCGCGTCGCGCTGTTCGTATGGCTAAACCGCAAGACGATATACGCACATTAGTTTATCAGAAGAAACTTATTTGTTTCCTGGCTGTACCAGTTTTACCACTTTGATTGCCTGGTTTTGTACCTGGACTATTTCAATCACGCAGCCCGCCAGCTTCAATGCCACATGGGGTTCGGGAATATCCTGCAGCCATTCCAGCAGCAGGCCATTCATGGTTTTCGGCCCGTCGAGCGGAAAATGAAGGCCCAGGCGCTTGTTAATTTCACGCAGCGTGGCCGAGCCTTCGATCAGGCACTCGCCGTGCGCATCCCAGCCGTGGCCATCCGAACGCGATCCGCCCGGCGTGGAAGTCGTGAATTCACCGACGATTTCCTCGATCAGGTCATCCAGTGTCACCAGGCCCTGCACTTCGCCGTATTCATCCACGATCAGCCCGAGCCGCTCGTGGTTTTCCTGGAAATACTGCATCTGGGCAAACACATCGGTGTCTTGCGGGATGAAATAGGGCGGCGTCAGGAGGCGGCGAAAATCGTCCGCTGTCAGCGCTTCCTGCTGGTTCAGCAGAGCCACTGCCTTGCGCACGTGCAGAATGCCCAGCACCTGGTTGATGCCGCCCTGATGCACCGGCAGCTTGTTGTGGTAACAGGTGGTGAGCTGCTGCCTGATGTCCTCCACCGGCGCCGACAGGTCCAGCGATTCGATCTGGGCGCGCGGCGTCATCACGTCTTCCACCGAAATCTTTTCCAGGTCGAACAGGTTGAGCAGGATGGCGCGGTGCTTCTTCGGCATCACATTGCCGCCTTCCATGACCATCGCCCGCAGTTCGTCCGCCGATAGCGGTTGCTCGTTGGCGCCGGCGCCGACCCGGATGCGCATGAGCCGCAAGAGGCCGCTGATGAGCAGGTGCACCAGCCAGATCATGGGACTGGCCAGGGTCAGCAGCGGGCGCAGCACGCGGCTCGCAGGCAGGGCAATGCGTTCCGGATGGCTTGCGCCGAGAATCTTCGGCAGGATCTGCGCAAAAATGATCAGCAGCAGCGACACCAGCACGATGGCAACGACAAGCACGGTTTCCTGGTTGCCGAACATGGTCACGGCGATCAGCGTCACCAGTGCCGTGGCGACGGCGTTGATCAGCGTGCTGGCAATGAGCACGACGGTCAGCATGCGGTCGGTGCGTTCCAGCAGCCAGATCGCCGATGCGGCCCCCTTGTTGCCGCCTTGCGCGAGATGGCGCAGGCGATGCCGGTTGGCCGCCATCAGGGCCGTCTCGGTCATCGCAAGGAAGGCGGAAATGCAGATCAGTACAGTCAGCGCAAGAATTTGCGCCCACAAGGGGACGGCGTCCAATCAGTGATCCCGGAAATCGGGCCGCTGCTGCGCATGCCGTCTCGTGCGCAGTGCGGCGGTAATGGAAAGGAAAGTCGGCGCCAACAATGTAATGCAGGTCGGGTCGGCGCTACAAGCCGTTCGGGCATGGCCGCATGCTCAACTGCCCTTGGCGGCTTCGACCAGGCATTTTGACAGCTTGTCGAAATGCAGCAGCGCGGCCTGCGTCAGTTCGATCTGCTTGCGCCGGCTGTCTTCCGTGTCGGTCAGCATGATCCAGCCTTTCTCGCGCATCGACTTGAGCCGGTTGTGAACGGTTGCGGGAGAGCCCAATTCCTCCTTCGCCATCATGTCGCGCACGCAGAGCCGCTGCTGTTCCTTGCCGGCACGGGCAACCATCGCCAGGATGCGTTCCTCAAGCGGATCCAGCGAAGGCAACGATGGAAGCCCCCGTATTGCCTCGGCCAGTTGCAGAAAACGCAGATAGATGTCGGCTGGGCGGGTCTGTCTTTTCATTGGCATTTATGGGCGTGGATTCGCGGATGGATATCAGGCCGTTTATCATGGGCATGATAAAGCCGGAGCAGATTCTATCCTATTCAACATTTCGCCTTCCTGATGTCACAATTCCGCCTGCAATTGATGATGGTGCTTGCCACCATGTTCTTCTTCATCCTGATGCTTTGCATTAATGAATGGCTGTTCAGTTATGGCGAACTCGTTCCCGGCATTAACTGGATCTACCTGCCGGCCGGCGTGCGTCTGCTGTCGACCCTGCTGTTCGGCGGCGCGGGGGCGCTTGGCTTGCTGATCGTTTCATGGCTGGTGTCCTTCTGCTATTTTTTCCCGCACGACTTCATGCGGGCATTCGCTGGCGGCATCGTGGCGACTGTCGCTCCCTACGGCGTCTATCTGGTGGCGCAGCGCGCCTATGGCCTGCGCTCCTCCCTTTCCAACCTGACTTCCGCCCGTTTACTCATCTGTATTATCGCCGCCTCGCTGGCAAGCCCTTTGTTGCATCACATCTGGTTTGCGATTTATGAGCCGCCGCGTCCGCTGCTGAAGAGTTTTCTGGTGATGGCGGCGGGCGACCTGAACGGAACCCTGCTGGTTGTCTATGCCGCCAAGCTGATGCTGAGCCTGCTTTCGCGGCGGCGTACGGACTGAGCAAGGCCGACCCCGGCCCACATTCGTCGCAACCGCCTGCGCCCTCTATAATGGCTACCATTTTTGCAAACCATCTTGCAGACAGGAGCGGACATGGCAACCACGTTCAAGAAAGGCGACAAGGTGCAGTGGCATTCGGCGCAGGGCACCATCACAGGTACCGTGAAGAAAAAGCTGACGGCGCCCACCGATATCAAGGGTCACCATGTTGCCGCCTCGACGGAAGAGCCGCAATACCTGGTCGAAAGCGACAAGACCGGCGCTGAAGCGGCGCACAAGCCGGACGCGCTGACCAAGGTGCACTGACGGTCCCGCGATCCGCGGGCCAGGAAAAACACAAGCATGACTTCAGCATCCCCGAAGATTTCCGCCGATCTTTTGCGCAAGAGCGACAAGATACTTTTCATCGCGCACCTCGCGCTCGGCGACTTTACCTATCTGCAAAACTTCTTCCAGCGTTTTTCGCAGGCCTACCCGCATCTCAGGGTGCATCTGTGGGTGGACGAGGTCAGGCGCACCAACAAGGCCGCAGAATGGAAATTCCTGAAAAAGTACTCGCTCTACGACTGGGTCGCACAGTGCCCGTTCTTTGAAAAAATCTACGACCGCACCTACAGCCCGCAATTGCTGCGCGAGTCCATCGCCGAAGCGCAGTCCGGGCATTACCCGATCGTGGTGTCGCTGGCCACGCTGCGTCCGCATTTTTATGCCAGCCTTGCCCGGGAAATCAGTCCGGATGGTTTCGTTGCGGGCATCAAGCCGCCACTGAAGCTTCTTGAACTGCACCATCAGCCTGCCTATCGCAAGCTTGACGTCGCGATCCCGCCGAAAGAGGCGGGCGCGGCGCAAAGGCATATTACGGATACCTATGCCGGCTGGTTTCAGCAACTGTTTGGGCTCGATGTGCCGGTATCGGCGCGCCATCCCTTTGTCGACATACCGGAGCAGTGGCTGGGTGCGGCGCAGCGACAGCTTGCACTCTGGGGGTTTTACCCCGGTCACGGAAAGATTGTTTTCATCAATCCGTTTGCCAAGACGAAGAAGCGCTGCTGGTCCCTGGACAAGGTAGCCGCGCTGATCAAGGCGATGCAGGCGCAGGAAGCATGGCGCGATGCCTGCTTCATCGTCAATGCCGTGCCGCAGGAGCTGGAGCAGGCCAGGGTCATGATAGGCAAACACCGTCTGGCGCGGACCGAATTGTTCAGCGCGGAAGAAAATTTCTTTCAGCTGC
>Ga0308161_1003042_pt1 | contig 16897 bp, 15 predicted proteins | sample PhyFR2_FD_201034 | JGI IMG/M metagenome (GOLD analysis project Ga0308161, IMG submission 201034) | Phyllosphere microbial communities from UC Gill Tract Community Farm, Albany, California, United States - DLSLF.R2 | ecosystem: Host-associated > Plants > Phyllosphere > Unclassified | place: USA...
CGGTCCGCTGGCCGACCAGGTGCAGGTCCTGTTCATCACCCTCGACCCCGAGCGCGACACCCAGGAACTGCTGGCGAACTACGTGCCGGCGTTCGACAAGCGCTTCGTCGGCCTGCGCGGCACGCCGGAGCAGACCGCGAAGACGGCCAAGGAATTCAAGGTGTTCTACTCGAAGGTGCCGGGCACGGACCCGGGCAGCTACACGATCGACCACACGGCCGGCAGCTACGTGTTCGACCGCGGCGGCCGCCTGCGCCTGTTCGTCCGCCATGGCCAGGGCCCCGATCCCATCGTGCACGATCTCCGTCAGTTATTATCCTCATAATCTGAAACACGGATTATCGGGGCTGCATGGAACAATCACGCGGTAAGAACACCACGCGCGCCGGCGCCGTCATCCTGCTGACCCTCGGCTGCCTCTACGTCCTGCAACCCTTCCTGGCCGCGATCCTGTTCGCGGCCGCCGTCGTCATCTCGTCCTGGCCCCTGTACCAGAGATTGCTGGTGCGCCTGCGCGGCCGGCGCACGCTCGCCGCGCTGACGATGACCTTGTCCCTCACGCTGCTCGTCATCATCCCGCTCGCGCTGGTCGCGTACAACCTGGCCGACAACGTCGCGTCCTCGTTCGACCAGATCCGCGCCGCGCTGAACCAGGGCGAACTCCTGCCGCCGGCGTGGATCCGCAACATCCCGCTCGTCGGCGAGCAGGTCGACAACTACCTGCGCCAGCTCGTCGCCAGCCGCGAACGGATGATGGAACTGGCGCGGCGCTCCGTCGAACCGGCGCGGCACGCGCTGCTGTCCGGCGGGATGATGCTGGGCGCCGGCGTCGCGCAGATGAGCCTTGCGGCGTTCGTGAGCTTCTTCTTCTACCGCGACGGCGAGGCGCTGCGGACCGTGATCGGCGCCGCGATGCGGCGCATCATGGACGAGGACGCGGCCAATGTCATCGACATCGTCAGCCAGACCGTGCGCGGCGTGATGTACGGCCTGCTCGGCACGGCGCTGGCGCAGGCGCTCGTCGCCGCCCTCGGCTTCTCGATCGCGCACGTGCCGGCCGTGCCGCTGCTGTCCGTGATGGTGTTCGTGTTCTCGCTGATCCCGGTCGGCCCGCCGCTCGTGTGGGGCGGGGCAGCCCTGTGGCTGTTCTCGCGCGGCGAGACCGGCTGGGGCATCTTCATGCTGGTGTGGGGCTTCTTCCTGATCAGCGGCGTCGACAACGTCGTGCGCCCGATGCTGATCAGCCGCGGCTCCAGCCTGCCGTTCCTGCTGACCCTGCTCGGCGTGCTGGGCGGCGTGATCGCGTTCGGGTTCGTCGGCCTGTTCATCGGCCCCACGCTGCTGGCGGTGGGGTATTCGCTGGTGAGCGGGTGGACCCATACGAAGGATCCGATCGTCAGGCAGCACGGCAACGGCGTCTAGCGCAGCAGCGGCTGGACGTCGACGATGCGCACGTCGTGCATCTGGTTCAGGTACGCTTCCAGATACCCTTTGTGCGACGCGCCGACGATGACCAGTGCGCGGCCGCCCGGATGCGCGCCGGCCGCCGCGCGGATGTTGGCCGCCATGCGCAGGTTGCGCGTTTCCCAGTACGTGACGTAGGCGCGGCCGAAACGCTGCGGCGACGGTTCGTTCAGCGCGGCGCCGAAGTCGCCCTCGAACACGAGCTGCGCCTGGTCGGGCGCATTCAAGGCGCGGTACAGCGCCAGGACGTCCTCCGGCGTGCCGAGCTTCGCTTGCAGCGCCTCGTCGTCGCGGCGGCGCCGTGCGGCCGCAGGGTTGTTCCAGGCGGCCATGATGGCCGCGCCGTAGGCCGCTTCGTCCGCGATCGGCGCGTCCGCCGTGTGGTCATCCATGGCAACCACGCGCTCCAGGCCCAGCGCGGCCGCCAGCGGGGCGGCGATCAGCGTGTCCTCGTTGCGCCGGGCGCGCAGTTCGTCGAGCAGCGCCACCAGCGTCGCATCGAGGCCATCGCCGGCGTGCCGTTCCGCCGCCGGCAGGCGCAGCCATTGCACGAGCGCCGAGGCGCGCTCGCCGCCGGCCAGGAACACGGCCGCCAGCCGGCGTCGCCGGGCCGGGGCCGGATCGGCGGGCCAGGCCGCCAGCAGCCGTTCGCTCTCCGCGGTCGCGGCCGGGACGTCGAGCCCGGTGGCGGCGCGCGCCGGGGCCGGGTCCCAGCAATAGTCCGCGACGGTCTCGCGGTAGCGCTCCGGATACTGGCGCAGGAAGGCGCACTGCGGACCGGGCAGGGCTTCGATGGCGATCGTGTCCGGGCGCCAGGCGGCCAGGCGGTCGGCCAGCAGGCGCAGGCTGGCCGGCTGGAACGCGGCCGGCAAGCCCCGCAGATGCGGCGTGCCGAGGACGAGGACCTCGTTCGGCGCGCCGGCGGCCGGCCCTTTCAGCCGGCTCGGGTCGAAGCGTGCCGTTTGCGCGCATGCACCGTGCGCGTACAGAAGGGCGGCCAGCAGGCCGGGCAGCGCGTAGCGCATGATTGATGTCCTTTCAGGATTCAGGCCGGCGGCATGCGCCGGTTCGACCAGTGGCCGGCGGCCAGCGCCAGCACGCCCACGACCGTCCACCCCAGCGCCGACCCCGCCGTCGCGTTGCCGTGGAAGCCGACGACGTCGACCCAGGCGCCGCTGCCCACGTTGACGCTCACGTACAGCGCGAACAGGAACAGTGCGAGGAACGTGCGCGCGGTGCCGCTCGCGCGGCCCAGGAAGCTGGCGCATCCGGCCAGCGCGAACATGCCGGAGACGAGGGCCAGCGCGCGCACCGGATCGACGGCTGCCAGCCGCAGCGCGGTCAAGCCCGTGAACATCAGGCCCAGCACGCACGCGGCCGCGAACTGGCGCCAGTAGCGCCGCGTGCCGCCGCCCGGCACGGCCGCGCCCATGCTGGAGAGCGCGGCGTCGCCGTCGCGCGTCGGCAGGTCGCTCACCAGGATGCCCCAGTACGCGACGCAGCCCAGCGCCAGCGGCGCCAGCAGCGGCGTGTCCAGCACGAGCGCCGGCAGCTGGACGAGCAGCAGCAGCGCGAGCGCGGACGGCGCCGCGGCCAGGGTCAGGGCGACGTCGGCGAGCGCCTGGCCCGCGGTCCCGGGCACGCGCGCGGCCAGCGCGAACAGCGGCGCCGTCAGGCGCGACAGCGGGCGCAGCCAGCCGTCCACCACGGCCAGCGGCGCGCGCCGCGCGCGCGCCTTGCCCGGCTTGACGCGGTCCGGCGAGAAGCGGTGAAAGAGCGGCAGCGCGAGCAGCAGCGGCACGAGCGCCAGCAGCACCGACAGGACGCGGTAGCCCGCGAGCGTCGCCGTCCACAGTTGCGAAGGGAACGTCAGCGGCGCCCTGGCGGCATCGAAATCGGCGATCCCGAGCATCATGTGGCGGATGTCGACGTGCCCCGCCAGCGCCGCCATGATCGCGGTCATGCCGGTGACGTCGAGCGGGATGGCGGCCGTGATCCCGCCTTCGACGAAGGCGGGCAGCGCGCCCATCAACGAGGCCCAGACGACGAAGTACAGCAGGTCGCCGGCCTTGCCCATCAGCGGCGCCCAGGCGTCGAACAGCGTGGCGCAGCCGGCCGTGAACAGGATCATCGGACCCAGCACGAGCACATAGGTCTGCAGGTAGACGAGCGGTTCGATGGGCCCGTCGCCGCGCACGGCATGGCACACGAGCACCGTCGCCATGAACGCGCACGCCAGCGCGGCCAGGTAGGCGACACCGCCGCACCAGCGCCCGACGACGAACACGCTGCCGCCCCGCGTGCTCGCGCCGATCACGGCGCCGGCGCCGCTGCGCAGGTCCTCGCCCATGCGGCCGCGCAGCAGGTAGAAACCGGCCAGCGGGAACAGCAGCGTCGCCAGCGCCGCGCTGCCCAGCGCCATCGTGGCGCTGGTGTACAGCACGCGCGCGCCATCGACGGCGATCAGGGTGTGGCCGTCGGCCGGATCGGAAATCATGAGCCAGCTGAGCGCCACCACCGCCAGCAGGGCCACGAGGGTGGACGGACGGCGCAGCCGCACGCGCGCTTCCAGCCCGGCCAGCGTGCGGATCGTGTCGAAGGCCGCATGCGAGGCCGCGTGGGAGGTCGAACTCATGCCGGCTCCTTGACGGCATAGCGCTGCGCCATCAGCGCTTCTTCCAGGCTCGGTTCGCATGGCTGCGCGTCCGCGGTCGGGACGGTCGGGTGGGCGATGCGCAGGTTGACGCGGCCGCCCTGGCGCAGCGCCTGCAGCACGTGCACGCTGGAGCGCAGCGCGTCGTATTCGTCGGGCGCCACGCTGGCTTCCCACACCTGGCCGCGGGCGCGCGCGAGGATCGCGTCGGGTGTGTCGCAGGCGACGAGCCGCCCCGCCCGCATGATCGCCAGTTGCCCGGCCACGCTCTCCACGTCGGACACGATGTGCGTGGACATGATGACGAGCTTGTGGAAACCGAGGTCGGCCAGCAGGTTGCGAAAGCGCAGGCGCTCTTCCGGATCGAGGCCCGCGGTCGGTTCGTCGACGACGAGCACGTCGGGGTCGTTCAGCAGCGCCTGCGCGATGCCCAGGCGGCGCAGCATCCCGCCGGAGAACGTGCTGGCCATGCGGTTGGCCTGTTCGTGCAGGTTGACGAGTTCGAGCAGGCGCCGGATGCGCGCCGGGTCGCGCACGCCCTTCAGCGCGGCGAAGTAGCGCATGAATTCCAGCGCCGTCACGTTGCGGTACGCGCCGAAGTCCTGCGGCAGGTAGCCCAGGCGCTTGCGGATGGCGTCCGGCCGCGCGACGACGTCGGCGCCGTCGAACAGGATGCGCCCGCTGCTCGGCGCCGTCAGCGTGGCGATCATCTGCATCAGGGTGGTCTTGCCGGCGCCGTTATGGCCGATCAGGCCGACGACGCCGGGTTCCAGGCGCAGCGAGACGTTGGCGACGGCGGTGACGTGCTTGCCGAAGGTCTTGGTGACATCGTGCAGTTCGAGCATGGCGGGCTTTCCGGCAGTGGCGATGAAGCCACTGTAGACCCGCCCGGGTCACGCCGCGCGGGCCGTGCGATGGAATGCGTTTTTCGCGGCATGAGCGGCGCTCCAGCGTGCCCGCAGGCGCATGAACGGCGTCTCCACGCAGCGGTACAGCACCCAGCCGCCGCCGATGCCGGCGGCCATTACCGCGCACACCGTCAGCGGCGCACCCCCGTCGATGTGCAGGCGCGCCAGTTGCGGGCGCAGCGCCATGAACACGGGCTTGTGCACGAGGTAGACGGCGTACGACCACAGCGCCAGCCGCGACGCGCCGGGGACGTCGATGCGGTTCAGGATGCAGGACGGCGCCAGCGTCGCGCAGGCCAGCATGCCGAAGGACAGCGCCAGCAGCGAGAAGCCGAACGTGGAGGTCACGAGGGTGCCCGGCCAGTCGAGGTGGATGCAGGTCAGGATGCCGAAGGCGGCGGCAAAGCCGGCCGCGCACAGCGCGTTCGCGTGGCGCAGCAGGCGGGCGAACGCCTGCGGATGGCAGTTCTTCAGCAGCGCGATGGCGACGCCGGGCAGCAGTTCGTCGGCGCGGCAGAAGCTCGAATAATAGACCTCGGCCGCGAACGCGTCGTGTCCATGTAGCGCGAACGCCGCGGCGCGCGTGGCCATGCCGGCGACGATGCCGCCGACCAGCACCCCCCACGCCAGCCGGACGGGAAAGCCGATGCGCGCCAGCGCCAGCACGGCGAGCGGCAGCGCTAGGTAAAACTGCTCCTCGACGCACAGCGACCAGGAATGCGTGAACGTCTGCCCGTACGCGAGCCCGAAGTTCTGGGTGAACGTGAGAAAGCGCCACGGGGCCGCCATGCCCGACCCGGCCAGCGGCGGACCGGGGAACAGCCAGTACACGGCCAGCACGACGTAATAGTTCGGCAGGGTGCGCAGCAGGCGGCGCACGAAGAACGCCTTGAGCGACAGGTCCTCGCCGCGCGCCGCCGGCGCCAGCAGCTGGTTGCCGATCAGGTAGCCGCTCAGCACGAAGAACAGGTCGACGCCGGCCCAGCCGACCTTGCCGACGACGCCGAACGTCGGCTGGCCGGAGACGAAGCCGGTGTAATGGGACATCAGGACGAGCAGGATGGCGGCGGCGCGCAGCAGGTCCAGGCCGCGCAGGCGCTGGGGAGAGGCAAGGTCGGTCATGCGATGGTCGAAGTAGAAGGTGGCAGGGAAGGATGGGTACGGTGCGCCAGCGCCTGTGTCAGCGCCGGCATGTAGGTGCGGCTCGCGCGCAGCAGCGTGCCGTCGCGCAGGCGCAGCAGCGCGTCGCGGTTGGTCAGCGCGCGCAGTTCGGCGATGCGGTCCAGGCGCACGATGGCCGAGCGGTGCACGCGCTGGAAGGCGGCCGGGTCGAGACGCAGCGCCAGCGCCTGCAGGCGTTCGCGCACGAGGTACGTGCGACCGTGCGCGTACAGCGTCGCGTAGTCGCCGTCGGCCTCGATGCGTTCCACGTCGGCCGCGTCGACGAGCACCGTGCGGGTGCCGACGCGCACGGCAAAGCTGCGCGTCCAGGCCGGGACGGGCGCCGGCGCCGACAGCGCCGCGCCGGGACGGCGGTACGGGAACGCGAGACGGGCGCGCTCCAGCGCCTCGTCCAGGCGGTCGTCGTCGACGGGCTTGAGCAGGTAGTCGAGCGCGGCCAGGCCGAACGCCTGCACGGCGAACGTGTCGTGCGCCGTGAGCAGGATCGCCAGCGGCCGCTCGGCGCGGGGCAGGGCGGCCAGCACCTCGATGCCGCTCCTGCCGGGCATCTCGACGTCGACGAACGCCAGGTCCGGCCGCAGCGCCGCGAGGCCGGCCAGCGCGGCATCGCCGTCGCCGTATTCCGCGACGACTTCCAGGTCCGGATGGCGGGCCAGGCGCACCTTGACGGCGAGGCGGGCCAGCGGCTCGTCGTCGACGATCGCCACGCGCATCATGCGGCCTCCCGCACCGGCATCGGCGTGGAGGCGGACGCCGGCATGCGCAGCGGCAGTTCGAGGCGCACGTGGTAGCGGCCGTCGCCGTCCCAGCCGGCGTCCACGCGCCCGTCGTCGCCATACAGGTGGCGCAGGCGGCTTGCCACGTTCGGCAGGCCGATGCCGCCGCCGCGCTGCGCTGGCATGCGGCCGTCGTTGCGCACGTCCACGCGCAGCCGGGCGTCGGCACGGGCGATGTCGATGTCGATGCGGCCCGGCGTGGCCAGCGGCGCGATGCCGTGGCGGACCGCGTTCTCGACGAGCGGCTGCAGCATCAGGTAGGGCACGGCGGCGTCGAGCAGATCGGGACCGGCATGCATCGCCAATTGCAGGCGCTCGCCGAGGCGCGCCTTTTCGATCTCGAGGTAGGCTTCCGTCAGCGCCAGCTCTTCGGCCAGTGAGTGCTCGTGGCGGCCATCGTGGGCGAGCGTCGCGCGCAGGAAGTCGGAGACGTTCGCGAGCATGCGGTTGGCCTCGCGGTTGGCGCCGGCCGCGACGAGCGCCGACACGGCGTTGAGCGTGTTGAACAGGAAGTGCGGATTGACCTGCAGGCGCAGCGCGCGCAGTTCGGCGTCGCGCGCGTCGGCCTGCGCTTGCGCCAGCTGCAGGCGGGCGCGCTGCAGCGACAGGTAGTACACGGCCACCGCATGCACGGCGCAGAACGCGATCAGCGCGAGCCAGCAGCCGTCCAGGCCGCGCAGCAGGTCGTCCGGATGGAAGCGCGTCTCCAGCCCGAGCGCGATGTCCAGGCGCTGGGCGAGCACGGCGTTCACGACCGACATCGCATACGATGCGCCGAGGAGCGCCAGCCCCATCTTCCACCACGCGCACTCGCGCCGCCACAGCGCGCGCTGCAGCAGCGCGAGCGGCACGGTCCAGACGGCGCAGGCGACGAAGAGCACCGCGCGGAAGACGGGCGCGTAGCCGTGGCCCAGCGACGGCAGGCCGAGGATCGTCATGCAGGCGAACACCGGCAGCGCGGCGAGGACGGGAACGAGGAGGGGCGTGTCGTCTTTCAAGAGGAACCTCTGGCGCGGAAAGTCAGGCATTCTAGCCCGCGTCAGCGGTCGACGGAAAACAGCATCGCCTGGATCTTCCAGCCGTCGTCCGTGCGCACGAGCTGCCACGTTTCGCTGCCGTGGTTGTTGACCTTGCCGCTGACGAGGAAGTCGAAATCGAACCACACCGAGCCGACCGTGCCGTCGGTCTCGATGCGCACGTCGTAGAAGCGCTCCTCGACCGGCCGCGCGCTGTGCTGGATCATGTCGGCGAACGCCTGCCACGTCGAGCTCTCCAGGCGCGACGCGGCCGGGTTGCGCGCTTTCGCGGCGGCGTAGGTGGCGTCGTCGAGGACGGACAGCCAGGCGCCGCCCTGCGGCACGAACAGGGTGCCGAGGGTCTTGCCATCGTGGGCGACGATGGCGGACTGGAACTGCTGCACGACCTGGCGGATGGCGGCGACGTCGGCGTCGTGCGCCGGGCCGGCGGCATGGGCCGGTCCGGCGAGGCAGGCGGCGAGGACGAGGGACAGGCAAGTGCGCATGGCGGCTCCGGCGGTGGAAAGATTCCACGATACGGCCGCCGTGCGCGCGCGGCCAGCGGGTTGCGCCGGACCGTGCATGGCTTGCTGCGAGACGGTGGCGCGGGTCAGCCCTGCGCCTGCGCCTGCGCGAGCGCGGCGTCGGCCTGCGCGGCGCGGTGCGCGGCGGGGCGGTCGTTCACGCGGTCGCGGTAGGCCACGATCTCGGGCAGTTCCGGCACGAGCTTGAACATCGTTATCCAGCCGAGCGAATTGCCCCACAGGATATCCGCGGCCGAGAAGCGCTCGCCGAGCAGGTACGGTCCCGCGCGCAGACGGTCGGTCAGCGTGGCCAGCATCGTGTCGTAGTCGCCGTACGGGCAGATGGCGGGCGGTGCGGGCTCGCGCTTCAGCGCCCGGTCGGCGATGGCGGGCTCGAACGACGAGCCGTAGAACGCCAGCCAGCGCAGGTACGGGCCGCGCAGCGGATCGTCCAGGCCGGGGGCCAGGCCCGCCTCGGGGAACAGGTCGGCGAGGTAGATGAAGATGGCGGGCAGCTCGGTGACGAGGGCGTCGCCGTGGCGGATGGCCGGCACCTTGCCCATCGGGTTGACGGCGAGGTAGGCGGGCGCGCGCTGCTCGTTCTTCTTCAGGTCGAGCACGTGCAGGTCGTACGGGACGCCGAGTTCCTCGAGCAGGAAGCGCACGGCGCAGGAGCGGGAATTCGGAGCGTGGAACAGGGTCGGGTTCATGGAGTCCTCGGATAGCGTGGCGATGAACCATGAGCTTAGGCCGCCGCCGGTTCAGGGTCTTGGAAAAACGCGAATGCTAGAATGCCTGCTTCCCATCATCGAACGAGGGTGCCGATGAGCAGCCTGTCCACCGTCGCGGAACGTCCCAAGGGTGTCGTCGCACCCGGCGTCGCGAGCCGCACGTTCCGTCTCGGGCGCTACCTGCCCCCGCCCGACCTGGCGCCTTTCCTCGACCATTACTGGATCGTCGAATGGGACTTGCGCGGCCGCCCGGCGCACACGCAGCGCACGCTGCCCTATCCGTGCGTGCACGTCGTGTTCGACCGCGCGCGCCCCGGCATCTTCGGCCTGACGACCGGCCCGTTCGAATGCACGCTGCAGGGTGCCGGCAAGGTATGCGGGCTGCGCTTTCGCGCCGGCGCGTTCCGCGCCTTCCTCGGCCGCCCGCTGCACACGATCACGGACCGGGTGCTGCCGTTCGCCGAGCTGTTTCCCTGGGACGAAGCGGCGGTACTGGACACGGTGCTGGACACGCCGGACGATGCCGCCACGGTCGACGCGGCGGCCACGCTGCTGCGTGCCGTGCTGCCCGCGCCCGACCCGCAGGTGGACGCCATCGCCGCGATCCTGCGCGCGGCCGAGACGACGTCCGGACTGACCCAGGTGGACGCGCTGGCCGAGCGGGCCGGGATGGGCGTGCGCAGCCTGCAGCAGCTGTTCAGCGACTACGTGGGCGTGAGCCCGAAGTGGGTGATCCGGCGCTTCCGCCTGCACGAGGCGGCCGACCGGCTGGCGACGGGTGCCGACGTCGACCTGGCTGCACTGGCGCAGAATCTCGGCTACTTCGACCAGGCCCACTTCACGTCGGACTTCCGCCGCCTGGTGGGGCAGTCGCCGGGGCGGTATCGGGACGAAGCGATGCGGGCGCGGGAGGGCGCGGCGGCGTAATCTGGCCGCCATGCCCGGCCTTTGTCGAGTGATAACCTGATAAGAGGATCCATGCAGCGGACACCATTCGGCCGGCAGCCACCGTTCACAAGGGATGAACGCGTATTCCAACGCTGGTTTGTCGTTCTCTCCGCCGTGACCGTCCTGCTCGGCACCGTCGCCATGGTGGCGACCGGTGCCAGCTCCGGCTTGTGGCTCCGGAATCCCGCATGCTGGGTCGTTGCGCTGGCGATGTGCGCAGGACTGGTCAGGCTGCGCCTGCCTCCCGCCTGGGTGCCGGGCATGCTCGTCGTTGTCCTGGCCGGTAGCCTGGTGGGGCCGGGCCAGGACGGCGTGCATCGCTGGCTTGGCATTGGGCCTGTGCAGGTCAATGTCGCTGCCCTCATCATGCCGTTCGTCGTCGTACTGGCCGCCCGGCGTGCGCGGCACAAGCACTACGTGCCGTATGCCGTGTCGATGCTCGCCATGGCGGCCATCCTTGCACGCCAGCCCGACATGTCCCAACTCGGCGCACTGGTGGCCGCGCTGCTGCTTTGGGCTGCCGTCCAGCGGAAGATGCGTGCGCTCGTGTGCATGGTGCCGATCGCGGTCGCCATCCTGGTCGCCTGCGCCGGCGTGCCCGATCCGCTTGCGCCTGTCCCGTATGTGGAAAAAATCCTCGACCTGGCCTGGAGCGTGTCGCCTGCGCTGGCGCTTTTCTGTGGCGTTTCCCTGCTGTTGACCTCCCTGAGTCCGCTGATTCTCGCCGGGGATACCGAGCGCCGGCCGGGGGCGGTCGCCTTGTCGGCGTATTTTGTCGTCTCCGGTGTCGCGTGGCTGTTCGGGTTCTTTCCGGTGCCGTTGGCAGGGTACGGTCTCGGCTTCGTACTGGGCTGGATGTTCGGCGCGGCGGCCCTGGTCGCACGTGACTGAACATTGACGGCGTCGCGCGCGATCAGGCGGCGGGCGGCAATGCCGGCAGCGACGCCGGCCCCGGTCCTGTGTCGGCGTGTGCCGCGATCCAGTCGGTCAGTTCGCGGCCGAAGACGCGCAGGCGCCCCGTCTCGACCTGGCGCCGCTTGTAGGCGTCGTGGCTGGAGGGACCGGTCATGCTGCGCTGGTAGCTGTCCTTGTCCATCAGCTGCAGTTCGTAGGTGAAGAAAAAGCCCACGTCGTAATCGCTGCCCGCCGTTTGCGGATCGGCCTGCTCGGCCTGCAGGTGGATCATCTTGCGCACCGTGACCTGGATGCTGCTGAAGTCGGCGCCGCTGTGCGGGTTGTCGGCGCGGGTCTGGCGCCTGGCGATGGCCTGCAGTTCCGCGTCCATCGTTTGCAGCAGCCCGGCCGGATAGTCGTGGCTGCGCTCCAGCATCAAGCGGTATTTGACGAAAATCTCCTTGGCCGCCTCCAGGTCGAGCAGGGTATTGCGGGTGCGGTTGGGCTCGATGTTGGTGATGGACAGGATGTGCGCGCGCTGCAGGGTTTCCAGCGCCAGCAGGCACTCGAAGCGGGTGCCAAAGACGAGGCGTACGCCCAGGTGGTCGTAGATGTCCTGCGCCAGGTAGTCGGCCTTCTGCAGCAGCTTGAGCAGGATGCTGTTGCGGCCCTTGTTGCGTTTGCGTTCGAAATGATGCAGGGGCAGGCACATCTCGCCGTCGGACAGGAAATAATGACCGTCGTCGTCTTCGTGGATCACTTCGTCGAGCGTGGCGAACACCTGCTCGCGGATGGTATTGAAGTGACGCAGCTCCAGGTTGTTGTCGATGTAGAAGATCGCATGCATCACCTTGAGGATGGCGCACGACCACATGCGCTGCACGCTGTTTTGCTGGGCGTGGTGGGAGGCGTAGACGAGCAGCTGGATCGGGTCGGCGGGCGTGGCCACGTCGCGCGGGATGAGCCGTTCCTGGCCTGGCTGCAGGAAGGTGCCGACGATGAAATCGACGGCTTCGCGGTGGCAGTTGCGGACGATGTCGCGGGCGGCCGGCTGGTCCAGGTCATAGCCGTATTCGCGCACGAAGGCGCGCGCGTCGTGCAGGTTGCGCAGGGCCAGTGCGCCCAGGTCGATCGCCGAGCGGCCGCTGGCGATGGCGCCCAGATAGCCCCAGTTTAACGAGAACTTGCGCTTGGTCTCGAGCGTGGGCCGAAATTCGCTCATGTCTCCTGCCTCGATCTTGCTCTGTTTTGAACAAGTATCTGCCGCTTCGGTATTGAGGTCAATCAATATCCTATGCGTTTAGGGCAAGTAACAACGCGCCACCGGCGCGTGCCCGCTTCGTTCGTCGCAGGCTTATTCCTGGTGAAATTCCTCGGCCGTCGAAAAGAGATCCCATGCCGCAATGAACAGCGCCGCAACCACCGGCCCGATCACGAAGCCGTTCAGCCCGAACAAGGCCATGCCCCCGACGGTCGACAGCAGCACCACATAGTCCGGCATCTTGGTGTCCTTGCCGACCAACACCGGGCGCAGGAGATTGTCGACCAGGCCGATCACGAACACGCCGAAGGCGATCAGCACCACGCCCTGCCAGACCGCGCCCGTCACCAGGAAGTACACCGCCACCGGCGCCCACACGATCGCTGCGCCGACCGCCGGCAGCAGCGACAGGAACGCCATCACCACCGCCCACAGCAGCGGCGCCTGCACGTGCAGGATCCAGAAGATCAGCCCGCCCAGCGCCCCCTGCGCGATCGCCACCAGCACATTGCCCTTCACGGTGGCGCGGATGACGGTGGTGAAATTGTTGAACAGGCGCTGCTTGTAGCTGCGGCCCAGCGGTACCGCGGTCTTGATGCGACCGGCCAGCGAATGGCCGTCGCGCAGCAGGAAGAAGAGCAGGTACAGCATGATGGTCATGCTCACCAAAAAGTCGAAGGTATTGCTGGCGAAGTTGATCGCGTAGCGTGCCGTCACCTGGCTGGCCTGGGAAGCCATGCTGGTGAGTTTGGCCTGCAGCGAAGCGATGCTGGTGAGATCGAAGCGTTCCAGCAGGCTGACCAGCCACGTCGGCAGCGCGCCGATGATCTGGCGGAAGTAGACGCCGAAGTCGATGTGGCCGGACTTCATCATGTCGTAGACCCCGGCCGCCTGCTGCACCAGCGAAGCGCTGATCATGGCCACGGGAATGATCACCATGACGACGATGGACAGGAGCGTGAGCAGGGCGGCGAGGTTGGGCTTCTGGTTCGTTGCCCGGAGCAGGCGGCGGTACAGCGGAATGAACAGGATCGCCAGTACGACGCCCCAGAACACCGCGCCCGCATACGGCATCAGGATCCAGAAGAAGCCGATCGTGACGGCGGTCAGGAGTAAAAGGAAGACTTTTTGCTGGAGGGTATATTGGCTGGCTGGCGGGTTCATATGTTAATGATAACCCTACACGCCATTTCAGGTCGTTTTGAAGGATGCACCCCGAAACGGGCGGATGGTCGCCCATCCGCCGCCAGCGCGCTCAGTCCAGGTCGTCCTCGTCCGCGCCGCGCTCCAGTTGCGGGATCACCTTCACGAGCAGGATGCGCGGCCCGTTGGTCTTCTTGACGACCACGTCGAACCTCGGAAACTCGATGCGCTGGCCCTGCTTGGGAATGTCGCCCAGCTTGGCCATCAACAGGCCGCCGACGGATTCGACTTCGTCCAGGCCCATCGCCTCGTTGTCGATGTCGATGCCGAGCACGCGCTCGAGCGAGACGATCGGCAGGCTCGCCTTGCCGATGTAGGTGCCGTCGCCCTGCGGCAGCCAGTCGTTTTCGTTGAGCCGGAATTCGTCGCGGATCTCGCCGACGATGGCGCCCAGCAGGTTGTCCAGCGTGATGAAGCCGACCGGGCGCTTGCCCTTTTCGCCGATCAGCGCGAAGTGCGGGGCGCCGCCGCGGAAGCGGCGGAACAGCTCGATCGCGGGCGTGCGCGCCGAGATCAGCTCGACGGGGCGCAGGTAGTCGGTCAGGTCGTCGACTTCCTTGCCGGACTGCTCGGCGAAGAACAGGTCCTTCAGGTGGATCACGCCCAGCACTTCCTCGCCGTCCTCGTCGAAGTACGGGTAGCGCGAAAAGCGGTTGCGGCGCATCGTGTCGAGGTTCTGCTCCAGCGTGCGGCTGGCGTACAGCCCGCTCACCTCGTTAATCGGGCGCATCAGGTCGGACACGGTGTGCTGGGAAAACTCCAGCGACTGCGCCAGGATGTGGCGCTCGTCGTGCGTGAAGCGCTCGCCCGGCGTGCCCGTGTTGGTGCGCAGGATCAGCTTGAGTTCGTCGTTCGAATAATGCGTCTCGTGGCTGCCGACGCCCGACAGTCCGGCAACGCGCAGCACCAGGTTGGCGCTGGCGTTGAGCAGCCAGATGGCCGGGTACATCGACCAGTAGAAGCCGTACAGCGGCACGGCGCTCCACAGGCCGACGGCTTCCGGCACGCGGATCGCCAGCGACTTCGGCGCCAGCTCGCCCACGACGATGTGCAGGAACGAGATCACGCTGAACGCGACGACGAACGACACGCCGTGGATCACCTGCGGGCTCGTGATGCCGACCAGCGAGAACACGGGTTCGAGCAGGTTGGCGAATGCCGGTTCGCCGACCCAGCCCAGGCCCAGCGACGCGAGCGTGATGCCCAGCTGGCAGGCGGAGAGGTAGGCGTCCAGCTGGCTGTGGACCTTGTACAGGATGCGCCCGCGCAGGCCCCCGGTCTTGGCGATGGCGCGCACGCGCGTCTTGCGCAGGGTGACGATGCCGAATTCGGCCGCCACGAAGAAGCCGTTCAGGGCCACGAGCAGCAGCGCGAGAACGACGAGTATTACGTTATGCATAAAAGGTAGAGTCAATCCAAAGGCAAAAGGCCGAGCTGCATTGTAACGGTCACGCGGCCGCCATGTTCTTTTGCGACGCCGCGAGGATGGCCTCGACCGCGGGATGCATGATCTTGCGGTCGCTCGAAATCATGTAGAACTGCTCGCGCACGCTCGGCACGAGGCCGACCCGCACGGCGCCGAACTGCTCGGCGACGTCGTCCGCCAGCGCGGCCGGCGCGAAGAACAGGCCCAGGCCGCGCCGGCCGAACGTGTTGAGCAGCGCGTTGTCCTCGAATTCGCCGACGACGTCCGGCCGCACGTGGTGCTGCACGAACCATTCGTCGATCTTGCCGCGCAGGGCATTATTACGTGCCGGCAGCAGGAACGGCGCGCCGTTCAAGTTCTGCGGGAAGGCGTCGCCCGCGTCGCCGTACTGCCGCGCCAGCGCGGGCGCGCCGACGACGACCATCTCGCTGTCGAACAACTGGTGGCTGAACACCTTGAGGGTGGCGCCGGGGCGCACTTCACGGTCGGTCAGCACGACGTCCAGCTTGTGCAGCGCGAGTTCGGCCAAGAGCGCCTCGAACTGGTCCTCGTAGCACACGAGCCGCACCGGCCGCTCCATGCGCGTGGCCGCTTCCAGCATGCGGTAGGCGGTCAGCTTCGGCAGCGAGTCCGAGATGCCGACCGTCAGGCGCGTGCGGCCGCTGTCGAACTCGTTCAGCGCTTCCTGCATCTGCTCGCCCAGCAGGAAGATCTGGTCGGCATAGCCCAGCGCCAGCCGGCCCGCTTCCGTCAGCACGAGGCGCCGGCCCTGCTGCGCGAACATCGTCTTGCCCAGCGACTGCTCCAGCAGGCTGAGTTGCGAACTGACCGTCTGCACCGCGAGTCCGAGACGTTCGGCGGCGCGCGTGATGCCGCCTTCGTTGGCCACGACCCAGAAGTAATACAGGTGGCGATAATTGATGTCGGATTTCATGGCGTTATCATAGCTCAGATTTTTACGAAGTAATCGTCATATTATCTTCGCTTTTTCTATGGATCGATGACCTCTACACTGCGCCTTGTCAACAACACATCCAAGAAAATTGGGGGAAAAACAATATGAAGCATTTCAGGGTGTCATTCATCGTCACGGCCATTTGCCTGCTGGGCTCGGCCTGGTGGGGCTACCAGCATGCCGGCCTCGCCGGTGCGCTGACGGCAATGGGCATCGCCGCGATCCTCGCGGTGATGGAAGTCTCGTTGTCGTTCGATAACGCGGTGGTCAACGCCTCCGTACTGAAGACCTGGGATCCGTTCTGGAAAAAGCTGTTCCTGGGCGTCGGCATCATCATCGCCGTGTTCGGCATGCGCCTGCTGTTCCCGCTCGTGATCGTCGCGGTGGCGGCGGACCTGGGCCTGATGGACGTGTGGAACATGGCCTTGCAGGATCCGAAGCAGTACTCGATGCACCTGACGAATCACCACGCGGAAGTGGCAGCATTCGGTGGTATGTTCCTGTTGCTGGTGTTCCTGAACTTCCTGTTCGATGAAGAGAAAGAGCACCACTGGCTCGGCCACTTCGAAGAAAAGCTGGGCTCGCTCGGCAAGGTGTCGTCGATCTCGGTGATGGTCGCGATCGGTACGCTGATGGCCAGCATGTCGCTGGTGGCGGAAGGCCAGAAGATGGTCGTGCTGATGTCGGGCCTGTGGGGCATCCTGATCTACGTCGGCGTGGACGTGCTGTCGAACATGCTGGAGAGTTCGGAAGAAGGCGGCGGCGACGTCGGCGAGCTGGTCAAGCGCGGCGGTATCGGCGGCTTCCTGTACCTCGAAGTGCTGGATGCGTCGTTCAGCTTCGACGGCGTGATCGGCGCGTTCGCCATCACCAACGACGTCGTCATCATCATGCTGGGCCTGGCCATCGGCGCGATGTTCGTCCGTTCGCTGACGGTGTACCTGGTGGAAAAGGGC
>Ga0308161_1003048_pt1 | contig 16861 bp, 20 predicted proteins | sample PhyFR2_FD_201034 | JGI IMG/M metagenome (GOLD analysis project Ga0308161, IMG submission 201034) | Phyllosphere microbial communities from UC Gill Tract Community Farm, Albany, California, United States - DLSLF.R2 | ecosystem: Host-associated > Plants > Phyllosphere > Unclassified | place: USA...
AAAGGAAGCGAGACGAAACGAAGGCGTTCTCTCTCAACTACCAACAACCACTTCCGACTAGTCATAGTCGCGTAGAAAGCAAAGCTGGCAACCATGGCGGCAAGGAAACTACAGAGTAAGGCCTACAACCCTTCAAACCTAGCTTCTCCGCCTCAAACTCTCCTCTAGAATCTCATCACCTCAATCACTCGGTTCAACGACTTAGGGGCTTCAGAGAGAGGTGGTAAGGCGTCACAGTACTACAAGGACTCATGGAAAGCTGCTACAGATAGCTCAGAGGTCGAGGGGGATGGGCTCTGATAGCCACTTGTTCAGAAAGGGATCAACGTCTCACCTCTCAAGAATAGCCACTGATCTCTGTCTGATTGTACACAGCTGAGATCGACAAGACACTGAAGAAGGTGACAGAAGGTGTACGTTTTCTAATTCGTTTAGCTCGCAACTCTCCGCACACTCACGAACTGACTCTCCCCTCTCCCCTTCTATAGGTCGAACTGTTTGAGGGTGTATGCAGACCTCCTTCTACAGCTGTTGAAAAGCTAGCTGATGCGAGATTCTGTCTGTACAGATCTTTGACAAGATTCAAGCCTCATCAAATCAGACACAGAAAGAGAAACTCGAGACCGACTTGAAGACTCAAATCAAGAAGCTACAACGACTTCGAGATCAGATCAAGACATGGATGGCTTCGAGTGACGTCAAGGACAAACAACCGCTGATAGACAATCGAAAACTGATCGAAACTGTAAGTTTCCACCTCCTCCCTCTCTTTCCTTCTCGGCACTCTCGCTCATCATATCGTGTTGTATGTCAACAGCAAATGGAGAAGTTCAAAGCATGCGAGAAGGAGATGAAGACGAAAGCATTCTCGAAAGAAGGTTTATCAGCAGCGATGAAACTCGACCCGAAAGAACAACAGAAGCTCGAACTGTGTCAATGGATTCAAACGATGGTTGAGGAACTGTCACGGCAGGTCGAACAGGCAGAGGCGGAACTGGAAACGATACAAGGGTTGAAAACGAAGAAGAAGGATTCGGAACGAGAAGCGAGGTTGGAAGAGTTGGAAACGCTGAATGAGAGGAGAGGATGGCATGTCAATCGATTGGAGTTGATCTTGAGACTACTGGAAAACGGGAACTTGCAAACGGATGCAGTGACGAATGTCAAGGATGATATCGCGTATTTCGTCGAAAGTAATACTGTACGTCTTCGCCTATTATCCATCCCGCGATGTGCGTGCTGATGGAAAGAGTACGATGATGTACAGGAGGAAGACTTCGAAGAGGATGAAGGGATTTACGATGAACTGAATCTATCGGATGAGGAAGACACGTACCAAATCGGTGTCGACGATCATCAATCATCACACGACTCTGTATCAGTGGCCGACGAACCTGCACCTCCTGTTCCACCGATACCGAAGACTCCTCAAAAGGTTCCCGAACCACCAAAGGAGGAGAAGAAGGAGAAGGAAGAAGAGAAGACCATTTCGAAAGCGCGAGTCGTTCCCTCACCACAGAAGAAACCAAGTCTCGATTCCGTTTCTCGACCCCCACCGCCAGTCTCTACTCCTCAACGAACAAGTTCAGGTCCTTCTCCCGCCGCTCGAACAACTCCAGCAGCATTGCCTCCAATTCGTTACGCCGCCGCCGCTGCCGCCGCGAATGCTTCCGCCACTTCCTCCGTGACATCTCCACTACCGACATCAGCGACTGCTCCTCCACCAGGTTTCGGTTCCTTACCTTCTCCCATCACTTCGGCGCAAACGACGACAAGTCCAGAAGTTTCGAAAGCGGCTCCTCCACCAGGTCTCGGAAGTCGGACACCTTCTTCTGCTCCTTCTCCTTCGCTCTCAGCTGCCGTTCCTCCAGCGTCTCTACCGAGTCCCCTGCCAGTAAGTCTCCGAAGTTTTTCTCGCTTCGATCTCCTGCAAGAGCTGAGTCGCTTTGCAATAGTCACAGGAAGCGTCACAGCATGATTCGTCATCACTATCGTCTTCAGCCGTCCCTTCCGCCGATCCAGCATCTCCAGCTCCCGTTTCAGCCGAAGCACCCAGCGTTTCTTCCCCTTCACAACAATCGCAAGAAGCTCCTTCGGCTCCCACTGTACCTTCACTGACAGGGCAGACATCTTCGAAGAGCGATCAACGATTACCGAGTAGTTTGGCAGATCTCGTCACGAGCTTCGAAACGGCGAAACAAAAGTGTACGTTCTTCGGGAGCATTCGCACAGTCAACAACAGAGGCGCTGACTGTATGCTCATTGCTCGGCACGTAGCGATGCGACGAGACAACGATTTGGGTGCGATCAACCAGATTCTCGAAGCTGGTTTCCCTGGAGTTCCTCAACCCCTCGATGCTGAAAAGTGAGTCGCACGATTTTCGCAGTCTTCTACATTTCGACTGACTGTCTCTTTCGTCGCCGTTCACAGGCCGAAATACTACGTTCCCCGTACGCCTTACGCGACACCGACCTATTACCCTCAAGAACCTTCATCTCAATTCGGTTCCTCCTCCCTCTTCGCCAAACTCGACGTCGACACTTTGTTCTACATCTTCTACTACTGTCCAGGTACCTACCTACAGTACCTCGCTGCAGGTGAATTGAAGAAACAAAGTTGGAGGTTCCACAAACAATATTTGACTTGGTTCCAAAGAGCGAATGAACCTACTACTATTACCGAAACTTTCGAACAAGGTGTTTACCTTTACTTTGATTGGGAAGGTTAGTCATCACTCCTTCATTCAGCTTGGTCAGAGTGTGAGCTAATATTGTGAATGCTCGCTCCCAGGTTCTTGGTGTCAAAGACGCAAAACCGATTTCAAGTTTGAATACAAATACCTTGATCAGTACTAGAAACCCGCCCTCTCTCTCTACTCAGTACTCTAACACTTGATGCTGGTAGATGGCTTTCGAAACCCAAACCCTATCGATAGCCTTTTTCTCATTTCGTTTTCTTTTTTGGCTCTCCCCTTTTTTTTGTTTGTTCCCCCCTTCTTTCCTCAAACCATACCTGAACCTCGTGTAACCAAATCCGTTTCCGCTGAGTTGCTGCTTAGTAGTCGAGAGTGCATGTCTGACGAGAAGTGCGAGAAAGAGGAATTGTTCAATCGGCGAGAGCTAGGGGTAGCGGTGTAGACGAAGCGAGAAAGCCAAGAGAGAGTAGACGGAACAGCAGGAGCAGCGATAACGATGAGAAACGAAGGAGCTGATAGCGAAGGAAGGTAAACGAAGCGAAGAAGCGCAACGAAACGAAGAAACAAAATCTCCCTGGTAGGAATGCCTCCGAAACCAGCAACTCTTCGACAACTGACGTTTCGGTTTAGGTTTCATCGGTAGAAAGAGAGAGAGGAATCAGAATCATCGTACTTCAAACAATACAAGAGGAGGGAGGATGGGGGTAAAGAAAGAAGTGGGGGATTTCGGATAATTCGAAACGACCAAACTACGGGAAGGATAGATTGGGAATTGAACTGTCCTCGATGATTCCAGGTTTGAGTAGTCGGGAAGAAAAGGAGAGACTGCAGATGGAACGAGGTCAGTCAATCAGAAAGGAATGGAGGAAGAAAGTGGAATTTACCGAGGTCGAAATCCTACATTTATGCCTCCTCAGCGGTAGCTCGGGTGTAGACGAGCTGAGCGCGGTGGTGGATGAGGGGCTTGATGAGGCCTTCCTTGTGGAGGTGAGCGATAGCAACACGCGCGAGGGAACCGTTGATCTTCATTCGCTCGATGAGAACGGATTGAGAGATCATCTTGAAAGTAGGAACCTCCTTCATGATGCGGTCGTAGGTGGGCTTGTCGCAAACGACGGCGTTGTTGGCCTTGTCCTTGACTTTACCTTTTGACCATTTCTTTTTCTTGCCGACCTTGGTGGTGTTCTGCGCTCCGGCAGCAGCTTTCGCCCTGTTCAATTTTACATGCACGAGTCAGCGTGATTACTCCTAGTATGCGGTGAAAGAGTATTGTGGTTGTGTCTAGTTGATTTGTGAGAGTTTTGGGATGGTAGTGGTCCGTCCTCTCTTAATCGCCATAGTGACTGCCTCTGAGCACTTGTAGACCTCTCGTCTGTTTCAATCTATCCCGAATAACTCCCTCTATATCCTCAGTCCATCTATGAGTCTCCTAGGTGAAGTTGCAGAGTTTTTGAGGTGGAAGGGAGAAGAGGTGAAATCGGTTGGATCGAGATGGTTCGAACGAGGGAATGGGACTGTGGGATGATTAAAGAGTAGAGTAAAGACTTGCATTGTCGAGGTTTAGCGAGTTAGAAGGGTGAGTTTCTGACTGGAGAGCAAAAAAAGGGGAGTCCTCGAGTTCTCTCCCAGCTCGTCGCTCACTCAGAAATCCTGAAACATCGCTTTCTCTTCCCTCTCTCTCTCCCTCGCTCGCCGCTTGCCTCTTCAGTTAGAGCACTAGTAGCTAAGACTCGTCATAGTACATCGAAAAGATAGCTCAGAGAAAATGTTGATTTTTTTGCTCAGATTCTCCGTTAATTTCCGTCGAATACTTTGATGTTGCGCCGGAATCGACTAGTTCTAGCACTTGTTAAAGAGAGCATCTTGTAATTTAGCAAGGATTTCGTTTCGATAGTTTGCGGAAAGAACCAGCCTCTCCTTCGAACGGCTCCCACAATCTGCTTGCTCTGCTCTCGCTTCTCTACGATTCAAGACAAGAGAGTAGCTTTATACGGCTGGTCCAACACACAAGTAGCTCGCTCTCCTTCCCTCACTGTTCAAACCCCACCCCTTCCGGCTCCAGTTTCGACATCTCCCTCTCAAAGTACACCTACCGACGACTTCTACACTCGTACAGAAGCTAGAGAGTAACCCGATATAGAGATCACAAGGTACGCTCATCCTTCCTTTGCCTTCCTGCATCTTTGCATTCAATCGCTGACTAGATTACCTTAGTTCGTAACTCGTCAACTCTATCCTATCAGAGAAGTCGTGAGTGGACCCTTTGCGAACTCAGTCGATCAGAGTTATCGTAGCTGAATGCAATCATCTCCTAACAGATCTCGAAACATGTCACTCCCTTCAAGTTACTCCGCCATCCTTAGCGACTTGAACCGCGAGGTCCTTCGCTCTCAACCTTCAGATCCTCTCCAGTTCTGCGCCAACTGGTTCGCTTCTCGACTAGAGCAGGAGCGTACCGCGAATCGCTCAACTTCAGGAGGAAACTTCGGTAAGTGACAATTCGAGATCGTCTTCCCGTTCTGCTCTTGCTTACCTTACATGGCTCACTCGATGATTGATCCCACAGAAGCTCCTGCTCTTGGTCCTATCGCTTCGTCTTCGTCGAATAATGGAGGAGGAGGGGCGAAACCCAAACCTTCCGCACTCCCTTTCAATCAAGGTTACTCGTTCGGAGGAGCTGGAGGAGGACAATCTCGCTCGATTCAACACGAAGATCCTCTCCCTTCCCCTTCTTCTGAACTTCCTCCCTCTGGTGGATCGACCTCTCCCTTCTCCCGCGACCGCAGTGCTAGCGGTGGACCTCTCCAATCCGCACTAGGTGGCTCTCGACACTCGAAATCCGGTTCGACTTCGGCATCCGATGCGGCCGCTGCATCTGCCGCTGCTCGCGCTCGACTCCCTTCGACTGATGAAGACTCAGACGTTGAGGATCCTCGAGATGATCCCAACTACCACCCTTCGAAGTCAGGGGGACCTTTCGGACCATCAGGCTCGACTGGACCTTCAGGTGGAGGAGGAGGAGGAGGAGGAGGAATCCCCGCCGCATACAACCTCGGACGTCGAACTTCAGTCTCTGCCGAATCTCTCGACCCTTCCGCCAACAGCTCTCTCCCAAAAACTGTCATCCCCAAAACTCCCTCTCAACGATCTCGAATCGAGACTTCGATTGCCAACAACCTCTTGTTCCGCAACTTGGACGAGGATCAACACAACGACGTCTTGAACGCGATGAAGGAAGTTACTGTACAGGCTGGAACTGAAGTCATTGTTCAAGGAGCCGTTGGAGATTTCTTCTACGTTGTCGAGGAAGGAGCTTTCGAAGTTTGGGTTCGAGCACCTCCAACTCACGAGTACACGGGTCCGGGACAATCGATCACTCATCCAGGAGAAGAAAAGAAAGTTGCGACTTATGGACCTGGAGGATCGTTCGGAGAGTTGGCGCTCATGTACAACGCTCCTCGTGCCGCTACCGTAGTAGCTACTTCGAGATCTACCATGTGGGCTTTGGATCGAGTCACGTTCAGGTCAATCCTCGTCGAACACACCTCGAGGAAACGCAAAATGTACGAAACTTTCTTGAGTGAAGTACCGATCTTGCAAACCCTCAACCCGAAGGAACGTGCCAAGATCGCCGACGCACTCGAGGAGAAGGTTTACGAAGAAGGTGAAGCGGTAGTCATCGAGGGGGAAGTTGGAAAGAATTTCTACATCATCGAGAGTGGTTCGGCGGAAGTTACGAAGAAGAGGAAGAACGGACCTATCGGAGGATCAGTCGAAGAGGATGTACTCGGTGTTTTGGGTAAAGGGGATTACTTTGGAGGTGAGTCTCTTTCTTTCTCTCGTTCTGCTGTTACACAACTCTGACTCACCTTCTCCCAACTTTACAGAACTCGCTTTGATCAACTCTGCACCACGAGCGGCTACTGTCCGTGCTATTCCCGGTAAAGGTCGACTCCGAGTAGCAACTCTAGGAGAGAAAGCCTTCACTCGACTCTTAGGTCCCATCATCGACATCCTCGCTCGTAAAGCCGAACGCTCTTACGGTCCAGGAGCAGCAGTCAACGCTTCCCTCGGAGGAGGAAACGGTGGAAATGGAGGAGGAGCAGGAGGAGGAATCGCACCAAATTCCTCATCGAAAGAAGCCTTCGGTCAAGGAGATCCTAGGAGAGGAATCCCCGTTGAAGGAGCCTAAAGAGTTCGTTGCTTCGTGCGTGTGTAAGTAGTGGTTCAGTCAATTTAGTTTCTCGTCGTTCTGCTGTAACTTTCTGGTTTTTACAATTCTCTTTCGTTTTTGCATCTAAAGTTTCGTCTCCTTTCCGTCCGATCGTAATCCCACTCCCTGATTCGAATTCCATATCTTGCTCGCTCGAGCCCCTACGTGAAAGTATCTCGCGCGAAGAAGAGAGTGCGTTCCTTACGAAACTTGCGAATTCGCTCTTTCCCTCTCGCTAAACCATGTCGTGAGCTCAACCTCCCTTCAGTCGCGCTTTTCGACCGCTTACAATCTCCAATAACTCACAGACACGCAGCTGAACCTTCCTCTATCAACGAATTGTTCGTTTCCTCTCCTCTTTCTCCAAGTTGCGTGTCATCAATCAACTCTAAATTCCTCTTCTAAATCCCGCGACATGCAGCGATCTCGCGCCCAGTGAAACCGCTGGATACAAGATTGGAGAGAAGAAGTCACTGGCAGAGTACAACGAAGTGAGCTTCCTCCTCTGAAGAGGAGAGAAAGGGGAGAAGAGGTGGGGGCGAAAAAGGCTCCTCCTCTCCTTTCCCTCTCCTTTCCTGACGACGAGCTAGACTAAATAGAGCTGACGAGATCGTGTGTCTGCTATCACAGCTGGACAAGGATGATGAATCGTTGCAGAAATGGAAAGCTAGTTTGGGAATTGGAGCTTCAAACGCTGCAGGTGCGAGATAGATCTCGTTCCTACGTCTCAATCTGATCAGACTGACGTTGTGGGAAGATATCTTCCACAGACGGACCTAATGTATCGATGTTGGCGTTGAAATTGGTCGCTCCTTCTCGAAAAGAACCTATCGTTTTGGATCTGACGAATTCTGAGGCGCTCAAGACGCTCAAGAAGGATCGTGAGTTCCTTTTATTACTTCCCTCGACGTGGCTACAGATCATAGTGGAGCAAGAACTTGATTTTTGACGATTTGCTTCGCTTGCGAATTTAGCTGTCGTGATCAAGGAGGGCGCAGAGTATGCCGTAGAGATCGTCTTCAAGATCAACAACACTATTGTGTCGGGTTTGAGATATATTCAAGCTGTCAAACGAGCAGGAATCGTCGGTGCGTTTCCAAAGAGAGCTCGATTCCTCCCCTTCTCATAGACTGATTCGACTAAACCTTTGGACGTCCAGTCGACAAGATGGAGTCGATGATTGGAAGTTATGGACCGAGTGCGGATGCGATCGAGAAGAGATTCGTTACTGAAGAAGCGTGAGTTTCGATTGTCCGACTAAGCGAAGTATTCTCTGACTTACTCACTGTCTCGAATCTCGTTTCGCAGACCATCTGGTATGATTGCTCGTTCAGGAACTTACAACGTCCGCTCTCGAGTGATCGACGACGACAAACACATCTACAGTGCGTCTAATCTTTCGAGAGCTATCTCTGTCGAAAGTCGCTGAGAGAACTACTGTCTGATTGCGTACAGTCGATTTCGAATGGTCTTTCGTGCTCAAGAAGGAGTGGTAGATGGGTCTTAAGGTTTTCGTATTTCGTCGTTCGCGAAGACTCTCGAGTCTGATCGCTTTGTAATATTTTGTTTTCGTCAGTACTCGTCCCGGCCACGTCGACGTTTGAGCCCCTCAGTACTCGCCAGATCATAATCACACTCTTTCGAACCGGCAGCGAATCTTCTGCTGAGACGACATCGAGAAGAAGACGAGCTCATCGGATTCTTGCGAAAAAAGTGCGAAATCTTCGTTTGCGTGAGAGCCAGTGCAACGTCCAGAGTTCGTCTCTTTCCCGCCCACACTAATCCGCTCCATAGCCCCTCGTGCGTCTCAGAGAAAGCGAGAGGGGTGAAGACATGAGTGTCGAGCCTGGATTCGTAGGTACCCCTTTGCGAAATGTCGTCGGAAACCCTTTTCGCATTTTTTCGTTTCACTTCGCGGCTCTCTTGCTCTTACATTTCACTCTTGCTATCATCACCAGTTACTCGCGGACATCCGTTTGCCCTAGCTCGACCCTTTCCCCTTCGGCCCCGCTTCACCATTCAGTGAATCATCACTGTCGGTTTCACGCTGTTCTTTCCTCGACTCTTTCCTCCCACTCTCCACCACCCTTGACGCCCAATCAACTACTCCAAGATGGCAGATCCTGGAGTAATCTCTTGCCTGCGACTAGCCTCCTGCGCTTTCAGTGCAATCCTGTTCGGATTCTCAATGACTTGGGTCAGCTCTTCTTCTTCCTCCTCATGCAGCTCATTCCCTGATAAAGCTGACATCCAAAGGAGATGTTATAGCCAGCTCTAGTGCTACCAGCTATTGAAAACACGATTGGATTCAATCACAAAGATCGTTTCGTTCGTCTCCCTCATTCCTCTTTTCCCCTCAAACCTCGGTCATCCTTATGTTCAGCTGACTCGAGATGACTTTCCTTAGCGTTTCTGGATGAGCTACCATCGACGAATCACCCCTTTGACTTCCCTCTTGCTCCCACTTCTCACCATCACCCTTTCTCTGTCTGCACTTTTCGCTCAATCCGCCTCAAACTCGCTTCCCCTCGAACAAGATCACTTGGGATTGATCACACTTGTCAGAAATAATCGAAAGGTGCGCTTCCCACTCTAATAAAGCTCTCGGAATAGATCAACTTACCCAATTTCGCAATGTTTCGAAACATCGTTCTTGAAACATAGTCTCTCTTCATCACTTGCGGCATCTTCACGCTAGCTCATCGACCCTATGCGTTTACTCTCCTACACCCACGTCAAGAATTGCTGATGGAGCACGATAGGAGGCAATTGATGAGGTTTAGCGGGAGTTTGAGTCCAGTAAGCGAAGACGAGGAAACCGAGTACGATTCTGCGACGGGGTTGAACGAGAAGATTCATATGGGCGTGACGAGGAGAACTATCGATAGTACGTCGCAGCTCTCTCATATTTGTTGGTATTGCGTGAAGCTGAAGAATGTCGAAACTCTCGCAACAGCCGATGAAGTGATTCGAGATTTGACGAAATTGCAAAGCGGGACCATTGTTCTGTCGAGCTTGACGTTCGCTTTGACGTTACTCGAGCTACTCTGTGTCTAGTTGACCAGTCGTTGCGAGTAGAACGCGGGTCGTTCGCTTACAAAATCTGTTCTTTCGTTTCCCAACTTGTCTTTTACTTTGTTGTCAATATCAATCCGTTTTCCTTCTTTCTCCATCGTCCTATCCTATCGAGAGGAGAGAGCTTTGAAGAAGTGAGATCGGAGAGACCGGACGATTCGGCGGAGAGTGCGAAGCCCTTTGAACACGGAATCGCCCTCCCCTCTTGTCTTCACTTCATTTTCGCATACTTGACTCGATGGTGAGTTTCACGCTCTGTCAGCTCAATACTCGGAAGCTGATTGCCTTCGCTGTGTTCACAGGCCGCTACCGATTCGTCCAAGATTATTCTCGCTCGTTCACTTGCTACAGTAGGAATAGGAGCCGGAGCTGGAATCATGTTGTCTATTGTGAGTCTGTATTAGCTATCCCGAGTGTTCGCTGCGCTTGCTGACCTCTCCTCGCGCTTTCCCCACTCCCGGTCGAATTTCGATCTGAAATCAGCCTTTATGGGTTATGCCAGCTCTCTACGCAGTTCCTATCTGCCCTAAAGATCGTCTTGTGGGTCCAGCTATCCCCTTCTTCCTCTCGAATCTCTCGCTGAGGAGTCTTCGCTGTGTATGCAGCACCTTTGGTCGAAAATCTACGATAACGGCAAGGCTACTGCTCTCGCCCTCTTCCCGACCAGCACTATCTTGTTCGCTCTGGCAGCCTACAACGTCGAGACTCCCGCTTTGTACCTTCCCGCAAACTTTATCGCTAGAAATCGCAAAGTGAGCGTCTCTCCGCCATCTTAGTCTTCCCTGCTCTCGTACTGACAACAGATATGCTTCCATAGATCGTCCTTGCGCTTTGCTCGTCACTTTCAGCTAGTGTTGTTGGCTTCACAATCGCGTTCTTGATGCCTGGGATCAAGAAGTTGAAGAAAGAGGAGGCTGATCTCGTCGCGGGTGAGTTCGACTATCGCTGCACTTCTTTCGTAAGCAGTACATTGATACCGTTTCGACTCCCAGGCGCAAGACCGAGTTTCTCGACCGATGAAGCTATCTCAGAATGGGGACGACTACACCTCGTCCGACTCGCTTTCGCAGCAACGTCGTTCGTTCTCGGAGTAACGGAACTCGCGAGCGCTTGAATGTACTCAAGATTGACAGTCAATATTGTACGAGCGTCAGGAATCAAGGGACTTGTAGGGATCAACTTTGTAAGGATTAAACAAGTGCTGTGAAATTTTCGAAACTATCCTCGATCTAATCTACAACGACAATTTTGGCTCGAGAAGGTGCTCTGACAACCATTCCATTCGACCTGCTCGACCTCTTCTCGATCAAATCCTTCTCTGCAGCGACCTCTTCGGCTTTCTTCCGATTCTTCCTGATCTGCTCTTTCGACAACCGGAACTCGTAATGACGATAAGGACCTTCAGCTCCGTCTTTCCCTGTCTTCCACACTTTCTCCAGTCGCCATCCTGCTTTCATGCCGAGCGCTTCATATTGAGGTTGAGTGCGTTCCAACGCATTTACAGCGACCATCACTATTTGCCGATAGCATGGTCAGCTCGGGCTCATTTCGTCTGTTTCTTCTCCTCCGAGAGAGACGGGATAATTTGGGGAGAGATCGAGACGAACTTTGCATGTCCATGAAGTAAGGCAGGAGTGAAGTCGGAGGGAAAGGGTTTGGCGAACACAAGTAATTCAGAGGCTGCTCGATTAGGACTAGGGCTGACTCCTCCGACGCAGCCTCAGCTATACGCGTGAGGATATTGACGGCGACGTGATCTGCCCAATCGTGTCTAAAGGAGGAAAAGAATAGGTCAGTGCGCGAAACTTCTCGAAGCTGCTCTGAAGCCTAGAGTTTCGAGATGAGACGTACACGATGGCCCTCAAGACGTAGACATCGGCTCGCTTGACTGGTTGCTCCGTGAAGAAATCGTAAGTCATTAGACAGATTCGACCAGATTCGATATCTCTCGGACCCGACATCTTCCAGAACTACCCGACGAAGGACGAATACTCCAAATCAAGACTCAACTCCTGATTTACTGAGGAAAGAGTAGAACTCACAAGTTTCGCTTCTCGAATCACGTCCGGTAAATCCTGAAGAACGATTCGAATTTGTGGGAAAGCTTCTGACAGCGTCAGCGCTACATGTCCAATCCCTGATCCGACGTCGACGATTTGAGCCTGATCCCTCAGCTTTGACCAAGGGAATCCGTTCAGAATGTTTTCTTCTCCTCCGCTAAATGCAGTCCCTGCGTATCTCACCGCAGAACCGAATCTTGCGAGTAGGTGAGCATTCTTCTTCTTTGCGAAATGCTCAAAGATCGTGATCGAGTCGCCGTAGGCTCGTCCGAACGCACTGTCGCGGATATCGTAGGAATTGGCTGTAATAGGTGACATGATCGCCTCTGAAAGGTAGGCTGCCGCCTTGAAGCACTCGTCGGCCGTGTGAGCAATCAGAGCGGCAAATCCTGAGGTTTCGGAGAAGTAGTCGGTAGTGCTGTCGAGAAGGAACGGGTCAGGAATCGTACGAAACCGGTTGTGAGCTCAGATTTCGCCTTACTTGCGCAACTCAGACACACTTTTTCCGGTGTCAAGCGCAGTAGAACAGCGATTTCGAGCAAAGGTGTCGAGTCCCACCTCTCGGAAGATGTGTCGAGCCGCCAGCAATCGAAGAACTCGAGCTTTCGATAGAATGTCAAAAGTCAGTCTCAATCCTCTTCGTATTCGAACCCTCCTCAACGACCAGAGACTACTCACCTAGCTTCTCCGGACAGATTGAACTTGATTTGGCGATGACCTTGACGTGCAAAGCTGATTTACCATTCTCAGCGGCTTCTCGCAGTGTTTCTTCGACGTGAGCATCGATGGCGACCCTCAAACAAGCAGGTATGTGGAACCACCGTGGGCTGACGAGTCAGCATCCCTTCTGTCACTATCAGAGAAGCGCAGATCGACACTCACGAGGAAAGACTGTACGAGAGTGAAGGACGGGCCTTGCACGAGGGCTTGTATCTGTTCGCAGAGAGCGCCAATCTCTGCTATTTCGTACCTCGGAGGACTCCAGTAGCCCGAAGGATCATGGGAGGACGGTAGATCGATGTGAGCGTCTGCGAGACTATCAATCAGACAATCGAGTTTCGAACGCAGGAACAACAGCTCCTTGATGCCTGCTGAGCGGTGGTAGGTCATTCTGAGGTGGTTTGAGAGGCGAGTTGGTGAGTAAAGATGGTAGAAGAGGGGAAGTTGTTTGGAAAGGAATCCGAAGATCTTGCTCTCCGAGAATCCGAGGGTCGAGGCTTTGCGAACCTCAAGAACGATGCTCAAACTTCCGAAAGCTGCAAGATGCGCTCACTTGGAGACTTCGATAATTTCAGATCCTAGAGTGACAGCGATCCTCTGTCATCTCGACATCTTTGTTGCATCTTCGCAGAAGAGGATCTGTCTCTCGCTTCCGACGCTCTTCGAGGTCGAACACTCGCAAAGGCAGAAACCTCAGACGAGACTCGATCACAGTATCGTATAGTAGCACACGAAACTGCACTGCAGAAATCCGAGAGAGGAGAGAGTAAGAAACAGATATGAAAAACGAAGACAACACCGAAAAACACAAAAAATCTATCTGAATACCGGTCAACAATCTATATACGACCTCGAGAGGGCAAGGACATTAAGCTAGTGCAGCCTCCGACTTGTTCTGCTGGTTCCATTCCTCCCAACTTTTCAATTCTTCTCTAATCTTGTCCAATCTTTCCCGATCAACGGGGTGAGTTCGCATGTAGCCGTCCAGCATTCCGGTGGGCGAATCAGAGGAGGGTTTCGAGTGTTGACGAACCGACCTCGGCAGGGACGTTGCCGGAGAATCCTCGCTTAAGGGTGAAGTCGAAAGTCTATCCTCCCAAAAACTGAGTGCGAACCTAGGATCGATACCGCTGCCGGCGAGAAGACTGCACATAGAAAGAGCATAAGTCTCTTTCGAGCCAGTCATCACAAGAAAGAGGACGTACCGTAGAGCAACGAGATCAGCTTCCGATTCGAGTTTTTGACTTTCGCAACTATTCGCAGCGCTTCCCAAAAGACCGAAACCTCCCTTAGCTCCTTCACTCAACGACTGACCAACGGCATCGTTGATGAAAGGTCCCAAGATCGCCGTCAGCGGGTACAGTAGAGTTCTCAAGACTGTGCGAAAAGAGGAACATTAGCAAAGCAGTCTAGGATCGAGTCAAGTCAAAGGAAAGTTACCATCGGAAGCGAGCCTTGACAAGTGAGGCATCAACAAGTTCATGGACGCATACGACTCGAGCGTATGTGAGAGGATCAAATGAGCTGTCTCGTGACTGAGGAGTACCGCGAGGGATTTGCACTGTTCTTGAGTTGGAAGAGTCGAGGGGACAAGGTAAGAAGCGATTGCGTCCGGTTCAGGTGCTGATGTCGAAGTGGTCGAGGGTCGGGAGAAGAAAGAGGCGAGGCGTGTAGGATTCGATTGAGGATTCGAGGTGACGGACGGAGAAGGTTGCATCGTTTCTCCCAAAACTTCTTTCAGGAAACCTGCAGCGACGAGAACCTTGTCAGAATCGTTCACGAAGGGGACGAGAGGCATGGAAAAGCGTACCTGTGTAGACAACGATCACTCCTCTTCTTCCCGACTCTTGGTTACTCCTTTTCTCTGGTCCAAACCCGAAACTAAACGCATTGTTCTCATCCCTATCGATCACGAGTATATCGTACTCGACCTTCAACCCATCCTTGCCTTCACTTGAGGCATGACCGTCGAGATGTTTCGACATGATCAACTCTTCCTTCCAACTGCTCTGTTCCGACGATCTTCCTTCGAGTGGCCACTTTGACGGTGGTGGTCTCAGAGCTTCTCCTTCTCCCCTAGCTCCCGCTCCATCTCTCGTCAATCCCTCAACAACTCCTTTCTCCAACGCTCGCAATACTGCTTCACTCCATCGAACCCTCCAATCTCGTTGATCGAGTACAACTCCTCCCAATAGCATTCTCCTCCCTGTCTCTGGGTCGACGCCTTCATCCGGAAGAGAGAGGACTTGTCTCAAGATCCTTACCCAATCCAGAGAACTCCCTTCCGGCGCGACTGGCGTGATCTCTCCGTTATTCGCATGAGCGGTCGTAGCTGGTGAAGCGATTCGACCGATATCGAGGATTCCATCGACGAGTTCTGATTCTTCCGCTGGCGAAAGCATGACGAACCGCCATCTACCCGTGACTGGCGTTCGCTCGAGACTGGCGAAACCGACGAGAGCGAGTAGGATGAAGGGCGAGATCAAGAGTAGTGGTAGACCCCAGAGTGCGTTGAATCTCGAGAGTAATCCCGATGGTTGAGCGAGAGAACCGGAGTAGTAAGTCGAAGCGAGTCGACTCCAGATAGTCGCGGTCAAGGAAGATGGATCACGGAGGTAGCGTTCTCGAAGTGCGAAGATTGCTTTTGCACGGACTGAGAGTGGGAGGAGGGTGAGAGAGAGCCGAGTGATCCAGACTAGGAGGTGAAGGGCTTCGGTCGATTTCAGGGCGGCGGCGATGGGGACGATGAAGTGAAGTCCGGATCGAGGGCGCGAGGACGAGAAGAGTCGAGCTCGAGAGAAGAGGGAAGGAGTTGTCAAAATAGGAAGGGAGAGACGAGGTCGAGCCGAATGAAGGTGGAGAGAAGAAGGGATTTTAGAGGGAGTTGGTCGGAGTGAACGAGGTGTTTCAAGTCGAACAGAGTTGATCTTGACTTTGTAGTGACGTGAGATCCCACCATTACCACCTCTACCCGTGACTCCCTTTGCTTCCTTCCCCTTACCACACTGATCCCAAGTGATGAAAACTGATCCAGTCCTTCGCCTCATGACCCCGTCTCGAAGCATAACCCATTCCTGAGGTCTCGTCCACATCATCTTATGTTTCCTCCTCGTCCATTCTCGGTGATGATTGTAAGGTCTCGAGTTGGAGTGAGTTCTCGAGTACCAATATGCCTTTCGGAAAGTCGAATAATCAAAATTGCCATCGTGATCCTTCGCTTTATGCTGATGTTTCCGGAATCGACCTTTGTAAGTTCCCTTGTAACATTCCCCTCCTCCTCCTCCTCCTCCTCCTCCTCCTCCAGGAATCCCGAACCCCAATTCAGCTTCGAACCTTTTCCTCAATCCTTTCTTCGGACACCAATGATGATGTAACGCGTTCAAATCCTCCATGCAACCTCCTCTTGATCCTCTCGCATAGTGCAAAGCGACTTCGGACTGAACGATCTTGACCAAATGTCTGAAATGTGCCGCTCGTTGAGGTTGATATCGACGTCTTTCATCCATCAAGGCATAAAGGAATTTCGAACATAGCTTTGACTGCACTTCGTCGCACTTTCTTTGAGATCGTAAGACGCTAGAGAGGGTTGGGGTACGGAAACAGAGTCGAGCTGGTCGCCAGGAGGAGGAACGGGAACGATTGGAAGAGAATCGGAAGTGATGTCGATAAACTCGGAGGAGGTATTGACGGATTCGAGATTTGTAGGCATATATTTGTCGCATACATTCCTGTTGAGGGCAACCGATCGTAAGCGATACGGAGAGAATGGCAATTAGAGGAAAGATGAGCGCACCTCGTGTTTGCGAAGTTTCTCCTCTCTCAACAATCTCTTCGCCTCTGCCTGTTTCGCTTGTTCCCTCATGAAGGCTTTTTCTTTGCTGAACTCATCCATCCATGCATTCGTCTCATGTGACCTGAAACCGTTCGCGAATTCCGTTAATCGGGCTCTTGTCGCAGGGCTCGACCCGAACGTTCTTCTGCTCCCCAGGAAAGCGTTCTGCAGGAGGGAAGGTCGAAGGTGAGCGATTTGTAGAGGATTGAGAGGGATCTTGAGATGGGGTTTAGCGAGCAGAGGAAGATAGGGGGTCTTGAAGACA
>Ga0308161_1003049_pt1 | contig 16856 bp, 19 predicted proteins | sample PhyFR2_FD_201034 | JGI IMG/M metagenome (GOLD analysis project Ga0308161, IMG submission 201034) | Phyllosphere microbial communities from UC Gill Tract Community Farm, Albany, California, United States - DLSLF.R2 | ecosystem: Host-associated > Plants > Phyllosphere > Unclassified | place: USA...
CGGAAGAATTGAAGTCGAAGTTTCGGGAGATGGTCGAGCTGGTGGAGGAGGCGGCGGAGGTGGGAGAGAGGTAGAGGATGATGAAGGAACATAATTTGAATCATCTTGAGCGTTTCCACCACCTCCTCCACTTCTCCTAGGTTTTGAACCTCTCGTACTTCTCGCCATTCTATTCACTGTACTCGCACTCGCGCTCGCATCCATACTCCTCCTCCTTCCTCCACCACCACCCGAGTAAGCTTGTTCCTCCATCGCTTTCTCCCTCCTCAAGACTTGAGGTACAGCTTTACCCAAATCCATCAAAGTACTCGGACCACTCGGAGGTCCGACCCTCAACCCACCCGCCTGTTGAACCCTCGCCATTTCCCTCACTCTCTCCCTCATTCCCCTCTCTGCCGCTTCCCTACTGACCCCCCTCCGTTGAGCGTCCAAAGGATCACATCGTTCACATTGGTACTCGTCGGGAACTTCTTGTTCGTTCAGGATTCCGACACATCCAGCGTGTTGCCATGCGTTGCACAAGTCACATTGAATCGTGAATCCATCATCGAAAGTGTAAGGACAGACACAACGAATGAGGCCTAAATCGGCGGGAAGAGTCCAAGAGGGAGGTGTCCTAGGTCGAGGAAGGGGAGGCGGAGTTGGGGTTCGAATTCGAGGAGGAAAAGGTGGAGGTAGAAGGGATGAACTCGAGGCTGGAGGAGGTGGGAAGGGTAAGGGAGGGAGAGTCGGGAGTGCGAGTTTGGCAGATCCTGAAGCGGTAGTAAAGAACTGAGGTTGAGGAAGGGTTGGTAAGGGAGGTAAACCTGGTTGAGTGGTAGGAGCAGGAGCAGGAGCAGGTGGAGGTGGTGCAGGTGGTCTAGGTGGATAACGATAGGGAACGTATTCTAACTGAGTTGACTGAGTTGAAGTCGAAGTCGAAGTGGGAGGGAATCCTAAGGCTTGTCGGGCAATCTCTGCTACATCTACTCCTGCTGAACTCGCATTACTATTGTTACTGTTGTTCTCCTCCTCTAGTAAGGCTGCAGCTGATAACAAGTCGAGCGCAGATGGCATCGGAGAGAGGAGAGAGGAGAGGGAGAGCTAAACAAACAAATAAACAACACTCAATCAGCACCTTGAGGTGAAATTGTAGTCTAGATAGTACTCACAGATGACACTCTTCCTTGTAGTAACTCCTTGCAATCCCTAGTAGCAGTTATTTGGATAAGTTGTAAATTGTGAGAGTGCAACCTCAAATAAACTCGTTGCTCTCTTCTCTCTCTCACTACTCTCCGCCCATCCGAATAGGGCACCACTGATCAACAAGAGCTACTCCTACATTCATCAGTAGTCTCTCGGTTGTACTCGCCGTTTTCGATCGTCCACTTTCTTCCACTCCTTCCTCCTCCTCCCTCGTCTCTCCCGTCTCTCTCTCTACAGCAACTGGTACACCCAACTCAAGAGAGTAGACATTCCATCATGCCTCCCAAACCTGATTACTCGGGGTTTCAATACCATGCTATGGTCAGTCTCTCCTACTTCCTCAAGAGTGAATAGCCACTGACCCTCCTCCCTCCCTCTTTCGCTCAATGAATAGTCATCCTTGGTGACTACAGCCGATCGATCCCTCATGACTCGTCGTGACAATGAACCAACAGGAGAAGCCGAATCCATCATTGGTCGAATCGATCCAAAAGAAATGGGAAGTCGTGCGTTCAAAGAGGACCTGAACCTGGACGAGAAGAAGAAACGGGCCGAGAAGGAACGCGTCAAGAGAGAGAAGAGGGAAGGCGAAGGTGGGAACAACAAGAGGACGAGAGGGAATGGTGCCGGTCAAGCTACTAGGTATGGAGATGTGTTGGAAGCTACTCAGGATCGTAAGTCGCACACTCTTTTCGCTCAGAGTTTGATCGAGAGAATCTGATGTGAACGGAGAGCATGGTTGTGCAGTCGAGGGATTGGATTATCGACCTAGAACGGCAGAAACTCGTCAAGTTTACGAACTCATGCTCGCATCCGTCCACTCTTTACTCGGCGATACACCGCCCGCCATGGTTCGATCCGCAGCCGACATGATCCTCTCGTACCTCAAAGACGACCAATTGAAAGATCTCGACAAGAAACGTGAAATCGATCAACTCGTCTCGTCGAATGTACCTAACGACACTTTCGCTCAACTGGTCAGTTTGGGAAAGAAGATCACGGATTATGGGGATGACGAAGAGACGGGGAAAGGTGGAGATGTCGATATGGATGATGGCAAGATCGACGATGATGTCGGAGTTGCAGTCGTTTTCGAAGAGGAAGAAGACGAGGAGGATGAGGATGGTGAAGGGTTCGAGGTGAGGGAGGAAAGTGACGACGAAGATGAGGAGGATGAACAGAGAGGTGGAAACGCTCAAGAGGAGGAAGATGAAATGGTTACGGGTTCAGATCTCAAGGACGAAGACGCACAAGATGAGAATCTCGTCATTGGAGCGAACGGATCGACTACCACGACGACTTCGAAATCGACTTCATCCTCCGGAAACGTCCCCGCAAGAGAAATCGATGGATTCTGGCTCCAAAGATTAGTCGCCCAATCTTACCCCGATCCCCTCGAAGCTGCCGAAAAGACTCAATCCGCCATGACCCTCCTCTCTTCCGATGCCAACAAACGAGATGTTGAGAACTCGTTGATGGAGTTGACCGATTACGACAAGTTCGAATTGGTTTCGACTTTGGTCAACAACCGGGAGAAGATTGTGTGGTGTACGAAATTGGCGAGGAGTGATGATGATGAGAAAGTTGATGTCGAAGTTGCGATGAGGGAGAAGGGAGTCGGTTGGATCCTCAAGGAATTGAGAGGGGATGTTATCAAACCTTCGAGAACCGCTGGAGGAGGAGACGCCATGGTACTCGATTCGGAACCCGACAAATCAACTCTCAAGGGAACTCTCGCACCTGGATCTTCTGCACCTCCACCTCGTAAAGTGCTCGACCTCGAATCGATGGCTTTCGCGCAAGGTGGTCGACTCATGTCGAACAAGAAGTGTAAACTTCCTGAAGGATCCTTCAAGCGTTCGAAGAAGGGATACGAGGAGGTCCACGTTCCAGCACCGAAACCCGCTCCTCTCAAAGAAGGTGAACTCGTCCCCGTCACTTCAATGCCTGAATGGGCGAGAGCCGCGTTCAAGGGAAACCCAAACCTCAACAGGGTTCAGAGTCGTCTCTACCCTGTCGCTTTCGGTACCGACGAACCTCTCTTACTTTGTGCTCCTACTGGTGCTGGAAAGGTGAGTCAACATCTTCCTCGTCGTTTCGAGAACTGCATGACTGACTTTTTTCTCTTCGTATAGACGAACGTTGCCATGTTGACAATTCTCAACGAGCTCGCCAAGCACCGCAACGAGGAGACTGGAGAATTCGATTTCGCCGCGTTCAAGATTGTTTACGTCGCTCCCATGAAGGCGCTCGTCCAAGAGATGGTCGGTAACTTCACGAAACGACTCGAACCTTATGGCGTCGTCGTTAACGAACTTACCGGAGATCGACAACTCACGAAGGAGCAAATCGCTGGAACTCAAATCATCGTCACTACTCCGGAGAAATGGGATGTCATCACTCGCAAATCGACCGATACTTCCTACACGAACCTCGTCTCCCTCATCATCATCGACGAGATCCATCTCCTTCACGACGAGCGAGGTCCCGTTCTCGAATCGATTGTCGCGAGGACGATTCGACGAATGGAGCAAACTCACAACTACGTTCGACTCGTCGGTCTCTCAGCTACCCTTCCCAACTACAAAGATGTCGCCAAGTTCCTTCACGTCAACCCTGAAAAGGGTCTCTTCCACTTCGACTCTTCCTACCGACCTTGTCCTCTCAAGCAAGAGTTCATCGGAGTTACCGAGAAGAAGGCGATCAAGCGAATGCAGATTACGAACGAGATCTGTTACGAGAAGGTCCTCGAACACGCTGGGAAGGATCAGATCATCATCTTCGTTCACTCTCGAAAGGAAACCGCCAAGACCGCCAAATTCCTCCGAGATCACGCCGTCGAAAACGATACGATCACTCAATTCCTTCGATCCGACCCCGCTACTCGAGAAATCCTCACGGAAGAAGCCGAATCCGTCACCGATGCCAACCTCAAAGATCTCCTCCCCTTCGGATTCGCCTGTCACCACGCTGGTATGAACCGAGTCGATCGTACCCTCGTCGAGGATCTCTTCGGAGATGGTCGTATTCAAGTCCTCGTTTCGACCGCTACTCTCGCCTGGGGTGTCAACTTGCCCGCTCACGTAGTCATCATCAAAGGAACTCAAATTTACAACCCGGAGAAAGGTCGATGGGTCGAACTCTCTTCCCAGGATGTCCTTCAGATGCTCGGTCGTGCAGGTCGTCCTCAGTACGATACGTTCGGAGAAGGTATCATCATCACGAATCATTCGGAACTTCAATACTACCTCTCAATGATGAATCAACAACTTCCGATCGAGTCACAATACGTCGCGAAACTTGCCGATAACCTCAACGCCGAAATCGTACTCGGTACCATCAGGAACCGTGACGAAGCTGTTCAATGGTGAGTGCTTCGTTCTTTTCGAATTCGAGCAATTGACAAGGTGCTGACGAGATCTCGCTCGTTAGGCTCGGATACACCTACCTTTACGTTCGAATGCTCGGTTCACCTTCTCTCTACAGTGTCGATCCCGACTAGTGAGTTTCCCTCTATCTCTTCGCTGTTCCCTCTCGAAACCAAGCTAAACATATCTCGCTTGACCAGTCAAACCGACGATCCCCAACTCATTCAGAAGCGATCCGACATCGTTCACACCGCCGCTGTCCTCCTCGAGAAGTCAGGTCTCATCCGATACGACCGTCGCTCCGGAGTCTTCCAAACGAACGAACTCGGTCGAATCGCCAGTGGCTTCTACGTTTCGCACACTTCGATGGGAACCTACAACCAGCAACTCAAGTCTGCTACCGGTTACATCGAATTGTTCAGGATCTTCTCCCTCTCGGAGGAGTTCAAGAATGTTCCCGTTCGTGCCGAAGAGAAGTGAGTTCTTCTTCACGGCTCACTGCCCTGAACTTCGGTTGATTTGTCTCGTATTTCGTAGACTCGAACTCGCCAAACTTCTTGAACGAGTGCCGATTCCTATCAAAGAGTCTGTCGACGATCCCTCTGCGAAAATCAACGTTCTTCTCCAAGCCTACATTTCCCAACTCAAGCTCGACGGTTTCGCCCTCGTCTCCGATATGGTCTACGTCACTCAATCCGCCGGTCGTATCCTTCGAGCGATGTTCGAGATCTGTTTGAAGCGAGGATGGGCTGGATTGACCCACAAAGCGCTCGCGCTGTGTCAAATGGTGGAGAAGAGGATGTGGAGTACGATGACTCCTCTCAGGCAATTCAAGGGTGTCCCTCTCGATGTTGTTCGACGAGCGGAAAGGAAGGAATTCCCTTGGTACCGATACTTTGATCTCGAGCCTGCAGGTGAATCCCTTGATCTTTCCTCAATCATCTCGGCTTCTTGTCGCTAATCGTACCCGCTGCTCGTAGAACTCGGTGAGCTTATCGGCGAACCGAAAGCTGGTCGTCTCGTGCATCGTCTTGTCCATCAATTCCCTAAACGTACGTTTCCCGATTTCTGTATTAACTGCATGTCCTGATCTTTCGCTCTTTCCACAGTCGAACTCTCAGCACACGTTCAACCCATCACTCGATCACTTCTCCGCGTTGAACTCACCATCACTCCCGACTTCCAATGGGAAGAGAAAGTTCATGGAGGCGCCGAAACTTTCTGGATCCTTGTCGAAGACGTCGATGGCGAGATCATTCTCTTCCACGATCAATTCATCCTACGCCAACGCTACGCTGAGCAAGATCACTACGTCTCCTTCACCGTCCCCATGATGGATCCTCTCCCTCCCAATTACTTCATCTCGATCGTTTCGGATCGATGGCTTCACGCCGAAACTCGCCTTCCCTTATCCTTCAAGCATCTCATCCTTCCTGAAAAGTTCCCTCCTCCAACTACTCTCCTCGATCTCCAACCTCTTCCTGTTTCCGCTCTTCACAACCGAGAATTCGAATCCATCTACTCGGACTCGATTCCTTCGTTCAACAAGATTCAGACTCAAGTCTTCCAAGCTCTCTATGCTACGAACGATAACGTCTACGTCGGAGCACCAACTGGATCAGGGAAGACGATCTGCGCCGAGTTCGCTCTCCTACGTCTCTGGTCGCAACGGGAACCTGCTCGTGCTGTTTGCATCGAACCTTTCCAAGAGGTTGTCGATGCTCGAGTTGCCGAGTGGAAGGCCAAGTTTGGTGGGGTACAAGGTGGAAAGGAGATTGTCGCTTTGACGGGCGAGACGAGTAACGACATTCGATCACTGGAGAAGGGTGACCTCATCGTCTGCACTCCCGGTCAATGGGATCTCCTCTCGCGACGATGGAAGCAACGAAAGAACGTACAGAACATCGGACTCCTCATCGCCGACGAACTTCAACTAATCGGAGGAGAACTTGGACCAACTTACGAAGTCGTCATCTCTCGAACTCGTTACGTCGCCGCTCAAACAGAGAACCCTACTCGAATCGTCGCTTTCGGTGTATCGCTCGCCAATGCTCGAGATCTCGGAGAATGGATGGGCGCAAGTTCGCAGACGATTTTCAACTTTGGTCCCGGTGCTCGACCTTTACCTATGGAAGTTCACCTTCAATCATTCAACGTTCCCCACTTCCCTTCCCTCATGATCCAAATGGCGAAACCCGCTTACCTTGCCATCGCCGAATACGCTCAAGATCGACCAGTCATCTGCTTCGTTCCCTCTCGCAAACAATGTCGAGCGACGGCGGACGACATCCTCACTTACTGTCTCGCCGATCAGGAGGAGAGTCGTTTCCTCAACATCGAAGCTTCCGAACTCGCCCCTCATCTCGAACACGTTCAAGATCCTGGACTCCGAGATACCCTCGAACACGGAGTCGGATTCTACCACGAAGCCCTTTCGAAGCAAGACAAGCGAATCGTCGAACACCTTTACGAGTCGGGAGCTATTCAAGTCGTCGTTGCCAGTAAGGACACCGCTTGGAGCATGCCTTTGACTGCTTACATGGTCATCATCATGGGAGTTCAAACTTTCGAAGGTAAGGAGCATCGATATGTCGATTACCCCTTCACCGACGTTCTGCAAATGATGGGTCGAGCCTGCCGACCGTCTCACGATACTTCAAGTCGATGTGTTCTCATGTGTCAACAAGTGAGTTTACTCCTTTTTTTTCGTCCTGTTTTCGATTCTAATCTATGGTTCTTTTCATCTCAGGTTCGAAAAGAGTTCTTCAAGAAGTTCTTGAATGAAGGACTACCTATCGAATCTCATCTCCATCTCTCCCTTCACGACCACTTCAACGCTGAGATTGTCACGAAGACGATCGAAAACAAGCAGTACGTCTCACATTGTTCAGATTCCTGCATTCCGTTTCGCTGACAATATCTTCGCGGTTCTCCAGAGATGCTGTCGATTGGCTAACATGGACATGGATGTACCGTCGATTGGTCGCGAACCCGAATTACTACAACATGCAGGGAAACACTCACCGACATCTCAGCGATCACCTTTCCGAACTCGTCGAATCTACTCTCACCGACTTGACCAACTCGAAGGCTATCACTGTCGAGGATGAGAGTAAGTTTGACCATTTCAATTCTGGTTCGAGAGCGGCTTGACTGATTCTTTTCTCTCGTTCACAGTGGACGTTTCAGCACTCAACTTGGGAATGATCGCCGCTTACTACAACGTTTCCTACGTTACGATCGATATCTTCAGCATGTCACTCAACGAACGAACGAAACTCAAGGGTCTCCTCGAAATCGTTTCTTCCGCCGCTGAATTCGAAAACATCCCTATCCGACACCACGAAGACGTCCTTCTCCGCAAAGTTTACGACCGAGCGCCAGTCAAACTTGCCAACGTCGACTACGAATCGCCTTCGTTCAAGACGAACGTCCTCTTACAAGCCCATTTCGCGCGTCTTCACCTCCCCGCCGATCTCGCTGCCGATCAAGCACTCATCCTCTCAAAGGTTCTCAAGTAAGTCTATCTTCTCTCTGAGCGTCTCGAGTGTTGCTAACTCGGTGACTCTCCTTAGCCTTCTCTCGGCCTGTGTCGATGTCATGTCGTCGAATGCCTACTTGAACGCTATCGGAGCGATGGAGATGTCGCAAATGTGTGTTCAAGCTGTTTGGGATTCAGATTCACCGCTCAAGCAAATCCCTGGATTCACCTCGGAGGTCATCAAGCGTTGCGAATCGAACAACGTCAAGTCGGTTTACGATATCATGGAACTCGAAGACGAAGACCGAGACAAGATCTTGCAGATGGACGGGAAGCAGATGCGATCTGTAGCTCAATTCTGCAACTCGTACCCTTCGATCGAACTCGCCTACGAGATCGAGGATGCCGAAGACGTCGCCGCCGGAGATCCAATCACTCTCAACATTCAACTCGAACGGGAGGTCGATGAGGACGAGGAGATCGATACGACGGTACCTGCGCCATTCTACCCTGGAAGGAAGCAGGAAAGCTGGTATCTCACCGTGTTGGATCAGAGCTCGAAGCAGTACGTTCTTCTTTCTTTTCTCGCTCTAGCCGTTGAGTGATACTCACTCGACGGCTCTTTTTTTTAAAAACTTCAATAGGCTTCTCGCCGTTAAAAAAATCAGCTTGCAAAGGAAGCTCGCTGTCAAACTTGAGATCTCCCTCCCTCGCGCTGGGAAGTACGAGAATCTATCTCTCGAGTTCATTTCGGACTCGTACACACACTGCGACCAAAGTCATCGACTTCAACCCATCACGGTCAAGGAGGCGGAGGATTCAGACGAGGATGATGATGATTCTGACGAAGCGATGGAGGAGTAGAGTGTCTCAAGGATTGATTTCGGTAGTACTTCTCGCGCATTCTCCAACTAAAAGCTGTACCTACAATGTCATTTTTATAGTCCGATTTGTCCGTATCTCTCTCTCGTTCAGACCATCGAGGGAGTTGTGAGAGACGATGCATGAGAATTGCAGAGAGAGTATACATGCGACAACAACCCCAACGGAACAACCCAAGTAGAACAGAAGTAAGGCAAAGAATCTATGGATATCTAATTAAACGATTTTGAGTGCTTCGACTCGTTCGACGACGTTCGTAAAAGTGTAAGGTTTTGAGAGTACATGATTGAATCCGAGCTGCAAATCACGTTCGCGATCAGCAGAATACGAAAGAAGAAACGCAAGATAGTGAACGCACTTGTAACATTTCCTCTTGCTGTGCTGGACGCGCGTTTCCAGTGACGGCGATACAAGGCTGTGAAGCGACGACGAGTCAGTGAGATATTCGACAGTGACGAAAAGGGTCAAGACGCACGTATTGTCTTGGTAGTTCGCCATTCTGCTCTCGACGACGAAGTTCGACAATCATCTCGAGACCAGTCATGACAGGCATTTGAATATCGCAGAGACAGACATTGATCGATCGTTCGCCTCGAGAATCCGACTCAAACGCTTCGAGAGCTTCGAGACCGTTATTGGCGACTTGAGTTTCGTATCCAGCATTCTTGAGTTGACGACACAGGATCTTTTGATTCACGAGATTGTCCTAGATCGCGAGAGAAGGTGAGTGAGCTGTCCGGCGTGACAAGTGAGAATCAAGACTCACTTCAACGACGAGTACCTTGACAGGACGAGGACCACCTTCAGCAGGACTCGAGGGCCCAGGACCAGTTTTCGAAGTCTTGCTCGAACGAGAAATCTCCGAAGGTACGGGAGAAGTGAGAGGTCGTTTCGCCATCCTAGCACCTGAGCCCATCGGGACTGAGGAGATAGGGGCGACATCCATAGCCATGGAACCTTCTGGTGCGGCTCGTTGGACGGGAATTGCGAAAGAGAAGATCGAACCGACTCCGACTTTCGACTCGACTTCGATGAAACCTGAGTACAAGAGATTGGGTCAGCCAGCTATTTACAAATCGACATTGAACGAGGAGTGAGAACGTACCAGAATGTAGTTCGACGAGTTTCTTCGAAATGTAGAGACCTAATCCACTCGAGGAAGGATATCGAACTTGGTCGCTTCGAGGATTGGCTTGACTGAATCTAGCGAATAGCTTCTGTAGGTCCTCCTCCGTCAAACCCTTCCCGTTGTCTTCAACTCCGACCACTATGTAAACTCCGTCTTGAACATTAGGATTTGGCGATTGAGCGACTCGCATCGCGTTGGGACGTTCTGGAGGTTTTGACGAGTATGCTTCAATTCTGATGGTGATCTTGCGATTGGGAATGTCGGTCGTATATTCTGATGGAAACAAGAGAGTTCAGTTTTTTTGGAGAGCGAAACGAACGGGAAAGGACTTCAACGCACTGATCGAGTTCGAAAGGAAGTTGAGGAGAATCTGATGTAGACGAGCCGGATCTCCCATGATCCAGTTTGCGTTGAGTTCGATGACACTTCTTCCCGCAATCAATCGCAAATCGATCTGCTTTTGCGAGCATTCGGCTTCGAAGATCCGCTTGACTTCAACGATACGAGGAATGAGCTCGAAAGCTGTCAGGTTAATCGTGAGGAGACCCATATTGAGCTTGCTGACGTTGAGAATGTCGTCTGCGATTCGACCCTGAAAGTGACGAGGAATCAGTACGTGCGACTCAATAGGCAGACACGGGAAGAAGCGTACTTGGTGAGATGTGCAGAGAAGAATAGACTCCATAGCTTCGGTGTTCTCGACCATCTCGTCGTGAAGCGCTTGAATCTCTTCGGCAGAGGGAAGCTCGCCATCTCGTAGATCCTCCAGTAGTTCGACGTACTTGTCAAGAGAAGCGCTGACGACCTCAGCATTTTGCCACTGAGAAGGGAAGATGATGTCAGTCAATGTCGGAACTGGAGAGCGAAAGTCAGACTGACGACTCCGGATAATGGATTTCGGAGCTCTGTTGGATAAAGCAACGCAAGTGTCAGTCAGGTGATACTTGTCTCGGATAAGAACTGACTGAGACGTACCGTGACTGCTCTAGAAGGAGGGAAGATCATCAAGGAAAAGATCGTTAGTCGTCTTCGCAGGCAGCATCGAATCTCGAGAGAAACACTCACCATATCGAGGAATCGTTCAGTCTGAATCCTATTCTCTTCTGCGTCGGCCGCTCGTTGCTCGACGATTCGAATGTGACTTTCTTCCGCCATCTTCTGCCGAGTAACTGTGAATGAAATTCGAGAGAGGAATCAGCTTCGTTTCGTAGATTGTAGGTGCAAGATTTGAACTCACTATCTGTCAAGGCTCCTACCCATCCCGCTGGTAGGCCAACTTCGGTGGAAGCACGAAGCTGTGAATGGGAGACTCGTTAGCGAAAAGCAAATTTCGGAGAAACCAGCAGTTTACTAACCTCTAGCTGTACCCAATTTCCGCACTTGAATCGGAATTGACGATCAGGAACATCGACATGTTGACCTTCGACGACTACGAGTTGCCAAAGTCGATTCATTCGTTCGACGTCTTCATCGATGAAATCTTCCTTCCAATGACTGAGAGGTTTCTCGGGAGGGTGACCACTGATCGTATACCATGCTGGATTTGCGTAGACCATATTGCCTGTAGATAGCAAAGGGAAGAAATGGGAGGGAAAGGAGACAACGAAGTTTTGAGCGTGAGCAGTCGGAACTTCGAGGAAAAGAGCTAAAAAAAAGACGTACCTTCTTGATCTATTTGAACGATACCGACTGGACTGACTGTTGACAGCGTACTGTATCGTTCGGCGAGAGCTCGATTGCGCGACTCGGAATCGATGAGCGCTCTCGTTCGTTCCTCTACTCGCTTCTCCAGCTCGACTCGCATCAGACCGAGTTGTAGATGGACACGAACCCTCGCAACGAGTTCACGAGGTTGGAAAGGCTTGACGAGGTAATCGTCAACTCCTCCTTCGAGAGCATCGGCTCGAGCTTCGGAACCAGCTTGAGCGGAAACCATGATGACGGGGAGTAACGAGGTCTTCGGATCTTGACGGATTCGTTGAGTGAGCTCCATACCGGTCAGTCCTGGCATCATTGAATCGGTGACGACCAGACTCGGAGTGTTCATTTTGATGAATTCGAGTGCTTGGAAAGGATCGGCGAACGGGACGACGGTGAACTGAGTCGAGAGTAAGCTTGACATGTAAGTTCGGAGGTCTCTTGAATCATCGACGAGAACGATCGTTCGGTTCTTCAAACTGAGAACATCTTCAGTTCCGAGGTAGTCTTCCCCAGAACCGCTTCCGCTGTGTTGCGACGAGGTGCTGTGATCGGAGACGGAATGGTGTGGCCGTGAAGAAGGTGTCGAGATCGATAATGAGGGTTTGTCCAGCGCATCCAAACGCCATGCAGCTGCCTCTTCGACAACAGACATCCGACCTGAATGAACAAGAGGAGCGTTTTCTTCGGCGGTGTGCTCGACCTGTTCGATCGGTAGATGAGAGTAACCTCGAGGTAGTCGCACACTGTGAAGGCAATCACAATTAGCGAGAATTAGAGTGTCCAGAGAGAAAGCGATCGCACGTGAAGGTACTGCCTCTTCCGAAATCACTATCAACTTCAAGCTGACCTCCGATGAGTTTGACGAGCTCGAGAGTGAGAGCGAGACCGATCCCAGTTCCGGTTGTCATTTGTGACGAAGACTGAACGCGATGGAAACGCTCGAAGATTCTCCCGAGTTCACTCTGAGGAATGCCGACTCCGGTGTCCGAAATTGAGAGTACGCATTCACCTCGTGTCGACTTGAGATTGACGGTGATTCTTCCCTTCTCGGTGTACTTGAGAGCATTGCCGACGATGTTGAGAATGACACGTTCCCAGAGGTCGGGAGACAGATAGATTGGCCAAGCATCTGGAGGGTCGTCTTCGCACTCAACGACGTATTCGATCTTGGCCCGCTCGATAGCGTCCTTGAAGAGGATGGCGAGATCACGAGTAAGTTGACCCTGAGCGGAGGAAAGAAACACGGTCAGTCGCACACGTGAGGAACGTAGAAAGAGAACCTTCTGCTTACAATTTGTACCGGTCTGAACCTGAAGATCATTCTACCTGCCTCGACTGATGAGAAATCGAGGAGCTAAATAACAGATGGAGTCAGCCAAGTGCTTGTCGGCGAAAGGGTCATGTCAAAACTCACCTTGTTGACCATGTTGAGCAATCTCGTACTGTGTTTCCTGACGAGTTCCAGCGAATCGGCGTGTTCTGGTTTCAAGAACTTCTTTTGCGACGGGGCGAGCACGTCTTCTAATGGCCCTATGATGAGCTGACAAGGCGACCGTAGCTCGTGCGATACTGAAGAGAAGAAATCGGATTTGGCTTTGTCGAGAGAGAGAAGTTCTTCAGCACGATGTCGATCTTGTTCCGCCGCCTGTCAACGATCTTGAATAGTCAACAAGCTGCTACAATGATAAAGAGCTGTAGTGCTTACGAGGACCGAGTATAGACCAATCGCAACGTGACGAGAGATGAGGTCGAAGAAAGTCTTCATCAAAGGGTTTTCCTCCAAAGTCTTCGACATTGGGTTGACTCCGAGGACGATGACTGCACTCGGTGAGCTGGCGTCGGTGTCGATTCTGATCGGTATGACGACTGCTGATCTCGCTCGTGAGTCCCATCCTCTTTTCTCGAGGGTTTCTCCAAAACCTCCTAGATCTTCGACGAGAACCGATTGTCGTTTCAAACAGGCTTCTTCGAAAGGCCAGGTCCATTCTGGAGCCGGTCTCGGTTGTGGTGAAGGTTGTCTGCCGGGAGGAGTCGAAGAAGAATCGGAAGAGACGCTTTGAGTTTCGATGAGGCGATCTCTGATGTCCATAGCGGTTGCGGTTGAACCTGATGTGGTCGATGCAGAGGATGAAGAGTGTCTAGAGCGTGGAGGAGTCAAGTCGACGAAAGCTTCGTGAACGAGGAATGGATGCGAATGCGAGACTCCGACAGATCCCTATTCGAATACGAGAACAGTCAGTATACTCTTCTTCCAACGTGGTGAGGAGGAGGAGCGGCTTACTTTGCAGCTCAGCTTGATCGTTTTCCTTTGGCTCGTCGTCAATCCCGCTCGTACTTCTCGTGTCGTCGGCTTCGTAACGATGTCTTCGACATGATACAAGATCGCAAAGGGAATGTCGTAAGGATTCTTCGCCAATGCTTTCATTGCGGAAGTGGCGAAGTCTGTTCGTTGAAGGATCAGAGGAGTCAGCAAACGACGAACCAGTACGAGTCGAGGGAGTAAGAGCGGACCTTCGAGAGTTCGAGCCAAACTCGTGTGCTGAATGAGATCTCGTACAGAGGAGAGTCGTCTCGCAGCGATGACTGCGGCGGTAGACCTGAATCGAACGATCAAAGTCAGCGACACGAGATGCCGAGTAGAGGAAGGAGAATAGCTCACTCTATGCTCAAATTGAGAATACCGACGACATCTCCCGAATCTCCATCTCGAAGGGGAGCGTAAGTGAACGAATGATACGTCTCCTCCAAGAATCCATCTCGCTCCATCGTCAAGAAGTGATCGTTGAATGAGACCGTTTCTCCTTGAAGAGCGCGATTCGCTACTGGTTCTAATTCGTCCCACAACTCGGCCCAACAGTCTTTCGCAGCAGTTCCTAATAGCTCGGGATGTTTCAATCCTGCAGTTTCGATATACTGCGAGCGGGAACATCGGATGAGCTGAACGTCACAACGAAGAAGAAGAGGTGAAGTGCGAAAACTCACTCGGTCGTTGTAAATGATGAGTTTGTTCTGTCCCCACAAGATGCACTCCCTGAAAGGACTAGCGATGATCGAAGAGATCGTCGTCTTGAGGCATACAGGCCAAGAAGTCGTGCATCCCAACTCGGTTTCATCCCAAGAATGCTCTCGTATCCGCCTCGCCATTTCCGAATTTCCCAACGAGAGAGCCCAAGGATCGTCCAATACCACTTCATCATCATCACTTGATCCCTGACGATAGCTGTGCAAGTTTGTTGTCGGTGCTCGATACATCGAAAGCGGTTGTTGTTGTAGCTGTCTTTGTAGGAGGGAAGGGCCGGGAGTGGTAGCTGATAGAGTGGAGCTGGTGGAAGAATGACGGTGGGCACGATATTGATCGGATAGACGTCTGGAAGTATCGAGGAGGGGAGGGGTCGAGAGAACGATGAAGTGAGAAGGAGAGGAATCGGTAGAGTTTGTCGGGATGAGAACAGCGGTAAAGATGAGACCGGGTAGACGGAGAGTGGAGTGAGAAGAGGTAGGGCTAGCGTCGTCGTCTTCGGGCAAGAGAGCAGAGATCGAGCTGTGAGGGGATTCGCCAGGGGAAGAAGTAGCGACGGAAGCTCGACGATTCGGTGCGAGGAGGTTTCTAGAGAGGGAGAGCTCGGATTGGTCGAGGAGGTCGAGGAGGAAATTGTAGACTGTTTGTTGTTCCGCTTGAGATAGGAAATTCCAACTCGCTCGCCAAGTTTCGACTCCTCCCTCTGGCTCATAATCATCATTTCCGTGATGCACTCCATTCCTCTCATCGTTGTCATAATCCTCGATATCCTCATCTTCCTCCTCCATCCCTTCGTGAACGGTTCCTAATCTATCCCTCATCGAAACGTCGCGATCGTCCGCTCCTTCTGTCATTCGCGCAAAGGTCTCCTTCAAATTACGAGCTGCTGCACTCGCTGCGGCTGCTATACTTGACGCGCCTCCTAGTGGACTCGTCACTCCTGATGCCGGATTCGATTCCGTCATGGCCATTGAAGAACGTCGTGTCGCCTTTCCTTCGATTACTTGCAAACCCTCCCTCCACGCTTGATTCTTCCATGCCGGTTCCATCGCTGATAGCTGAATATTTGAAGTCTCGACGGGGTATCCTCCTCCTCCTCCTGTGGTTCCTCCTCCTCCACCAGCACCACTAGACCCATTCCCAGTTCCGAGTGAAAAGTAATCTTCTGTCGCCGCCTGTGCCGCTCTCGCAGACGGTGTCCGCATCGAGAGATGCTCTATTCCTCCCAACAGATCTGCATTGAACTCTCGATCATTCCCATAACGTTCGGCCTTGCTAGTTTCACCCAACGGCCCTTCGGAAGGAGCAGAACTTCCTGGTCCAGGTCGATAGGTCGAAGTGGACCACGCTGGAGAGTGAAGAGGTGAATTGGTAGCTGTTCTATGCCGTAGTGCTTCGAGTAAAGGTGCAACGCGAAGTACGAGAGAGGGCGAAGGCGAGATGGATAGGAAGGGAAGGAGGGAGAGTTCTGCTAGTACGGCTTGAGATTCACTGGGGTCGACAGTGGGAGCCCTCAGCTGGTTGGTCATCTAACGTGCCTCGAGACGAGAGAGCTGTAGAACGCCCTGCGTCCTTGACCGAAAGCGGGAAAGGTTGAACGTCTGATCTGACTACTTCTAGAGGGTGTGAGGGCGTTCTTGATATGTAGAAAGGATCCAGGTGGTCTGTCGAGCTTGCTGATAAGTTGACAAGTCGTGAATTACGGTAGAGTTTTGAACAGCAAGATGAGATTCTCTCGCGATGCGATCTCGCTTGATCATGATCAGTTTATTTTCGCAAACATTCTCAGGCCCTTTTCTCGTTTAGACCCACTGTCGACGAATTCGACGGACGTGGGGTATGAGCTCGAGGGTGATACTTGCTTGAGAAGAAGCAGTTCGAAAATTGCAAGTTTTCGCAAAATTAGAGTCGACGGAATCTCCACTTTCGACAGTCAACTCCTCAGGTCAAATTTGATGTACTCGGTGCTGCACTGTCGATCTGACCAGATATGTACTAATCAGGCTTCCTTACAAGCGACCCTACAGCTTTGATCCATTGTCCGCAATCTTTACCACCATTTTTCCAACGTTCTCACCCTTGAAAAGACCT
>Ga0308161_1003058_pt1 | contig 16826 bp, 23 predicted proteins | sample PhyFR2_FD_201034 | JGI IMG/M metagenome (GOLD analysis project Ga0308161, IMG submission 201034) | Phyllosphere microbial communities from UC Gill Tract Community Farm, Albany, California, United States - DLSLF.R2 | ecosystem: Host-associated > Plants > Phyllosphere > Unclassified | place: USA...
CTTGACGTTGTTGACGGCGGAAGAGCAATTCGGGATCTTGCAACGACGCAGCGAATACGGGTATTTGACGCATCTCTTCGAAGCGTGTGTCGGTGTAATGGAGGTTGTCCTGTTCGGGTAGTCGGGTGAGTTTTCGACAACGAGAATTCTTCGAACGAAGGGGAAAGCTAACGATTTGACCTCGCGCAGCTTGAGTGTGTGATGAGACGGCAAGGCGAAACATGGGGCTAGCTAGACGCGGGACTCTGCTCTGATACTCGAAGGAAAGAGCACTGCAGCGGTCGATCGCACCACAAAAGTCTCTCTCACTTCTCCCACTCTCGAAAGCTGGAAACAGGATCAAGCTAGTTTCACTTCACTACAGCTTTGAACGTTTACATTGAGCTCCAGCCGAATGGTAAAGGGTGAGGAATCGGTTCATTCGCTTCGCGCTGCCTTCGAAGTTCGACTCGATAAGGTAGATTCGAAGCTGCGATGTGACTTGGAGTGTTGAGGTTACGATCAAGTCGTGCAGATTCTCAGTGCATCGATTCCTGAATCGTGTGAAAGTAAGAGTTTGGAAGAGCATTAATTTCGTAAGGATCCTTATCGGGGAACGAAAGAAAGGGCGACTTACGTGCAGGTTTCGGCCAGCAGTGAGTATAGCGAATACGTCGGCCTAATCACGAAGCTGTCGTCAGGCAACCGATTCTCGTACCGATGGAAGAACGTACGGGGAGCTTTTTCGAAGGAAGCGGTCTCAACTCAGCGGGCAAGGTGATTGCCTGTTCACTAGAGTCTGTGAGCTGACAGAACACCCAGCCTAGTCATGATGGGACGCACTTTCGAGTCGAGAATACCGATGTTACGCATGGCGTCGATAGCGAGCATTGCGAAAGCGTGGCGAAGACCCGATGCGAAAGGGTCAAATGACGGTACAGAGCGAGATATTGTTGACGCTTGAGCGGCAGAGTAGGACAAGGTCGCTCTCTTGGGTGCTGATGCCTCAGTACCTCCGTAGACGCGAGTGTGAACCGCGACATGGCTTTTCCAGTCCGTCAAGAGAAAGCGTGAGCATCCGAATACTTGAGAGTACCTGTCTCTCGCAGATGTTAGTATCATCTGATCCTGACAGAGTTCAACAAGGGCAGCAAGACTGACATGAGGATCTGTGGTAAGTGAGCTTTCATACAATTTCCTTCCAAAGCGTCGAACGCGCTGCGAGACCATTCTAGCGGTTGCACGTAAGGCACACGCTGTATCAAGCAGTGTCAACAGTCGATACTTCTGTTCAAAAGAGGTCAAAATAGGATAGCTCACCTTTTCCTCGACGATGACCAAAAATTTCCGCAATTCCGGTTCCGTGACTGCGCCCAGTTCGTAAGCTCGGCGACTGACCAACACAATGGTGTGATCCAAACTGATATTCTCTACGGATGGACTTTCGTTAGATACAGCAATAATGGCAGGATTAGGCTCACTCAATGATTCGCCTGCGACGATATTTATCGATGATCCGCACTGAGCCGCTGGTAGAATGATGAGCTCTTCTCGAAGGTCTTCGTCAATAAGCTTGTTGAGTAGGTCGATCACAGGAAGTATACCGTTCGTCAGCGTAATGTCGCTGCCAAAGTACAATGTCAGTGCTTTTGCGATTCGCAAAATCTGAGCCTTCGAACTCACCCGACATCTCCCTCTGAGTCCAGTACGCGCTTTGACTGTTCTGTTTTGGGGATCCAGATACGAGCATATAGCAGCGAGACGCGATAAGTATCGAACAGCGCTTGAGAATAGCGTTTTTGCCATTCGACGTAGTGGATTTTCGTCTTGTCATACTTCGCGGCGATAGCTGTTTTGTTCGCTCTGCTTCCACTCATGTTCTGCCTGACTATAGGGAGCACGACTAAGGGCTCCTCCAACATTGACCAGGCGGATTGGAAGTTCGAACCATGTTCGTTTTGAGGCTGCGAGAACACTTCAGGAAAAGTCAGCAGAAACGAAGGCACGAGATTGAGCTCACTGCGAGTAGTAGTGATTTGGAAGCCGACAGCCAGCTTCGCTGCTTTCTTTGACGAGGTTTCGAAACGTTGAAGGAGACCGACGATTGGGCTGGAGTGCGAGCTATAGGGGCGAATACCGTGGTCGCCATATTCGGTTTAGGGAAGTGTGGAGAGAGCGAGAGGATGAGTAGGGGTGAGAGAGTCGCGTGGAGGCAACCCCGGAAAGTCCGCGGCGATGCTAAGGAAGCGCGAGCGAAACGGTTCTGCTCGTCCTCTTGCTTCCTCTTTCCCTCCTTATCCAACCTGATCCTGATCTACAAGCCTGAATGGACTCGCCGCCAGCCGGACTTGCGAAATCAGAGATCGCAGCTCTGAGAGCTCGTCAAAAGGTCATCAAAGCTTCTCCTCTCCGCAAGAACACTCTGCTACCCTTCAATCTTCCTTCAATCTATCCCGAGTCAACTTACTCTCCCGATCAATGCACGTCCGAATCACCGAATCCTCCCCGGCAATCCAGCGAATCTCTTCTCGCTCTCCTCGGCGCAAATTCTCGTCGGACCTTGAGCCTCAAGCTTGTGAAAGGGATCGAGAAGAAATTGTCAGTATGGAGAGCCCATATAGATGTGGAAGGAAGGAAGAGAAAGGTTGTCGTCAAGCTTCACGTAGATTCAGGATTGAACCGCGGGGAATGGGATAGAGGAACCAGTACAGCTGAGAGAGAAGCAGCGGCGTAAGTGATAAACACTCATAACGCGTCCCAGTTTCAAGAGCTAAAAGTAAATTCAACACGATTAGCTATCGCTCGTTCCGCTCGACGCAGGGAGTAGACGTACCTATCTGCTACGGATTCTTCAATTTCTCCGCTCCATGGAATGAAACAATCGTCGGCGTCATCTTGGAGGATCTCAGCAAGGTCTCAACGCCTCTCTCGTGCTGGGCGGCAAGCTACCTCACATCTGGCGAAGGTTTCGACGGATCATTCGACAGTGACGATGAACGTCGTGCTAGAAGCTCGCCAGAATCCGAAGCCGAGAGCGAGGATGAAAGTGAACGCAGAACGAGGGAGAGGCAACAGGCTGAGGAAGCTGTTCGCAAGGCAGAAGAACTAAAGAAGTTCGTGAGTCGCCTTTTTTCATCAACATCGAGTAATTGCGAGCGAACTCACACATCAGATATGACACAGATACTTCGTCTCCATGAAGGGCAGCGTCGCCTTCACGATCGAGAACACCAAGTCCTGCCGGATAAGAACGACATCTTGGTTCTACGCTCCTCCACTCTCGTCGATCCCCACTTCGTGTTCACCGGCTTCAAGAGCACCTACTCGAAACTGAACGCGGAGAAGGTCTTGAAGGAGGAATTGGCCGTGATGGAGACGGAGTTGAAGGATGATTTCGGTGAAGACGAAACTCTAGGATTCTCGCGCGATTTCCGCGATTGGCCCGAAAGGAGGCTGCGAGGAGAAATCAAACATCTCTTCGGCGACCACGTTGAGCACGAATGGCGCAAGTTCGGGTTGTTCGATTACGTTGGAGATGTCTAGATGTTTGAGCTTTTCGTAACATTGAACAAGCGTGCGACTAATTTCGCTTCGTCGGAGTCTGATTTCACAATCGTAAGCTATCGGCTGACCTCGAGAGACAGCGGAGAAACGTACCTATCTCCTTCGTAGCAGTGCTCGGCATCCTCGAGAGTCAACGAGTTTGACCGTGTCCTCTGATCGCTCTCCTTCCTTCTCGTGACGGCGCAGGTTGAGACCCAGTCGTTCGAAGTGATCTGAGGTAGCGAGGGAGTGGGTAGAGTTCTCCTCCTCCGCGAGATTTGCGAGAACGTCGCCCTTTATATCCTCCCTGCCGGCAATACCTCCTCCATCCCAAAGACAGCCAACACTCGCTCCAGCCTCTCCCTACATTCCTCTACTCCACTCGTCTTCTTAGCCCTACCTCCAACCCCACTCATCATCTCCTCCATCTCCCTCATCTCCTTGCGATCTTTCAATTGTTGACTGATTCCCTCATCCTCATGACTCTTCGCATGTTCCTCTGCCTCCTCATCCACCGGTAACATCCTCACAGCATCCAATTTCCCCAATGCATTGACAATCTCCCTCAACTCTCCAACTATTTCTTCTTTCTTTCCATCCTGAGTTTCGATCGAGTTGACGAGAGTACCGGCATGTTTCGCACCGCTTGTGGTGGTCAACAAAGAGAGTAATGATGCTGCTATGCCTCGTAATGAGCCTAGTTCTCGAGCGTAAGGTGCAGCTAAAGCGAATCCTTGATCAAATCCTTGTTGAAGTTTGGCATTCTTGCCTGCTGTGATACCATCTCGATAGCCAGCCTATTCACGAGTATCCCAATCAGCTTCATGTATGACTCCAGGCAGAAGGAGAGGCTTACATCAGAGTAACGAGATGAAAGTTTCTCCCATTCTTGTTGAGAGATTTGTTGAGGAGCTGTAGAGGCTGTAGGTCCCGTTTGAGGTTCATCTTCATGCCAAGGGTCGTCGTCGATCATCGAAGAATCGTTGTCGTCGAAAGTCATCGTTTCGGTTCGAGGTGGAAAAGAACGAAAAGTTCGCTTCCGCAGAGCAGCTCACTCACTTTGCGAAATCCCGTTCTCTCGCTTTCGACTCGAGCAAGAGCAAAGATCATTCGAAGGCTGCATTCCAGTGCGCCGATCGAAACAGAATAAACGAAATGAAGGGAAATATGATATCCAAAAAGAATGAGAGAAGTGTCTTCCGACCAGCGGCGACGAAATGGGGAGGGCCTCGTGCTCTATCCCTGCAGGACGTTGTCCCTGAAGTACTTGGCAGTGGCTTCAAGAGTGTTGCCAACGACGTTTCCAGCAGTTTTGTATTCGCAAGCCTGCGAAACGACCGGAGGAAACGTCAGCGATTGATCGAAATACTTGCAAACAAGGGAAGACGAGCTTACGTAGAAGTAGGCGTTGGTCTATAACGTCGAGGACATCAAGTAGAGGCGGAGTCAGTAAACAATACAGGAGTAAGCGAAAGACTGCGAAATCCGACAGCATTTCTCTCGAAATCGAGCGCGAAACGTAGGCTGTTGCGACCTGGAGAGCTTCCATGGGGATGGAAAGAGACTCACCCAAGGAGCTTGATACGTGAAAGTCAACGAAGAGCAGAGAGTTTCAGCACATCCAATCTCAGTCGTCGATTTCCAGACCTGTTCGCCACCGACTTCTTTAGTCAAGCAGGAATCGACGAGCTGAAGCAAGCGACGACGAACCTGTTGGGTGAAGTGACCGGTAGATCCATTGTAAGCAGGAGCTCCCCAATTGTAATCTTTCGCTTCGTCTAGCATAAACGAACGAGACAAGCCAATAGAGTCAGTCTCGCTATCAAAAAGACCAGAAGAGAGAGTCAACTTACTTGACCACATGCCGATCGCACCTGCTACGTCACTTCCTCCACCGAAGTAAGCAGCAATGTTTTCTCCAGCGTTGACGGGCTCTCCTCCTCCATGTCCGTAAGCGCACTTGTCAGTCCACGCCTGAGCGGCCGAGGCGAGTTCGTTTGACCTGTACCCCACATGCGCGCATGATCAGCAGGGATCTACCGCGATCGATAGCAAGGAAGAGGGCGTACCAAGAAAGAGCAGGAACTTTGTGTTTCGCACGAAGGTCGTTGTGGATCTCGAGAGAGTCCTTGGCGAGTCCCGAGAGGGAGGCCGATGAAGCTTGAGTCTTTGCGGGAACTGGAGCCTTCGAGCTAGTCTTTGAAGCAGGAGGAGAGGTCGACTTCTTTTTCGACGAAGTTTGACGAATGGGTGAAGAAGTAGGTTTCGCTTTCGTGTGAGTGGCCGTCGATTTGTGAGCAGTGACCTTTTTCGTCGAGGTTGGTTTCGAGACGCTTTTGGTCTTCTTGTGCTTCTTTGAGGACTTGGAAGAGGATTTTGACTTTTTGCCTGATTTTGACGAGGATTTAGAATCGCATTTCTTTCGGTGAACGCGGTGGTGATGTTTGAAGTGCTGTTCAAGATCATAAATAGCGTCAATCAAAGATCGATCAGCGCGTTTTTTAGGACAAGGTCACGAAAACAGACACAAGACGAACATTTCCAAAAGGGCGAGCAGTAGCGACGCTAGTCGATTGTTGGATTGTGATAGTGGTGTGCTTGGTGACTACTGTTGCTGTAGTACTTGCTACGAGAGCGAGAGAGGCGAGGAGGAGTTGAGAAAGGACGACCATAGTTGAGTGAACGAGAAGAAACGAGAGTGTGTAGAAGAGCGGAAGAGAGGTATCGAGGACCGGCCTTGAAGTGTGCTAGAGAGGAGTACGCGAGAGAATGAGAGAAGGAGAGGGAGGAGAGAGGAAGGGAGACAGGGAAAGAGGCAGAAGAGGCTCGAGAATGTTGCAACGGACAAGGACAGGAGGAAACGGTTCGAACGCCGAGGACATCTGATCATCGACGATGCGAGCGTCTCGAAAATGCTTCGTAATTGGGCGAAGCGCGAATCCGAGGATGAGAGAAAGTTTACGAACGAAACGAGCGAAAACTCTCCACGCCGACGAGGACAGAAGGACAGCAGGATTATGTACTTCAAACAATCTAAGGGGAAAGAGTGTACAAAGATGATATAGATCTAGGAGTCATCTTCTACTCTTTGCGAAGAGAAGAGAGAGAAGACTAGAATGCAAAAACTGACAACAAAACTCCCTTTTTCGCCATTTCACCGCTCGATTCTCCCAAGCAAGAACCGACAGTCTCCTTCGTTCATTACTTCCTACGACACATCCATTCGAGAGATTCGAGATATAAACAGTTTGAGAGGGATTCGAGGAGGAAGAGGGAAGGAAAGGGACGGAGTAGGTAGATTTATGGAGGAGGCATTCCACTCTCCGCGCTGAAACTGCTAGCGTGACTACTTGCATGACTTCCAGTTCTTGAAGCGTGAGGTCGTGGAGATGCGTTGTGAGAGTGAGGGTCGGGATGATTCGAGATTGGAGGAGAAGGGTGAGGGCGTGAGTGATCATAGATATGTGCAGCGTTATGTACAGAGTGTTGAGGATGTTGAGGATGAGGGGGAAAGTTGTTTGGAGGAGGTTGGGTTTGAGACGGATGAGGAGCGGGAGCGGGTTGAAGTGGGTGAGGAGTGCTGTTGGAGCGAGGGGGGAGAAATTCATGAGGTACAGGTTGGGATTGTGGCAGGTTGAGATGTTGTCGCAAGTTCTGATTATCGGCTTGTAAATCTCGATTGAAGGTTTTAAGTTGACCGATGAATTCGACAGCTATGGAGAAACGAATTTTAATTCACACTATCGAGGTAAAGAGGCAGAAGGATGTGAGCTCACCTTTCGTCAAGATCTCCCATTTACTACTCTTCAACCCTCGATCGACCGGTAAAGACTCTCTCAAATCATCGAATAACTGCGCCATCTCTTTCCGCCGTTTCCGTTCTGCAAGTTTATGACTTATTCTCAATTGAGGACTTCGGGAGTACGGACTATCCTTCAGCCCAGCAACCGCATTCGGGTCGAGGGAACCGGTAGAATCTTGTCGATCTGGGTGAGGCGGAGGAGGAGGAACGTCGCTCGTCGGCCACTGAGGGGGAGGCCCGATCGGAACTCCAGTCGATCCAGAACGAGAGTGGAGCGGTTGCGGTTGATGGTCGGTAGGGGTCTGAGATTGAGAAGCGGAAGAAACCATGACAGCGGGTTGATTCGATTGACTCGAACGAGGTTGAGGCGGAGGAGGGAAGGCAGGAGACGAAGGAGGGTGCTGTGCGGTAGGAGGAGCTGAGGTCGAGTGAGGAGGCGGAGGTCCAGGATAGAACGGAGCTTGTCCTTGCATCATCTGGCTGACTCCCGGAATACTCGGTCGACGACCAAAATCTTGACTCAATGGTTCGTACATCCCTCTCGCAATTGATCCTCGAGGTCCGACTGAATCCTCATAAAAGTTGGGAACGTTCGATAATCTCATAAAGGGAGGGTGAGGTGGATGCTGAAGGGGATTGGGGTGAGGGGCGGGGTTGTGTTGATCGAAAGGAGCGCTTCCTGGTGGTGGCGGAGGGTGTTGATTCGGATTCTGCTGATGCTGAGCTGGATATTGATACATGTTGAAGCTGTGATGACTCCCTGAACTTCGATGACTTTCGTTACTGTCTCTCCTTTCTTCCTCCCAAGTCGGACTAAACGATTCTCTTCTCTGCTCATCTATCGCCAAGCTGTTCATCTTGTCTGTCGCCATCGAAGAGGTCCGTCGTTTCGAATTTGGAGGAGGGTTTCCATTCATCGAAGAAGGAGGGAAAGGTGCAGCGTTTTGTGAAGGATAGTAAGAACCGTCATTGAACGAGTGATCATTCTCTTCTCCTGAAGTCTTCCTCTTCGTACTCGAGATCGGGCTGAGCGGTCCTCCTGCTCCTCCTCCAGCTGCATTCGGTCCAGAATAACGAGTTGGCGAATTTCCGTTCTGTTGATTATTCGTGAGTGAATGCCGTCTCATCGAGTAGTCGAAATAGGAAGGGGTTTCGTGAGGTGCTGCTACAGATACTGAAGGTCCACCGAAGCGGTAAGCGGAAGTAGGACCTGGGAAAGCTGGATGAGGGGGATGAGGGGGTGGTCCTCCTCCAGCTGGTGGTTGAAACGAAGTGCCGAATTGATAATTGGCGTGAGGGTCGAAGGGTTGTTGAGGAGGAGGCATTTCGCCCGCTGCTGTCGAAGAGTGTGGTCGAATATTCGGCATAACTCCTCCGACCCTACCTTCTGACCCGTTTCCTGATCCTGTAACTGCACTCCCCGCTACGTGCCCTCCCTGAGCACCTAGAGGACCACCAAAGAGAGATGAAGCTTCGTCTATTGAAGGTCGTCGGAGGTAAGAAGGGTCGGAAGTTGTTGAAAAGGCGTGAAGGAATGGATCAGAGTTGATTGATTGACGTCGTTCCGGATTGAACTGTCGTCGTAAGTTTGTGAGGGAGAGAGAGAGGGAGAGGAAGGAAAAAGAAGAGGGTTGCAGGAATTTCGAAAGGGCGTCAAGGTTAACTCGAAAAGTTTCAATTGTAAATGGAGAGAGTTTAGCATACCGAGACTGGCAGGAAACCTTCTCGAGGGATTGATACTGGAGGTAAACGAACTGCAGGCGTCGAGTGCGAGTTGGTAGTTGGAGGAGGGGAAACTATTGAAGGTGTTCGACGATGTTGTTGATCTGCTCCTCCTATTGAAGCGACCGAAGGAGCAACTGCTTGCATTCTTCTTCCTTTTCCTTTTCAACTTGTGGGGTTTGTGGGAGGTAGCGTGGCGATTCGAGAACGAGATGAAGATAGCGTGGTACGAAAAGCGGGTTCGATCAAGAGAGTTTTTCGTGGATTTGGAGTCGAGCTGCTGCTCCTCTCTAATCCTCTACGTCCTCCCAAGATCGTGTATATCCTGAGGAAGATTGGAGAGGTGAATGAAGGCAAAAAGAAACTAGTGACCGGCCGAAGTCGAAAAACGCATACATTCGATCGATTCTCGCAAGGGAGCGCTTCGCTTTATTCGACTGTTCTCTCCTCTCTTCCGTCTCCTTGTTCTTGACACCGCTCTCAAAGACTGACATCGGTTCAGTCTCGACGCAAATGCTGTCACAGCAGAGAAGAAGGTGTTCAAACGAAAGGAAAACCTTTTCTCGTTCCTTGAATCAATCAATTCCAATCCACTCCACCTTGGCTTCGCGTTCACTCGTGCAGCCTCTGCCGCGCACTGTCGAACCCTACAGACTACTGGCACCCTCGTTCGCGAAGAAGTGGTCTTCGAAGAGATTCGAAGAAGTTTCGTCGCACGCATTTTGCAGCACGAGAGTGATTGAATGATCGACATTAATCTGAGCTGCGAGACACCCTTGAAGCATGTTTTCTTGATCGTCATTGAACCGAGAACGAAACTGCTTTGATCGTGATCAGCTTCGTTCACTCTTCCCTCTTTCGAACCGAGTCGTATCGATGATTCAGCTCTCGACGACACCCTCAACGATTCATACTGAAACAAAACTGATAATGTAAATTCCCGATGTTGAGATCTAGGGGATGAGAAGTAACGGAGAAACAGAGATACTTTGCGAATTCCTTTTTACCGACCCACTCGTTCCCTTACTCTTGAAGACTCTGTTCCTTTCTAGGTGTAATCTCCTCCGAAGCGTTTCCACCTTTGCGTTGATCCTTGGGAACGATAGGTAAGTTGGTAGCTTCGAGGATCGCACCGATTTGTCGGTTCGCTAACCAACGTTCTTCGGGGATGACAAAGTACGAAACGATTCCCAAGATAGTGACGAATCCAAAGATGGCACAAGCGAAATTGAAGTTCTCGGCGTTGACGGGGAATTCGAGAGGAGAGAAGAGGACGGCGAGGAGGAAGGCTGGAAAGAAAAGAGACCCCAAAATTCAGTTTGTGTTTGCCTGATATCAGAGAGAACGGGTTCGAACTCACTGTTCCAGACGCAAGCGATAACACAGAAGGGAATAGAGAATCGACCGTTCGACCACTTGGCGTTGGCGAAATCACCTCGAGTGAAGATGAGCCTGAGGAAAAGTGCAAAATCGTCAGCGGAACGATCACGAATAGAGTAGAGTAGACTCGACTCACCTCAAAGCGGGAATGAGAGCGTAAGCAGCGATAGTAGGTACACCTCCACAAGAAACGAGGGAAGTGAAAGCGACCGAGGAAGGAAGGATAGTGCAAAGCAAGATCGAAGCGATGATTCCGATGAAAATGATAGCGTTGCGAGGTTGTCCATTCTTGTCGACTTTGCCGATCCACGACGATCCGGGAAGGATACCGTCACGAGCGATGGCGAAGACGAGTCGAGAAGCAGCAGTGATTGCGAGACTCGTGTTCTGTGAGAAGGACTGCGAAATTAGTAGAGACTCGAAAGGCTATACTGATCTCACCAACCGACTCACGATGAAGAGACCAACGATGGCCACGATACTCATGACCATTCCTCCTCCTCTTCCCATAGCAGATGCGTAGATGTTGACGAAAGGTTGAGGCGAGTAGATCGAGAAAAGCTCGTCGAGCGAAGGCGAGCAGAAGAGGAACAAGATCAACAGAGGCTGTGCGCTCGATCGCTACGAGTCAGCTCAGATCGAGAAGGTGGCTCGGAGACCGCGTGGACTCACGAAAGCCATGAAACCTGAAACTGCGCAAGACCAAAACATTCCTCGAGCAGACATGATTGATGCGTTCTTCGTTTCCTCGGCGATATGGCCTATAGGCGAGCGAAGGTGAGCGGTTGTCGGGTGTAGTGGTAAAGTGAAGAGAACGTACCAGAAGCGTCCCATCCAGTCAAAACTCCCGAAGTCGAGAGGTAAACGAGCATAAAGTTCCAAACGTCGGGCTAGATCGAGTCGGCGAGTGTCAAAAGGATGAGTCACGAGAGAAGAAGGCGGTAAGACTCACTGCTCCTGATCCATTGTAGTATTCAGTGAAGACCCATTTCGCAGATTGGAAACCATAAGTTTTTGAAACTCCGACGGGAAGCCAAACGACGGTCAAAGTGAAATCGATGAAGATGATGAGAGCGGAAGCTTTGAAGATCCAAGCGAATTTGCCAGCTGTGCGAGGGGAAGAATCATTAAGCAAAGATTGAGAGAAGGGAAAGTGAAACGACTCACGAGACATCATGTTTGATAGGATTGCGAAGAGGAGGAAGACTTCAGAACAAGCCCATTGCACAGCTCGGAACTTGATATTACCCGCTTCGAGTCCACCGGGGAAGAGAGTACCGAAAACGGATAATTCGGCGAGCATGAAGTTTGTCGTTCCGACTGTGTTACTCGCGACGAATGAAGTCCAAGCAGTCGAGGCCCAGTAGGCACTATACTCGATCGACCTGTCAGCATTTACGCAACTCGAGTACAGGGAGAAGAGGAGAACTCACACAACGAAACCGAAGAATCGACCGTACTTCTTTCCACCCGCTTCAGCAGCCCAGATGTAGATAGAACCGCTGAGAGGGATCGACGAGCAGATTTCGGCGAGACATGCAGCTGAGATGGGTGGCAGAGACGGATTTGTCGGTCTCTCGCGTGAATCGAGAAAGGGAAGAAGTCGGAAACTCACCAGTCACACACATCAGAACGACAGTAACGAGCATACTCGTCCATAGGGCGACAGGACCTCCGTTGTATAGTCCGTAAGAATAGAGTAGTCGGCTGCCTCCTACGACGTAAAGCGAACCGAAACCGGCCATGAACGCCTCGAATCCAGCCCATGTTCGATGAAGAACCTAAGAGAGATACCGCTTGTTAGCTGGCGCTTGTGTACGAGAAGATGAGATTATACATGCTTGTTTGTAACCGAAAGTCGCCTAAAGATGCGATCCAAGAGCGAGAAGAAACGAAGAATTGAACATAGAACAAAGATCAGTCGATAGTCAGTTCGTTCCGCTCCTGTTTCAGCCCTCTTCATCGCGGAAGGATAGAGAGAGGGAGGAAAGGGGTGAAGGGAGGTAGAAAACAGCGAGCAAAACCCCAACGCCATATTCCGTTCAAAAGATTTTGAACGGAAAATGTCGAGGAGAAATGTCGGGGGAGAGGTGATACTTTGGTTCTGCTAGTTCCTTTCGCACGCATTATCGTGAGCAAGTTCGGTATAATCTCAGCCACTCCTATCGCTCCATAAACCGCTTTCAGGTTGTGAATCTGAAATGCGGTAGGAATTAAATAACGATAATTGGAGAGCACCCGTCGGCAGTCTCAAAGGGGGTTGAACCCCGGTGGTGTGTACAAAGGGGTCTTTTTAAGGAGGTTGTTTGATGTACCTAATAGTCTCTTTTGAGGATAACTACGATTGATCGGGAGTTTCGCTGTTTCAAAGTTTTTTGATGATCTCTCCCCCAATCGATTCTCTTCTAAGCGTTCGAGCAGTCGCTGCTTGCTTGAGGGCTTACGAGTTGAGCTTCATCTCCGAAAGTGTCGTTCGATTCGTTACTGATACTGTTCTTGTCGGACATGGTCGGTTGAAGTGAAAAGTGGGAGTCAAAGGCGGAGGCGAAAAATCGCGAAGTTGGAGATTGAAAACTTGTAATCGACCAAATCTAATGTAATCGATCAACACTCGCACTTTTCGTCCGACTCTCCGAGTAATGCTTCTATGTTCTCTACATCGGTGAAGAATTGAATAGCGGCGAACGAGAAAAGTCGTTTAAATCCTTTGAGGAAATCGTCTCTCGTTCGCACGTCTCGTAACTACTCTCGTCTCGCATCGAGCGGCTCCACCGGTGTTGTTTCCGTGTCTGAGCGACAGGAAACGTACCCGAGTCTGTTCACGCTCAATGAAACCCCTCGATATTCTCATTTCACAATCTTCCAACTACCACTCGCCGTTTTCCTCACCAACCCTTCCGCCTCTACCGCTTCCAACAGAGCTTTTAACTCATCCGTCGTCTTACCCTTGTACCCAGGCGCCAGCATATTGAGCGTCGCGTGTATTCGTGCAACAGGGAGTGCACCGAGATTCGTGAGCTATCAACCAGGAACCTCTATCAGCTGAGATGAGAGAAGGAGGGGAGAGAAGAGACAAGGGACAAGGGACGGACCATTCCTTGAATGAATTGCCAGAATACACGCATCTACGATAGGGAATCGTGGATGAGTTTCGATCGAGATTGGGAGAAGAGGAATACCGTCGAAAAAACTCACTTGTTCGACACCTTGAGCTTCGACACTCTGTACAGCTTCCTTCTCCTCCTCAATGACTGCAGAACGAATGACACATCAAGTCCTTTCGCTTCTCTTTGTTTGCCCATCGGAACAATCGACGAAAAAGATATAGGGAAAGCTCACCATGAGTAACCTGTTCTTTGGCTTCCTCGCCTTCCTTCGCTACCTCTTCGACCAACTTCCAAGAATCCCCTTCCAAACTCCTCAGGACTCCCAAATTGTTCCAAAAGAACAACGCATTCTTGACTGTCCCCAGATCGCTCAGTTTTAGCTCAGACTGCAAAGCATCCGGTGTCCAAGTATCTGTTACCCTCCTTTTTACTCATCAGCTTCTGTTAGTGATGAGGGAAAGAAGAGAGTAGACGAACCTTGCTTGGAGAAGAGTTCGATTATTGCTGCTTGGACGGGAGTTGCGTCGATTGTCAGAGTTCGATCGGTCAGGGAGATGGTTAGGTTGATGTTGCCCAATTGAGGCAGCCAGCGTAGTTTCTTGTCCGCTTTGAGAGTTGAGAATGATCGATCATAGGCGGATTGAACGCTGTCAAGTCAGGAAACTCCGGGGTTAGCTCCAAGATTGGAACGTGAGAGAAGAAGTGAAAAGAAAGGAGACGTACCGACCTAATTGACCAGGTAATTTGAGAGGAGCAGGTTGGAAGCTTGGCCAGAACAATCTAGAGACGACCGTAGCGTGTAAAGGAATCTCCTGCTCACTCGCAATTCGAACGAAAACCTCATCAGTTCCTTCTGAGAAAAAAGGCGACGAAACGGGAGAGGAGAGTGAAACAAAGAAGGGGAGGAACGTACGGGAGTAGCCGCATGTACAGCCTGATCAATCTTACGAGAATCTTCTAAATCCTTCAACATGACTTCACACCCTTGTAAAGATTGTTCCCCAAACCTTCCTTTCAAAACATTTACATTCTCGATCTACACCATTCACTCCTCAGCTCATTCCTCAAGAGTTAGATAGAGAGATGAGAGCTTACCTCTTTCTCGAATTGATAATCTCTTATAACGAGCAACCGTTGAGCCAACAAGACTTGCAATTCCTTGACGAAAACTTCTTTCGAATCATAAATACTGACCAACAATTGAATCACATCCGCTCCTTTACTCTTTCTGAACCCTACATCTCTCCTCTCCTCTCCCCTATCAGTTTCTCCCTCTCTCACATCAAGAAAAAAACGCGAGAATGGGAACGTTACCAGGTGGAGCGTCAGAAGGATCAGGCATCCATTTCTGATCTGTATAATTCTCTGCGTCCTCCTTTGAATCACTCACTAATTTCGCATCACCACTCAACAATTCCTCAAACAATGGATTCCCTTCCTCGATCAAACTTGAAACTATACATCGAATCGTATCTTTTCTCCCTCTATACTCAACTTCAAAAACTCATCAGTCGGGGCTTTCTAGGAAGAGAAGAGAGAGAGAGAAGAGATGGTTTTACCTTAAATAGATTCGAATTGGATCTGCTACTCTACTGAGTAAAACTCCGGGAGGATCAATGATTCTTAAACAACGAATCGTTGAAATGTATAAAAGGATGATTTCTTTGGTATCGGTTCCTGGGTGGAGGAGACGTAGTTCGAGTTGTTGACGTAAACGAGAGACGAGGAGTGTACGTTGATCAGTTTTGATTAGACATAACTAGTGGGAATGTTACGAGGAAACGTTAATCAAGAGTCGCGATTTTTGAGGGAGAGGGAGATTTTGAGGGGGGACGTACTTTGAGATCCTCTAAAGCAGGTTTCGATGCTGGATAATCAAGGATAATATCAAACATCTCCTTCGTTCTATCACAGTTCGAAAAAGGAAAGTTCATTCAGCTTTCTAAAGCGATAACAAAAGCCGAAGAGAAGGACTTCGAAAAAACGCACCTGAGTTGACAAAGTACTTTGTGAATATGATACTCGAACCTCGAGAAAGTAGGTTTCAAAAACTTTTTCGCTTCTTCTCCAGCACCTCCTCCTTCCACTCCTCCTAATCCACCCTCATAAATCCCATTAACCCAACCCATCACCCCTTCCTCCCCATTCCCATTCAACCATTTCAACAACCCATCCAATTCCTTTTCCCTATACACTCCTTGACAATCTTTGATCGTCTTGAATTCGATCGATTCGTAAATGATTGAGAAGAGTAAAGGATCGAAACGATCTAGGAGAGTGATCAGAGTTGGGAAAGCTAGTGGTTGATGAGAAGGAGCTGATTGAGTTGGATTTGGGAGAGTGACGAGGTGACGAAGGAATTGTTGGAAGTGGGGAATGAATTGGGGTGGAAGGGACGAGTGGAGGGAAGAGAGGAAAGTTTTTCGATAGAGTGAGAGAGAAGAGTAAAGGTTAGTGCAGGGAGGGAGATGGGAGAGAAGGAGAAGGGAGAAAGGTACGGGAAGAATAGAGTGATGGGTTGTTGGAATTGTTTGATTGAGGAACCGAGAGAGTCGAGGAGAGATAACATTTCAGTGAAACGTGTGGAATCGGATTCGGCGCACTAACGAATAACGAGGGCGAGGCAAAAGGTCAGTGTAGTATCAAGGAGAGTGAAAGAGGTTCAACTCGTCTCACCTCGATACGATCCAAATGAGAGATGACTTTTAGTTCGACGAGATTGAAATTCTTGCGAAGTGAATCTGAGCGCTTTCTTGTTGCAATCAGTCTCGGCTTCCCAAGACTGGACAAGAAGAGTAGTTACGCACCTAGGTAATCATGTAATAACTGATCCATCATACCAGCTTGTTCGAGTAGTTTAACCTGCTTTCCCAGTTCCTGACTGACTATCAACTTCTGCCTCTTGGCTATACTGTTTGGATCTATATAATTCGTGACATCTTGCCATGCCTATCCGCTGCTTTGGATTAGCGAGTGAGAGAGAGTGAGAGAGAGCGAATTTGTTGACTGACTTTTGAGAGTAAACTGATTGAAGGTCTAGTTAGATCTCGTTGACTTGTAGTTTGCCATGCTGATAATATATCCAACTCCATATCTTTTATTGTCGAACCCAAGCTAGTCGTAGTGAGAAAGCAAGAGAGCACGCGCGAGCAACCTTCGATTCTCGATCTTCCTTCCTTTCTCCTTTCAACACTCTCACTCAGAAGACGCCGATGAGTTCACCCTTATTCAGAGCGGAAACTCCAGCTCAAGATGAAGACCAATCAGATCAACCACGACCAGCTAAACGACAA
>Ga0308161_1003062_pt1 | contig 16796 bp, 19 predicted proteins | sample PhyFR2_FD_201034 | JGI IMG/M metagenome (GOLD analysis project Ga0308161, IMG submission 201034) | Phyllosphere microbial communities from UC Gill Tract Community Farm, Albany, California, United States - DLSLF.R2 | ecosystem: Host-associated > Plants > Phyllosphere > Unclassified | place: USA...
GCGGGCGCGACGGGAGAGCTTAGATCCACAGCGGCTGGGTCTCCCGCGCAGCGGGCGGCGGCGCACGCCGGGCCTGCGTCGGGAGGAGGTAGCCATGCTGGCGGACGTTGGCGTGACCTGGTACACCTGGCTTGAGCAGGGCAGGGAGGTTAATCCGTCGGCCGTGGTAATGCAGGCGGTGGCCGATGCCCTTCAGTGCAGCCCGCTGGAGACGCGGCATCTGTTCCTGCTGGCAGGCCTGCCGCCGGTAGAGTCGGCAAATCTGACGCCGTGCGAGGGGATCAGCCCCGGCACGCGGCGGATGCTGGACAGCCTGCTGCCGCACCCAGCCAGCATTCAGAAACCCAATTTTGATATCGTGGCGTGGAACGACGCCTTCTGTCGACTGATGGGCGTTGATTTTGCCACGCTGCCGGAAGACGATCGCAACTGTATCTACCTCTATCTGACCCATCCGGGCTGGCGTAGCCGCCTGGCAAACCGGGACGTACTGCCGACCTTTGTCTCCTATTTCCGCGCGGCGATGGCGGAGCATCGGGGTGAAGCGGCGTGGGAGAACAAGCTGGCGCGCTTTTTCGCTGCCTCAGAGGAGTTTGAGGCGCTCTGGCATCAGCGCTATGAGGTGCGCGGCGTCGAGAACCAGATTAAAACCTTCCATCATCCTGATTTAGGCGACTTCCAGCTTCAGCAGATGTACTGGTACTCCGCGCCGCGTAACGGTTCGCGGCTGCTGGTCTATTTACCGATCGATGAAGCGGGCGAGCAGGTGCTGGCAAGGTTGTAACGTGACGTTTTTATTTATGCCGGGCGGCGCTGCGCTTGCCCAGCCTACAAAAAATGCAAAACTGTAGGCCCGTGCAAGCGCAGCGCCGCCGGGTAGTAAACTGAAATCTGATTAGATCTCAGTGACCACGGTCTCTTCCGGCAGGCGGGATTTCGGCAGGGACTTGTTGAAGTCTTCCACGCTGTGGTGGCCGACCGGAACGACCACCAGGCTGGTGAAGCCTTTCTCTTTCAGGCCAAACTCGGCATCCAGCACGTCGGCGTCAAAGCCTTCGATCGGCACCGCGTCGAGGCCCATAGCGCCAACGCCCAGCAGGAAGTTACCCACGTTCAGGTAGACCTGACGCGCCATCCACTCATGGTCATCCTGGCGATCCTTACGGTGCAGGTCGGCAAAGAAGGTGCGGCCCTTGTGGTTAGCGGCTTTTGCTTCCGGCGTGGCGAAGCGACCGTCGGCGTCCTCCTGATCCACAACCTTCTCCAGCCAGGCGTCGTCCATGGCGATTTTTGCGCAGAACACCACAACGTGAGAGGCATCCAGCATTTTGCGCTCGTTGAACACGTAGCCGCCCGCTGCGGATTTTGCTACTCGCGCTTTGCCCTCTTCGGTGCTGGCAACGATGAAGTGCCACGGCTGCGAGTTGGTGCTCGACGGGCTATAGCGCAGCAGCGTTTTGATCTTTTCGGCCTCGTCGGCGGTCAGTTTTTTGCTGGCGTCAAAAGCCTTGGTTGAGTAGCGCTGCAAGGCGATGGAAACGATATCCATAAATGCTCCTGATAAATTTTTGCGATAAGTTGGGCTGCGCTGTAGCGTACAGATTCAGCGAAGAAAAAATAAGTGAAAATCGTGCGCTTTAGCTGCTGCTGCCGCTGTCCGCCAGGGCGCGCCACATCGCTTCGAAACCGTGGGCTTTGAAATCGTCCGCCTTCTCCGGCTCGCGGCTGGCGAACTCAATGGTGGTTTCGGCAAGGGAGAGGAACAGGGCATCGCCAAAGGCGTGGAAGGCCTCAGTAAGAAAAATGGGCAGCACCGAGCGACGGCAAAGGGTGTGGAGATCCGGGAAGAGCTCATCCACATTTTGCTGGGTGGCGCAGGTGATCTTGCCTGACACCGCCAGCTGACGGATCGCCCGATGGCCCACCGGATGCAGAATGCCCCAGTCGATATAGCTGTTCCAGATATAGCGGGTCAGCGCCTTGGCTTCGCTGAGGGAGCGATCGAGGCCGTCGAGCATGGCGTGGCAGAGGTCGGTTTTCAGCGCGAGATAAACCGCATTAAGCAGGTCATCTTTGGTGGCGAAGTAGCGAAACAGCGTGCCTTCCGCGACGCCCGCGTTACGGGCTATCAGGGCGGTAGAGGCGGTGATCCCTGACTGGGCAAATGCCTCGGTTGCCGCTTCCAGTAACGCCTGTTTTTTATCTTCACTCTTCGGACGAGCCACTACACTTTACCTCACACGCTGTTAAACCCTGATTGAAACATGAGATCTGCCGCTCCGCAACGGCCTGTGTCAAAGATCGAAAATCATCTTGACGACTTTCTGCCTCTTTCTATAATGAGTGCTTACTCACTCATAATCAAGCTTCAGCGTGTTAAAGAGCAGAGAGGACCCCGGTATGAACATTTCCGCTCAGGTTATCGATACGATTGTCGATTGGATCGACGACAATTTGCACCAGCCGCTGCGCATTGATGACATTGCGCGCCATGCGGGCTACTCCAAATGGCATCTGCAAAGGCTGTTTATGCAATATAAAGGCGAGAGCCTGGGACGCTATATCCGCGAGCGCAAGCTGCGGCTGGCCGCCCAGGAGCTGCGTGATACCGATCAGAAGGTGTTTGATATCTGCGTTAAGTATGGTTTTGATTCCCAGCAGACCTTCACGCGCATTTTTACCCGCACCTTTAACCAGCCGCCGGGAGCCTACCGCAAAGAGAATCACGGCCAGACGCGGCATTAAGCCGCTGTTAGCCTGGCCTGCGTGACTTACCGGGAGGCGTGGTTTATTGAGAACCAGCGCCGCCAGATAAAGCGCAGCACGTAGTACTCGACGATCCCGAGCAGTAGAAACCAGACGCAAAACAGCAGGGTGTAGAGCTGGTTGGCATCCACCAGATGAAAGGTGGCGATGAGCTGCTGCGTCAGCGCGCCGCCCGGCGAAGGGGCGGGCAGCAGCAGGCAGGAGAGGAAGGCCAGCAGTAAAATACCGGCGGCCGTCATCAGGGATTCAAGTGGGTGCGTCATGGTGATGTTAATCGTCAGTTAAAACGATATTGTCAGCCATTTGCCACCCCGGCGCAACCAGACCGGCGCTAGTGCGCCGCCCAGATCTCCGCGTGCTTCTGCACCAGCCCAATTAGCGAGCCGCCGTCAGCCACGAAGTCGCGCATCAGCTGGTCCTCGCTCTTGCCACGCCGCACGAAGTTCGCCAGCTCTTCCAGGGCGCTGCTGCCGTTGAGCTTGTCGGCATAGGGGGCAATTTTATCCATCACCCGCTGAATATCTTCGCCGATGGTGACCTGCTCGCCGGTATGCACGTCGGTCAGCACCCCGGCAAAGCCGTAGCGGCAGGCCTGGAAGCGGTTGAACTTGTAGAGCAGATAGTCACGCTCCTGCATCTTGAACGGCCGCTCGGCCAGCAGCCAGTGGGAAATCGCCTGAATAAACCCGGCAATGTTCACCGCGTGGCCAAGCGTCAGCGGGGTATCCATCACCCGCACCTCAACCGTGCCAAAGTGCGGGCTGGGGCGAATGTCCCAGTGCAGATCCTTAATGCTGTCGATCATGCTGGTGTAGCTCAGGCGGCGGAACAGCCCCTCGAATTCCGACCAGTTGCTGACCCAGGGCGCATGACCGTTATCCGGAAACGCGGAGAAGATGTTGAGCCGCGACGAGGCGAAGCGGGTGTCGGTGCCTTGAATGTAGGGCGAGGCCGCGCCAAGGGCGATAAAGTGGGGCACGAAGCGCGACAGGCCGTGCATCAGATAGATAGCGTCGTCCCCGCTTGGGCAGCCCACGTGAACGTGCTGGCCGAACACCGTTGCCTGCTGCACCAGATAGCCAAACATCTCCAGCGTGCGCGCGTAGCGTTCGTCGTCGCACACCTCCTGACGCTGCCAGGTCTGGAACGGGTGCGTGCCGCCGCCGCAAATTTGCAGATGGTGTTCGCTGGCAGCGCGCAGGATGATCTGCTGCATGGCCGAGAACTGCCCGGCGGCCTGGTGGATATCTCCGCACACGCCGGTGGCGATCTCCAGCATGCTTTCGGTGATGTCGTGCTTCACCTCGCCCCCTTTGACTTCAGCCTTAACGGCATCAATCAGCGTGGAGGAGTCCTGGCTAAGGTCGTATCCCGGCGGGTTAACCACCTGCAGCTCCAGCTCAATCCCCAGGGTAAAGGCGTCAGAACGATGAAAGTCGGGTAGGGGCATAGGTAAACTCGCTGTTGTCTGTTTTTAATCAGTATAGAGCGAGTTTAGCCCCGACCGAGGCGGCAGCGGGGTAACCGATTAATAATCACACAATTAACGCGGTTGCCGCACTGTGTTCACCTCGCGCCAGCGCGGCCCGATCGTAAAAATGCTGTATCACGCCGTCGGCCATAAACGCTGTACGATCCGACATGTGGGCGATCACATCCGCATCATGGCTGACCAGCAGGTAGGTCATCTGATGGTCTTGCTTCAACCGGTTTAGCAGGTTAAGGATCTCCGCCTGGACCGACATATCCAGCGCCGAGGTGGGTTCATCCAGCAGCAGGATCTGCGGGCGCAGCAGCAGCGCCCGGGCAATGGCGACGCGCTGGCGTTGACCGCCGGAGAGCTGGTGCGGGTAACGTTTTCCGGCATCGGCAGAGAGGCCAACCTGCTCCAACGCCTCTGTAACCTGCTCTGCTATCTGCGTTTCACCATGGATCTTTAGCGGCTCGCACAGCGTGCGCCATATCGTGTGGTTAGGGTGCAGCGAGGCGTAGGGATCCTGAAACACCATCTGCACGTTGCGGCGCAGCGCGCCCTGATAGCGCATGCCTGGCGTAATGGCGTTGCCAAGCAGGCTGACGCTACCCTGCCAGTCACGTTGCAGGCCCGCCAGCACGCGCAGAATGGTCGACTTGCCGCAGCCGGACTCGCCAATCAGGCTGAAGGTCTCTCCGGCCGCCACGTGAAAGCTGGCGGCGGCGACGGCGGTTTTGCTGCCAAAGCTTACACGGAGGTGATTGATATCAATGATACTCACGCGGCACCCCCCTGATACGACTGGCTACGATCCAGCACCGGCAGCATCTGGCCCCAGGTCGTGGCGTTTGGACGGCAGGTCCAGAGCGTCCGGGTGTAGGGATGCGTCGCCTGTGGCAGGGCATGGGCGGGCATCTCATCGACCTTTTCCCCCTGATACATCACCAGCACCCGATGGCAGTGCTGGGCCACCAGCGGAAGGTCGTGGCTAATCAGCAGCATGGCCATGCTGCGCTGCTCGCACTGGGCGACCAGCAGCTCAAGGATCTGGTTGCGCAGGCGGGCATCCAGCGCCGAGGTAGGTTCATCGGCAATCAGCACGCGGGGATTGTTGATCAGCGCAATGGCAATCATCACTCGCTGTCCCATTCCGCCGGACAGCTCACCGGGATAGCGGGTCAGCACCGTATCCTGTAGCCCCACGGCGGCAACCACGTCGTGAATACGCTCTGCGCGCTCCCGGCGTCCAACCCGCTGGTGCAGGGTGAGCGCCTCTTCCAGCTGGGCGTAAATGCTTTTCACCGGGTTCAGGGCGTAGCGCGGATCCTGCAACACCATGGCGATATCCCTGCCGCGCAGCCGCTGCCAGCCCCGGCTGTTGAGGGTCAGCGCATCGTGGCCCAGCACGTCCAACTGAGCCGCGCTAACGATACCCGGCTTGCGTACCAGCCCCATCAAGGCGCGGGCGGTCATCGATTTGCCAGAGCCGGACTCGCCCACCAGCGCCAGGCGCTCGTTGCCCAGCTGGAAGCTAAGATTGTTCACCACCCGCGCACCGGGGTAGTCAATATTGAGTGCCTCGACGGCAATCGCAGTATCAGTCATGGTGTGGCTCCAGTACATCGCGCAGGCCGTCGCCCAGCAGGTTAAATGCCAGGCTGGCGAGAAGGATAACGCTGCCGGGAGCGGCGGCAATCCACCACTGGTCAAAAATGACCTGCATGCCATCGGCAATCATCGCTCCCCACTCCGCCATTGGCGGCCTCGCCCCAAGACCAAGAAAGCCCAGCCCGGCGGCGGCCAGAATAATGCCCGCCAGGTCTAGCGCCAGACGTACAATCGCCGAGGGCAGGCACAGAGGGAGAATATGGCCCAACAGCAGCCGCCAGCCACGAATGCCCATCATCTCCGCTGCCGCCAGATAGTCGCTGTGGCGCAGGCGCTGGATCTCGCTCCGCGCCTGGCGGGCATAGGCGGGCCAGGTGGTGAGGGCCAGCGCCAGTGCGCCGTTGACCAGTCCCGGCCCCAGCATGGCGACAAAGGCGAAGGCGAGGATCAGGCGCGGCATCGACATCACCACGTCGGTAAACCGCATTAGCACCCGCTCCAGCCAGCCGCCGTAGTAGCCGCTGAGAATGCCCATCAGCAGCCCGGCAGGCAGAGTGATGACGGTGACCAGTGCCACCAGGCCGAGCGCCGGGCGCGTACCGTAGATCAGCCGGGAGAGCAGGTCGCGGCCATAGCTGTCCGTGCCAAGCCAGTGCGCGCCGGTGGGTGCCTGCAGGCGCGCCGCGGCGTCCTGCCAGTTGGGGTCGAGCGGCGCGAGCCAGGGCGCAAACAGTGCGATCAGCAGCAGCACCACCACCATCAGCAGCCCGCTAAACGCGGCGGGGGAGCGGCGTAACCGCTGTAGAAAAAGAGAAGCCGGCATTTAGCGCACCCTCGGATCGGTCACGCGTACCAGCAGGTCGGTGAGGTTATTGATGACCACAAAGCTCACGCCGATCAGCAGGGTGCCCCCCATGATCGCCGTGGTGTCTCCCGCGAACAGCGCGGTAGTGAGATAGCGCCCGATCCCCGGCCATGAGAAGACGGTCTCCGTCAGCACTGCCCCTTCCAGCATGCTGGTGTAGGCCAGGGCGATCACCGTTAGCAGCGTCCCGCGAATGTTGGGCAGCACGTGGCGCAGCAGGATAGTCATCTCCCCCGCGCCCTTTGCCCGCGCCAGCAAAATATACTCTTTGTTCATCTCGCTCAGGCAGGCGGAGCGGGTCAGCCGGGTAATGCTGGCGAGGGAGTAGTAGGCCAGCAGCAGCACCGGCAGCACCAGGTGACTCAGGGCGTTTTTAAACGCCTGCGGATCGCCTGAGAGCCAGGTATCGATCAGCACAAAGCCGGTCTGCGGCGTCACGGTATACTGGTAGATATCATCCAGCCTGCCGGGCCCGGCGCTCCATTGCAGCTTCGCATAGAACAGGGCCAGCATCAGCAGGCCAAGCCAGAAGATAGGCACCGAATTTCCCAGCAGGGTAAAAGTGCGCACCAGCAGATCCCACGGCGTACCGGCATAGCGGGCGCACAGCACCCCAGCGATGACGCCCAGCAGCGCCCCGAGGATCAGGGCGAGGGTAGCCAGCTCCAGGGTAGCGGGAAACGCCGAGAGCAGATCCTGAAGGACCGGCTGACCGGTGGCGCTGGCGACGCCAAGATCGCCATGGGCCAGATTGACCACGTAGTGCCAGAACTGCACCGGCAGAGGTTGATCCAGCCCGAGCTGGTGGCGCACCTGATCGTAGGTTGACTGGCTGGCGTGATCCCCTACGATCTGCAGGACCCGATCAACCGGCGACAGCGCCGACAGGGCGAAGGTGACCAGCAGCAGGCCGAGGATCGTGAGAGCGAGGGTAAAGAGTCCCTGCAAGAGGGTAAGCAGAGGGCGCGACAAACGCCGCTCTGCGCTGTTTTGTAAAAACACAGACGTTAATACCTTGAAGGTTATTTGGTTACGCGGTCATACCAGACCATATCCGCATTCAGCCCCTGCTGGTAGCCTTTTACGTTGTCGCGCACCACAATCTGCGTTTTACCCTGATCGACAAAGATATACGGTGAGTTGTGCTGGAGGGTCTCCTGCATTTTCTTATACAGATCCAGGCGCTTAGCGGCGTCCGGCTCGGCCACCGCCGTCAGCGTCTGCTGGCTGAGCTCAGGGATCTTCCAGCCGTTCAGGCCCGCAACCGTGCTGGCTTTGCCGTCGTTGTAGACAAAGGCGCTGGCGTTAGAGTGGGCGTCGAAATAGTCCGGGATCCACAGGCGAATCGCCGCCTGATGCTGTTTGGCACGCACGCGGGCATAAACCTGGCTACCTGCCGCCGGAAGCAGATCCACCTTCACGCCGCCCTGGGCAAAGCTGGCCTGCATCGACTGGGCAAGGGTGATAAACGGCGGTTTGTTCTCCACGTCCAGCGTGAAGTGCGCATCTTTGATACCGGCTTTTGCCAGAATGGCCTTTGCCTTTTCCGGATCGAATTTGAACGGATTATCTTCCAGTGCTCCCGGCAGGCCCACCGGCAGGAAGCTCTGGTGGATGAAGTACTGGCCCTTCAGCAGATCGCGGGTGATGCCCTCGTAATCCACCAGCCAGCGGGCGGCTTCCCAGAATGCTGGATTGTTGAGCAGTGGGTTAGCGCTGTTCCCGGCGTTGAACACCAGGTAGTTCTGCTCGGCAGAAGGGATGCTCAGCACCTCAACGCCTTTTTTCCCCTGTAGGGCGGCGATCTGATCCGCCCCGAGGTCACGCGCCACGTCGGCGTCGCCCTGCTGGATCAGCAGGCGGCGGGAGGCCGGATCCGGCACGTTTTTGATGATGATGTTTTTAAGCTTCGGTGCGCCGCCGGGAGAGGAGGGGTTGGCATCCAGCACGATGGCCTGGTGCGGCTGATAAACGCGCATCTTAAACGCGCCGCTGCCGGCAGAGTGCAGCTTCAGCCAGGCGTTGCCGAAGTCATCGCCTTTCACGTTGGCAGCCACCAGCTTTTCATCAACGATAGAGGCGATAGGCGTTGAGAGAATATTCAGCGCCACCGCCGGGCTAACGTCAGCCGTCCAGTGCAGCTCAAGGGTGTGGTCATCGACTTTCTTCAGCTGGCTGTCGATATTATCCGGCTGCCAGCCGAGCACGTTGAGGATAAACGCCGGGGATTTGTTCATCGTCACCGCGCGCTTATAGGAGAAGATCACATCTTCCGGGCGCAGCGGGTTGCCGGAGGCAAATTTAGCATCGTGCTTCAGGGTGACGGTGAGGGTTTTGGCTGCCGGATCGGCTTTCCAGCTCTCCGCCAGCACAGGATTGACCTTTTCAGGGTTGTCGCGATCGGGCTGGACCAGCCGTTGGTAGAGGCTGGGCACCGTCTGGATGCTGGAGAGTTCGTTTGCCTCGGCGGGGTCAAGACTCACAATATCGTCCAGGCCCTGGGCCACCACGAGGGTATCAGGCGGTGTGGCGGCATAGCTGGTGGCAGACAGCGCGGCCAGCACCCATAACGGCAGCAATTTTTTGGTCATCGGCAATCCCTGTAAAGTAATGTCACGAAAGGCGTTATCCCGCTACGTTAGCGGCGGTTAGCGTTTTGCCGAAAGTCTTAATTCAACTTAGCTTATGCGATAAATGCATAATCTATAGCCGCAGGTTAAAAAGGTCTCTTACCCTGCCAAAAAAATAATTTTCACCGCCTGCTTAATTTTTTCCAACCTGCGTCGCTTTAGTTCTGTACCTCAGCTGATATTCACTTATTCAAGGAGCAGAACCATGTTATCTATCAATACCAACGCCGCCTCGATGGCGGCAGTTAACGCCATCAACAAAAGCAACGCCTCACTGAGCCAGTCCATGGAGCGCCTGGCAACCGGGACGCGTATCAACTCGTCTGCGGACGACGCTGCGGGTAAGCAGATTGCTAACCGTATGCAGACCCAGTCTGATGGCATGGCCATGGCCCAGCGTAACATTGCCGATGCCACCGCCATGCTGCAAACCGCCGACGGCATGTTTGACGAAATGACCGATATTCTGGGCCGCATGGACGAACTCGCAACTCAGGCAGCTAACGGAACTTACAGCGATGACGACCGTACGGCCATGCAGTCCGAGTTCGACGAGCTGGGACAGGAGATGTCCGACATGCTGCAGAACACCACCAACGGCGGCACCAACCTGTTTAATAAATCTGAGAACGGCCTGTTCACCAGCGCGTCCGGCGTCACCTTCCAGGTGGGATCCCAGTCTACCGATCAGATCACTATCAATATCTCTTCTCAGGTCAGCAACCTGGCAGCGGATCTGAGCAGCCTGAGCGCAGCGTTTAGCGATGACTACGGTACCGACGGTGCAGGTGGTGCCTCCACCGGCACGGCTGGCAGCGAACTGATGACCCTGGATTCAGCAAACGCCACCATTAGCGCGGTGCAGGGCGTCATGGATGAAGTCGGCAGCATTCAGTCTACCCTGGGTGCGACCATGAACCGCCTGAGCAGCACGGCGACCAACCTGCAAAGCATGCAGGACAACACCGAAGTCGCCATTGGCAACATCATGGATACCGATTACGCCACGGAAGCGTCAAACATGTCCAAACAGCAGGTGCTGATGCAGACCGGCATCACCATGCTGAAGCAGTCCAACAGCATGTCCGGGATGGTCTCCAGCCTGCTGCAATAAGCGACCAGGTTGTACTCAGCCATACCGCGCCTGTGCGGTATGGCTGTTTTTTCTGCTATGACCACTCTGGGGGAAAGAGACTTTCCCTGTCTGCGGAAGCTGCACTTCCTCCCCGCGTTTTTAACATATTGAATTATAAATAATAAATTTTGGCACTGTTATTGCTATGGGTATTGATAACTGAATGGAGCGACGATGATAAACCCGCAAGTAATGGCGAAACAATTTGCCCTGATGGACGTCTCTACTCGAGCAAGCCAGCTGGAACGCCAGCAAACCGATCTGGATACCGAAAGCGCTGCGCTGTCGACACTGGAGAGCGCGCTAACGTCCTTTCAGTCGGCGGTAGATGCGTTAAACAGTGAGACCAGCGGGGCGGTGGTCAATACGGTTAAGGCAAACAATGACGCTGCCACCGCCACCGCCAATTCCGAGGCGCAGGCGGGCACCTACACCTTTTATGTTCAGCAGCTGGCGATCGCCCAGCAGAGCACCTTCAATATCGCCGACGGCGATATTCCCAGTAGCGGCACCTTTACCATTACGATGGGCGACAGCGAGATGGATATCGATCTCGCTCAGGCAGATGGCGACGCCGACGGCAGCGTGTCGGTCAGCGAACTGTGCAGCGCGATCAATAATGCGGAAGATAATCCAGGCGTCACCGCCACGCTGGTAAACACCGGCGACTCGACGACCCTGATGCTCACCGCCGATGAGACCGGGCAAGACCATGCGTTTACGGTCTCGACCAGCGGCATCGATCCCAGCTCGGCCTTTGCCACGGATCTTAGCGCGCAGAAGGATCTCTCTGTCGCACAGGACTCGGTCATTTATCTCGGTAGCTCGCCGGAAGATGGGGTGCAGATTACCAGCGGCTCCAACACCTATACCGACCTCATCCCTGGTGTCTCGATCACCTTTGCTGAAACTTCAGAGGCGGATGGCCCCATCACCTTCACCGTGGCAAACGACGTGTCGGCAACGCAGGAGAAGGTGCAGACGTTTGTTGACGCCTACAACACGCTGGTGGATACCCTCGATTCATTAACCACCTTTGGCAGCAACGGCCAGCCAGCGGGCCCCTTTGCTGGCGATGCGGGGATCTCCTCGTTGGAGCGTCAGATCCAGAGCATTACCCATGCCACCTATAACGGCGTCTCGATGCTCGACTACGGTATCGCGCTTGACGCAGACGGTCATCTGCAAATCGACTCCGAGCAGTTTAGCGCAGCCATGGCGGAGAACCCGGCGGGCCTGACCTCGCTGTTTGTCGGCGACGATAGCATGACCGCTCAGCTCGATAGCGTGATGGAGACCTATCTGGATGATAACAGCGGCGTTATCACTCAGCGGCAGGACGCGCTTACCGAGGAGCAGGACAAACTCACCCGCGAGGTTGATCAGGTAAAAGAGACCTATAACGCCTCCTACGAGCGCTATTTGCAGGAGTACACCTCGACGATGGTTGAAATCTACTCGATGCAGGTAAGCATGGCGGCGTTTGCCTGAGCGACACAGAAACAGAGGAATTCACGCTATGTACGCTTCTGATAACGGCTATGGCCACTATAAAGATATCGATCTGGCCTCCCGCACGGCCTCGGCGTCGCCATTGGAGCTCGTGCTGGTGCTCTATACCGGTCTGCTGGAGGAGCTGGAGCGCGCCAAAAGCCATATCACGCATAAACGCTACGACCGCAAGGCCAAAAGCATCAATAAATGCATCGACATTCTTAACGCGCTGACCAGCTCGCTGGAGTTTGAGAGCGGCGGCGAACTGGTGCTGAATCTGGCACGGCTCTATGACCACTGCGTCTATCGCCTGTATGAAGCCAGCAGTGAACTCAATACGCAAAAAATAGACGAGGTGGTGCTGATTTTGACCAACCTGCATGAGGGCTGGCAGGGGCTGGCGAAAAAGCTGGGTTAAACGATGGAAACGCAAACCGTAAATGAGCAGATGGATGCGCTGCTGAATGCCATGGATGAAGCCTTGAATAAGCAGCGCTGGCGCAGGATGCCTGCGCTACATACCCGCCTGATGGCGCTGTTTAACGCCTACTGCGCCAGCCAGCCGCCGGAGGAGGAGCTGACGGCGCTCAAGGCTCGGCTGCGTCAGGCGTTTGGCGAGATCATCGCCCGGCGAACCGAGCGGGCAGCGCTGCTGAAGGCGCGTATGGAGAAACACCGCCAGCAGCGCGAAGGGGCGCTGGCCTACTCGCTGGTGAATATCCTGTCGGAGCAGCCATGAATATGCTGAGCTTACTGACCAACGCCCTGACGCAGCGGCTTGCATCCGCCTCCGTTCAGCCGCAGGCGGACAACCCGCAGACGCATACCTTCACGCTGCCGGAAACCGTACAAAATGCCCTGTTAGAGCACCTGCAAACCCTGGCCGAAGGGGCGGGAGGTCGTGCACCCGCTGAAAAGCAGGCTAAACATGCCGTGCAGGATGAAACGGAAACTCAGCCGCTGGCGGCGTTGATGGCCGTGCTGCTGATGCCTGAACGTCCCACCATAGCGGAAAAAGGGGGACAGGCGGCACTGCCGGAGCAGATAGCCCAGACGGTGTCGTCGATGCAGATGCGGACGCCGATAACGCCAGCCACGCTGCCCGTGGAGCTCGCTACCGCTACGCCGAAACAGCTGGCAGAGCAGGCCCGTTTGGCTACGGAAAATCTTCCTGCGGTCGCCTCGTTAGGCGTTCAGCCAGAGGCCCCGCGACCGGAGCGTGCCGGTGCGTTACGTCATGCGGTGAATGAAAAAATGGTTCACGAGCGGCCAGAGCCCGCATCGCTCACAGCACATACCACCTTTATCCAAGACGATACCCGCCTTGTGGCCAGCAGGGTACAGCCGGAGCAGGTCGTGAGCGTTGATACCCGCGCCGCGCAGTGGGGCGAGGCGCTGGTCCACATGCTGAAAGAGAACATCCATTTTCAACTTAGTCAGCAGCAGCAGATCTCTACCATTCGCCTCGATCCGCCCTCGCTGGGCAAGCTGGAGATCGCTATTCAACTGGATGCAGGCAAATTAACGGTGCATATCGGCGCGTCCCAGGCGGACGTCTGCCGTACCCTGCAACAGTGCGGTGATGCGCTGCGGGTTCAGCTCACCCAGCAGAACTTCATGCAGGTAGAGGTACAGGTCTCCCCGGACGGACAGTCGCAATCCGATTCGCGGCGGCAGCGCGAGGAGCGGCAAAACGCCACGACAATACGCTCTGCCATCGAGCTGGATACCGATGAGAGCGGTTCACAGAAGAGCGAAAATCTATTAATTAAAGTGTGATAACAGATGAAAAAAATAGTCATTACCGGCCTTGTTGGCGTAGTGCTCTCTATTCTTATTGGCGGCGGTGCAGCATGGTTTGTTATTAACGCTATGCAGCCTTCAGGATCCGCAGCCAAACTCTCTTTAAAAAAGAGCGCCCCGGAAAATAAGAACAAGCACGCTAACGATATCTTTGTTTCATTAAAGGAATCCGTCATTACGCTCAGCGATGCTCAGGGCGAAGATCACTATATGCTACTGGCGCTGACGATGGTGGCGGAGAGCGAGGAGGCGTCTAAAAAGATCCAAGCCGACGAACCGCTTTATCAGAGCATTATTTTAACGACGTTGGCGGATAGGGAATATGAAAAAGTCCGCGCCTTAAAAATCAATGAAATAAAAACGCTGCTTAATACCGCGTTACATCGTGAACTGAAAAGCAGGGCTACGCCAGGCCCTTACAGCGATATATTAATCAGCAAAATGGTTTTCCAGTGATGCTGACGTCAGCACCCTATGAGATGCAGGCGTTTCAGACGCTCTCTCCCTTAACGCCTGCTCAGGAGAGCCACTACCTGCAGGCCTATCTGCCGCTGGTGCGCAAGGTGGTAAAACAGCTTGCGCCGCAGTGTAGCTGCGTGATGGAGCGAGAGGATATGCAGCAGGTGGCGCTCATCGGTCTGCTGGACGCCCTGCGTCGCTACGGCAAGCCTGACGAGGGGTTCGGCGGCTATGCGGTGCAGCGCATTCGGGGCGCGGTGCTGGACGCGCTGAGACGCCTTGACTGGCGTCCGCGTCAGCTCCGGCAAAAGTTTTACCACATTAAAGATCTGATACGGGAGCGGCGTAAAGTGCTGGGCCGCGAGCCAGAGCCTGGCGAACTGGAGGCTGACGGCGTGAGTGCCGCCGAGTATCAGCAGTACCTTGCATTGGAGGGTGCCGATACGTTGGAGAGCCTCGACGCGCTGCTGAGCGATCGGCCCGGCGAATTGCCGCTGCTGGGACGCAGACTGGAAGATCAGATCGTGACGCAACATATGCTGAGCCGGGCGTTGCAGACGCTGTCAGCGAAAGAGCAGCAGATCCTCTATTTGTATTATCAGCAGGATATGAATCTAAAAGAGATTGCCCTGGTGCTGGGACTCACCGAAGCCAGAATTTGTCAGCTCAATAAAAAGATAGCGGAAAAGCTACGCACCTATTTTTTCAGCCACTAAACGTTTCGAGATATTCATGCAAAAAATATTAGGATTGATAATTATATTGGGCTGCGTTTTTGGTGGCTATTTTGTTGAGGGTGGCCAGCTGGTAGCTATTTGGCAACCTGCGGAAATTATGATCATTATCGGCGCAGGCATCGGGTCAATGATTATTGCCAACCCGTTGCACGTGCTGCGGGAAATAGCCCATCAGATCAAAGGCGTAATCAGCAAGAAAAAGCTTGGGGCTGAATTTCAGCGTCAGCTTTTAATGTGCCTGTATGAGCTGCTCGAAATGGTACAAACTGGCGGGTTACGCATGCTCGATCAGCATATTGAGCAGCCGGAAGAGAGTACCATATTCCAGAAATTCCCGCTGGTACTTAAACAGAAGCGGCTGGTGATGTTTATTGCCGATAACTTTCGCCTGATGGCGATGGGCAAAATCGATGCTCATGAGCTGGAGGGGATCCTCGATCAGGAGCTGGAGACCATTGAGGAGGAGCTGCTTACCCCCTCACGCTCGCTGCAGCGTACGGCGGAGGCGATGCCCGGGTTTGGTATCTGTGCGGCGGTGCTGGGGATCATCATTACCATGCAGTCCATTGATGGCTCAATTGCGCTGATTGGCCTGAAAGTGGCCGCTGCGCTGGTGGGGACCTTTCTGGGCGTCTTTATTTGCTACTGCTTTATGGATCCGCTGGCCAATGCGATGGAGCAGCAGGCGCGGGCCGAGCACTCTCTACTGGAGTGCGTCCGCACCGTGCTGGTGGCCCAGGCCGGAGGCAAGCCAACGCTGTTAGCCGTGGATGCGGGCCGCAAGCTGCTGCACCTGGCCTCGAAGCCGACCTTTGCCAACCTTGATGCCTGGGTCAACGCCATGCTCATGCCCATATTGAAGGAGAGGATCTGCCCGGCGAGCTGCAGCGTCAGGTAGATAAACTGCATCATCAGACCAAACAGCACGCCCCAAAGGATCTGCTCGACGGTAAGAATAATCGTGTGCAGGTTCAGCAGCCCCTCGGGCACGGGCGGATTGACCAGCGGGGTTAGAACAACGGCCAGCGCCAGGGCGATGATAATACGGATGCGCACGCTAAAGGCTTTGCTGTCAAAAATCGGCCCATACTGGAGAAAAGCCATGATGCGGACGAAGGGATACCATAGCCCCAGCGCCAGGTGGCTGAACTGGATGACGTCAAGCTGGCTCATCTTAGCCCACCATCAACGCGGCCTGGGCGAAGAGATGCGTACAGAGGTCGCTAAGCTGTACAATCATCCACTTCCCACAGACGGCGAGTACGATCAGCGTAACGATAAGCCGGGGCAGGAAGCTGAGCGTCTGTTCGTTAATCTGGGTCACGGCCTGGAAGATACTGACGCACAGGCCCACTAACAGGCTGGGAACCACCAGCACCGAGACCAGCATAATCACGATTTTAATGCCGCTGGCGACGAGATCGGCGGCGGTATCGACGGTCAGCATGACGGTACCTCGATCATTATCCTAGCCCCAGCCCGCGAATGCTGTCCGTCAGCGTGCCAACGGTGAGCGACCAGCCGTCAATCAGCACAAAAACCATTAGCTTGAACGGCAGAGAGACGATCAGCGGTGAAAGCATCATCATCCCCATCGCCATCAGCACGCTGGCAACGATCAGATCGATCACCAGAAAAGGGATGTAGATCATAAAGCCGATCTGAAACGCGGTTTTCAGCTCGCTGAGCATATAGGCCGGTACAACGATTAACAGATCCTGCTGCGCCGCGTCGCCCTTCGCGTTAGCAATAGTCATGATCTGCGCCATCGCCTTTTTACTGGTTTGCGCCAGCATAAAGCGCTTAAGCGGCACGCTGGCGGTCT
>Ga0308161_1003063_pt1 | contig 16795 bp, 9 predicted proteins | sample PhyFR2_FD_201034 | JGI IMG/M metagenome (GOLD analysis project Ga0308161, IMG submission 201034) | Phyllosphere microbial communities from UC Gill Tract Community Farm, Albany, California, United States - DLSLF.R2 | ecosystem: Host-associated > Plants > Phyllosphere > Unclassified | place: USA...
TGGAAAGTCACACAGCGACCATCTAGGCAGCCGTTGCACCTTTCTTCGGCACTCGCTCAGACGGGGGTTGCCGATCATTACTCCTTCATACTCTTTTGCAGACCAAACGCCATGAACACCCTAACTGCACCGGCAGCAACAAGTAGCGAAGTCACCGGCCACTTCGATTACATCCTTGACGATCGCGCTTACGGTTGGGCATTCGCACCAGCTCACCCGCAGAAGCGGCTCACCATTGAAATACTTTCGGATGGTGAAGTCATTGCCCAGGGACCTGCCCAGGAATTTCGCCAAGACCTGCAGACTGCGGGCATGGGTGATGGGTGCTACCTGTTCGGCTTGAAATTGTCGCATGAATTATTTGATGGCAACGTTCATAGCCTCGCTGCACGCGTCGCAGAAACGGGCGTGCTGCTGCCAGGGGGCCCGCATGAGTTCGGCCCCGAACTGCGCCAATGCGCTTATCCGCAGATTCCGCGAGCGCTTGGCCTCGATTTGCTAAGGGACATGCTGACGCAGGCGAACTACAGCCGTTACGCAGCCAACTCGCAAAATTTTGCCCATGCCTACCGCCTTGCATCTCGCCTTCAGGAAACCGGCGACTACACCGAAGCCCGCGAAGCCTGGACCACAATCAACCGTGCGCTGGGTGAAAACCCCTTGGGGTATTGCAAGCTTGGTGAGTGCCTAATGCTGTTGGGCTTGCCGGAAGAAGCGCTAGAGGCATTCCGCATTGCGGCAAGTCGTGACCTCCGGTTGCACTGGGCACATCTGGGCGTAGCAAACAGCCACTTCAGCCTAGGAGAATTTGAACTCGCAGAAGAGGCCATGCAGGTAGCTATTGCCCTGAAGCCAGAAGACTCGGCATTGGCCAATCGCCTCAAGTTAATACAAGACAATGCCCTGCCACAGCGCGTAGGAAAGCTGATGGACGAACACAAGCGCGAAGCCGCTGTCGCGCTGCTCAAGGCGTTTCTACTCAAGCGCCCTGACAGTAATCAGGCCTGCACTCTCCTAGGCGACCTGCTGTGCGAACCCGTCAATACCACATTGCCTGGTATGACCCAACTTCATGAACTGCGTAAAGCTCAGAGCGTACTTGACGCTCTTTTGGACGATGTCGAAGCCCGCTTGGACGAGGCGACCGAGTAAATGAGCGAGCTGCTGCGCCACATCCTTGCACACTGCGACGACGGTCTGAGCATCTGTTTGATCGGTGGCGCTGGCAGCCAGTTGGACGACTGGCGCCGGCTGGGTTGCCGTCAGTTGTGGTTGGCCAAGGCTCATCCGCGCTTGGCGGAAGAGCTTGGACCACGACTGCGCCAGGATCAGGGAAAGTACCTGCTAGCCCTAGCCGTTACTGCCAAAGACCAACCCACGGCAACCCTGCAAGTGCTCGATAACTTGGCCTATAGCAGCCTCAATCCAGCGGCCGATCTGCTGACCTATTACCCTCACCTGCGCCGTGATGAAACATTAGAGGTTCCGGGTCGTACCCTTGACGCGATCATCGCGGACCATGCCTTGGACGACCAGCAGACTCACGCGCTGTTGCTTGCCGCGCCGGGACAAGCCTTTCAATTGCTCCAGGCCACGCCGCTAGTTTCACTTCAGTCCTTTATTTGGATAATCATCGACTTCAATAGCAAAGCACTGTATCAAAATGAGGCTAGTAGCCCCGAAGGGGCCACTTGGATGAAAGGCATTGGCTTTGACTTGGTCGCCGACGACCCGGACGCCACTTTTCCTCATAGCCAGTTGCTATTCAAACGGAACGCTTCGCGCATCACGCAAAAGCGTCTGGAGAGCGAGATTGTACAAGGGCATTCACAGGCTTCACCCAACGTAGTGAGCCAGGAGGGCGTGCAATCGGCACATGAAAGCGATCCTGAGATAGCCAACTTGGCTCATGAGCAAAAAAAACGACTTTACCAGTTCACGAGCGAAAATACTCGATTCGCCTCTGTTGTTGAAGCTGTACGGATCGAAAACGCCGAGCTCCAGCAATCGCTGCAATACGAGGCCGATAGGGCCATTGCCTACCAGTTACAAACCGAAGCAATGAGTATCGAAAGAAATGAGTTAGCCAAACCCTGCGGAATACTGGAGCAAAAGCATGCGGCGCTAACCACCGCTTACGACGATCAGGCTCGGCAGGTAACCGACTTGCGAGCCGAGTTCGCTGCGCTTAGTAGACAAAATGCTGAGCTGGCCAACCTATCCGAAGTACTAACGAGCCAGCATGCGGAGTTGATCAGTACTAACAGACCTCGAGAAAGCCGGGCTTGTCGTTTATAGGCCGGACAGCACACTGAAGCAGTAGCCTGTCTAATTAACATTTCCTCACAAGTTTGAAAACGAGTACGATTTCATGAAAATTCTCACAGTATTCGGTACCCGTCCCGAAGCGATCAAAATGGCCCCTCTTGCCCTAGCGCTTGCTACTGACCAGCGCTTTGATGCAAAGGTATGCGTTACCGGACAGCATCGTGAGATGCTTGACCAAGTACTGGAACTTTTTGAGATCCAGCCAGAATTCGACCTTAACATCATGAAACCAGGCCAGGATCTTACTGATGTAAGCACTTCGATCCTCCAGGGTATGAAAAAAGTATTTCAAGACTTCAAACCTGATATGCTCCTAGTTCATGGAGACACGGCAACTACGTTTGCGACTACCCTCGCAGCCTACTACCATCAAATACCTGTTGGTCACATTGAAGCAGGATTGCGCACAGGAAATCTTTATTCGCCTTGGCCTGAAGAAGGGAATCGCAGACTGACAGGGGCTTTGGCCAGCAAACATTTCGCACCGACGGCTGTGTCAAGGAACAATCTGTTGCGTGAAGGTGTCGCAGATGATGCGATATTCGTAACAGGTAACACAGTGATCGACGCGCTATTAGACGTGGTCAATCGCCTCAAGAACGATGACAAGCTTTACAAAAAAGCTTCAGCGCCATCAGAATTCTTGGATCCCACTCGCAAGTTAATACTGGTTACCGGTCATCGCCGCGAAAGTTTTGGCAGTGGGTTTGAGCGCATTTGCCAAGCTCTACGAGATGTCGCTCAAAGGCACCCAGAAGTAGACATTGTTTATCCTGTCCATCTGAACCCTAACGTTAGAGAACCGGTGAATCGTTTATTATCGGGCATTAATAACATTCATTTGATTGAACCAATGGATTATCTCCCTTTTGTGCACTTAATGAGTCGCTCTCATATAATTCTTACAGACTCAGGAGGCATTCAAGAGGAAGCGCCGTCTCTTGGTAAGCCTGTCCTAGTCATGCGTGATACAACCGAAAGACCTGAAGCTGTAGAGGCCGGCACCGTTAAGTTGGTTGGAAGCAATGTATCGAATATTGTTTGCGAGCTAGAAAAACTGCTCACGGATCAGGAGTCGTACAGAATCATGAGCGTCGCACACAACCCGTACGGGGATGGGAAAGCTTGTAATCGAATCATAGAAGCAATTATTTCAAGCCACCAAAACGCCCCAAAAATCAACTTCTAATTTTCATAGACCGTCAAATTTCGGCTATAAATTCGAGAACAAGCAGATGCCAAACACGCCCCTCTCTTTCAAAACTATTTCAATGATCGGTCTCGGCTATATCGGTCTACCGACTGCAACTTTGTTTGCGTCGCGCAAGGTTAAAGTTATTGGAGTCGATGTCTCAGAACATGCAGTAAAAACGATCAATAGCGGTAAGATTCACATCGTTGAGCCAGAGCTGGATATGCTCGTGCATGCCGCAGTTACGGAAGGTTATCTGCGAGCAACTCTCAAACCAGAGCCTGCCGAAGCCTTTTTGATAGCTGTACCAACACCATTCAAAGAAGGCCACAGCCCTGATTTGAGCTACATACAGTCGGCAGCGAGCGCAATAGCTCCGGTGCTAAGTAAAGGAAATCTTGTCATTCTTGAATCAACTTCTCCTGTGGGTGCTACTGAGCAAATGGCTGCATGGCTTGCCGCTGCTCGCCCAGACCTAAGCTTTCCACAACAGGCCGGAGAATATGCGGACATTCAGATTGCTCACTGTCCAGAGCGCGTCCTTCCAGGAAAAGTTGTGCACGAGCTAGTTAGTAATGACCGCGTAATTGGTGGGATGACAGACAAAGCAAGCAGAATGGCCGTTTCCCTTTACAAAACATTTGTAGAAGGAGAGTGCATTATCACGAACGCTCGTACGGCTGAAATGTGCAAACTCACGGAAAATAGTTCTCGTGATGTTAGTATTGCTTTCGCAAATGAATTGTCAATCATCTGCGGAAAGCTGGGGATCGATGTGTGGGAACTCATATCTCTTGCCAACCGTCACCCACGCGTAAACATTCTACAACCTGGTGCGGGGGTTGGCGGGCATTGCATTGCCGTCGATCCTTGGTTCATTGTTGACTCAGCACCTGATGAATCCCGTTTGATTCGTACAGCTCGAGAGGTAAATGACTGTAAGCCTGAATGGATAATGACGCAAGTAAAGGCCGCGATCACAGATATATTATTGAAAACTCCAGGGCTTACTCCCGCTGACGTATCAATAGCCTGCCTAGGCCTAGCGTTCAAACCGGATATTGATGATCTCCGTGAGAGCCCTGCCGTCCAAATCGCTCTAGCGGCTGCAGAGCTAGGCTTCAATATTTTAGCCGTAGAACCGAACATCGCCACTCTTCCCCCTAAAATGCAGCAGCCTAATATTACTCTAACCACACTAGAGGAAGCGTTGACTCTAGCACACGTGGTTTGTGTGCTGGTTAAGCATCGGCCCTTCTTAGACTCCGCAGATTTCATAAATCAACACGTCGCGGTAATCGACGCTATCGGCTTGGGATTCTGAGCGAGACTCCTATGACTCTTGTTAATCAAGCCAGACAAGCCCATGCTGAAAAAAACTACACAAAGGCTATCGATATATATCAGCGCCTTGGCAAACTGCTAGGCGAAAAATTTTTCACAGCAAATATTGAATTTTGCAAACGACGCCTACCGAATAGCATGCAGGCTTCACAACATGACCGTTCACTACCAACACGAGATCCAAACGGAAGCATATATGCCGATCAGATAAAAGTTGCAATGATTGCTGATGAGTTCACTACCAACAGTTTCCGTGATGAATTCAAGTCGTTTCCAGTTGAACCTGATAATTGGCAAATGGTGTTTGAAGAGAACAAGCCTGACGTCTTCTTTTGTGAGTCAGCATGGTCAGGATCTGATAGTCTAAAACGTCCTTGGAAAGGGCGCATCTATGCAAGCAAAAACTTTGCGAATGAAAACCGCACTGAACTTCTGGCGATTTTGAAACACTGCAACGAAAATGGAATCCCAACTGTTTTTTGGAACAAAGAAGATCCCACTCACCACGCAGATCGAGTTCATGACTTCGTCAAGACCGCACAAGAGTTTGATTTTGTCTTCACAACTGCCGCCGAATGCATAGATAGCTACAAAAATGTTTACAACGTAAAAAACGCGTACGCTTTGCCGTTTGCTACCAATCCAAAGCTTTTTAATCCCATAGAAAACTCCATTCGGACAGACAACGTAGTCTTTGCGGGCAGCTGGTACTCCAACCATAAGGAGCGCAGCGAAGATATGACTATGATTTTAGATCAAATTATGGCCGATGGCTATAAACTCGAGATCTATGACAGATATTATAATGATGCGGACCCTCTTCATGAGTGGCCAGAAAAATATCAGCCATATCTGCTTCCCTCAAGACCTCACGATGAAATGCCTGAAGTATATAAGTCAGGATTGTTTGGGCTGAATTTCAATACTGTCACCGGATCACCCACGATGTTTGCGCGCCGGGTATTCGAACTTATGTCGTCCAATACCTTGGTGATCTCCAATACTTCCGTCGGCACCAAAACTATGTTCGGCGACTTAATAATATATCCTGACCAAGAACCACATCGCCTTCGCGACATAAGCAAAGCAGAGATCGACGAAATACGTGACAGAGCACTAGTCGAGGTTCTTAGCAAGCATACATACTCTAATAGATGGCACACTATTCTTGAGAAAATTGGAATGCCGTTTGCTAAGAGGATGAATAGCGTAAGTTTTGTCGCTAAGGTATCCTCGCGAATTGAAGTGCTTGATGCAATCTCCTGGTACCAGCAACATGGTTATCCCATGGCAGGCTCTGCACTATTAATCGTAGTAACAGACGGCGTATCAGATGGTGAGCTAGCCAATTTTTATAGTGAATTTAATCGATTCAGCGTTACTGTCACATCACTTAGTCATGCGACCAAATATGCTATTAACGCACATTACAATCCCGTCGAGACATCTCACTTCATCGAGCTAAAAAGCGATGTCAACGTAGGAAGCATCGAGAACGCGTTACTGCATGCTCAATACATGAAAGATCATCCAATTGTGATCAATGGCGATTCGACCAAGAGATTTAAAATAGCACCAATGAGCAAAGGTGATACGGCGATTCACCCTGCATCTAATTTCCAAGCCTGGATCCGCGATGCTAGTGAATCTCTAAACGGATATTTTGTATGACTACTAATCCAGACATCTCAATCATTATTCCTTGTTTCAACGCCATTGATAAAATCGGAAGGTGTTTTTCTGCTCTTAGAAAAATAACCATGGCTCCAACAAAGTATGAGGTCATTTTTGTAGACGACTGTTCTACGGATGGGACCTTTGAATTACTCTTAGCATCAACAGCATTGGAGTCTCACTGGAAAGTATACTGTCTGGACTCCAACAGCGGGTCTCCTTCGAAACCTCGCAATCTTGGCATTGATAGATCCACTGGTAAGTATGTCTATTTCTTAGACTGCGATGATGAGTTAACTCCTGGCGCATTGGAGGAGCTGCACCTCCTAGCCGAATCAGCTCGAGCTGATTTGATTAGGGCCGAACTTCTCGTCAATAATGGAAAAACGCAACAGGTCATGAACAGACTGCGCAACTGGTCACAAAACATGACCATTCAGCAGCGTAGAACCATGATCATTTCAGGTCAAAGCTCGACCGTTGACAGTTTCGTGCGTAAGGATGTTTTAACGAAAAATAATATCTATTGGCCTGAGCATTTGAGGATGGGCGAAGACACGATTTTCCTTTCTTCCGTGCTAGCCCATTCTCAAATAATTGAATACATAGCAACGCCAACTTACATCTACAACCGGCTGCCGGCGCTTACTCCAGCGAGTACTCAGCGCTACGGCAGACGTGAGCTGACAGATCACCTAGAAGTTTGGGAAACTGCTCAAAATATCTTACTTCCCGCTGGGGTTGACTATCAAAACTGCAGGCTCAACGTGGGTTTGCGGGTTGCTATCGAGTCGATGATCTTTAAGAGCAAGCATGATATAGATCATGATACATTTCAAAAGCTTGCAAATTTCGTCAATAAAAACAAGGGATTGGTTTCAAGCTTTAGCTATGTCGCTCGCATCAAGGAAGTGGTAAGCGCTATTCAAGATCACAACTACCCGCTATTCAGGCGTCTAATTCGCCCTAGATTACTTATAGCTGGTTATGACCTTAAGTTTATATCAGACGCCATTCCCGAGCTTGAGAATTATTTTGATATTCGCATCGACCAATGGACGGGGCATGCTACCCACGACGAGATTACAAGCCTAGAACATTTAAAGTGGGCTGAGTATATATGGTGTGAGTGGCTGCTAGGTAATGCTGAGTGGTACTCACACAATGTACGTCCTGAACAAAAATTGGTCATACGCATGCACCGCATGGAATTGGGCCGCGAGCACGGAAATCTGCTGAGACACAAAAATGTGGATGCGGTAGTTGCAGTATCGACCTTTTTTGTTGAGCGGCTTTTAGAGAGGTTCCCTCTCATCTCTCGCAAGAAAGTACGTCTTATACACAATTATGTACGCGCCGATCGATATAATTCAGTCTGGACCGATGAAAGACGGTTTACTCTCGGAATGATTGGTGTCTTACCATCCCGTAAAGGCCTATTGAAAAGCCTAATTATTTTGAAAGAGCTCCGTCGATCTGATAAACGCTTTACGCTGAAAGTATTTGGCTCAAGGGCAGAAGACGTGCCTTGGATTGCTAAAGATAGCTTGGAGCTTAGCTACTTCAAAAAATGCGAAGAATTCATTCACGAGCATCATCTGACTGAAGCCGTATCTTTTTTAGGGCATTGTGATCTTCGGACCGCTTTGGAGGATGAAGGTATAGGGTACACGCTTTCGACAAGTGATCCCGACTTAGGATTTCCCGGGCCTGAAAGTTTTCACTTAGCAGTAGCAGATGGTTTTGCCGGAGGGGGGGTTTCATTAGTGCTAGCATGGCCGGGCGCCGAATATATATGGCCTAAAGAAACCATTTTCTCCAATACAGATCTCATTATTTCCGAGATTCTCGCGCTTTCTAAGTCTCCTGAGGCCCATAGAGCAAAATCTCGGTCAGGACTTGACTTTATTGAACAAAACTATAGCGTTGGAAAATTTGTCACTTCAGTTAATCAAGTTTTTTTGGAAATCTGAATGATTTGTGATCACACCTACTAATCAATACAATATGCGCCTCGATACGATCGAGGCGCTATACTTTATTTGGACTGAATAGTGAATTCTTTCAAAGTTACACCCAGGTCTTTACACACCCAAGATTGAATTATGAATCCCTTGCAACGAACACCTTCCGGGAACTTCACATCAAACTCTCCAGAAAGCTCTCCCCTATCAGCGGGCAGGTAGCGATACCATCCAATGTTCCTATTCGCGGAACAGTTAAGACCTGGGATTTCTTTTATCTCAGCATCACTCTCAATATCAAAGCAAATGATACCATCATTATATACACCTTTCTCATCAGTCTGAGTGACGAATTTGAAATTCACCCAACCTGAAGGAATATGCACCTCATAGCGGCGCCCTGGTTTACTGAGCCCAATATCCTCCGAAAGAGAGAATAGCTTCGCCCCAGCGAGCTGATCCGCAGAAATATCGCCATAGATAGTCGGGAAAATCGAAGAATAGATTTCTAGCTGCTTTAAACGCGGCAACCCTGCCAACAAACTGTCAATCTTACTAACCGCAAGATCCTTGTTCATATCAACACTAGTATCCTGCGACTCGTGATGAACCCAAACATAAGCGGGTTTTCTTGAATCAATGACAACGGGTGTAGTGATGTCTGTTTTAGTATGATCGGAGGCTCTGGGGAATCTAATCTTGTTCTCCACTGCATCATAGCGTCCGATATAGGCTTGTCCTTGAGACATAAGATGCCTACGTATCAATCTAAAATTCTTAAACTTTCCATTTGCATAGGCTGCAGTAATTCCACTCCCGAAAGAAACAGCCATACCCCCGAAGCTCTCTTGGGCGTACTGCTCCAGCTGCTCAAGATAATCCACACTCAACAAGTCATCATCATCTACTCGGAACCACACAACTACTCCGGACTGAGCATTCTGCGCTTTCAATTCTTCAAGCATCGCATCTACACTCGCCGTAGTGTGCTTCACCTCCTGAAGCAGTATTACTGGGAAATCAACTGCACTCTGGAAAAGCTTCTCTTTCCATTTCTCAGGCATCAAGTCTGAATATTGGACGATGTGGCGATAATTTCGACCGCTAGCCATTTTCTGATAGACAGGAAGTGCCCGATTAGTGAAAATCTCGAATCTCAGACTTAACCTTTCATCCGAGTAAAGGTTAGCAAGGTATTCTTCTTCTGAGACATCATCCTTCGACAACTTCCAAGAGTTGCTGCCGGGAGCGTAGACGCTGAATCTGGTGACGCCGAAAAAAAACTTGGATTTCATATGAGTCCCTTGATCAAAATCAAACCTCTTTGTGCACCGACTCCCGCAGGCCAACGCAGCTAGCGAAATCAGTTTACCATTTAGCCAACTTCCTGCAAGTATTAGATCCCTCACCCCCTTCCAGCTTTCAGCGATCACGGCATGACACCGGAGCCATTAAATGATCCCGCTCAGCCTACGTCAGGCCCAGGTTTACAAGGCCGTAACACTTGCCTTTCCACCCATAAAAAGGCAAGATGATTCATCACTGTAACGATAGTTTCGCCTGCAACATCTTGCATAGGTGAGCCGCTATATTGAGGCCTATCATTCCTAAACCTCATAATGTGACTAGGTACTTTCTGATGCATCTGTCTAGCTTAGCCCGCAACGCTTTTTTAACGGGAAACTACCAGCTTGCAGCTGAGCTTTACAGCGAAGCCATATCTCAGCAACCTGAGTTATCCCACATCTACCTTATTTCACTAAACCAAAGCAGAAAAAAACTTCAGCTTCCTCCGTTTAGCTCTTCCGACCTGCTGGATCACATCTCTCATCACCGCCAAAATTCGGCGAAATTAGATACTTCGCAGACATCTTCAGACATATCTGAGCTGGAACTAGCATTTAAAAGAATTTCTCAATCAACCCATCATTTTATAGCCTCCGAAACGGTCACTGAGCCACTCGTCTCAGTAATCATAGCTGTACACAATGGCTCCAGCTCGATCGAGAGCTCTATAACGTCCCTCCTCCGCCAATCGTGGAAAAATCTGGAAATTATCGTAGTAGATCTAGCGAGCAGCGACCCTACGTGGACCATTCTGCAACGATTAAGCCGGTCCGTTTCCAATCTGAAGTGCTACCAAATGAGCACATCTCAAGGGTTAGAGTTTGGTATTAACTATGCTCTCAAGCGGTCTTCTGGTGAGTACTTTTTCTTCCAAGGTGCTAGTGATTTCTCTCATCCTGACCGTGTAAAACTCTGTATGCAAGAACTAGCACGCCATGATGTTGCTGCAGTTCGGACCGCTTATCTCGAGCTAAAGGAGAGTGCAATTAACCAACCCCAATTCGTCTCAAGCACCGACAAAATATTGACGCTGGGACTCAAGCGGGCTGTCTTAGAACAGATCGGTTATCTCTTACTTAAAGCATTTGCAGATGAGGAATACCTTGAACGGCTCAGTGCATGGACTCAAAGGTCGCGGCTCTCGATTATAAGAATTGACCTCCCGCTTTATTACCGCTCAACACCGCTAGATCACTCGAATATATCGTACCGCACTATCGCTAGCGCTGACTCTGAATCTTTAATCAAGCACTTGAAAGACTATCAAAGTTTGTACAAATCACTAGACACAGATGGCTTCAGGTATGCCTTTAGCTTTCCACCTGCTAGAAATTTACCTGCACCACTCTCCGACCTTAATAGCAGATCGAATTTTGATTTTCCAGTTATAGCCAATATATGCTCAATTCCTGAGCGAGAAGGTTTGCTCAGACAAGCTTTAGAGAGTTTTTCATCTCAGGTTGATGAAATTAATCTATATCTAGATAGGTATAGCGAGGTACCTAATTTTGTAAAAAAATGCCATTCCAATATAAAAGTTTACTTATCCAAAGACCATCCGGGACTTAGGGATAACGGCAAGTTTTTGCGTTTTTCGCCAACTATGCCAGACTGCTACTACTTTACCATGGATGACGATATTGTTTATCCGCCAGACTATATTGAGCGCATGGTACAAGGGATCGAGAGTTACTCTCGACGTGCCGTTGTAGGTTTACATGGGGTTTTACTACCCGAGAATCCAGAGGGTTATTTCACAAGCTTTAGAAAGGTTCACTCCTTCAATTGCGGATTAGAAACTAACGTTTTGGTAAATAACCTTGGCACTGGCACCGTAGCATTTCACTCTAGCGTAATGCGCGGTCTAGATTTAAGCCATTTCAAGAAGCCCGGCATGGCGGATCTCTACCTTTCAGTTTTCTGTAAATGCCAGCACATTCCCATGATTGCGCTGTCTAGGCCAGATGGATGGCTAAGGGAACTTCCATCGCCAAACACGAGCCTATATCATGAGTTCAAGGCAGTAGACGTTGATCAGTCGAGTCTAGTCCGTTCCTATACCCCTTGGGGGTATACTTCAATCAAACATGTAATTCATGCTATGGACACCCAGGATAATGACTCAGAGCTGCGCAGCAAACTGCTTCGCATGATACCCCGGCTGTGGCAGTGCCTTATTTAATTTCGCCACTACTAATGCACCGCTCGAGCATTAAATGTTCACCCTGGGCATATTACCCACTATTGGAACTAAGCATGAACAATATAAATAATAGATCATCATTTGCAATTTGCTCTGGAATCGTTGGTCCATGAAAGTCACAGTAGTGGGTATGGGTTACGTGGGTTTAGCCAACGCTGCATTACTTGCCCAACATGTGAAAATTGTTGCACTAGATCGTGACGCCTACAAAGTTGATTCGATCAATAAGCGTATTTCGCCCATTGACGACCAACTGCTTCAAGAATTTCTCACAAGTAAGTCGCTGAGTTTGCTCGCCACACTCGATGCCATTGAAGCGTATACAGATGCAACTTTGATTATCATCGCCACACCAACCGACTACGATACTCAAAGCGGCCGCTTCGATACCCAATCTGTCGAGTCTGTAATTGCTGAAGCACGGAGGGTCAACTCTACGGCCGCCTTTGTCATCAAATCGACGGTGCCTGTGGGATTTACGGAGCGCATGCGAATTAGGTTCGCCTTTGATGACATTTTTTTTTCGCCCGAGTTCCTCCGAGAAGGACACGCACTATACGATAATCTGCATCCATCACGGATTGTCATAGGTGGACGAGGTGCCCGTGCCAAGCTTTTTTCCGATCTTATGCAACGCTGTGCTGTGAAAAAAGACGTCCCTGTGCTCTACCCTTCCCCCACCGAGGCCGAGGCGATCAAGCTGTTTTCCAACACCTATCTAGCCATGCGTGTCGCGTACTTCAACGAACTGGACAGCTACGCTGAAAGCCACGGCTTGGATACCCGCCAGATCATCGAGGGTGTCGGACTGGATCCGCGGATCGGCAACCACTACAACAATCCCTCCTTCGGCTACGGCGGCTATTGCTTGCCGAAGGACACGAAGCAGCTGCTGGCCAATTACAGCGACGTGCCGCAAACCCTGATTCGGGCGGTCGTGGACTCCAACCGTACCCGTAAAGACTTCATAGCCGACGCTATCCTCAAGCGTCAGCCGCAGCGCGTCGGCATCTACAGGCTGATCATGAAGGCCGGCTCGGACAATTTCCGTACGTCTTCCGTCCAGGGCATCATGAAGCGACTCAAGGCTAAGGGCGTGGAGGTAGTGGTGTATGAACCTGTGCTCAAAGCTGCGAACTTTTTCAACTCACGGGTTATCAATGACCTGGAAGAATTCAAGCGCATCTGCGATGTCGTTGTAGCCAATCGGCTCACCGACGAAATCAACGATATACTCCCCAAGATTTATACCCGCGACCTGTACAGCAAGGACTGAGCGCGGCCATGACATGGCTAACGTTTTTATGGAGACATTGATGCAAACCCTACTCTCCGGCCTGAGTGAACAGGCCAGCCGCGCGTACCTAGGCGCTTCTTTTGATGACGCGTATTCGCTTCAGTGGAAACCCGCCGCGCAGTTCATGACCCCTTCCGATGCAGCCGGTACTGGGACAATGCAGCAGCGTGTGTGGCTGTACCGTGCTCCGTGGGCTTGGTTGGCCGAAGGCTCCACTGCTGATCCGGCAGCAGCGCTCCAGCAATGGCAGGCGGAACAACGGGCAGTGCTGCAACTGCGCCGTACGCTTCGCCAGCGCATCATGCTCGTGAACATTGATAGGGTTCCCGTTCAGGTACTCTGCGAGCGCTTGGGTGTGACCTATCGCGACCAGCCCATCCATTTCCCCGATGATCCTCTGGCTGCGGTTCTGGGAAGCATGTTTGAACAAATAGCGCCTGAGTGCTGGACACTCTATGAGGCCTTGGAAGCTGGCGCATGGCTGCCTTCAGGGGAGCCGGAATTTCGCTCCAACCGTCCACCTGCCACAAGTTCAGGGTTGTTCGAACTGCTTGGGCTGGTACAAGCTGGCCGTCAACAGCCATTCACCCTCCTGCAGTTGCATGAGCGCGAATCAACCATCAACAGCTTGCGCCGAGAGGTTGAGCAAACGCGCACCATGCAGCAGAGCCGTCATAGCGAATCGGATAAGGCTGCGGCTCAGCTACAGCAAACCCAGCAAAAACTGATGGAGCGAGAAACGGAGAGCCAGCTGTTGAGAGAGCAACATGCATCTCTGAAGCAACAGCTCGCTGAAGCGCTTGCCGAACAGCAGCAGTCGCTTCAGGGTTTCAAAACTACAGATGCTGGCAACCGTGCTGACGAAAACCAGTTGCTCCTGTCCCAGTTGCAGCAGGTCCAAGAGGAGTTGGAGAAGCGACATCTGGAGAGCAAGGCGTTCAACGAAAAGTATTCAAAGCTTCGGAAGGAGCTGGACCAGGCGCTGGCGACCCAACAACAATCGGGTAAAGAACTGGCAGGCGCCACCGCAAACGCCCAAGCCCTGAGCGAAGAAAACGAGATGCTGCTTTCGCAGCTGCATCTGGTGCAGGAAGAATTAGAGAATTACTACTTGGCCAATCGCGAAATGCTAGCCGCGATGGACCAGTCCAATAACACGCTGCATCGTGCTCGTAAAGTGATGAGCCGGGTTGCCGCCCATGTCTGAGCTCAAGACGGTAGCACCGTACAAAAGCGTTGTGGATGCCCAGTGGTACCTGGCCACCTACCCTGACGTAGCCATAGCCGGAGCCGATCCGCAGCAACACTACGACCTGCATGGCGCCGCTGAAGGCCGCCTGCCTCGTTACCTTCAAGCCTGGCGCCTGGAGTCTGCCCTCTGGGGCGGTTTCGCGAAGTCGGCGCTGCCCGAGCTTAAGTCCCTGCAAGCCACAACCGATGACCCTGATGAGATGGCTTACGCCTCATGGGCGTTGGCACGCTGGTATGCTAGCGCTGCGCAATGGCCTGAGGCCTTGCAGTACATACATGTGCTAACAGAACCACTGCCCGCTTACATAGGGGCAACTGGTGCGGCATTGCTCAGGGCGGAAGTGCTTTTGCGCAACAACGAGCAGACGCTCGCGCAGGCTTGCATTGCTGAAGCTATCGCTACCAAGGGTACGACTGACTTTTATCTCGCGGCTGCCAATGTATCGCTCCCGACCGAAGATGCCCGGCATCAAACGCCGGAAGCGCGACGCTTGTACTGGCTCAATCGCGCGTTAGCGGCTGGTGACTTGGCTCCGGTGACTAAGCACGCCCCTAAGGCAGATCTCACCTTAGACAATCTCCACGCTACATGTGCCGCCCAGGTTTCGCCCAAGCGTCAGGCAAAGATCAGTGTGGTCATGCCTGCATACAACGCGCAAGATTTCATTGAAACCGCTCTGCGCAGCCTGCTAGCGCAAAGCTGGTCAAACCTGGAAATTATTGTTGTCGACGATTGCAGCACCGACGCCACGGTCGAACGTGTGTCGGCAATGGCTAGCGAAGACGCACGCATCGTACTACTGAAACACCCCATGAATCGTGGAGCGTATGCCGCGCGCAACACGGCGCTGAAACACGCAACTGGCACTTTCGTGGTCAACCATGACAGTGACGACTGGTCTCATCCGCAGCGTCTGGAACTGATGGCAGCCCCCCTACTGCAAGACTCCGGCTTGGTCGCTACAGTGGCTGAGTGGGTAAGAACCGACACGAACCTGCATTTCCAGAGCTGGCGCATCGAGAACAGCCTAATCGAGCCAAGCGTATCCACCATGATGATGCGCAGCGAAGCTGTACGGCAGATGGGTGGCTGGGATGAAGTGCGGGTTGCTGCTGACCATGAATTACGTCAACGGCTGCAGCGTCGTCATGGCAATCACGCAGTGCTTTACCTTCTGCCGGGAGTGCCGTTGGTTATTGCCCGGCAGCTGCCCCAGTCGCTGACCATGGCATCGGCCACACATCTGCGCTCTACTTTTTTTGGTCTACGCCAGCTCTATAGTGCCCTGGCTGATACTTGGCATCAGATGACGGACGATGCTTCTGAGCTGTGTATACCAGCAGACCCCGATACTCGCGCATTTCCGGCACCAGCACTCATGCTGCGGACTGCCCCTGCTCAGGCGCAATACGACTGGTTGCTGATAGGCGATCTTAGTGATGCAGCTCGCTGTACCAAAGCACAGTCTTTGCTCTTGGGCAGATTGCAGGAGCAAGGGATGCGCGTTGCTCTACTGCACTGGCCAGAGTATCAACGTCCTGCTCCTATATCTGGCGCTTGGCTGCGCCAGGCTGTCACAGGCTCGGTGGATATTGTGCTTGCAGAGCAGCAGCTCGCAGCAGAGCGGGTGGTTATCGTAGGTCGTCATCTGTTAGCGCATCCTCTGGATCATGTACCCGTCCTTCAAGGCTTGCAAAACTGCCAAATGGTGGACTCGGTTCGCGACGTTAAAACGCTTGCAGTCATGCAAACCAATGCTGAGGCTCCGTCTAAAACCGAGGAGCGGTCTGGAAATGAGCCTTACAACGTCTCATCCAAGGAAGCAGTTGAGGGTGAACAAGTATCGTTCGAATTTAAGCCAGATTCGTCGTTGGAGATGACAGATGATGGTACCGAGTGGTTTGACGCTGCTTGGTATTTGCAGCGCTATCCAGACGTAGAAAATGCAGGTATTGCCCCTCGGGAGCACTACCTTGCGCACGGCTTTGCTGAGGGCCGTGAGCCTGGCCCACACTTCAATACCTCTTGGTATTTTGAGCAGTGCCCCGAGGCTCGAGACAGCGGGCTACCGGCTCTGATGCACTACGAAAACGTAGGTTGCAAAGCAGGTTATAACCCCGGCCATCCTAGCTTGCCCGGTGAGCAAGAGCCTCATGCTGAACGGCCTACGGTGCTGCTGTGCGCTCACTCGGCA